>JAESFP010000011.1_pt1 | contig 306096 bp, 281 predicted proteins | sample 9266181 | NCBI WGS metagenome assembly JAESFP01 (sample SAMN14502547, study PRJNA617102) | algae metagenome | isolation source: Pegethrix bostrychoides GSE-TBD4-15B and co-occurring heterotrophs from... | place: USA: Grand Staircase-escalante National Monument, Utah | collected 2006-08-15
TTCTGGCGGCGCCGCTGCAGCGAGCATTCGCGCTCGAAGCAATGCACCGCGCGCTGGCCGTCGCCCAGGATCTGGACCTCGATGTGGCGCGCCTGGCGAATGAAGCGCTCCAGGTACACCTCGCCATTGCCGAAGGCGGCCTGTGCCTCGGCGGTGGCGGTGGCGAACTGCTGGCGCAACTCGGCTTCGCCCTGGGCCACGCGAATGCCGCGTCCGCCGCCGCCGGCCGAGGCCTTGATCATGATCGGGTAGCCGATGTCCCTGGCCACTTCGACGGCCGTGTCGGGGTCGGTCACCACGCCCGCGCTGCCCGGCACCGTGGGCACGCCGGCCTTCATGGCGGCGGCGCGCGCGGCGGCCTTGTCGCCCATCGTGCGAATGGCGTGCGGCGTGGGTCCGACGAACACCAGGCCCGCGGCCTCGACGCGCTGCGCGAATGCCGCGTTCTCCGACAGGAAGCCGTAGCCCGGATGCACGGCGCCGGCGCCGCTGTCGGCCGCGGCTTGCAGGATGGCGTCGACGTTCAGGTAGCTCTTGGTGGCGTGCGCCGGACCGATGCGCACGGCCTCGTCGGCCATTTGCACGGCCAGGCTGCGCGCATCGGCGTCGCTGTAGACGGCAACCGTCTTCAGCCCCAACTCCTTGGCGGCGCGGATGATGCGCACCGCGATTTCGCCGCGGTTGGCGATCAGCAGTTTGTCGAAGGTGACAGCCATGGAACCCGGCCTCATGCGGTCTGGATGACGGCCAGCACCTGGCCCGGATCGACCGGCTCGGCGTTCTCGACCGCGAAGCGCACCAGCGTGCCGGCCGCGTCGGCCGTGACCTCGCTGAACTGCTTCATCACCTCGACCAGGCCGAGCACGTCGCCCACGGCCACCGTGTCGCCCTCGGACTTGAAGGCCGGCGCATCGGGCGCCGCGCGGCGGTAGAAGGTGCCCGGCAGCGGGCTCAGGACTTCGTGGGAAAGAGACATCGATGCACTCCTGGAACAGAAACGGGTGAATTCGCTCAAGCCTGCGCCGGCGCGGCAATGCCGGCCACGCGAATGTCGTGCGCGGCCAGCGCGCGCCGGGTGGCCTGCACCAGCGCGAGCGCGCCGGGCGTGTCGCTGTGGATGCAGACCGAATCGAAGTCGATAGCAATATCCTTGCCCTCGACCGTGCGCACCAGGCCCTCGGTGCAGGCGCGCAGCACCTTGGCGGCCACGGCTTCGGGGTCCAGGGCACTGACGCGGCGCGTGAAGACGATGGAGCCGGTCAGGTCGTAGTCGCGGTCGGCATAGAACTCGCGCACCACCGGCTGGCCCAGTTCGCGCGCCACCTCGAAGGTGATCGACGCTTCCATGCAGAACAGATGCAGCGTCGGCTCGATCTGCTGCAGCGCCGTGACCAGCGCGCGCGACAAGGCCTCGTCGCGTGCCGCGTGCATGTAGAGCGCGCCGTGCGGCTTGATGTGCTGCAGCCGCAGCCCCGCGAGCCGCGCAAACTCGCGCAGCGCGCCGAGCTGGTAGACGATGTCGTTGACCAGCTCGTCGGCCGGCGCGTGGATGTGGCGGCGCCCGAACCCCACGAGGTCGCGAAAGCCCGGGTGCGCGCCGATGCCCACGCCGTGCTCCCGCGCCAGCCGCACCATCCTGCGCATGGTGTTCGGGTCGCCCGCATGGAAGCCGGTGGCAATGTTGGCCGAGCTGATCAGCGGCATCAGCTGCTCGTCGATGCCATCGCCGATGGTCCAGGGGCCGAAGCCTTCGCCCATGTCGGAGTTCAGATCGATCAGCGTCTTTTTCACGTATCGCAGCCTTGGTTGGTGGGCGTCGCCGGGAGGGGCGGTGCGCAATGGCGTGAAGATTAGTCAGCGCTCCAACGACTGAAAAGCATTGTTTTCGAGCGGCTCGATATCTGAAAAACAGATGCTGCAATGCGGCGCGTTGGGCGCTACGCTGGAGGAATGCGGGTCTGCGGTATCGGGTTTGCACCCGCGAGAGACCGCCGATCGCGCCTCCGGAAATACCCTAGGACCCAGGAAAGCCGCACCATGTCCCTGACCCTTCGCCAGCTCAAGTACTTCTCGGCCGTGGCCGAGGCCGGACGCATCTCGCATGCCGCGCTGCAACTGAACATTTCCCAGTCGGCCGTGACCACCGCCATCCGCGAGCTCGAGGAGCTGATGGGGCAGCCGCTGTTCGAGCGGCATCCGCATGGCGTGGAACTGACCAAGGCCGGGCGGCGTTTCCTGAGCCATGCCTATGCGGTACTGGCCGCGGCGGACGAGGCGATCCGCATGCCGCACGAGGGCGAGAACGTCGAGGGCTCGCTGACCATCGCCGCGAGCTACACCGTGCTGGGCTACTTCCTGCCGCACCACCTGCAGCGCTTCGAGCAGCTGCACCCGCAGGTCACGGTGAAGGTGCACGAGGTGGCGCGCGAGGCCATCGAGGAAGGGCTGATCACGCAGCGCTACGACATGGGCGTGGTGCTCACCTCGAACGTGGTGCTGCGCGAGCTGTCGCTGGAGACCTTCTTCGGCTCGCAGCGCAGGCTGTGGGTGCCGGCCAAGCACCCGCTGCTCGACAAGGCCGAGGTGACGCTGGCCGACGTGGCGGCCGAGCCCTACATCATGCTCACGGTGGACGAGGCCGCGGCCACCGCGCTGAAGTACTGGAGCAAGACGCCGCACCAGCCCAAGGTGCGGCTGCGCACCAGCTCGGTGGAGGCGGTGCGCAGCACAGTGGCCAACGGGCTGGGCGTGACGGTGCTGTCGGACATGGTGTATCGCCCCTGGTCGCTGGAAGGCAAGCGCATCGAGACCATCAACCTGCGCGATGCCGTGCCGACGATGAACATCGGGCTGGGCTGGAAGCAGGGCATCGAGTTCTCGCCGGCGATGACGGCCTTTCGCGACTACTTCCGGCAGCTTTTCCTGGAGCCGGCTTCGGTGCGGCAGGGGCGAAGCCGGGGGTGAGCTGCGCAGTCCCTCCGATGCGGATGCGGACGTGTCGAGGCGATCGAAGGGTGCGCAACGGGCGGGGCGCTCAAACCGCCGGAACCGGCAACCGGCGCAGCCCCGCGATGCGCGAGCCGAAGATGATGGCCGCCTGCAACGCGAACCCCGCGAGCGCCAGCAGCAGGCAGGCCGGCTCGCCCCACGCGGCGCCCACCACGCCGCCGAGCGCCGCCCCGATCGGTCGCGCGCCCATGTTGACCGTCAGGAACACGGCCGACACGCGGCCCAGCATGGCCGAGGGCGCCACGCTCTGGCGCAGCGTGGTGGACGTGATGACCCAGACCATCGGGCCGGCACCGAACAGAAAGAACGACAGCGCGGCCAGCGCGGCGCTCGGAACGGCGAGCGTTGCCGCCATCACGGCCGCGGCCGCCACGGCCACCGCCGGGCCGACCTGAATGGCGCGCCCGAACGGCAGCCGCGCCACCACGCGCGAGGTCAGCAGCGCGCCGGCCACCATGCCCGCGCCGTACATGGCAAGCGTGAAGCCCACCGCCTGCGCGCCCAGGCCCAGCACGCGCACGGCGTAGGGCACGTAGCCCGCCTGCAGCACGAACCACGCGATGTTGAAGACCGCGCCGGTCATCAGCATCGGCCGCAGCAATTCGTGCTGCCAGACGAAGCGCGCGCCGTCCTTCACGTCGAGCAGCGGATGGCGCCGTGGCGCGGGTGCGCGCGGCGCTTCTTCAAGCCGCAGCAGCAGGCACACCGCCGAGACCGAGAGCACCGCCGCCAGCACGAACGCGGCGGATGCGCCGGCCCATGCCACCAGCGCGCCCGCCAGCGCGGGGCCGGCGGTGAAGGCGACGCTGCGTGCCAGTTCGAGCCGCCCGTTGGCGGCCGCGAGCGCCTCGCGCGGCACGAGCGCCGGCACCAGCGCGGGCGCCGCGACGCTGAAGCCCACGGTGCCGACCGCGCCCAGGAACCCGAGTACGGCCAGCCAGCCGATGCCGAGCTTCGACGTGAGCATCATCGCCAGCAGCACCAACAGGGACACCGCGCGCAAGCCCTCGGCCCAGACCATCAGGCGCCGCCGCGACATGCGGTCGGCGAGCAGGCCCATCAGCATCGAGACCAGCAGGAAGGGCAGCGTCTGCACGGCGGCCAGAAAGCCGATTTCTCCCGGCCCGGCGCCGAGCGCGAGCACGGCGACCAGCGGCACGGCCGCAAGGCTCAGTTGTTCGGCGGACTGCGCGGCGAGGTTGGACCACGCGAGGTTCAGGAAGGGGCGGGGCAGGGAGGTGGACATGCGGAAAGGGCGACGAAGGCTTGGATGGAAAGCCTGATCGTGCGGGCGCGCAGCTTTCGTGGCTGGCCGCTTCCGGACGCGTGGCCGACGTGCTGCGCACGCTGCTTCGCTAGGCGCCCTGGCGCTGCATGTTCTCGAACCATTCGGCCACGCAGGCCGCTTCCGGCGCGGCGTCGGGTGCCAGGCCGTAGTAGTAGCGGTCGAGCGTCATGCGCAGCGCGGGCAACGGCGACTGCAGCCGGCCCGAGGCCAGGTCGTGCGCGATCAGCGAGGCAGGGGCCAGCGCAATGCCGAGCCCGTCGACCGCGGCCTGCAGCACGAAGTGCAGGTGGTCGAACTGCAGCCGGCCGGCCGGCTTGCCGCGCGGCGCGCCGACCTGCTTCTTCCAGGCGTCCCAGTCGTCCTTGCGCGTCTTGGCGGACAGCAGCACGTGCGAGGCGAGCGCGCGCAGGTCGGCCAGCGGATGCGCCTTGAACAGCGCGGGCGCGCCGACCACCATCACCTCGTCTTCGAGAAAGGGCCGCACGTCGATGGAAGGCGGCCAGCCGCCCAGGCCGCGCCGCACCGCGATGTCGAAACTGTCGATGGCCTGCTCGGGCATGACGGTGCTGGTGACGACCTGCGGCTCGATGTCCGGGTAGCGCTCCACGAAAGAAGGCAGGCGCGGTATGAGCCAGCGCACCGCGAACGAAGGGCGCACGTTGATCCGCACCGCGCGCGCCGGGCTCTGTGCCTGCAATGCACGCGCCGCCGCGCCGATCTGCGCGAGCGCGGGCTCGACCTCGGCGAAGAACTGCTGGCCCTCGGCGGTGAGTGCGACCTGCCGGATGCGCCGCTCGAACAGCGCGACACCCAGGAATTCTTCGAGGCTCTTGATCTGCCGGCTCACCGCGCTGTGCGTGACATGCAGCTCCTGCGCCGCGCGCGTGAAACTCAGGTGGCGGGCTGCCGCGGCGAACGCGCGCACGGCATTGAGGGGCGGTTCTCGAAGCAGCATGCGTGCAATTTTCTCACGCATGGCGGGCGTTAATGTCGTTTGTCCGACGCGCGTGCGGCGGTGCACCATCGGCGCTCGATGCTCAGCTCTTCACCCGCTCCCACCCCCGCGTCCACCGACCTGAATTCCCGCCATGCGGCGATGGCGCTCGGCCTTTCGCTGCCGGCCGATGTCGTGCTCTACCTGCTGCTGCCGATGTACGCCAGCCAGTTCGGCGTGTCGCTGGCCGAAGCCGGCATGCTGCTCGCGGCCAACCGGCTGGTGCGCATCGCGGGCTACGGTTTCGTCGCGCGCTTCTACGCGCGCAACGGCGACCGGCTGACCTGCACCATCGCCGTCGTGGCGGCGGCGGTGTGCGGGCTGGGCTACGCCATGCTCTCGGGCTTCTGGGCGCTGCTGCCGCTGCGGCTGACCTGGGGCCTGTGCTTCGCGGCGCTGAACCTGTCCACGCAGGCGCTGGCCACGGCCGACCCGGTGGGCGCGGCGCGGCGCAACGGCCGCTCGCGCGCCTTCATCGCCATGGGGCCGGTGCTGGCGCTGCCGCTGGGCGCGTTGCTCGCGCACTGGACCGGGCCGCGCACCATCTTCGGCATCCTCGCGGTGTTCTCGCTGCTCGCATGCTTCGTCACGCGGCGGCTGCCCGCCGCGCCGCACCCGGTCGGCAAGGCCACGCGGCGCTTCCAGCGGCCCAACAGCCTGGACGCCTGGTCGTTCATGGAAGGGCTGGCGCTCGACGGGCTCTTCATCGTCGGCCTCTCGTACCTCGGCAAGGACCTGATGCCGGGCGGCGCGGTGATCGTGGCCGGCGTGCTGCTGGCGCTGCGCTACCTCGCGGAGATTCTGCTGAGCCCGGTGGGCGGACACATGGCGGAGCGCTTCGGGGCCGAGCGGCTGCTCGTGAGCCTGTCGCTCGTCACCACCATCGCGCTCGTGGGCTTCGGGCTGGGCTGGCTGTGGAGCTGCGCCGCGCTCATCGTGGTGCTGCGCGCCCTGCAATTGCCCCTGGTGTCGCCCATCGTGGCGCGGCGCACGCCGGGACCGGGGCGCGTGCAGGCACTGGCCGCGCGCTCGGTGTGGCGCGACATCGGCGCGGGCACCGGGCCGTTGATCGCGGGGCTGCTGCTGCCGGTCGCGTCGCCGCCGTGGATCTACGGCGTGGCCGCGACGCTGCTGGCACTGGCGGCGTTGGCCTGCGGCTGGAACGCTTCCTCCGCGACCCCGGCCGATGCCACGCGCACCGCAGGCTGAATAATCGAGCGCCTTTCGCTTTCTTTTTGATCTGCCCCAAGGAACCCATCGCCATGACCACGCCGCACGCCATTGAAACCGTGGCGCAACTCGAAGCCCTGTTCGGCCAGCCCGGTGAAGCCTCGCTGAAGAAAGAGGTGCCGTACCTGCACCCGAGCTACCAGGCGCTGATTGCGGCATCGCCCTTTGCGTCGCTCGCCACCATCGGCCCCGGCGGCCTGGACGTGTCGCCGCGCGGCGACCCGCCGGGCTTTGTCGTGGTGCAGGACGAGAAGACGCTGCTCATGCCCGAGCGGCGCGGCAACAACCGCATCGACAGCCTGCGCAACATCGTGGGCGACCCGCGCGTGGCGCTGCTGTTCCTGATTCCCGGCGTGGGCGAGACGCTGCGCGTGAACGGCATGGCGCGCATCACCGTGGAGCCGTCGTTGCTGGCGCGCCTTGCCATGGACGGCAAGCAGCCCCAGTGCGTGATCGAGATCCGCGTGGACACCGTGTTCTTCCAGTGCGCCCGCGCGATCCAGCGCTCGAAGCTGTGGCAGCCCGTGCCGGCGGACGCGGAGCGCACGGTGCCGACGCCGGGAGCGATTCTCTCGGCGCTGACCGAGGCGGCGTTCGACGGGGAGACTTACGACAAGGAATTGCCGGCGCGGCAGCGGGCGACTTTGTACTGAAGTCGCCGAGCCGGCGGGCGCCTACCGCTGGCCGTCGCCCACCGCGATCTGCTCGGCCGCCAGGCCACCCACGCGCGGGTGGATGCGCCCACCGTTCGACATCACCAGCGCGAACAGGATCTCGTCGGGGCGTGGCGCGTCCTGGATGCCGATCTCGACCGACGAGAAATGGCTGCGCACATAGGACGCGTGCACATGGTGCAGCGGCACCATCAGCCGGTACCCCGCGCCGGCCACGGCCTTGACCGAGGGCACGATGGCCTTCGGCTCTCCGAGCGCCTCGCGCATGGCCCAGCCGCCGGCTTCGTGCCACACCGCGCCGTGCTCCATCTCGCCGTTCACGCCGACGATCGCGGCCTTGCCGTAGGCCTCGACCTGGTCCTTGCCGAGTGAGCGCACCAGCTCTTCGGCCAGGCTCGCGCCGATGGGCTTCACGGCCTCCATGAACGGGAGCAGGTCGGGTTCGTAGCGGCCCGCATACGGGTTGCGGATCACGGCGCAGGCCGAGGCCACGAGGATGGGGCGGCTCACGCGCGGCCCGCCCTCGTGGAAGATCATCTCGATGTTCAGGCTGCGCTTGCGGATGTCGATGAGGGGCGTGGCTGCTGCTTGCATCGCGCTCACTCCTTGGCGCGCGCTTCGGCGGGCGAGAACTGCATCGGCATCATGTTGGCGTTGGCGTTGTGCATCACCCAGAGCGAGCCCGCGACCACGATCGCGATGAGCAGCGCCGTGCAGATGAAGATGCCGGTGTTGGAGCGCTGGTCTCTCGACGTGCCCATGTGCAGGAAGTACACGAGCTGCACCACCAGTTGCGCCACGCACAGCAGCACGATGGCGGGCAAGCGCATCGAGCGCGGCAGCACGTCGAGCATGACCGCGCCGAACGAAGCGAAGGTGAGCACCAGCGACAGCACCAGGCCGACCGAATAGCTCTTGAGGGAACCGTGAGAAGCCACGGCGTGGGAGGCGGTCGTCATCAGGTGAACTCTCGCAAATAGATGAAGGTGAAGACGCAGATCCAGACCAGATCCAGGAAGTGCCAGAACAGGCTCAGGCAGGCCATGCGGCGGCGCGTGACCGGTGTCAGGCCGAAGTGGTGGATCTGGTGCAGCATCACGGCCAGCCACAGCAGGCCGAAGCTCACGTGCAGGCCGTGCGTGCCCGCCAGCGTGAAGTAGGCCGACAGGTAAGCGCTGGCCTGCGGCACGGCGCCGCGGTGCATCAGTTCCGCGAACTCGTGGATCTCCATGCCCACGAAGGCCGCGCCGAGCACGAAGGTGGCAATGAGCCAGCCGGTGCCGCGGCGCACGTTGCTCGCCTGCAGCGCGAGCATCGCCAGGCCGAAGGTGAAGCTGCTGGCCAGCAGCAGCATGGTTTCGCCGAGCACGAAATTCAGCTCGAACAGGCCGCGCCCCGTGGGGCCGTTGGCCGTGGCCCCCGCGAGCACGCCGAAGGTGGCGAACAGCACCGCGAAGATCAGGCAGTCGCTCATGAGGTAGATCCAGAACCCCATGGTGGTCTGGGTCTCGTCGCCGTGGCCATGGCCGTCGTGCGTGCCGTGGCCGCTTGTCATCTGCAGCGCGCTCATGCGGTTGCTCCCTTCAGTTGTTCGAAGCGTGCGCGCTCGATGCGCTCGACTTCCGAGGCGGGCACGAAGTAGTCGACGTCGCGGTCGTACGAGCGGAACACGAAGGCCGCGATGGCACCGGCCAGCGCCGCCGCCGCCACGGCCCACATGTGCCACACCAGCGCAAAGCACAGCAGCAGCGCGAACACCGACACGATGACGCCCGCGCCGGTGTTGCGCGGCATGTGGATGTCTTCGTACTTCGCGGGCCGCGCGTAGGCGGTGCCGGCTTCCTTGGCGTCCCAGTGCGGCTCGAGCGAGTCGATGCGCGGCACCAGCGCGAAGTTGTAGAAGGGCGCGGGCGAGGCCGTGGCCCATTCGAGGCTGCGCCCGTCCCACGGGTCGCCCGTGAGGTCGCGGTGCTGCTTGCGGTCGCGGATGCTCACGTAGAACTGCACGCCGATCGCCAGGATGCCCATGCCGATCACCACCGCGCCGCACAGCGCCACGATGAGCCACGGCTGCCAGCCCTCGACCACGTAGCTGTTCATGCGCCGCGTCATGCCCATGAAACCGAGCACGTACAGCGGCATGAACGCCAGGTAGAAGCCCACCAGCCAGAGCCAGAAGGCCACCTTGCCCCAGTACTCGTTCAGCGTGAAGCCGAACACCTTGGGGAACCAGAAGCTGATGCCCGCGAGGCAGCCGAACAGCACGCCGCCGATGATCACGTTGTGGAAGTGCGCCACCAGGAACAGGCTGTTGTGCAGCACGAAGTCGGCGCCCGGAATGGCCAGCAGCACGCCGGTCATGCCGCCGATGGCGAAGGTCACCATGAAGCCGATGGTCCACATGGTGGCCGAGTGGAAGCGGATGCGCCCCCGGTACATGGTGAACAGCCAGTTGAACAGCTTCACCCCGGTGGGAATGGAAATGATCGACGTCATGATCCCGAAGAACGCATTGACGTTGGCGCCCGAGCCCATCGTGAAGAAGTGGTGCAGCCACACGAAGAACGACAGCACGCCGATGGACGAGGTGGCGTACACCATCGAGGTGTAGCCGAACAGCGGCTTGCGCGAGAAGGTGGCGATGATCTCGGAGAACGCGCCGAAGCACGGCAGGATCAGCACGTACACCTCCGGATGCCCCCAGACCCAGATCAGGTTGATGTACATCATGGCGTTGCCGCCCAGGTCGTTGGTGAAGAAGTGCATGCCCAGGTAGCGGTCCATGGTCAGCAGCGCCAGCGTGGCGGTGAGCACGGGGAAGATCGCCACGATCAGGATGTTGGTGATGAGCGCCGTCCACGTGAACACCGGCATCTTCATGAGCGTCATGCCCGGCGCGCGCATGCGCAGGATGGTCACGATGAAGTTGATGCCGGTCAGCGTGGTGCCCAGGCCCGACACCTGCAGCGACCAGATGTAGTAGTCCACCCCCACGGTCGGGCTGTAGCCCAGTTCGGAAAGCGGCGGGTAGGCGACCCAGCCGGTGGCGGCGAAGTCGCCGACGAACATCGACATCATCACCAGCACCGCGCCGGCCACGCCCAGCCACAGGCTCAGCGAGTTGACGAAGGGGTAGGCCACGTCGCGCGCGCCGATCTGCAGCGGCACGATGACGTTCATGAGGCCCACGATGAGCGGCGTGGCCACGAAGAAGATCATGATCACGCCGTGCGCCGTGAAGATCTGGTCGTAGTGGTGCGGGGGCAGGTAGCCCTCGGAGCCGCCGCTGGCCACGGCCTGCTGCACGCGCATCATGAGCGCGTCGGCAAAGCCGCGCAGCAGCATCACCAGCGCCAGCAGGATGTACATCACGCCGATGCGCTTGTGGTCCACCGAGGTGAACCACTCTTCCCAGAGGTAGCGCCACTTGCCGTAGTAGGTGATGGCGCCCAGCAGCGCCGCGCCGAGCAGCACCACCACCGCCAGCGTGCCCATGATGATGGGCTCGTGCGTGGGAACGGCCGAGAGGTCGAGTTTTCCGAACAGGGACATGGGCTTTACTCTCCGCCCTGCACGGACATGGGCCGCGCGGCCTGCAGGCGCAGCGGGAACTCGGGCGTCTCGGGGCCGCAGATGTCGTTGGCGGCCATGTCTTCCACGCTCATGCCCATGTACTGGTTGGCGATGGCGTTGAACAGGCCGTTTTCCACCTTCGCGTAGATGGCGGGCGTGTTCTTGGTGCTGGGCATCTCGAGCCGGCGGTAGGTGTCGAGCGAGAGGGTCTTGCTCGACGCGCGGGCCTGCGCGACCCAGCCGTCGAAGTCGGCGCGCGTGAGCGCGGCGGTCTTGAAGTTCATGCCCGAAAAGCCGTGCCCGCTGTACGCGGCGGACATGCCGTCATAGGCGCCCGTGTGGTTGGCGATCAGGTGCAACTGGGTCTGCATGCCGGGCATGGCGTAGACCTGGCTCCCCAGCTGGGGAATGAAGAAGGAATTCATCAGCGAATGCGCGGTGAGTTTGAAAGCGATGGGCGTGTCGACGGGAACTGCCAGCTGGTTGACGCTGGCGACGCCGTAGTCCGGGTAGATGAAGAGCCACTTCCAGTTCAGCGCCACCACCTCCACGCGCAGCGGCGGCACCTCGGACACCAGCGGCTTGTAGGGGTCGAGCGAGTGGGTGGTGCGCCAGATGAGCACCGCGAGAAACGCGACGATCACGCACGGAATGCCCCACACCACGACTTCGATGCGCGTGGAGTGCGCCCACTTGGGCGCGTAGGTCGCCTCCCTGTTGGTCTCGCGGTAGCGCCACGCGAACCAGAGCGTGAGCACGATGACCGGAATGACCACGGCCAGCATGATCCCGAGCGCCACGACGATCAGCGTTTTTTCCTGCGCGCCGATGTCGCCCTTGGGGTCGAACAGCGTCATGCCGCAGCCGGAAAGCAGGGCGAGCAGGCCGAGGCTGCCCCAGCGGGCGGCATGGCCGATCAGTTTGTGTTTATTATTTGGAGGCATACAAGGCGGCCATATGTATGGATTTAACATGTCTTTTTGTATGCTAATTGCCTGAGGAATCCATTCAAATTAGGCAAAATGACTCATACATGACCCATACATAAAGATGTCAATCGAGCGTTCGTGGTTGGAGGTTTTCAATGCCGGCAAGGGCTCGCGCTACCTGCGCATCCTTTCGCTGGTCGAGCGGTCCGTGGCCGACGGACAACTGCAGCCGGGCGAGCGCTTGCCGCCGCAGCGGCGGCTGGCGGAACTGCTGGGCGTCGACCTCACGACGGTGACGCGCGCCTATGCCGAAGCCAAGGAGCGCGGGCTCGTCGAATCGCGCGGGCCGAGCGGCACCTTCGTGTCGGCGCCCGTGGTGGACTTCGCGCCGCGCATCGACCTGAGCATGAACATGCCGCCGTCACCCGAAGGCCCGGGGCTGTTTCCGCTGCTGCAGAAAGGGCTCGCCGAGGTGCTGGCGCGCAGCAACCCCGACCTGCTCATGACCTACCACCCGGGCGGAGGCAGCCGCGCCGACCGCATGGCGGGCGGCCGGTGGCTCGCGCCGATGTTCGGGCCGCTCGACGTGTCGCGCATCGCGGTGTGTCCGGGCGCCCAGTCGGCGCTCGCGGCGCTGGTGCTGTCGCTCACGCGGCCGGGCGAGGCCATCCTTGCCGAGCCGGTGGTGTATCCGGGCCTGATCTCGGTGGCCGAGCGGCTGAGCCGCCGCGTGGTGGCGGTGCCGGCCGACGAGCACGGCATGCGGCCAGACGCGCTGGAGCAGGCATGCGAGGCGCAATCGGCCACCGTGCTCTACCTGAACCCGACCATCCAGAACCCCATGGCCCGGACCATGCCGGCCACGCGCCGGCGCCAGCTCGCGAAGGTCGCGCAGCGCAAGGGGCTGCGGATCATCGAGGACGATCCTTATTGGCTCTTCGAGGCCGAAGCGCAGGCCCCGGAACCGCTGGCCTGCCTGGCGCCCGCGTCGACCTACTACCTGTCGACGCTGTCCAAGTGCCTGACGCCGGGGCTGCGCACCGCCTATGTGCTGCTGCCGAGCGCGCACGACGAGGCGAACTTCCTGGACGCCTTGCGCTCCTTCGCGCTCATGGCCTCACCGCTGCCCACCGCGTTGGCGACCCAGTGGGTGCACGACGGTTCGGCCAGGCACCTGCTCGAGCAGGTGCGCGCGGAGGCCTGGGCGCGTCACGACATGGCGAGCGAAATCCTGGGTGTGCCCGTGCGCGAATCGGGCCGGGGCATCCACATCTGGCATGCGCTGCCCGCGCGCTGGACCGCGCCCGAACTGGCGCGCGCCGCGCTGGCCGAAGGGCTGTCGGTCACGCCTTCGGCGGCCTTTGCCATCGGGGGCGAGCCGCCGAACGCGGTGCGGCTGTCGCTGGGCGCCGTGCGGGGGCGCGCCCAGCTGGCCGATGCGCTGAGCCGGTTGAAGCTGCTGCTGGAACGCGAGCCGGTGGTCGAGCGCCGGCTGGTGATCTGAACTGAACTGAACTGAGCCGGGCTGAGCGCGGCGCTCAGCCCGCCGTGCGAAAGGCCCGGCTCGAAATGGCGACCGGGTTGCCGTCCGGGTCCTTCGCATTGGCGAACGAATAGCCGTTGGCCGCATGCGTGGCGCCGAACTTCAGGCCGCGCGTCGCGCTCTTTTCCTTGAAGCCTTCGATGTCCTGGACATCGAACATCAGCTTCACGCCGACCTGCCCGAGCTTCACGCTCTTGGCCGCCTGGTGAATCAGCAGGTGCGCGCCGCCGCTCGCGGACCGCAGTTCGATCAGGCCTTCCACCACCTCCTGCGTCGACACGAACCCGAAGTGCGTGCAGTAGAACGCGGCGCTCGCCTTCATGTCGCGCGCATAGAGGATGAGGGTGTGCAGCGGTGGTGGCGTGGAAGGCATGGGCGCGATTCTGCCTGCGCGTCAGGCGCGGCCCGGCGTTGCGGCCTGCTCGGCGCGCGCGTCGTGGCCGATGATCAGCACCAGCAGGCAGGCCACCGCCGACAGCAGCGCCAGGAAGATCACCGCGTAGATGTCGTTGCCCATGCGGTCCTTGAGCGCGCCGAAGATCGTCGGCCCGATGTAGCCGCCGAGGTTGCCGATGGAGTTGATCCACGCAATGCCGGCCGCGGCGGCGGTGCCGCTGAGCAGCGCGGTCGGCAGCGTCCAGAAGGTGGGCAGGGCGCTGAAGATGCCGAAGGCCGCCAGCGTGACCGCGGCCATCTTGGGAATCGGCGCGCTGATCTGCGCGGCCAGCACGAGGCCCACGAAGATGCAGGCCAGCGGAATCAGCAGGAACCACTTGCGCTCCTTGCGCGCGTCGGACGCGCGCGTCCAGAACAGCATGGCAATGGCGCCGACCAGGTACGGGAACGCGTTGATGAAACCGATCTGCACATTGCTCAGGCCACCGAAGCCCTTGATGATCTGCGGCAGGAAAAAGCTCAGGCCGTACAGCGGCACCGTGATGCCCATGTAGACGAAGCCCAGCCCGATGACGCGCGGGTTCAGCAGCGACTGCTTCCACGAGATCTTGTGGATCGACTCGCGGTTGACGCGCTCGGCGTCCAGCGTGCGCTGCAGCCAGGTGCACTCTTCGTCGGTCAGCCACTTGGCGTCCTTCGGGCCGTCGGGCAGGTACATCAGGATGACGAAGGTCAGGATCAGCGAGGGAATCGCCTCGAGGATGAACAGCCACTGCCAGCCGTGCATGCCGCCCACGCCGTCCATGTTGAGGATGTAGCCCGAGATGGGCGAGCCGATCACGGTCGAGATCGGGATCGCGAACATGAACCAGCCTACGATGCGCGCGCGGTACGCCGCCGGGAACCACAGCGTGATGTAGAAGATCACGCCCGGAAAGAACCCGGCCTCGGCAATGCCGAGCAAAAAGCGCACGACGTTGAAGCTGGTCGAGCCGCCCACCCACGCCTGCGCCGCCGAGAGAATGCCCCAGCTGAACATGATGCGGGCGATCCAGCGGCGCGCGCCGAAGCGCTCCAGCGCCAGGTTGCTCGGCACTTCGAACAGGAAGTACGCAAGAAAGAAAATGCCGGCCGCGCTGCCGAACACGGCCGCGGTAAAGCCCAGGTCCTTCGACATCGCGGCGCCGGCAAAGCCGAGGTTCACGCGGTCGAGGTAGGCGATGAAGTAGCTGACCATGAGCAGCGGCAGCAGTCGCCAACTGATCTTCGAGATGGTTCTTTGTTCGACGGGGTTCATGGCGTCTCCGGTGTTGGATGGTTTTGTGGAGCTTGCGGGGCGTGCAGTGAAGCGGGGTCTGCGTCAAGCGTGTCCGTTCACCGACCTGCCGCTGAATAAGGTTATCGCTTTTGCATCGTTCCGCGTGCCGGGGCGCAGGTATAGCCTTCGCGTTCGCTCCAGGGCTGTCGCCCTGGTCACCGCGCATCACTTTTCTCTGTTCATGACTTCGTCTGTTTCCACACCATCGCCCGTGGCATGGATCGCCGGTGTCGGTGCCAGCGCCGGGTTGGGCGCGGCATTGGCGCGGCGCTTCGCGGCCGAGGGTTTCATCGTGGCGCTGACCGGGCGCACGCAAGTTCAGCTCGACGCGGTCGCGGCCGAAATCGCGGCGGCCGGCGGCCGCGCGCACGCCTTCGCGGGCGACGTGGCGAGCGAGGCCGAGATCCACGGCATCGCGCAGAAGGTGAGGGCGCTGGGCCCGCTCCACGTGGCCATCTTCAACGCCGCGAGCGCGGTGCGCGCGCCCACGCTGGAGCTGTCGGTCGAGCAGTTCACGCAGGCCTGGCGCACCAGCGCGCTGGGCGGCTTCATCTTCGGGCACGAGGCATTGCAGGGCCTGCTGGCCAACAGCTTCGAGGCCGCCGGCGCCAAAGGGCGCGGCACGCTGCTCTTCACGGGCGCCACCGCCGCATTGCGCGGCAAGCCGCCGTTCGCGGCCTTCGCGGCGGCCAAGGCCGCGCTGCGCTCGCTGAGCCAGAGCCTGGCGCGCGAGTTCGGACCGCAGGGCGTGCACGTGGCGCATGTGGTGATCGACGGCGGCATCGACGGCGAACGCCTGCGCACCGGCGCCCCGCAACGCGTGGCGCAGGCCGGCGACGACGGCCTGCTGCAGCTCGAGGCCATCGCCGAAAGCTACTGGCAGCTGCATGTGCAACACCGCAGCGCCTGGACGCAGGAACTCGACCTGCGCCCGTTCAAGGAGCCGTTCTGATGAGCACCGGATCGAACAGCCAACTGCTCGCGGCCACGCTGCCGTCGGTGGAGGCGCAGGTCAATTACCTGAAGGCGGGCGAGCCGCGTCCCGTGAGCTACACCTTCGAGCCGCCGCCCGGCACGCCGTGGGTCACGGGCGCGCTGGAGCCGCGCCGCGTGAGCATTCGCGACGGCCGTCCGCTGGTGGCGCTGAACGAGTTGTCGCTCGATCGCAGCGGCTTCACGCAGATCTCGCACCGCAGCGTGGTGGCCGACTTTTCGCACGACGCGACCATCCGCGACATCTACTACCGCGAGTCCGAGGCGCTGCTGCGCGACCTCACGGGCGCCGAGAAAATCGTGGTGTTCGACCACACGCTGCGCGACAGCGCGCAGGGCTCGCGCCGCACGGCCGATTTGCGCGAGCCGGTGCGCCGCGTGCACAACGACCAGACTTTTGTTTCGGCGCCGCGCCGCGTGCGCGACCACCTGCCGCCCGAAGAAGCCGAAGCGCGCCTGAAGCACCGCTTCGCGATCGTCAACCTGTGGCGCCCGCTGGCCACGGTCGAGCGCTTGCCGCTCGCGCTGTGCGATGCGCGTTCCATCGCGTTCGAGGACATGGTGCCCAGCGACCTGGTCTACCCCGACAGGGTCGGCGAGACCTACTCGTTCACCTGGAACCCGAACCACCGTTGGTACTGGTTCCCGCGCCTGCGGCCCGACGAAGCGCTGCTGCTGAAGATCTACGACTCGCGCGAAGACGGCACCGCGCGCTTCACCGCGCACACCGCCTTCGAAGACCCGACCGGCGCACCCGAGGCGCCGCCGCGCCGCAGCATCGAGCTGCGCGCGCTGGTGTTCTGGCCGGCCGGTCAATGAGCGCAGCATCTTCCGGCGTGAGTACGAAGGTCGTACCCTGCGCGAGAACCTGGGGTTGCCGCGTCCGGCCAACTGATTCTTTTCCCAGAATTAGCGCCGACAGGCCGCAGACCCCACGCCTGCAGCGGTAGCCGCCCTTGGCGACAATCGGGTCAATGCGTTCTTCTCCTTTCTTCAAGATGGCCCTGTTGCTGGGCCTGCTCTCGGCCATCGGGCCTTTCGCCATCGACATGTACCTGCCGGCGCTGCCGGCCATCGGGCAGAGCCTGCACGCCGACATCGGCGCGGTGCAGATGAGCCTCACGGCGTTCTTCCTCTCGCTGGGCGCGGGGCAATTGCTCTACGGCCCGATCTCCGACATGGTCGGGCGCAAGCCGCCGCTGTATGCCGGGCTGGTGCTGTTCGCGCTCGCGAGCGTGGGCTGCGCGATGGCCACCGACATCCAGACGCTGATCGTGCTGCGCTTCGTGCAGGGCCTGGGCGCCGCCGCCGGCATGGCGATTCCGCGCGCCGTGGTGCGCGACCTGCACACCGGCACCGACGCCGCGCGGCTGATGTCGCTGCTGATGCTGGTGTTCAGCGTGTCGCCGATCCTTGCGCCGCTGGCGGGCAGCGCGGTCATTGCGTTCGCCGGCTGGCGCGGCGTGTTCTGGGCCGTGACCCTCGCGGCCGTGGCCGGCCTGGCCATGATGGTCAAGCTGCTCGACGAAACGCGCCCGGCCTCCGAGCGCGTCGAAAGCAGCCTGGGCAGCGCGCTCTCGGCCTACTGGCTGCTGCTGCGCGACTCGCACTACCTCGGGCTGGTGTTCATCGGCAGCTTCGCGATGGCGGGCTTCTTCACCTACCTGGCCAACTCGTCGTTCGTGATGATCGACCACTACGGCCTGTCGCCCGCGATGTACAGCGTGGCCTTCGGCGTGAACGCGGCCGCCTTCATCGCGGCCTCGCAGTTCACGGGCTCGCTGGGCGAGCGCTACGGGCTGGTCAACCTCGTCAAGTTCGGCGTGGTGTGCTGCGGCGTGGCCATGGTCGCGATGTTCGTGTATTTCGCGACCGGCGGCGACAACATCTGGGTGCTCATCGTGCTGTACTTCATCGCCTCGGGCTTCATGGGCCTGGTGATCCCGACCACCGGCGTGCTGGCGCTCGAAATGCACGGCGCCATCGCGGGCACGGCCTCGGCGCTGCTGGGCACGCTGCAAATGCTCACGGGCGCGCTGGCCATGGCGGTGGTGGGCCTGTTCACCGACGGCCGTCCGCTGCCGATGGTGGCGGGCATGGCCGCCGGCGCGCTCATTGCACTGGTGCTGACCTGGCTCACGCTGGGCGGCGTGCGCTCCGAACCGACTGGAAGGGCGCAGCAAGCCTGATGAATACCGTTCGCGCAGGCGCCGCGCTTCCGGCCGCCGAAGACAACACGGGCCCGGTGCCCATCGACGGCCTGGCGCCCACGGAGCGCCGCTGGGCCATGCTGGTCATCGTGCTCGGGCTGATCGTGGCGGTGCTCGACGGCACCATCGTCAACCTGGCGCTGCCGGGCATCGCGCGCGAGCTGCAGGCCAGCCCATCACAGGCGATCTGGGTGGTCAATGCGTACCAGATCGCCACGCTGGTCATGCTGCTGCCGCTGGCGTCGCTGGGCGACCTGGTGGGCTACCGGCGCGTGTACCTCGTGGGCATGGCGGTGTTCACGCTGTCGTCGCTGGCCGCCACCTTTGCCGATTCGCTGGCCACGCTGACGGCGGCGCGTGCCTTCCAAGGGCTGGGCGCGGCCGGCATCATGAGCGTGAACGCGGCGCTGGTGCGGCTGACGTACCCGTCGTCGCAGCTGGGCAAGGGCATGGCGCTGAATTCGCTGGTGGTGGCCACGTCGTCGGTGGCGGGGCCCTCGGTGGCGGCGGCCATCCTGTCGGTGGCCTCGTGGCCGTGGCTCTTCGCCATCAACGTGCCGCTGGGCATCATCACCTTCGCGCTGGGCATGAAGGCGCTGCCGTTCAACCGCGTGGCGCCGGCGGCCGGGCTGCGGTTTTCGCCGGTCGACGTGGCGCTCAACGTGCTGATGTTCTCGCTGGTGTTCCTGGGGGTGGACCGCCTCGGCGTGCGCGAAGGCCCGGTGCAGGGCGCGGGCGGCTCGCAGGCTTCGGCCTGGGGCATCCTGGTGGCCGGGCTGGTGGTGGGCTTCATCTACCTGCAGCGCCAGCGCAAGCAGGCGGTGCCGCTGTTCCCGATCGACCTGTTGCGCATTCCGGTGTTCGCGCTGTCGATGGGCACGTCGGTGGCGGCGTTCTGCGCGCAGATGCTGGCCTACATCGCGCTGCCGTTCCTGCTGCTCGACGTGTACGGGCGCAGCCACATCGAGGCCGGGCTGCTCATCACGGCATGGCCGCTGGCCATCGTGGTGATGGCGCCCATTGCCGGGCGGCTGATCGGCCGCTACCCCGACGGGCTGCTCGGCGGCATCGGGCTGGGCCTGCTGGCCGCCGGGCTGGCGTTGCTGGCGGCGCTGCCGGCGCATCCGGGCAATGCCGACATCGCCTGGCGCATGGCGCTGTGCGGGCTGGGCTTCGGCCTGTTCCAGTCGCCCAACAACCACACCATCGTGACTTCGCCGCCCGCGCACCGCAGCGGTGCGGCCAGCGGCATGCTCGGCACGGCCCGGCTGACGGGGCAGACGCTGGGCGCCGTGGTGCTGGCGGCGGTGTTCAGCCTCTGGAGCCCGCACGGAGGCCACGGCCCGGTGGTGGCGCTGGTACTGGCCGCGTGTTGCGCGGCGGTGGCGGCCGTCTTCAGCAGCTTGCGTCTCAAGACGACAAAACCCGGCGCCTGAATGAGTTAGGGTGCTGACCTATGAAGGAAGTACCTGACACGGTGGTCTGCCCCGGCTGCGACGCGGTCTACAGCCGTGCGCCGCTGCATCCGCGCGACGTGGCGCATTGCCCGCGCTGCGGCACCGAGCTGGGCCGGCACCCCGGCCAGCAGCAGCGCCGCATCCTTCCGCTGACGGTGGCCTGCCTGATCATGTTCGCCATCGCCAACCTGTTTCCCATCGTCGAGATCGAGCTGCAGGGCCTGCGCAGCCAGACCACGCTGGCCGGCGCGGTGGTGGCGCTGAGCGCCGAGGGCATGTCGGTGGTGGCGCTGCTGGTGCTGGCCACGACCATTCTTTTTCCCTTTTTGCAGCTATGCATCCTGGCGTACCTGCTGGTGCCGCTGAGCCGCGAGCGCCGGCCCGTGGGCTTCGCGCTGCTGGTGCGGGCCATGCAGTCGCTGCGGCCCTGGGGAATGATCGAGGTGTTCCTGCTGGGCGTGCTGGTGGCCATCGTCAAGCTCTCGAGCATGGCCACGGTGGTGCCGGGGCCGGCGCTGTGGGCCTTCGTGGCGCTCACGGTCATGCTGACGGCGGTGCTGTCGTTCAACCCCGGAGCGTTCTGGGAAATGACCTTCCGCCCGAAGGACGAAGACGAAAGCGGGGCCTCGGCATGAGGTTTGCGTTTCGCGGCTTTCGCGCGGCCCGCGCCTCGCACGATGCCGACGCCGAAGACGATGCGGCCGATGGCGTCGACGGCGACGCGCCCGTTGCCACCGCCGCGTCGCTTGGCCTGCTGTCCTGCCCGCATTGCGCCGCCGTCTGGAAAGACGCGCAAGAGGGCGACGCGTGCGGGCGCTGCGGCACCCGCCTGCACACGCGCAAGCCGCAGAGCCTGACGCGCACCTGGGCCTTCCTGATCGCGGCCTGCATGATGTACATCCCGGCCAACCTGCTGCCGGTGATGATCACGCGCACGCTGTTCGGCGCGCAGTACGACACCATCCTGAGCGGGGTGATCTATTTCTGGGTGTCGGGCGCCTACGGGCTCGCGGCCATCGTCTTCATCGCCAGCTTCCTGGTGCCGCTGTTCAAGCTCGCGGTGCTCTTCTTGCTTGTGGTGCTGGCGCAGCGCGGCAGCACGTGGCGCCAGCGCGAGCGGGCCAGGCTGTATCACATCATCGAGATCATCGGCCGCTGGTCGATGCTCGACGTGTTCGTGGTGTCGCTGCTGACCGGACTGGTGCAGATACAAGGCTTTGCGGTCATTACCGCGGGCGTGGGCATCGCGGCCTTCGGGTCGGTGGTGGTGCTCACGATGCTGGCCTCGCTGAGCTTCGATCCGAGGCTCACGTGGGACAGCAAGGAAGCGCAGGCCCTCACGGAAGGCCGCGACGTTCTGCAGGGACATGAAAACAGGGACGAGAAACCAGCATGAGTGAACCAGAGCAACCGCAAGACGACGACAAACCGGCGCCCCCCGCGCCATCGGCGCTGCCCCGGCCACGCGTGGTGCGGCGGCGCGAATGGCTGCCCTCGCTGATCTGGCTGATTCCCATCGTGGCGGCGCTGGTCGGCATCACGCTGGTGGCGCGCATCCTGATGGAGCGCGGCCCCGAGGTGGTGCTGACCTTCAAGACCGCCGAAGGCCTGGAGGCCGGCAAGACGGCCGTCAAGTACAAGGACGTGCAGATCGGCCTCGTCACGCACCTGCGGCTGGCGCGCGACCGCTCGCACGTGCGCGTGCTGGTGCAGCTCAACAAGGACGCCGAGAGCTTCACCGCCGAAGACTCGCGCTTCTGGGTGGTGCGGCCGCGGCTGGACACCTCGGGCATCTCGGGGCTGGGCACCTTGCTGTCGGGCGCCTATATCGGCGCCGACGCGGGCGTGGCGAAGGAAACCGCGGGCGAGTTCACCGGGCTCGAAACGCCGCCCATCGTCACGCGCGACGACTCGGGCCAGCAGTTCCTGCTGCGCGCCAACGACGTGGGTTCGCTCGACGTGGGTTCGCCCGTGTACTTCCGCCGCATCAAGGTCGGCCAGGTGGCGGCCTACGAGCTCGACGGCGACGGCCGGGGCGTGACCATCCGCGTGTTCATCAATTCGCCCTACGACAAGTTCGTGGGCATGAACACGCGCTTCTGGCAGGCCAGCGGCATCGACGCGCAACTGAGCGCCAGCGGCTTCACGCTGCGCACGCAGTCGCTGGCCACCATCCTGCTGGGCGGCATCGCGTTCCAGGCGCCCGACGACGCCATGGGCCCGCTGGCCAAGGCCAACGCCGCCTTCACGCTGGCGCAGGACGAGGCCACGGCCATGAAGGAGCCCGACGGCCCCTCGCAAACGCTGCTGATGTATTTCAACCAGTCGCTGCGCGGCCTGACGCCGGGCGCGCCGGTCGACTTCCGTGGCGTGGTGATCGGCGAGGTCAAATCGATCGGCGTGGAGTTCGACCGCGCCGAGCGCGAGTTCCGCATGCCGGTGCTGGTGCAGGTCTACCCCGACCGACTGCGCCGCAAGGAGGGCAACGGCAACACCGAGGCGACCGAGTCGCGCTCCACCCAGCAGGAGCGCCTGCGCTTCCTGGCGGAGAAGGGGCTGCGCGCGCAACTGCGCAACGGCAACCTGCTGACCGGGCAGGTGTACGTGGCGCTCGACTTCTTTCCGAAGGCGCCCTCGGCCAGGATCGACGTGACGAAGAACCCCATCGAGCTGCCCACGGTGCCCAACAGCCTCGACGAGATCCAGTCGCAGGTGCAGGAAATCGCGACCAAGCTCAACAAGGTGCCCTATGAGCAGATCGCGGGCGACCTGCGCACCACGCTGGCCACGCTCAACAAGACGCTGACCGCCACCGAGCAGACGGTGAACCGCATCAACAGCGACGTCACGCCCGAGCTGGCCGCGGCCATGAAGGACGTGCGCAAGACCGTCAACACGGCAGAGCGCACCTTGGCCGACGACTCGCCGCTGCAACAGGACATGCGCCAGACCCTGCGCGAACTGACGCGCGCCGCCGGCTCGGTGCGCGTGCTGACCGACTACCTGGAGCGCCACCCCGACTCGCTGCTGCGCGGCAAACCGGACGACAAGAAATGAAGAAACACCTTGCATTCCTCGCGCTGGCGGCCGTGCTCGCGGGTTGCGCCAGCAAGCCCGACAACTACTACACGCTCGCCAGCCCGGTGGCCGCCGCCGACGCGGCGCCGTCGACGCTGGGCGGCGCCGCGCCGCTGTACATCGAGCTGGCGCCGGTGGCCGTGCCCGAGCGTTTCGCGCGCCCGCAGATGGTGGTGCGCGAGCCCAACGGCAGCGTGCAGGTCGCGGTGCTGGAGCAGCACCGCTGGGCTTCGTCGTTCGAGAACGAGCTGCGCGATGCGCTGGCCAGCGGCATCGCGGGGCGGCTCGGCGCGCTCGACGTGACCAAGGGCGGGCGGCAGAGCTCGCAGCCGGTGTGGCGCATCGCGGTACAACTGCAGCAGTTCGATGCGGTCGATGGCGGGCGCGTGGACGCGGGCTTCAGTTGGACCCTGCGGCGCTCCGACGAGGCGCGCACGCTGGTGTGCCAACTGAACCTCGGCGAGCCCGTGGGCAGCGGCATGGACGCGGTGGCGCGCGGGGCGCAGCGCGTCACGGCGGCGGCGGCAGCGGCCATGGCGCGCAGCGTGGCCGCCGCGCGCGCCAACCCGTCCGCCACCACCTGCACGACAGCCTGATTTCGTCTTTCTCCCTCCCCCTCTGGGGGAGGGCCGGGGTAGGGGCACGACGGCGCTCAACGAGACATGGCGTATCGTGCGTGGCAGCCCCCATCCCAACCTTCCCCCAGAGGGTGAAGGCGCCAGAAACGGAGACCTGATGGCACAGATCGGCAAGGCGCCCTGCGACGACACGCTGATCCTGCACGGCGCAGGCCCGCAAGAGAGCGCCTGCCCCGAGGCCTCCAAGCCCTGGGTGCTCGCCGCAGCCATCGTCGGCTCCAGCATGGCCTTCATCGACGGCACGGTCGTCAACGTTGCGCTGCCGGCCATCCAGGCCGACCTGCATGCCACCGCCTTCCAGGCCCAGTGGGTCGTCGAGTCCTATGCCTTGCTGCTGGCCGCGCTGCTGCTGGTGGGCGGCGCACTGGGCGACCTCTACGGGCGGCGCCGCATCTTCGCGATCGGTGTCGGCATCTTCGCGCTCTCGTCGGTGGCCTGCGCCATGGCCGGCAGCGTGCAGCAGCTCATCGCGGCGCGGGCGGTGCAGGGCGTCGGCGGCGCGCTGCTGGTGCCGGGCAGCCTGGCGCTCATCAGCGCCGCCTTTCCCGAGAAGGAGCGCGGCAAGGCCATCGGCACGTGGTCGGGGTTCAGCGGCATCACGGCCGCCATCGGGCCGGTGCTCGGCGGCTTCCTGGTCGATCATTTCTCGTGGACCTGGGCTTTTCTCATCAACGTGCCGATGGCGCTGCTGGTGCTGTGGATCGCCTGGCGCCATGTGCCCGAGAGCCGTGGCGCCTCGGCCGGCGGCGGGCTCGACGCGTGGGGCGCGCTGCTGGCGACGGCGGGGTTGGGCGGCGTCGTCTACGCCTTCATCGAGGCGCCGACGCAGCACTGGAGCTCGCCGGCGGTGCTGGCCGCCCTGGCCATCGGCGTGCTGGGCAGCGCGGGCTTCATCGCCGTGGAGCGCAAAGCGCGCACGCCGATGCTGCCGCTCGGGCTGCTGCGCATCGGCAACTTCAGCGGCGCCAACCTGCTGACGCTGCTGCTCTACGCGGCGCTGGGCGGCGCGCTGTACTTCCTGCCGCTCAACCTGATCCAGGTGCAGGGCTACTCGGCTACGGTGGCGGGCGCGGCGCTGCTGCCGTTCATCGGCATCATGTTCGCGTTGTCGGGCTGGGCGGGGCAACTGGTCGATCGCTTCGGGCCGCGCATGCCGCTGGTCATCGGCCCGTCGATCGCGGCGGTGGGCTTCGCGCTGTTCGCGTTGCCGGGCGTGGGCGCGAGCTACTGGACCGGTTTCCTGCCCGCCGTGGTGGTGCTGGGTTTCGGCATGACGGTGACGGTGGCGCCGCTCACGACCACGGTCATGAACGCGGTGGGGCCCGACCTCGCGGGCGTGGCCTCGGGGGTGAACAACGCGGTGTCGCGCGCGGCGGCGGTCTTGGCGATCGCGGTGTTCGGCGCGATCATGGCGTGGGCCTTCGACCTGACGCTGGCCGGCCAGCTGCGGGAAATGGGCGCGTCGGCGCAGGTGTCGGCGTTTCTTGAGGGCGAGCGCAGCAAGCTGGCGGGCGCGGCGCTGCCGCCGGGTGTCGATGCGGTCACGGCGGCGGCGCTTCAGCGGGCCGTGGCCGAGTCGTTCGTGGCGGGGTTCCGCTGGGTGATGCTGATGGGCGCGGCCCTGGCCGCGCTGAGCGCGGTGAGCGCGTGGTGGATGATCCGGGGCCGACCCGCGGCAGGGGCGCCCGGCAAGACCTGAGGAGATCCCGATGGAGACCCCGATGGAGACGCAGGAAGCGCAGCACTTCGATGTCTTGATCGTCGGCGCGGGCCTCTCCGGCATCGGCGCGGGCTACCACCTGCAGACCCGCTGTCCGGGCCGCAGCTACGCCATCCTCGAGGGGCGCGAACGCAGCGGCGGCACCTGGGACCTGTTCCGCTACCCGGGCGTGCGTTCCGATTCCGACATGTACACGCTGGGCTATGCGTTTCGCCCGTGGCGGCAGGCAAAGTCGATTGCCGACGGCCCGTCGATCCTCAACTACCTGCGCGAGACGGCGCAGCGGCACGGCATCGACAAGAAGATTCGCTTCAACGAGCGCGTGGTGCGCGCCGCGTGGTCGACGTCCGATGGCTGCTGGCACGTCGACGTCGAGCAGGGCCCCGAGCGGCTGGCGCTGCGGCTGCGCTGCAACTTCCTTTTTCTGTGCAGCGGCTACTACCGCTACGACGCGGGCTACACGCCGCGGTTCGCGGGCATCGGCGACTACACGGGCCGCGTGGTGCATCCGCAGCATTGGCCCGACGACCTCGACTGCGCCGGCAAGCGGGTGGTGGTGATCGGCAGCGGCGCCACTGCGATGACGCTGGTGCCGGCATTGGCCGACACCGCCGCGCACGTCACGCTGCTGCAGCGCTCGCCGACCTACGTTGTGGCGCGGCCGGCCGAAGACCCGATTGCCCACCGGTTGCGCCGCCTGCTGCCGGCCCGGCTGGCCTACGGCCTCACGCGCTGGAAGAACGTGCTGCTCGGCATGTTCTTCTTTCGCCTCGCGCGCCGCCGGCCCGACCGCGTGAAGCGGATGATCCTGGGCGGCGTGCGGCAGGCCCTGGGGCCGGACTACGACGTCGCCACGCATTTCACGCCGCGCTACAACCCGTGGGACCAGCGCGTGTGCCTCGTGCCCGACGGCGACTTGTTCGCGGCCATCAGGGCCGGGCGCGCTTCGATGGTGACGGACCAGGTCGACACGTTCACGCCGCGCGGCATCCGGCTGCAATCGGGCCGCGAGCTGGAAGCCGACGTGGTCGTCACCGCCACCGGGCTCGAGCTGCAGGTGCTGGGCGGCATCGCGCTCGAGGTGGACGGGCGCCGCGTCGAGCCGGCCAGCACCTTCAACTACAAGGGCATGATGTTCAGCGACGTGCCCAACCTGGCCTCGTCCTTCGGCTACACGAACGCCTCGTGGACGCTCAAGAGCGACCTGACCTGCGCCTACGTCTGCCGGCTGCTGAACCACATGGCGCGCCACGGCTGGACCCAATGCACGCCGCGCAACACCGACCCCGCGCTGGCGCCGGAACCGTGGCTCGATTTTTCGTCGGGCTACGTGCAACGCGCGGTCGGCAAGTTTCCCAAGCAGGGCCCGCGCACCCCGTGGCGCGTGCATCAGAACTACGCGCGCGACTTGCTGAGCCTCAAGTTCGGGAGGGTGGACGACGGGGTGATGGAGTTTTCGAGGCCGGGTTGACAGCGACTGCGGCTAAGCCGGCGCGCAGGCGGGCGAGAGCAACCTGTCCAGCTCCGCCCACAGCGGATCGCATTGCCCGGCGCGGAACGCCGCCGCCCTGAACGTCGGGTGCTCCCCCTGGTACGTTTCCCACAGCGCGCGGTGCCCGTCGGCCACGCAGGCGCGCACATTGGCCAGCCGGTCGGCCGCCTTCACCACCAGCGCCAGCTCTTCGTCGCCCGTCACCCGCGCCAGCGCCGCATAGGTCTTGGCCTTGCGCTCCTTGCGGTTGGCGCCGGGCGCGTCGGTCAGCAGCGCCACGCACCGGGCCACGAGGTCGCCGAAGCGCTCCTGCACATCGGACACCGTGGCGTCGGTGTCCTCGACCACGTCGTGCAGGTAGCCGACGACCTGCGCCTGCTCGCCATAGGGCTGGAGCAGGGCGACCACGGCGTCCAGGTGGTGCACGTACGGATGCACGCCGTACTTCTGCGCCCCATGCATCTCGATGGCGTAGGCGCGGGCGGCTTCGGGGGTCGAGCGGGTGATGGTCATGCGGCGTCCTCGGGTTTTTCCATTCTGCCTTCGCGCCCGGCGCTCTTTACCTCGTTTACGAAGGAAAACACCTACCGGAATGGCATTGCCGGCATTCTTGTGTATCGATACAGTAAATCGTTCCACCAAAAGACGGGCACCCGACCCACAGCCATCCAGGAGACAAGAAAATGACCTCGAAACCGACATCGATCTCACGCCGCCAGTTCGTCCAGTCATCGTCCGCCTTGTCGCTTGCAGCGGCCACGGCGGGCTTCGCGCCGCATGCGTTCGCGCAGGAAAAAACGGTGGCGCTGCGGCTGTCGTCGTCGCACGTGGCCGACCTCAATTCGTCGCACTTCGCGTGGTCGCAGCTGATGCAGGCCAACCTGAAGAAGGCGGTGGGCGAGCAGATCCGCATCGACTACTTTCCCAACAACCAGCTCGGCAAGGAAAGCGACGTGGTGCAGCAGGTGAAGGTGGGCTCGATCGACATGATGCTCACGGGCTCGTCGATCTGGGCCACGGTGACGCCGCAGCTGGGCATGCTCGACCTGGGCTACCTGTTCGACAGCTACGACCACGTGGCGCGCGCCGTCGACGCGGGCGTGGGCGCCAAGCTCAACGACATGCTGGTCAAGAGCACCGGCTGCCAGATCATCACCTGGGGCGCGCACTACGGCGCGCGCAACGTCTACACCAAGCAGCCCGTCAAGTCGCTGGCCGACATCCGGAACGTCAAGCTGCGCGTGCTGCCCACGCCGGCCTTCATCGAGACCTTCAAGATCATGGGTGCGATCCCCACGCCCATTTCCTTCGGCGAGCTCTACATGGCGGCGCAGACCGGCGTGGTCGACGGCTTCGAGCACGACGCGGGCACGGTGCTGGCCAACAAGCTCAACGAGGTGGTCAAGCACTGCTGGATGACCGAGCACCTGTTCAGCCCCATGGTCTGCGTGGCCGGCAAGCGCGCGATGGACCGCGTGCCCGCCGCCTTGCGCCCGGCGTTCCTCAAGGCGGCGGCCGACTCCACGCTGCAACAGCGCCAGATCGGCAACGAACGCAGCCAGCAGGCCATCGACGACCTGAAGAAGACCGGCATCTCGTTCACGCCCATGGCCAGGAACGAGCGCGACCAGGTCCGCAAGGAAATGGAAACCAGGCTCTGGGCCGCCTTTGCCAAGCAGTACCCCGAAACGGGCCCGCTGTTCGCCGCCATCAACGCCGCGCGGGCCTGAGAGCGACCATGTCGAGCATTTCGCTGCCGATGCAACCCATGCAATCCGCGCACCCCGGGCACCCCGCGGAACCCGTGCTGGGCTTCGACGCCGACCACGCCGCCGGCCGCTCGCTGGCCTGGCTGATGCGCAGCACCGAGTACGTGGCCGGCGCGGTGCTGGCCGTGGACGTGGTGGTCGTGTTCATTTCAGTCATCTTTCGGTACTTCCTGCACGACCCCTTCGACTGGGCGGAGGAGGTGGCGCGCGCGCTGATGGTCATCCAGGTGTTCTTCGGCGCAGCCACGGTGCTGGCGCGCAGCCAGCACGTGGGCGTCGACCTGTTCCGCGGCATGCTGCCCGCGCGCTGGCAACCGGCGCTGATCCAGTTCGGCAACTGGATCGTGGTGGGCGTGTCGGCGAGCCTCTTTGCCTCGTCGTGCGAGCTGCTGGTCGACTCGTACAACATGACCACGTCGATCGGCCTGCCGCAGTGGATCTACGTGTACCCGGTGGCCATCGGCAGCCTGTTCATGACGCTGTTCGGCCTGGCCAACGCGGTCAACGGGCCCCGGCGCATGGTGTGGTCCACGCTGGGCGTCGGCCTGGCGCTGACGGCGGCTGTGGTGGCATGGAACACGCTCATGAGCGCGCACGCCATTGCGCCCTGGGCGCTGCTCACCGCCGGCTTCTTCGGCGGCATGGCGCTGGGCATGCCCATTGCCTTCGTGCTGGCGCTGTCGTCGCTGGTGTTCTTCATGGCCGACCCGTCGCTGCCGATGCTGGTGTATTCGCAGCAGGTGATGGCGGGCACCGACCACTACGTGCTGCTGGCCATTCCCTTCTTCGTGCTGGCGGGCCTGCTGATGGAGGCCAACGGCATGTCGTCGCGGCTCATCGAGCTGCTGCTGCGCATGTTCGGGCGGTTGCGCGGCGGGCTGGGGCTCATCACCATCACGGCCACGGCGTTCTTCTCGGGCGTGTCGGGCTCCAAGCTGGCGGACATCGCGGCGGTGGGCGGCATCATCATGCCGGCCGTGCGCAAGACGAAGCAAGACCCCAACGAGACCGCCGGCCTGCTGGCCTGCACCGCGGTGATGGCCGAGACCATTCCGCCCTGCATCAACATGATCATCATGGGCTTCGTGGCCAACATCTCGATTGCCGGGCTGTTCATGGCGGGGCTGGTTCCGGCCGTGGTGCTGGCGGTGTCGCTGGCGGCCGTGACCATCTACGTGGGCACCAAGATCAACCCCGACGAAGCCTTCGACGTGCGCACGCCGATGTTCCGCCTGCTGGGCGGCGCACTGGTGGCGCTGGTGATGGTGGCCATGATCGGCAAGGGCGTGACCTCGGGCATCGCGACCTCGACCGAGGTGTCTTCCTTCGCGGTGGTCTACGCGCTGGTGGTGGGCTGGCTGGCGTTTCGCGAGCTCACGGTGAAGTCGGTGGCGCGGCTGTTCGTGCGCTCGGCGTCGATGGCGGGGGGCATCCTGTTCATCGTGGCGGCGGCGTCGAGCCTGTCGTTCGCGCTCACGATCCAGCAGATTCCGCAGTACCTGTCGGAGTTCATGATCGGCTTCGCGCACTCCTACGGCAGCACCATGTTCGTGATGCTGTCGGTGCTCATCATGATCGTGTTCGGCGCCATCCTCGAAGGCGCGCCGGCGCTCATCATCTTCGGGCCGTTGCTCACGCCCATCGCCTCCCAGCTCGGCGTGAACCCGCTGCACTTCGGCACGGTGATGGTCATTGCCATGGGCTTCGGGCTGTTCGCGCCGCCGGTCGGGCTGGGCCTGTTCGCCACCTGCGCCATCACCGGCACGCAGGTGAAAGACGTGGCCAGGCCGATGCTCAAATACCTGGCCGTGTTGTTCGTTACCCTCGTGGTGCTGGTGTTGGTGCCGGCGTTCTCCACGTGGCTGCCGACGCGCATGGGGATGTAAGAGCGATCCGAGAGACATAGAACAGGGAGATTCCGTGAGCAGAATCAGCGATGTGGCCCAACGGGCGGGCGTTTCGACCAGCACCGTGTCGAATGTGTTGAACGGGCGCAGCGACCGCATGGCCAAGGAGACGCTGGCGCGCGTCGAGACCGCCATCCGCGAACTCAAGTACCGGCCCAACACCTCGGCGCGGCAACTAAAGACCGGCCACACGCCGCTCATCGGGCTGCTGGTGCCCTCGATGGCCAACCCGATGTACGGCTTCATCGCGCGCGAGGTCGAGACGCTGGCGCAGGAGCGCTACGGCTTTCGCATCATGATCGGCAACACCTACCGGGACGCCGAGAAGGAAGCGCACTTCTTCGAAGACCTGATGGCGCACGGCGTGCGCGGGGTCATCATCATTTCGTCGCTGGTCGACGAGCAGCACGTGGAGGCCGCGGCCGAGCGCGGGCTGGTGGTGGTGAGCTACGACCGGCGCGCCACGCCGGCCCTGTCGGGCGGGGCCTCGGTGATCGACCACGTGACGGTCGACAGCTTCGAGTCGTCGCGCATCGCGACGCAGCACCTGATCGAGCAGGGGCACCGCAAGCTGGCGTTCGTCACGCCGTCGGGCCGCACCATGAGCCGGAACGAGAAGATCAACGGCTTCCTGGCCGCAGCCCGCAGCGCGGGACTGGAAGGCAGCGCGCAGGTCATCGAGGGCTTGCCGGTCGACGAATACGGCGACTCGATGATGAGCGAACTCGGCCGCATGCAGGCCAGCCAGCTGGCGGCGCAGGCCGAGCGCCCGAGCGGCGTGATCGGCGTGAACGACCTGCTGGCCTTCGGCTTGATGGCGGGCTTTCGGGATGCGGGGCTGTCGGTGCCGCGGGACGTGTCGGTGATCGGCATCGACAACGTGTTTCTCTCCACGCTCATGCACCCGGCCATGACCTCGGTGCGCGTGCCGGTGCCCGAGATGGCGCAGGTGATGGTCGAGCGCGTGATGAGCCGGCTGGCCGACCCGTCGCTGCCTACGCAGGAATTCATTTTTCCGCCCACGCTGGTGGCGCGCGATTCGGTGGCGCCGCCGCGCGGCTGATTTCCCTTTTGTCGATCAACGCTCTTCTTTCTTTTTCTTCCTTCATGACCACGGTTTTCGTCAGCCATCCGCAGGGCAAGCTCGCCCACTATTTCGGCGACCGCGCCGCCGCCGCACTGCGGGCCATCGCGCAGGTGCGGCAGGTGCGCTTCAACCCCACGGACACCGACCTGTCGTCGGCCCAGTTGGCGGAGCTCGCGCAGGGTTGCGACGCCATCATTTCGTACCGCCAGACGGCGGGCGACGAGGCGCTGTTCGCGGCGCTGCCGCAGCTGAAAGCCTTCGTGCGCTGCGCCATCGACATCCGCAACATCGACGTGCCCTCGGCCAGCCGGCACGGCGTGCTGGTGACGCAGGCGAGCGCGGGCTTCATCGCCTCGGTGTCGGAGTGGATCGTGGGCGTGATGATCGACCTGGGCCGCCACATCAGCACCTCGACCGCGCAGTACCACGCGGGGCAGGCCGCGCCGCCGGTGATGGGGCGCGAGCTGCGCGGCAGCACGCTGGGCGTGATCGGCTACGGGCAGATCAGCCGCTACCTGTGCGACGTGGCACTGGCGCTGGGCATGCGCATCGTGGTGCACGACCCGTACACGGCCACGGGCCGCGCGGAGTTCGCGCCGGTCGGGCTCGACGCGCTGCTCGCGCAGTCGGACTTCGTGGTCTGCCTGGCCGCCGCGACCGAGGCGACCGAGAACCTGATGAACGCCGCCGCCTTTGCCGCGATGCAGCCGCACGCCTGTTTCATCAATGCCTCGCGCGGCAACCTCGTGGACGAAGACGCGCTGCTGGCCGCACTCGACGCGGGCACCATCGCGGGTTGCGCGCTCGACGTGGGCCGCGCGCCCGACCAGATGCCGTCGCCGCGCGTGGCGGCGCATCCGCGCGTGATCGCGACGCCGCACATCGGCGGGCTCACGCCGCCGGCGGTGGAACACCAGGCCATGGAAACCGTGTCGCAACTGGCCGAGATTTTTCAGGGCAGGGCGCCGAAGGGGGCGGTGAACGCAGCCGAGGCGTACCGCTGGCGGCAAGCCTTCGTCCAGGCCGCCTGATCGATCCATCCATCCGTTCGATAACCACACCAAGAGAACACGCCATGGAACCCACCCGGAACACCCGCTACACGGGCGCCTGCGACTGCCACGTCCACATTTATGAAGACCGTTTTCCGCTGATCCCCAACGTCGCGTGGGTGCCGCCGCATTCGCCGGTGTCGGCCTACCGCGAGCAGGTGCAGCAGCCGCTGGGCATCGACCGCGCGGTGGTCGTGCAGCCGACCGGCTACGGCTTCGACAACAGCTGCACGCTCGATGCGCTCGCGCAGTTCGGCGACGCGGCGCGCGGCATTGCGCTGGTGGCGCCCGAGGTGTCCGACGCCGAAATCGCGCGCCTGCACGCGGGCGGCATGCGCGGCGTGCGCTACATGATGATCGGCGGCGTGCTGGGCTGGGCGTCGCTGGAGCCCATGGCCGCGCGGCTCGCCAATGCCGACTGGATGGTGAACCTGCAGCTCGACGGCCGCACCATGCCCGAGCACGAAGCCGTGCTCAAGCGCCTGCCGTGCCGGCTGGTGCTCGATCACAACGGAAAGTTCCTGGAACCGGTGGCACCGAGCCATCCGTCGTTCCAGTCGCTGCTGCGCGTGCTCGATTCGGGGCGCGTGTGGATCAAGCTGTCGGCGCCCTACGAAACCTCGAAGACCGGCGCGCCGGGCTACGACGACGTGAGCCTGCTGGCGCGCACGCTGGCCGAGACCTTTCCCGAGCGCTGCCTGTGGGCCAGCAACTGGCCGCACCCGGGGCGCAACCCTGTGCCCGCGAACGTGCCGCTGTACGACCTGCTGTTTTCGTGGGCGAGCAGCGACGACACGCGCCGCCGCATCCTCGTGGACAACCCGGCCGCGCTGTACGGGTTCTAGGCGGCTTCCAGGCGGCTTCCAGGCGGCTTCTAGTCAGCGCCGCGCCGCACCAGCAGGCGCTGCGGCCCCTGGCCCTCGGCGCCCAGACGGTCGAGCGGGTTGCGCAGCTTGCAGCGGTCGATCGACAGGCAGCCGCAGCCGATGCAGTCGTCGAGCGTGTCGCGCAGCTTCTTCAGCTGGGCCATGCGCTCGTCGAGTTCGGCGCGCCACGCGGCCGAAAGGCGGGCCCAGTCTTTGCGGCTGGGCGCCGCCGTCGGGGGGAGGGTAGCCAGGGCGCCCCCTATCTCGGCAAGCGAAATGCCTACCCTTTGCGCGACCCGAACGAAGGCCACGCGCCGCAGCACCGTGCGCGGGTAGCGTCGCTGGTTGCCGGCGGTGCGGGTGCTGGCGATGAGGCCCTGCGCCTCGTAGAAATGCAACGCGGACACGGTGACGCCGCTGCGCCGCGCGACCTCGCCGACGGTGAGCGTGGGGGAAATGCCGGCCTGTTGCAGAGCGTCGTTCATCGTGATGCGGATTCCTCTTGACCTCGACTTTAGTTGAGGTTTGAGAATTCACTCCAGCGCGCAGGTCCTGTGCGCATGTCTTGAAGAGGAACCCACCATGTCGAATGAATCCAACGCCGTCTCGCCTGCTCCGGTTTTTCGCATCGACAAGTTCGTGGTGCCGGCCGATGTGCTGCCGGCGTTCGTCGCGCAGATGCAACGCGTCCAGCACACTCTGCGCACCTTGCCGGGCTGCCTGCGGGCCCATGTGCTGAACCAGACCGGCGGCGCCGGCGAGTTCAATGTGGTGACGCTGGTCGAGTGGGCGAGTGCCGACGCCGTGGCCTCCGCGGCCGCGTTCGTGAAGCAGAAGTTCGCGCAAGAAGGCTTCGACCCGGTTGCGTTCACGAATAACGCGGGCGTGCGTTCGGACCTGGGGTTCTACGGCGTGGCCTGATGCCCCTGGACTTCGACCCGCCGCCGGTAGCTATCGATTGCCGGCGCCGCGCCGGGTCAGCAGAAGCTGGCCCAGCGCATCGAACGCGGGCAGCGTGACCGGGTCGTTGGCCGCGTTGCCGGCCACCGGGTGCGAGGCGTAGCGCACGATCACCATCTCGGCCTTCGGGTCGACGTAGATGCGCTGGCCGTGCACGCCGCGCGCCATGTAGGCGCCGTGGTCGTTGTGCGTGACCCACCACATGTCGCGGTAGCTCCAACCCTTCAGCAAGGGGTAGCCGCCCTTGACGAAGGCGGCCTTGTCGCCGCCGCGGCGGATGTCGTCGACGGCGGCCTTGGGCACGATCTGCCGGCCGTTGAAGCGGCCGTCGTTGCGCAGCATTTCGCCGAAGCGCGCGAGGTCGCGCAGGCCGGTGTTCAGGCCGCCGCCGGCGAACGGCGTGCCGATGGAGTCGACGGTGAAGTAGGCGTCCTGCTCGGCGCCGAGGTGGCGCCAGATGCGCTCGGACAGCAGCTGCGCCACGTTGCGGCCGGTGGCACGCGCGATGACCCAGCCCAGCACGTCGGAGTTGACGGTCTTGTAGCCGAAGCCTTCGCCGTGCCGGCCTTCGGGCTGCACGGTCTGCAGAAACTCGTAGTAGCTGCGCGGGCCGGTGTAGTCCTTGGGCTTGGGCAGCGGGCTGCCGGCTTGCGCATGGGCCCAGACTTCGGCGTTGGGGTCGGCGTAGTCCTCGCTGAATTTCAGGCCGGTGGTCATGTCGAGCACCTGGCGCACGGTGGCGTTGCCGAAGGCCGACTTCGAGAGCTCGGGCACGTAGTCGGCCACCTGCTTGTCGGCGTCGAGCGTGCCCTCGGCCACGAGCATGGCGCCCAGCGTGCCGACCACCGACTTGGTGACCGACATGGCGCCGTGCTGCCCGTCGTCCTTGAGCACGCCGAAGTAGCGCTCGTAGACCACGCGCCCGCGATGCAGCACCACGATGCCGTCGGTGTAGGTGGCGGCGAGCGATTGGGCCCAGTTCATCGGCGTGGTCGCGCCGATGGGCGTGAACGTGAGCGCGTCGATATCGGTGCGCAGCGCATAGGGCAGCTTGCCGGGGGCGCCCAGGCCGCGCGAGACATTCATCGTCGGCATCAGCTGGCGAAAGTTCGACACGCTCCAGCGCATGGCCGGAAACTGGAAATAGCTGCCGTCCTCGAAACGCAGCGTGCGCTCGGCGGGCGGGGGCGAGCCGGTCATCCAGCCCAGCGCGGCGGGGTCGCTCGCTGCGGCATCGGGGAACGACTGCGCATGCGCCGCATGCATCGCCGGCAGGGTAGCGAGCATGCACGCGAGCATGGCGGCGCGGCGCTTGAAGCTGCGGGAAATCGGGGCGGTCATGGCCCATTGTGGACCGCGACCCTGGGTGCGAACTTATCTCTGACAGGGAGCGGGCCGGGTTGACAAAGGGCGCGGGGCGCTTCGATACTGAACTCTTAGGTTCATCTTCAAAGCCACACATCGCAAAGGAGACTCCCATGCAAAAAATCGTGCCCTGCCTCTGGTTCGACGGCAACGGCGAGGACGCGCTGAAGTTCTACACCGCCATTTTTCCGGACTCGCGCGTGACCGACAAACTGCTCTGGGGCGACACCAACCCCAAGCTGAAGGGCTCGCTGCTCACCGCGACCTTCGAGCTCGAAGGGCAGGAGTTCATGGTGATCAACGGCGGTCCGCAGTACAAGTTCACCCCCGCCATCTCGATGTACCTCAAGTGCGAGACGCAGGCCGAGGTCGACAACTACTGGAACAAGCTGCTCGAGGGCGGCGGCCAGCCGGTGCAGTGCGGCTGGCTCACCGACCGCTACGGCGTGTCGTGGCAGATCGTGCCCACGGGCATGATCCAGATGTTCCAGGACAAGGATCCGGCCAAGGCCGCCCGCGCGATGCAGGCCATGATGACGATGGTCAAGCTCGACATCGCCGCGGTGAAGAAGGCCTTCGACGGGGCTTGAACCGCCACCGCCGAAGGCCGGGGCGCTACACCAGCCGGTGGATCGCCTTCTTGCGCCACACCAGCTGGTAGTACGCGGTCTGCAGCAGCAGCATCGCGCCGAAGGTCACGGGGTAGGCGATCCAGATGCCGTCCAGCCCCAGGCGGTGGCTCATGGCATAGGCCACCGGCACCTCGACGCCCAGGATGCACAGGATCGAGATCAGCGTCGGCACCAGCACCGAGCCGCTGGCCCGCATGATCCCCGACAGCGCCGAGGCCATGCCGAAGATCACCAGGCTCCACAGCATGATGTGCAGCAGCGTCTGCGCGATCTCGAGCACCGGCTCGCTGGTGATGAAGAACGCCATGAGGTGGCGCGAGAACAGGTAGCCCAGCACCACCAGCCCGCCGGTCAGCACCACGTTCATCAGCAGCGCCGTCTTGGCGATGGCGCCCAGGCGGTTGGCCCGGCCCGCGCCGATGGCCTGCGCGCCCAGGATCGACGCCGTGATGGCAATCGAGATGGCCGGGAACTGCACGTACGCCACCACCTGGTTCACCGCGCCGTAGGCGGCCGTGGCGCTGGAGCCGTAGCTGTTGACCATCGACAGCAGCACCACCTCGGCCAGCGCCACCACGATCATCTGCACGCCCGTGGGCACGCCGATCTTCAGCACGGCCTTCAGCAGGTGCGGCTGGATGCGCAGGTTGCGCAGAAACTCCGCGTCGGGCGCGAGCGGGCTCTTGCGCTGGCGCAGCCGAAAGCCCAGCCACGTGGTCGACACCGCGAACGACAGCACCGAAGCCCAGGCGCCGCTGGCCACGCCGAGCTGCGGCAAGCCGCCCCAGCCGCGGATGAGCGCGGGCGTGACCACCAGGCCGATGAGCGTGGAGATCATCAACGTGAGCAGCGGCGTGACGGTGTCGCCCACGCCGCGCAGCATGGCCGTGGCCAGCAGGAACACGAACACGCCGGGCATCGCGATCAGCATGATGCGGGCGTAGCGCGTGGAGTCGGCCAGCACGTCGGGCGGGGTGCCCAGCGAGGCCAGCATGGGCGTGGTGAACGCGCCGCCGAACACGGCGATCACCAGGCCCGTGAGCACGCCCACCGTGAGCGTGGTGCCGGCCACGGCCTTGGCCTTGGCGGCGTCGCGCGCGCCCCAGGCCTGGCCGATGAGCACCGAGGCGCCGGCGCCCAGGCCGATGATGAAGGCGATGAAGAAGAACATCACCGGGAAGAAGCTGGACACCGCCGCCAGCGCGCCCACGCCGAGCATCTGCCCGACGTAGATGTTGTTGAGCGTGCCCGACAGCGACTGCAGGATGTTGCTGAGCAGCATCGGCGCGAGGAAGAAAAGAAAGACCTTCCACAAAGGACGCGCGGCGCCCACCGGCGCAACGGGCACGCCCTGCATGCCGCTGGGTCCGTTCTGGCCCGCGGTGCCGGGTGTTTCAGGGGTAGCTCTCATTCGTGGCTCCAGCCGGGGGCGGACAGTTCTTGCAGATGGTTGCGCAGGTCGACGGGCCAGGGCTCTATCAGGTGGCTGAAGCGCTGCGCCTCGCCGGCGAACAGCGCGCGCGTGGCTTCCTCGAAGCCCGGCAGGTTGCCTGCGATGGCGGTCATGAAACGGTAGGTCGACTCGCGCGCGGCGCGCGCGGTGTCGCGCCCGGCGTGCACGCGGCGCGCTTCGTCGACCAGCTTGCGCAGCGCGACCGACGCGCCGCCGGGCTGGCGGCCGAGCCAGTCCCAGTGGCGCGGCAGCAGCGTGACTTCGCGCGCCACCACACCGAGCTTGGGACGGCCCACGCCGCGCGGCGTGTCGTCGCGGTGCTCGGCCTCGGGGTCGGGCAGCTCGCGCATGTCGAGGTCGAGCTGCGCGCCGGTCTGGTCGTCGAACACGAGGTAGGGGCCCGGGTCGTCGCGACGGCGCAGCTGGTCGAGAACTTCGGCCTTGCTGCCGTGTGCGATGCGCTGAAAACCGAAGAACACCGTGAGGGTGGTGGGAGGGGTGTCTGATGACATGCGGATGTTGGGTTGTTTCCTGGATGGAGGCCGGGAGAAACGAGGTGCGTAATCTACCCGCTGCCGCGCTTGCGCGCGCGGCACGCCGTCAATGCGTTTTGTCGGCGGACATGGCGAGCAGCGCGGCGTGGGCCGCCGACAGGTGCTGCGCATCGACAGCGCGCAGCGCATCGCGGCAATGTGCTTCGACGGTCATGACCGCGCCCTGCACCAGCTGGCGGCCGCCGGGGCGCAGCGCCGCGTGGCGGCGGGTGTCGGCGCCCAGGCCCGCCACGCGCTCGGCCAGGCCCGTTTTTTCGAGCGGCACGATCTTGCGGACCAGCCCCGACATCGGCAGCCCCAGCGCCCGCGCCAGCTCGGCCATCGGCATGCGGCCCTGCTCGGCGCGCAGCAGCTGGTAGAGGAGGGTGAAGTCGCCGAAATTCAAGCCGTGGAAAGCACCGAGGTCGGCGTCGAGCTGCAGCGTCAGGCCGGCATGGGCGCGGCCCAGGTCCATGCAGAAGGAGAAGGCCAGGGCGTCGTTGCTCATGGCGTGTTGTAGCCCTGTGCGCCGAAACACTGGAGTTCTTCCTGCCAGAGCGCCAGCAATTTCTCGAGTTCGGCCTTGCGGTCGAAGCCGGGGTCCTTGCGCTCCTTGACCCGGTCGACGACCTCGAAGCTGAACTGCGCCGCGCCGTGCGCGTTCCAGTCCTGCCCGAGGGGCTTGCAGCGGTGCGAGCCCATGTTCAGCTCGAAGCGCGCACGGTTCATGGCGCCCTCGACGTCGAGGCTGCCGGCCACGTAGACACGGCCGCTCGGCACATGGCGCACGGCGAACACGCCGGCCGGGCGAACGGCTTCCTTGTATTGGCGGGAGAGGGCGCGCTTGGTTTCAGGTGACAGGTTCATGCGTCAAATATTACCCGGGTCAAATTAGATTGGCAATATACCCGGGTAAAAATAAACGCCTCAGCCTTCCCTGAACCGGCGCCATCCGCGCGCGATGCGGCCCTTGATCGCACGCACGATCCGCCACGGGCGGCTCTGCCGCACGATGGTCAGCACGCGGTCCTTCCAGGCCTTCCAGCGCGGATACCAGCGCGCGAACCACGGAATGCGCATCAGCGGGCGCTCGACCAGCTGGAAGATCCGCGCCACGATGGCCGTGCCCACCAGCTTGGCCAGCACGAGCACCGTCAGCGCGGTGGCGGCATGGCCGCGACTGAACAGGAAGAGCGCCAGCACCTTCACCGGCAGCAGCAGCACCACCGGCACGAAGAAGGCCAGCAACGCGCCCCACGGCGGCAGCTGGCGCAGCCGGTCTTCGAGGCGGGCCCAGAACGGCAGGCGTGACAGGCGCGCCGCGAGCGCGGCCAGCGGCACCCATCCCCATTCCTCGAAGAGCAGCAACGGAACCAGCAGCACGGTGCCGACGATGCGAAGAAGGGCACGCAGGGCGCGCAGCAGAGGTGTCATCCGCGAAGCGTACACGGCAAGAAGGCGCGACCGAAGCCGCGCCTGCCTGCCTGCCTGTTTGTTCGCCTACTTCCTGGCGGGCACGAAGAACAGGTACTCGCCCCGGCCGAGTTCCGGCGTCACTTCGTAGCCCGAGCACACGTCGGTGGCGCACTGGATGATGACGACCCGCGGCCAGATGGTCGCCGCGGTCGGATACCCCGGCATGTACTGCGGCACGTGCCAGACGCCGAGGTCGCCGACCGGCTCGGCCTTGTCGACGCCCGGCGCGTTCTGCAGGCCGCTGCCCATGTTCATGCGCTCGATGCGCAGGGTGGGCGCGGGTGGCGGCGCCGCCGCGGCCGCGGCTGTTGCCAGGCAACAGGCCGCGGTCCAGAGAAAGACGGTCCTGGTCATCATGGACTCCACGCGCTCACTGCGGGTAGGCCGTCGATTGCGGGGCCGTCGCGATGTCGCCGACCGGTTCCGCCGACAGGATGCGCTGCGCGCGCAGCGCCGCCAGGTCGCTGGGGTCGATGACCGTCACCGTGGCGCTGGCCACCGGCATCGAGACCGCCGCCGGGGCGGGCGCCTCGACAGCCGGCGCAGCGACGGCGGCGACAGGTTGCGGTGCCGGTTCGACGGCGGCGATGGGCGCGGCCGGCGCGGGCAGCGGCGCGGGGGCCGGTGCAACCGGCGGCACGACCGCGACGGGCGGTATCGCCGCCACGGGCGCGACCAGCACAGGCGCAGCCATTGCCACGGGGGCCGGCGCCGGCATGGGAGCGGACATGGGAGCGACAGGCGCAACGGGCGCAGCTGCAGCCACCGGCACCGCGCGCGTCGACGACACCACCGGCGCACCGACGCCAGAGGCCTGCGGGCCGTAGGCGCCCACGCGCTCTTCCGCGGTCATCGATTGCGGGCACTTGGTGCCTGTCATCTCCAGGGCCGCCTGGGCTGCGGCGTCCATGCAGTCCATGGCCAGCGAGGCTGCCTTCATGCCCTTGTTCCAGAGCTCGCGGCTCATCTTCAGGCGCTTGCAGTGCTCGTCCGTCCAGGTGGTTCCGAAACTGAGGCCGACACCGGGGCCGTTGGCGCTGGCGCTGGTGCTGCCCATGCAGGTGTCGTTGCTGGTGGTCAGGTTGGGCCCGTTGACCGACGGCACGTTCTTGATCGTGTAGCTGCCCCCGTACTCGACGCCCGTCGAGCCGCTGTTGACGATGTTCTGCGTGCTCGTCACGCTCGAAGTGGTGTTCGAGGGACTCGCGAACGTCACGGCCTGGTTGTTGCCCTGCGCCGACGTGGTGGCCGAACTGCTCGACGCGTTGTTCGCGCCACCCGCAGTCGTCTGGGCCATGGAAGCCGCGGAAACAGTCAGCAATGCGAAGAAAAGCAGTTTTTTCATTTTCTCAACTCCTTTGAAGGCCGGGGGAGGGGCGGGCGCCCCTCCCATTTCCGATTGCAACAACCGATGCGCGTGAAGCTCAGGGTGCCGATGCCGTTGCGCCGGCGCCGGCCAGGCCGCTGGTGCCGCCACCGTTGCTGAAGCCGGCGGCATTGCCGAAGCTGGCGTTGATCACGCCGATGGAGCCGCCGTTGGAGCCCGCCGTGGCCGAGGTGGTCGTGCCGTTGAGGAAGCCGTTGATGGCGCCCGACGAGGCGTTGTAGCTGGAGGTCGTGCCCGAAGTACGCGTCACCACGGCCAGGCCGCCGCCAGGACCCGATGCGGTTGCCGCGGTGTTGTTGGTGGCGGAGGTGGCCATGCCATTCGCGCTGCCGCTCACGGAGTTGGGGCCGCCGGCGCTGTAGTTCGCGTTGGAAGCCGCGCCTGCGTTGGCCGAGGCGTTGGCACCGCCCACCGCCAGGCCGTTGCCGGTCGTCGTGGCGATGCTGGTCACCTGGCCCTGGGTCGTGGCCGTGCCGCCCGCCGTTGCGCCGCCGATGCGTCCACCAGGAAAGCTGATCGCGTTGCCCATGGCGTTGGCACTGGCCGACGAGCTGGAATTGGCCGCGTTGTAGCTCAACGCACTGCCCGTGCCCGAGCTCGCCGCCACCGAGCCGGCAGAACTGGAAGAGCCGGTCGTCGTGCTGGTGGCTGCAAGCGCCGTGGTGCTGGTTGCCGAGGCAACGCTTCCAACCAGGATCACTGCGATCGCGATGAGAGTCTTCTTCATGATGCTTCCTCGAAAGTTGTTGAAACGAACCCGATCGCCGGACCATCCGGCCATCAGCTAACGGTCAGTGAACACGGCTTGAAATGTTTCCGTGACGACCGGAACGCAGTTTCAGCGTCGAGGAGGGATCGAAAAATGCCTCAGGCTGGGTAATGCGAGGCTATGGCGAAAGGAGTGGATGAGCCCCTTGCCGAGGCGTGGATGAAACCGCTTTTCCATGCGGCGACCGTGACAAAAACTACAACTTTCGATGGACACGAAAGTCGAGTAGCAACAGAATGCAACCAAAGTAAACAAAAAAACTTAAACCAAGAATCTGAGTAGAAATGGATTAACTTTTGGTCACGAACACGGTGATCTATTTGTCACAAAGGGGTTGGAATGGAAAGCGAACTCGACATTTCATTGACAGACATCGGAACCGGGGCTAGGAAATTTTCCAACCCCGGACAGTTCGGCGGGCTGCTCGCACCGTCCGCCGACACGCTCCCTTGGCCTGACTTCCTGACCGGTCAACAGACCAAGCCGGTGCGAGTGCTTCTGGTGGACGACGACCCCTTCGTGCGCCGCGTCATCGCCCAGGAATTGCTGAGCGATCTGCGCATCCAGCTCGAGGGCCAGGCCGGTACCCTGCGCGAAGGCCGGCGCCTGCTGATGCAACACGAATTCGACGTGCTCATGGTGGACATCCGCCTCGGGGACGGCAGCGGATTCGAGCTGATCGAAGAGGCCAAGAAACACCGCAGCGCGGCCGAGATCATCGTCATTTCGGCGCTCGAGGACGAACCCCAGGTGTTGCATGCCTTCGAGCTCGGCGCGTCGGGCTACCTCGTCAAGAACGCGTGGTTCCAGAGCTATGCGCAGGCCGTGCTGCAGGTGGTCAACGGGGGCGCCGCCATCACCCCCCGGCTGGCCCGCCGGCTGCTCGTTCACCTGGATCACAAGCGCTCGAATGTGAACCCGGTGCGCCCGCCGGACAGCAAGGCGACGTTATCCACCAGGGAGCGCGAAGTGTTGCGACTTGTAGCGACCGGGTATGTCACTGAAGAGATCGCCTTGCAGCTCACCATCAGTGCCCAGACGGTTAACGCGCACGTCAAGAACATCTATCGCAAGCTGCACGCCCACACCCGGGCCCAGGCGGTGAGTTTCGCGTCCCACCGGGGACTGCTCTAAGGTGCGCGATGCTCACGCCGCAGGTCTTTCACCTACCGCATCTTCTGGAAGACCAGTACGTGTGGTTGTCGATCGCCGCGTGGTGCGTGCTGCTGACCTGGCTGTGGCCGCGCATCTCCCGCCGGCGCGTCCTGGTGTGGGCCGCGCTGGCCGGGGCGCTGCACCTGACGCCGGTGACCGCGCAGGTGATTCGCGCCACCTCGGCCATCACCGTGCTGGCGCACGACATGCCGTTCACGTTCTGGGCGCTGCAGACCGTCAACGTGATGGTGCTGGGCATGATCGTGAGCATCTGGTATGTCACCCAGCGCCGCCGCACCCGTTGCCAGCAGGTGCAGGCCGTGCTCGCCGAGCGCCGCCGCATCGCCAACGACCTGCATGACGGCGTGGGTTCCCGGCTGGTGGCGCTGCTGGCCAGCCAGGACCCGAAAAAGGGCGCCGAGCCCGACGGCCTGTCGATGGCCCTGCAGGCCTGCCTGCTCGAACTCCAGATGACGGTGGACGATCTGGACGACCAGACCAGCGCCACCGCCGTCGAGCGGCTGGCCCACCTGCGCTACCGGCTGCAGCCCGCGTTCGACCGGCTGGGCGTTGCGCTGGTCTGGGACATCGCCAGCGCGGCGCACACCCGGCCGCTGCCGCCCGAGACCGCGATGCAGATCTGCCGCGTGGCGCAGGAGGCGCTGTCGAACACGCTGCGCCACTCGCGCGCCACCCGCGTCGAACTGCGCTTCGGCCCGCAGGGCCGCACCCACGGCCTGATGCTCGAGGTGCGCGACAACGGCCGCGGCCTGGGCGCCTCGGCGGGCGAGCCGCCCGAGCAGCTCGGCAAGGGCCTGCGCAGCATGCGCGCCCGCGCCGACGCCATCGGCGGGGAACTGGCCGTGATGGACATCGCCCCGCACGGCCTGTGCGTGCGCCTGCTGGTGCCGTGCGAGGAAGCACCGGCGGCCAGCACCCCGCCGCCGTCCGAAAGCATGCTGTAACACGCGCGCCGGACCACCCGGCCGGGGCCCGTTCCCGCCTATGGCAAACTTCCGCGCTTTGCCAGGGACGCGCTCAAGACATGCAGAAAATCATTCGCCAGCTCGCCGCCGAAATCAAGGTCGGCGAGAACCAGGTGAAGGCCGCCATCGAACTGCTCGACGGTGGCGCCACGGTTCCGTTCATTGCCCGCTACCGCAAGGAGGCCACCGACGGCCTGGACGACGTCCAGTTGCGCGAGCTGGAAGCCCGCCTTTCCTACCTGCGCGAGCTGGAAGACCGCCGCGTGGCGGTGCTCAAGGCCATCGACGAGCAGGGCAAGCTGACCCCCGAGCTGCGCGCCGCGATCGAATTCGCGCCGACCAAGCAGGAGCTTGAAGACCTGTACCTGCCGTTCAAGCAGAAGCGCCGCACCAAGGGCCAGATCGCCCGCGAGTTCGGCATCGAGCCGCTGGCCGACAAGCTGTTGGCCGACCCCACGCTCGACCCCGCCGTGGAAGCCAAGGCCTTTTTGCAGCCTGCCACCACGCTGGACGACGGCAAGCCGGGCCCCGATTTCTCGACCGTGCCGCTGGTGCTGGACGGCGTGCGCGACATTCTTTCCGAGCGCTGGGCCGAAGACGCTGCCCTGGTGCAGGGCCTGCGCGAATGGCTCTGGAACGAAGGCCTGCTCAAGTCCAGCCTGATGGCCGGCAAGGACGAGAACAACGCCGACATCGCCAAGTTCCGCGACTACTTCGAATACGACGAGCCCATCGGCCGCGTGCCCTCGCACCGCGCGCTGGCCGTGTTCCGCGGCCGCGCGCTCGACATCCTCGACGCCAAGCTGGTGCTGCCGGTGGAGCCCGAGCCGGGCAAGCCCAGCATCGCCGAAGGGCGCATCGCGCTGCACCTGGGCTGGAGCCACGCGGCACGGCCTTCGGACGACCTGATCCGCAAGTGCGTGGCCTGGACCTGGCGCGTCAAGCTGGCGCTGTCGACCGAGCGCGACCTGTTCACCCGCCTGCGCGAAGACGCCGAGAAGGTCGCCATCAAGGTGTTCGCCGACAACCTGCGCGACCTGCTGCTGGCCGCGCCCGCCGGGCCGCGCGTCGTGATGGGGCTGGACCCCGGCATTCGCACCGGCGTGAAGGTGGCCGTGGTCGACTCGACCGGCAAGCTGGTCGAGACCGCCACCGTGTTCCCGCACGAGCCGCGCAAGGACTGGGAAGGCTCGCTGCACACGCTGGGCAAGCTGTGCGCCAAGCACGGCGTGAACCTGATCGCCATCGGCAACGGCACTGCCAGCCGCGAAACCGACAAGCTGGCCGCCGACCTCATCAAGCTGCTGGCCAAAATGGCCGAGCAGGCCGGCGCGCCCGAAATGAAGGTCGACAAGGTCGTGGTCAGCGAAGCCGGCGCCTCCGTGTATTCGGCCAGCGAGTTCGCTTCGCAGGAAATGCCCGACGTCGACGTGAGCCTGCGCGGCGCCGCCTCCATTGCGCGCCGCCTGCAAGACCCGCTGGCCGAGCTCGTGAAGATCGACCCCAAGAGCATAGGCGTGGGCCAGTACCAGCACGACGTGAACCAGAGCGAACTCGCGCGCACCCTGCACGCCGTGGTCGAGGACTGCGTGAACTCGGTGGGCGTGGACCTCAACACCGCGAGCGTGCCGCTGCTCAGCCGCGTCTCGGGCCTGTCGGGCAGCGTGGCCAAGGCCGTGGTGCGCTGGCGCGAGTCGAACGGTGCGTTCGCCACGCGCAAGCAACTGCTCGACGTGACCGGCTTCGGCCCCAAGGCCTTCGAGCAGAGCGCGGGCTTCCTGCGCATCCGCGGCGGCACCGACCCGCTGGACGTGACCGGCGTTCACCCCGAAACCTATCCGCTGGTCGAGCAGATCATCGTGAAGACGGGCAAGCCCATCGCCGAGCTGATGGGCCGCGCCGACATGCTCAAGACCCTGAAGCCCGAGCTGTTCGCCAACGAGAAGTTCGGCGTGATCACGGTCAAGGACATCCTGGGCGAACTCGAGAAGCCCGGCCGCGACCCGCGCCCCGACTTCAAGGTGGCGCGCTTCAACGACGGCGTGGACGACATCAAGGACCTGGTCGAGGGCATGATCCTGGAGGGCACCGTGAGCAACGTGGCCCAGTTCGGCGCGTTCGTCGACCTGGGCGTGCACCAGGACGGCCTGGTCCATGTGAGCCAGCTGAGCCACAAGTTCGTGAACGACGCGCGCGAAGTCGTCAAGACCGGCGACATCGTCAAGGTCAAGGTGATGGAAGTGGACGTGGCGCGCAAGCGCATCGGCCTGTCGATGAAGCTCGACGCAGCGCCCGCGCGCCGCGACGGCCCGCGCGACAACCGCTTCGAAGGCGCGGGACGCGGCCAGCAGCAGCAAGGCCGCCGTGACAACTCGCCGCAGCCGGCGGGGCAGATGGCGAGTGCGTTTGCCAAGCTGCAGGGGTTGCGCAAGTAACACGGAGCCAGAGATCCGCCCTGCAGGCATGGGACCAGCCCGTTAAACTAGTCATCTAACTAGTTTGATGGGCGGTCACCATGAAAACATGGCCTGTGCAGGACGCCAAGGCGCGTTTCAGCGAATTTCTCGAAGCCTGCCTCGTCGAGGGGCCGCAAATGGTCACCAAGCGCGGGGCGGAAGCGGCCGTGCTCGTGCCGGCGGCGGAATGGCGGCGGCTGCATGCCGGGGCCAAGCCCTCGCTCAAGGAACTGCTGCTGTCCCCGGACGCACGCACGGAATTCCTGGTTCCGCAGCGCGGTGCCGCGCGGCGGCGCCGCGTCACGCAGATCCGCTGAGGCCGGCGCATGTATCTGCTGGACACCAACGTCATTTCCGAACTCCGCCGGCCGCGTCCGCACGGCGCGGTGCTCGCGTGGCTCGCGCCCATCGCCGACAGCGAGCTGTTCCTCTCGGCCGTGACGCTCGGGGAAATCCAGGCGGGCATCGAACTCACGCGCGACCAGGACGCGGCGAAGGCCGACGAGATCGAGCAATGGGCCTGCCTTGTGGCGGCGTCTTACAACGTGCTGCCGATGGACGCCGAGACCTTCAGGCTCTGGGCCCGATTGATGCATCGCAGCTCCGACACGCTCTATGAAGACGCCATGATCGCCGCCACCGCTCGTCAGCATTCACTGACCGTCGTGACGCGCAACGTGGGCGACTTCGCCGGCTTCGGCGTTCCGGTCTTCAACCCGTTCGCGGAGGGCGCAGTATGAAAGCCCTGCGCATCTACGCCGGCCCCGCGGCCCGCAAGCACATCGCGCAGCACGGCCTGCGCCCGCATGACATCCGCACCGTCCCCGGCGCGGCGGGCGGGCCCAAGGGCCTGATCCTCGGGCCGCTCGACCGTTTCATCTTCGGCCGCTGGCTCACGCAGAGCAGCCAGCAGGTGCACCTGGTGGGCGCGTCGATCGGCGCGTGGCGGCTGTCGACGGCCTGCCTGTCGGACCCCGAGTCGGCCTTCCAGCGCTTCGAGCACGACTACGTGCGCCAGCAGTTCGAGGTGCCGCCGGGGCAGAAGCGGCTCAGCCCGCATCAACTGAGCGAGCGTTTCGCCGAGAGCCTTCACGACTTCTACGGCGGGCGCATCGCCGAGGTGCTGAACCACCCGCGCTATCGCCTGCACGTGGTGACCTCGCGCGGCCGCCACATCCTCGGGCGCGAGGGCAGGGCGCGCACGCCGGTCGGCTACCTGGGCGCCTTCGCCACCAACAGCCTGCACCGCAAGAGCCTGGGCGCGTGGCTGGAGCGCTGCGTGTTTTCCACGCCCGGCGCGGCGCTGCCTTTCGGCACCCAAGACTTCCGCACGCGCCAGCACGCGCTGAGCGAGGCCAACTTCAACCTGGTGCTGCAGGCCTCGTGCTCCATTCCGTTCCTGCTGGCGGCGGTGCACGACATTCCGGGCGCACCGCGCGGCGCCTACTGGGACGGCGGCATCACCGACTACCACCTGCACCTGGACTACCAGCCGGCCGACGACGGCCTGGTGCTGTACCCGCACTTCCAGCAGGCGGTGGTGCCGGGCTGGCTCGACAAGGGGCTGCGCTGGCGCCACAAGTCGACCGGTTTCCTCGACCGCATGGTGGTGCTCGCGCCCGACCCCGAATGGGTGAAGACGCTGCCCAACGGCAAGCTGCCCGACCGCAAGGACTTCATCCGCTTCGCCAACGACGCGCAGGCGCGCATTTCAGCCTGGGGCCGGGCCACGCGCGAGGCGCAGCGGCTGTCCGACGAGTTCGAGGACTGGCTTCAGCGCGGCGACGCGACCGAAACGCTGCCCCTCTGACTCCCGGACGTCGACTGCACCGCGCAGTCGAGGATGTTGACGTAGACCCTGTCGCCGACCCGTGGCGCCGGATCGGTGGGCAGGTCCACGGTGCCGAGCGAGCGTGTGTGCACGCCGCCGCCGTGGTAGCGCACGACGACATAGGGCGCCGCGGGGTTCGCACCGAAGCCGCAGTCGTGGTCGGCCGTGCGCGCCAGATCGCCGGCGCGGCCGACCTCGACGATTTGCGCGGACCGCCAGCCGGCCGAATAGTCGAAGCGACTGGTGCCGGGCGCCGCCGCGCAACCCGCCAGCAGGACCGCGGCGGCCCATGCCACGGTGGCCGGAGCAACGACCCGCCTCATGGTTTCGCCGCGACCGCCGCCGTCGCCTGGATCTCCACGCGGTATTCGGAGTCGATCAGCTTCGCGCCCACCGTGGCGCGCGCGGGCGTGTGGCCCACGGGCACCCACTCGTCCCACACCGAGTTCATCGCGGCGTAGTCGCCCACGGTGCGCAGGTAGATCGTCACGCTCACCAGGTCTTGCTTGGTCGCGCCCTGGGTGGCGAGCATGCCGTCGATGTGGTGCAGGATCTCGCGCATCTGCCCGGTGATGTCCAGCGACGGGTTCTCCGCCACCTGGCCCGACAGATAGAGCAGGCGCGCGCTGCCGAGATCGACGACCACCATCTCGCTGAAGCGCGGGCCCATGTCGTGGCGGATGATGTTCATGGCGATGTGGTTTTCGAAGCAGTGGAAAGAGGGGCGGCCGCAGCCGCCAGGTTGTCGGGCGGCGCGTTCCACCAGCCGCCGCCCAGCGCCTGGAAGAGGGCGGCCGCGTCGGTCAGCCGCAGCGCGCGGGCCTGCACGAGATTGAGCTGTGCCTGCTGCTGGGCCTGCTGCGCCAGGCGCAGCGCCAGCGCGCTGGCGTCGCCCAACTGCACCTGCTTGCGGGTGCGCGCCAGGCTCTGCGCGGCGGTGCGCTCGGCCTTGATCGAGGCCTGCAGCGCATGCGTGTCGGCGTCGATGGCCTCGAGCGTGTTGGCCACGTCCTGGAAGGCGGCCAGCACGGTGGCGCGGTACTGCGCCGCGGCCTGGTCGAAGCCGGCGCGTGCGGCGGCTTCCTTGTGCTTGAGCGCGCCGCCGTCGAACACGGGCTGCGTCACGCTCGCGGCCACGGTCCAGAACAGCGACGACGACTTGAACAGCTGCGACAGCGTGAGCGCCGACGAGCCGTACGAGTTCACGCCCAGCGTCACGTTCGGCAGCCGCGCGGCCACCGCCACGCCGATGGCGGCGCTCGCGGCCTGCAGTTGCGCCTCGGCCGCGCGCACGTCGGGCCGGTGCTCGACCAGCGTGGACGGCAGCGTGAGCGGCAGTTCGGCGGGCAGCTGCAGCGCGTCGAGATCGAAATGCGCCGCCACGCCTTCGCTCGGGTAGCGCCCCGCGAGCGTGGCGAGCAGGTTGCGCTGCTGGGCGAGCTGCTTGTCCAGCGGCGGCAGCGTGGCCTCGGTCGCGGCCAGCGAGGCCTCCTGTGCGTCGACGTCGGCCGGCGCCGCCTGGCCCAGCGCCAGTTGCTTGCGGTAGGCCTTCAGCACTTCCTTCTGGCCTTCGATGATGGCCAGCGTGGCGCGCTGCTGGCCGCGCAGCGAGGCTTCGGTGATGGCGGCGGCCACCACGTTGCTGCTCAGCGAGAGCTTCGCGGCCAGTGTCTGGAAGCGCTGCTGCTCGGTCTGCGCCTGTGCGCCCTCGACCTGCCGGCGCGTGGCGCCGAACACGTCGGGCGTGTACGACACCGTGAGCTGCGCGGTGTGCAGTGTGTACAGGTTGGCGTTCGAGGACACCGGGCTTGCGACCGCGCTGGCCACGCGCTGCCGCGTGGGCGCGTAGCCCACGCCCACGGTGGGCCAGAAGGCGGCGCGGCTGGCGGCCTCGTTTTCCTGCGCCGCGCGCAGCGCCGCATCCGCGGCCTCGATGGTCGGGTTGCCCGCCAGGCTTTGCGTGACCAGCGCATTCAGCGGCTCGGAGCGAAAGGCCTGCCACCACTGGGCCGGCACGTCGAGGTCCGGCTGCAGGCGCGGCAAAGGCACGCCCTCGGCTTCGGTCGTGGCGGGCGGGGCCGCCGTGTACCGCGCGGGCAGGTTCAGCGGCGGCCGCGCATAGTCGGGCCCGACCGCGCAGCCGCCCAGCAGCACGAGCGCAATGCCGGCCGCCATGGGCGCTGCAAGGCTTGTCTTCTTCGTCGTCATCTTTCTGCTTTCCTAGCGGTCGCGGCGCGAGCGGGTGCCCCAGCCCTTGCGCTCGAAGAAGCGCTCCATCGCGAAGAACAGCGTCGGCAATATGAACAGCGTGAGCAGCGTCGACACCACCAGCCCGCCCACCACCACCGTCGCCAGGCCGCGCTGCACGTCGGTGCCCACGCCCGTGGCGAGTGCCGCCGGCAGCATGCCGATGGACGCCACCGTGGCCGTCATCAGCACCGGCCGCAGCCGCTCGGCCGCGCCTTCGAGCACCGAGGCCTGCAGCTCCAGCCCTTCGCCGCGCACGCGGCGGAAGTTCGCGACCATGATGATCCCGTTCTGTATCGACACGCCGAACAGCGCGATGAAGCCCACCGCCGTGGCCACGTTGAGCGTTTCGCCCGCCACGTGCACGGCGATCAGCCCGCCCAGCGTGGCCATCGGCACCACGCCCAGGATCAGCGCCACCTGCCGGATCTTGCCGAACTGGAAGAACAGCAGCACCGCCATGATGCCCACCACGATGGCCAGCGAAATGCCCAGCCGCGACTGCGCGCGCTGCTGGTTCTCGAACTGGCCGGCCCACTGCAGCCGGAACTTGTTCGGGTCGAACTTCACTTCCTTGGCGATGCGCTCGCGCGCCTCCACCAGGTAGGAGGCCAGGTCGCGGTCGCGGTTGTCCACGCGCACGGTGATCTGGCGCTCGTTCATTTCGTGCGAGATGGTGCTTTCGCCGGTCTGCAGCCGGATGTCGGCCACCTGCGACAGCGGCACCTTGGCCCCGCTGGAGCTGTTGAGCAGCAGCGCGCCCAGGGCCTCGGTGCTGCCCTTGGCGCTCCTGGGCATCTTCACCGACACGCCGTAGGTGCGGTTGTCCGCGTACACGGTGATGACGGGCGCGCCCCCGATGCCGGTCTGGATCAGGTTGGCCACGTCGTTCGCGTTCACGCCGAAGCGCGCCGCCGCCTCGCGGTCGAGCTGGATCACCACCTGCGGAATCGGCGGCTCCTGGAACAGCGAGGCCGAGGCCGTGCCGCGCACCGTGCCCAGCAGCTCGACGATCTGGTTGCCGATGCGCCGGCTCTCCTTCAGGTCGTCGCCGTAGATGCGCAGCACCAGCGGGCTGTGGGCGCCGCCCACCGCGTCGTTCACGCCGTCGATGATCGGCTGGCTGATGCCCACGTCGAAGCCCGGCATGCGCGCGAAGCGCTCGGTCAGCGTGTGCACGAAGGCGGCCTTGTTCACGCCCGCCGGCCACTCGCTGTAGGGCTTCAGGCCCACCGGCACTTCCATGTGCGAAGGCGTCCAGGGGTCGGTGCCGTCGTCGTTGCGCCCGAGCTGCGTCACCACGTAAGACACCTCGGGGTATTCGAGCAGCACGTGGCGCAGCTCGGTCGCCATGTCGCTGGCCTTGTCCAGCGACAGGCCCGAGGGCAGTTGCACCTGCAGCCACAGCGCGCCTTCGTCGATGTCGGGCAGGAACTCGCGCCCGGCCGTGGCGCCCAGCACCACCACCGCGGCCAGCGCCAGCGCGCTCAGGCCGTAGGCGATGGCGGGCACGTCGAGCAGCCTGGCCAGTACGCGGCGGTAGGCGCCCGTGAGCCACACCAGCGGCTTGTTGACGAAGGGCTTGCTCGGCTTGCGCAGCGCCACGTAGGCCAGGCTCGGAATGAGCGTGAGCGCGCAGAGCAGGGCGCCCACCAGCGCATAGCCCACCGTGAACGCCATAGGCTTGAACAGCTTGCCCTCGGCGCGCTCGAAGGCGAACAGCGGAAAGTACGCGGTGATGATGATCAGCGTGGCAAAGAAGATCGGCCCCGACACATGGCTCACCGTTTCGAGGATGTTGCCCTCGGTGAGGGTGGCGTTCGGTTCTTCCTCGCGGCGCCGCAAGATGGCTTCCATCACCACGATGGCGCCGTCCACGATGATGCCGAAGTCGATCGCGCCCAGCGAAAACAGGTTGGCCGGCATGCGCGTGAAGTGCATCACGATGAACACCGTGACCAGCGACATCGGAATGGCCACCGCCGCCACCACCGCGCTGCGCGGGCTGCCCAGGAAAAGAATGAGCACGAAGCACACCAGCGCCATGCCCTCCAGCACCGTGTGCGTCACCTTGTCGACGGTGAGCTTCACCAGGTCGTCGCGGTCGATGTAGGGCACGATCTTCACGCCCAGGGGCGCCAGCTGCGCCTGCAGCTCGTCGATTTTCTTGTGCACGCCTTCGAGCACGCGCGAGGGGTTCTCGTACTTGAGCATCAGCACGATGCCCTCGATGGTGTCGGGGTTGGTGTCCTTGCCCAGGATGCCGCCGCGCTCCTGGTGGCCGAACTGCAGCCGGCCCAGGTCGCGCACCATCACCGGCGAGCCGCTGTTCTGCGCCACCACCACCGTGCCCAGGTCGTCCAGTGTGTGGATCTGGCCGATGCCGCGCACCACGTAGCTCTGGTCGCCGCGCGCAATGCGCCCGCCGCCCGCGTTGGCGCTGTTGTTGTTGATGGCCGTGACCACGTCGTTCAGCACCAGCCCGTACTTCTGCAGGCGCGCCGGGTCCAGCTCGAGCTGGAACTCCTTGGTGAAGCCGCCGAAGTTGTTGATGTCGACCACGCCCGCCACCTGCTTGAGCGCGGGAATCACCTTCCAGCGCTGGATCTCCGAAAGCTCCATCAGGTTCTTCGTGTCCGACTCCAGCGTGTAGCGGTAGATTTCACCCGCCGGGCCGGCCACCGGCCCCAGGCCCGGCTGCGCGCCCGAGGGCAGGCTGACCTGGCCGATGCGCTCGGTCACGCGCTGGCGCGCGAAGTAGTCGTCGGTGCCGTCCTTGAAGCTCAGGTTGATCAGCGACAGCCCGAAGGTGCTGCTCGAGCGGATCGACGCCAGCCCCGGCGTGTTGCTCAGCGCGCGCTCCAGCGGCGTGGTGATCTGCTGCTCGATTTCTTCGGCGGCCAGGCCGTTGACCTGGGTGGTGACCTGCACCGTCACGTCGCCGAGGTCGGGGTAGGCCTCCACCGTCATCTGCGTCCACGACCACGCGCCGAACAGCACCAGCGCGATCGACATCGCCCAGGCCAGGTGCCTGCGGCGAAAGAACTGGGTGATGATGAGATTAATCATTCAGCAGCACACCGCCACGCACCACCACGCGCTCGCCGGCGGCCAGGCCGCTGCGGATGCGCACCCGGTCGCCGTCTTCGCGGCCCAGCTCGACCATGCGGCGCACGAAAGTCCAGGGCTGCGCTTCGACGAACACGCTCACGCTGTCGTTGTTCATCAGCAGGGCCGAGGCCGGCACCTGCGGCTGCGTGCCCTGCGGCACGCCGAGCACGGCGGTGGCGTACATGTTGGGCTTGAACAGCCCCTGGGGGTTGGCGAACACGATGCGTGCCTTGGCACGGCGCGTGTCGGCGTCGAGCACCGCGCTTACAAAACCGATCTTGCCGCTGAAGCTGCGGCCCGGGTAGGCAGCCAGCGTGACCACCGCGTTCTGCCCCGCGGCCACCGCGCCCACCACGCTCTCGGGCACGTTGACCGTGACCCAGACCGCGTCGAGGTTGGCCACCGTCATCAGCACCGCGTTGGCGTCGTTCAGGTTGGCGCCCGGCGCGGCGTTCAGCGCCGTCACCGTGCCCGACAGGGGCGCGACCACCTTCAGCATCTGGCCGGCCTGCGCGCCGCTGCCGTCCGCGCCCAGGCTGCGCAGCCGGGTCTCGCTGCGGCGCAGTTCGGCGCTTTGCTGCGCGACCGCGCTTTGCGCGGCCTCCACGTCCTTCATCGCGTTCGAGCCGGCTTCGTTGACGCCGCGCGCGCGCACCAGGGCGCGCTGCGCCAGATCGAGCGCGTCGCGCGCCTTCTGGGCGTCGGACACGGCCTGCGCCAGGTCGGGCGAGCCGACGGTCGCGAGCACCTGGCCGCGCTTGACGGTATCGCCCAGGCGCACTTTCAACTCCAGCAGCTTGCCGGTCAGCGGCGGCAGGATGTTGACGGTGCTGGCCGGGTTGGCTTCCACCGTGGCGGGCAGGCTGACGTCGTGCGGGGCGCTGTCTTCGGCGACCGTGGCCACCAGCAGGCGCTCGCGCAGCGGCGAGCCGGCGGGCACGGTCAGCCGGTTGCCCTGGCGCACCAGCAGCGGCGCCGGCGCGGCTGCGGCGGCCACCGTGGCGGCATGGGCGACGCTGCCGTTGAGCGTGTCCACGCACAGCGCGGCGCACAGCAGCACGCCGAAGAAAATTCGGGCGGGGGTGATCTGGTACAGGGATTTCTTCTTCATCTCAGGGCATCCGTGGGGCCGGACGCACTGCGCACGGAATCCCTTTCCATGCCCTTGACCCGCCCCGTCACCCCGGAGGAGGGTACGAAAGCACGACTGAAGAAGCTCCCAAGAAATCCTGAAGTTCTCTTCAGGATCTTCAGAATCGGTGGGCTCGCGTCAGGTTCGCGCGGCATGATCCACGCCGATGAGAATTCTGTTGATCGAAGACGACCGCAAGGCCGCGCGGCTGCTGGCGCGGGGGCTGCAGGAAGAGGGCTTCGTGGTCGACGTGGTGCACACGGCTGAGGAGGGCGACGAGGAAGCCTTCGTCACCGCCTACGACCTGATCGTGCTCGACTGGATGCTGCCCGGCAAGGACGGCCTCACGCTGTGCCGCGACCTGCGCCAGCGCGGCTGCAAGACGCCGGTGATGATGCTCACCGCCCGCGACGCCCTGGGCGACCGCGTCACCGGCCTGAACACCGGCGCCGACGACTACCTGACCAAGCCCTTTGCCTTCGACGAGCTGCTGGCGCGCGTGCGCGCCTTGCTGCGCCGCTCCGAGATCATGCGGCCGGTGGTGCTGTCGGTGGCCGACCTGAGCCTGGACCCGCACAGCCAGCGCACGGTGCGCGGCGGCAGCGTGCTGGAGCTGACGCACAAGGAGTTCGCGATCCTGCAGATCCTGATGCGCCATGCCGGCGAGGTGGTGAGCCGCTCGCGGCTGGCCGAGCAGGTGTGGAAGGACGACCTGATCGCCATCGACAACCTGATCGACGTGCACATCAGCAACCTGCGCCGCAAGGTCGACGCGCCGCCGGCGCCGCCGCTGATCCAGACCGTGCGCGGGCGGGGCTTCCGGCTGGCGCCGGCCGATGACGGTGGCAACGGTGTGAACGGCGTGAATGGTGTTCACCACGGCCATGCTTAGCTTTCGCAAGCGGCTGGCGCTGGCCCACGTCAGCGTGATCGTGGTGGTGATGACCATTGCCGCCTTCGGCTCGTACTTCGTGTTCTCGCGCAATGTGCACGGCGAGCTCGACGCGGCGCTGCTCGCGCTGGCCGAGACCGAAATGGGCATGCTGCTGTCGGCGGGGTCGGGCGACACGGTCATCGTGCACGAGGCGCCGCCCGGTCCCGGCGCGCCGTCTTTCGTACGGCTGGACCGGCTGGTGCAGATCGTCGATGCCGACGGGCGCGTGCTGGCGCGCAGCAGCAATCTCGGCGAGGCGCAGTTGCCCATTCCGCCCGTGCTGCGCGAGCGGCTGGCGGCCGGCGAGACCGTGTTCGAAACGCTCAACGGCTTCGGCGAGGAACCGACCCGCATGGTGTCGGTGCCCGTGCCGGGCCGGGCCTCGCTCCTGGCGGTGCAGGTCGCGGGTTCGCTGGACGACGTCAACCGCACCGTGGGCATGGCCAGCGTGCTCTTCCTGATCCTGGGCGGCGCGCTGCTGCTGGCGCTGGGGGCCGCGGGCGCGCTGATCACGCGGCGGGCCTTCGGCGCCATTGCCGACGTGGTGCAGCAGGCCCGGCGCATCGGCGACGCGAACCTGGGCGAGCGCCTGCCGCACCCGGGCACCCGCGACGAGATCGGCCGGCTCGTCGACACGCTCAACGACATGCTGGGCCGCATCGAGCGGGGCATGGAGGCGCAGCGCCGCTTCACTTCCGACGCGTCGCACGAGCTGCGCTCGCCGCTGTCGCGGCTGCGCACCGAACTCGAACTGGCCTTGCGGCGCCCGCGCGAGCCCGCGACCTACGTGGAAACGCTGCGCTCGTCGCTGGAAGAGGTGGAGTCGCTGACCTTGCTGGTCGAGGAGCTCCTGGTGCTGGCGCGCATCGACGCCGGGCAGGAGCGCGACGCAGCCGAGACCGTGTCGCTCAACACGCTGGCCGAAGACGCGGTGCGCCGCGTCGAGCCGATGGCCAGGGAGCGCTGGCTGTCGCTGGTGCTGGAGCCCGCGCCGCCCGTGGCCGCGCGGGTGGCACGGGGCGCGGCGAGCCTGGCGCTGGCCAACCTGCTGGACAACGCGCTGAAGTTCTCGCCGCCCGGCACGGTGGTGAACGTGAGCGTGCGCGCCGACGTGGAGGCCGACGAGGCCATCGTCAGCGTGTCGGACCACGGGCCCGGCATTCGCGGCGACGAACTCCCGCACCTGTTCGAGCGCTTCTATCGCGGAGCCACGGCGCGCTCGGACGAGAAGACGCCGGGCCTCGGGCTGGGATTGGCGTTGTCGCAGGCGGTGGTGCATGCGCATGGGGGGCGGATTCAGGCGGCGAATGAAGCGGGGGGCGGGGCGCGCTTCGACATGCGGTTGCCGTTGGCGCGCTGAGCGTTGAGCCCGGTGGGCAAACCCTGAGCGCCGTGGCGCGCGGCGCTTCGAAAATGGCCCGGTCCACTCCGGACCCAAGAACAAAGAGGGCCTTCACCACATGCCGCACGCCACGCTGTCCCGCCGCCGCTTCACACTCGCCACGGCCGCCGCAAGCCTCGCCTTGCCATCACTTGCACAGCAGGCCACATGGCCGAACAAGCCGATCCGCATCGTCGTGCCCTACACGCCGGGCGGCTTCACCGACCAGATGGCGCGGCTCGTGCAGATCGGCCTGCAGACACGGCTCGGCCAGCCCGTGCTGATCGACAACAAGCCCGGCGCCAACAGCCTGATCGGCGTGGACGCCATCGCCAAGGCGCCGCCCGACGGCAGCACTTTCGGCGTGGTCATCGCGGCCTATGCGGCCAACACCACGCTGTACCCCAAGCTGCCCTACGACCCGCGCAAGGACCTGACCGGCGTGTCGCTGATGGGTGTGTCGCCGCTGCTGGCGGCGGTGAACATCGACTCGCCGTTCAAGACGGCGCGCGAGCTCATCGACTACGCACGCGCCAACCCGGGCAAGGTGAGCTTCGGCTCGTCGGGCAACGGCTCGGCCGCGCACCTGACCACCGAGCTGTGGAAGTCGCTGACGCAGACCTACATGATCCACATCCCCTACCGGGGCGCGGTGCCGGCGCTGACCGACCTGATGGGCGGGCAGATCCAGCTTTTCTTCGACGCGCCCACGGGGCTCATCAACCAGGCGAAAGCGGGCAAGGTGCGGCTGATCGGCGTGGCAGGCGACAAGCGGCTGGCCGCCGCGCCCGAGGTGCCGACCTTCATCGAGCAGGGCTTCGCGGGGTTCACGGGCAGCACCTGGGCGGGCATGCTGGCGCCGGCGGCCACGCCGCGCGATGTCGTCAAGCGCATGTCGGAAGAAGTGGCGCGCATCATCCGGAGCGACGACACGCGCGCCAAGCTCGACGCCATGGGCACCATTGCGGCGGGCAGCACGCCCGAGGAGTTCGACGCCTTCATTGCCACGGAGACCACCAAGTGGGGCAAGGTGATCCGCACGGCAGGGGTCAAGGCGGAGTAGGGCGCAACATCTCCAGGTGCGGGATGCCGTCTTCGTCATAAGGCTCGCCGACCGCACGGAAGCCGAACGACGCATAGAACTTCTGGAGATAGAGCTGTGCCCCGATGCGCAGCGGGGCACCGGGCCACAGCGACTCGGCATACGCAAGGCCGCGCGTCAATAGTTCCTGGCCGAGCCCTTGGTTGCGATGCGCCGGCCCCGTCAGCACGCGGCCGATGGAGGCTTCTTCGTACGACACGCCCGGCGGCAGCAGCCGCAGGCAGGCGGCCACCCGATCGCCGTCGAGGGCGTACAGGTGGTGGGCCTGCATGTCCTTGCCGTCGGGGTCGACGTAGATGCAGCGTTGCTCCGCGACGAACACCTCGCTGCGCACCGACAGGATCAGGTACAGGTCATGCGCGCTCAGCGCGTCGAAGTTCTTTTGATGCCATTCCATGGGGCGTGAACATAACAGGCGTGCAGCCCCCGGTCGAGATCGGGCACGGACGCTGCTTTGGCTTGCCTCGTCCAGTCAAACGCGCCCCTTCATGAAGCACTTCATCGTCGAAATCAAATACCTCGTGCCCCTCGAAAGCATCCAGGAATCCGTGCCGGCACACCGCGCCTATCTGCAATTGGGCTACGACGCCGGCATGCTCCTGTGCTCCGGCCCGAAGGTGCCGGCGACCGGCGGGTTCATGCTGGCTCGCGCCGAGTCGCTTGCCCGGCTCAAGGCCTTCTTTGCCGAAGACCCGTTCCATACCGACGAACTCGCGAGCTTCACTTTCAGCGAGTTCAACCCGGTGAAGCGGCAGGGCTGGGCGGAGGCTTGGTTCGCCGAGCCTTCGGCCTGATGCGACAGGGCCGCAAGGCCCTTGCCTACATCGACGCTTCGAGCATCGCCCGGTAGTCGTCGCGCGTGGCCAGCCGGGGGTTGGTCTTGTGGCAATGGTCGGCCATGGCGCCGTCGATGATCTTCTCGAACAGCGTGGGCGTGACGCCCACTTCGGCCAGGCCCTTGGGCAGGCCGAGGCGCGCGTTCATGTCGCGAATGGCGTCGCCGAGGTCGCCGGCCGAATCCAGGTGCATGGCCTGCGCCATGCGCTGCAGCCGCTGCTCCTTGCGCACCGATTCAGCGCCCGAGTTGAAGTGGATGACGGCGGGCAGGAAGAGGGCGTTGAGCGTGCCGTGGTGCAGGCGCGGATCGACGCCGCCCAGGCTGTGGCTCAGCGAATGCACGCAGCCCAGGCCCTTCTGGAAGGCCATGGCGCCCTGCATCGACGCGCTCATGAGGTTCAGGCGCGCCTCGCGGTCGCTGCCGTCCTTGGTCGCGCGCTCGATGTGGCCCCAGGCGCGCTCGAGCCCGTCCAGGCCGATGCCGTCGGCCGGCGGGTTGAACGCGGCCGACATGAAGGTTTCCATGCAGTGCGCGATCGCGTCCATGCCCGTGGCGGCCGTGAGCTTGGGCGGCAGGCCGAGCGTGAGCTCGGGGTCGCAGATGGCGGCCTTGGGCATCAGGAACCAGCTGTGGAAACCGAGCTTGCGGTGGTCGTCGACGATCACGATGGCGCCGCGCGCCACCTCGCTGCCCGTGCCGCTGGTGGTGGGCACGGCAATCAGCGGCACCGCGCGTTCGGTGATCTTGGGCGAGCCGCCTTCGATGGTCGCGTAGGTCTTGAGCGGGCCTTCGTGCGTGGCCGCGATGGCCACGCCCTTGGCGCAGTCGATGGCCGAGCCGCCGCCCACGGCGATGAGGCCGTCGCAGCGGCCGCTGCGGTAGAGCGCGACGGCCGCGCGCACGGCGGCTTCGGTGGGGTTGGAGGGCGTCTGGTCGAACACCGACACTTCGAGATCCGCGATGGCGTCCAGCGCCTTCTGCAGCACGCCCGCCGCGCGCACGCCCGCGTCGGTCACGATGAGCGGGCGGTTGATGCCGATGCGCGCGCATTCGCTGGACAGCAGCTGGATGGCGCCGAATTCGAACTGGATCTGGGTGAGGTATTGGATGAGGGCCATGGGGATGTGTGAGCGCTTGGAGCGGTACGATTGCCGACCAGCCAAATCTAACAAGAGCGAACAGTCTTGCACACGAATAAAACCCTTGCCGCTGTCGCACCCGGTACACCTTCCCTTGCTCCCCAGCCTCCCACGCAACCGCCGCTGACCGCGAAGATGGCCAGCGTGGTCGAGCGCATGGCGCGCGCCGGCCACCCCACGCTCGACCAGCTCACGCCCGACGAGGCCAAGGCCTCCTACGAAAAAGGCGCGGGCGTGCTCGAGGTGCCCAAGCCCGAGCTGGCGCGCATCGAGGACTTCAGCATCGCCGCGCGCGACGGCCATGCCATGCCCGCGCGGCTGTATGCGCCGTCGGCCGAGGTGCTGCCGGTGCTCATCTACTTTCATGGCGGCGGCTTCACCGTCGGCAACATCCGCACGCACGACACGCTGTGCCGCGTGCTGAGCCTGAAGAGCGGCTGCGCCGTGGTGTCGGTCGACTACCGGCTCGCGCCCGCGCACAAGTTCCCGACCGCGTCGAACGACGCGTGGGACGCGTTCCAGTTCATCGCCAAGGAGGGCGCGAGCCTGGGCCTGGACCCGTCGCGCCTGGCCGTGGCCGGCGACAGCGCGGGCGGCACGCTGGCGGCCGTGTGCGCCATCATGGCGCGCGACGCGGGCCTGCCGCTGGCGCTGCAATTGCTGATCTACCCCGGCACCGCGGCGCATCAGGACACGGCCTCGCACCTGCGCCACGAACACGGCCCGCTGCTGACGAAGGCGATGATCGACTTCTTCTTTTCGCAGTACGTTCGCACCCCGGCCGACCGCGACGACTGGCGCTTTGCGCCGCTGCTGGCCGACGACGTCGACGGCGTGGCGCCCGCATGGATCGGGCTCGCCGAGTGTGACCCGGTGGTCGACGAAGGCATTGCCTATGCCGACAAGCTGCGCGCCGCGGGCGTGCCGGTCGACCTGGAAATCTACCGGGGCGTGATCCACGAATTCATCAAGATGGGCCGGGCGATTCCGGAGGCGCTGAAGGCGCAGGACGACGCGGCCCGAGCCATCAAGGAAGCACTGACACCATGAGCGACACCGCCACCCAACGCGCGAATTTCCGTTTCTTCCACCGCCTGCGCGTGCGCTGGGCCGAAGTCGACATGCAGAAGATCGTGTTCAACGCGCACTACCTGATGTACTTCGACACCGCCATCGGCGACTACTGGCGCGCGCTGGCGCTGCCGTACGAAGAGGCGATGCATTCGCTGAGCGGCGACCTCTACGTGCGCAAGGCCACGATCGACTTTCGCGCGTCGGCCCGCATGGACGACGTGCTCGATGTCGGCATGCGCTGCGCGCGCATCGGCAATTCGTCGATGGTGTTCGAGGGCGGGCTGTTCCGGCAAGACCAGTTCCTGGTCGGCTGCGAGCTGGTCTATGTGTTCGCCGACCCGTCCACGCAGACCTCCAAGCCGGTGCCCGCCGTGCTGCGCGACACGCTGACCGGCTTCGAGGTCGGCGAGACGATGCGCACGGTGGAAACAGGCGACTGGGCCACGCTGGGCGAAGGCGCGGGCGCGTTGCGACGCGCGGTGTTCGTCGAGGAGCAGAACATTCCCGAATCGCTGGAGTGGGACGAACACGACGCGAGCGTGCTGCACGCGGTGGCGCGCAACCGGCTGGGGCAGGTCATTGCCACGGGCCGGCTGCTGCACGCGGAGAACGGCGTCTCGCACATCGGCCGCGTGGCGGTGCATCGCAACATGCGCAGCGGCGGCCACGGCGCCGCGGTGATGAAGGTGCTCGAGGACGCCGCCCGCGCGCGCGGCGACCGCGAGGTGGCGCTGAATGCGCAGCGCAGCGCCGAGGGCTTCTACGCGCGCCTGGGCTACGCGGCGCACGGCGACGGCTTCGAGGAAGCCGGCATCCCGCACATCGAGATGCGCCGCGCGCTGCGCTGAGCGGCGCGCTTTTTTTCTTCAGTAGCGCGGCGGCGGGTCGGGCACGTAGCCGGGGTCGGAACCCGGGAACGGCGACGGGCCCGCCGGGCGCGGCCAGCGCGGTTGCGGCGCCACCGGAATCACGCCGGCCGCGACGAGGTTCTCGCGGCTGTCGTAGCGGATGCGGATCACCTCGTCGGGCGACGACTGCGCGCGCTCGAAGGTGGTCTTGCCGACATACGAGGTCTCGCGGCGGCCATGCGCGGTGCCCAGGCTCGGGCTCGGCGCCGATTGGCGCGCCAGGTTGCCCGCGGGGGCTTCGGCGGCCGCATCGGCGCTGGGGGCGGGAGCGGCCTTGGCACGCGCGTCGCCCATGGACGACGATGACGATTCGCTGCGGCGCTCGCGCTCCTGGTATTCGTCGCGGCGCGAATAGGGCGTGATGGGCGGCGGCGGTTCGGGCATGCGTTCGCGGAACATGGCGATGCCGATCACGCCCACGTCGTCGGGCCGGCCCGTGCGGCTCGCATATGAGTTGCCGGCAGCGGCGAACTCGAAGGCCGCGATCTGCGAATCGCTCTTGCGCCAGCCCGTGATGTCGCTGCGCTCGCGCGGGCTGAACACGTAGCCGTTCTGCCCGACACCGGCCGTTTCGCCGGTGACGACGTTGACGCCGTCCACCGACATCACGGCCATGATCCGCTCGCCCATCGCATTGCGGGCCCGGATGGCATAGCGCGCGCCGGGGCGGCCGGCCACCCAGTATTCGCCGCGATGGCGATACACCGGAAGTTCGGCGCCGGTGCCGCGATCGACCACGCTGATCTGCATCAGCGAGCCGATGCGGCTGGGGGGCGCGTAGCCGCGTTCCTGGCTTTGCGCGCCGCCCGCGAAAAGGGCCATGGCGCTCAGGGCCAGGGTGGTGGAAAAAAGTCTGCGCTGCATGGTGTCTTCCTTGCCGGGAGTTGATCTGTGCAGGCTTCTACGGCGCAGCTTCGGCAACGGGGTTAGGACACGTGCAAAAAAAATGGCGCTGCCTTGTGCGACAGCGCCAGGCGCCCGTTCACGGGGCGCGGGAGGTGCGGAAGATCAGATGTCTTCGAGCAGCGGGTACGGCAGCGGCTCGACCGTGAGCGCCGGCCCGTCGGCCGCGCCCGCGCGCAGGCCGCCGGTTTCGAGCGCCGCGATCTGCATCGACACCAGCGCCGCCCAGCCGCCGCCCGGCGCGGGTGTGGCCTGCGCCACGGTGCCCACGGGTTGCTCGGCGTCGCTGGCGGCGAACACTTCCTGGCCCACGCTCAGGGGGGCATCGGCCTGCATGAGGAACGTGCGGCGCTTCAGCGTGCCGCGAAACTGGCTGCGCGCCACCACTTCCTGGCCGGGGTAGCAGCCCTTCTTGAAGTTGACGCCGCCAACCGACTCGTAATTGATCATCTGCGGCACGAAGGCGTCGATCACCGGGGTGGTCAGCGTGACGATGCCGCTGCGCACCTCGCTCCATTGCCACAGGCTGTCGTCGATGGTCGGGCCCGCCGGGGCCGCATGGCCGGCCGGGGCGATCCACAGCGCGCGCGGCACGCCGTCGGCCGGGTAGAGCGAGATCGCACTCACGTCGTCGCCCACGGCAGTGCGCTTGCCGGGCGGCAGCGCGGCGTCCAGGCCGTTGGCGGTGAGCGCGGTGCCGGCCAGGCCGTAAAGCGCGAACTGCTCCGTGGCGTCGGTCAGCTTGACCTTGGCGCGCAGCACGAACATCGACAGGCGCTTGAGCGTGGCGGCCAGGATGTCGCGGCTGCACACCAGGAGAATCAGCTCCGGTTGCGGCTTGATGCCGATGAAACTCGCGATCACACGGCCCTTGGCGGTGCACAAGGCGGCCAGGCGGGCGTCGGCGGGGCCGAGCAGCGAGAAGTCCTGTGTCAGCTGGCCGTGCAGGAAGCTGGCGGCATCGGGGCCCTCGGCGCGGATCACACCGAGGTGGCCGGACGGGGAGAGGGCGGCGACGCCATTGAGAACGACAGTGGTCATCGCTGAATTATCATGGCCGGGCCTGCTCCTTCGCAGCGGCAGGGACTCCGTCCTTGCGGCGCGCGGGGCCAGCGCCATTTCTTCTTTTTTCTTTCTTCCGTCTTCCCCCACATCGGACACGTGCGCAGCTTTTTCCTCACGCTTTTCCTGCTCGCCGCCCTGGCCGCGCTCGCGCTCGGCGGCGCCGGCCTCTGGTGGGTGCACCAGCCGCTCAAGTTGCCGGCGCCCAGCGTCGACCTGTCGGTCGAGCCCGGCACCACACCGCGCGGCATTGCCCAGGCCGTGGCCGACACGGGCGTCGACGTGCAGCCGCAACTGCTCTACCTGTGGTTCCGCGTCTCGGGGCAAGACCGCCAGATGCGCGCCGGCAGCTACGAGCTGGAACGCGGCGTCACGCCCAAGCTGCTGCTCAACATCCTGGTGCGCGGCGAGGAAGCCACGCGCAGCCTGGTGCTGGTGGAGGGCTGGAACATCCGCCAGGTGCGCGCCGCGCTGGCCAAGGCCGACCAGCTCAAGCCCGACAGCGTGGGCCTGACCGACGAGGCGCTGATGGCCAAGCTCGGCAAGCCGGGCCTGCACCCCGAGGGGCGCTTCTTCCCCGACACCTACACCTACTCGAAGGGCTCGACCGACATCGCCGTGCTGCAGCGCGCCATGCGGGCCATGGACAAGAAGCTGGAGGCCGCCTGGGCCGCCCGCGCCTCCGACTTGCCACTCAAATCGGCCGATGAGGCGCTTATTCTGGCCAGCATTGTCGAAAAGGAGACAGGCAAGGCCAACGACCGCGCGGAAATCGCGGCTGTGTTCACCAACCGCCTGCGCATCGGCATGCCGCTGCAGACCGACCCGACCGTCATCTACGGCATGGGCACCGCCTTCGACGGCAACCTGCGCAAGAAAGACCTGCAGACCGACACGCCCTGGAACACCTACACGCGCGGCGGCCTGCCGCCCACGCCGATCTCCATGCCCGGCAAGGCCGCGCTGCTGGCTGCGGTGCAGCCGGCGCAAAGCAAATCGCTGTATTTCGTTTCGCGCGGCGACGGCACCAGCCAGTTCAGCAGTTCGCTCGACGACCACAACCGCGCGGTCAACCGCTACCAGCGCGGCGGCGGCGACTCCAAACCCAAGGCGACCCAATGAGTGACCAAGGCCTGTTCCTGACGCTGGAAGGCATCGACGGCGCCGGCAAGTCGAGCCACGTCGACGCGCTGGAAGCCCGCTTCAAGGCGCAGGGCCGCACGGTGGTGCGCACGCGCGAGCCCGGCGGCACGCCGCTGGCCGAAACGCTGCGCGGGCTGATCCTCGAAAAGCCGATGGACCCGCTGACCGAATCGCTGCTGGTGTTCGCGGCGCGGCGCGACCATGTGGTGCAGGTCATCGAGCCGGCGCTGGCGCGCGGCGACGTGGTGCTGTGCGACCGCTTCACCGACGCCACCTTCGCCTACCAGGGCGCGGGGCGCGGCTTCGACGAAGCCGTGCTGTCGACGCTCGAGCAATGGGTGCAGGCGCGAAGGGCGGCGCTGCCCGCGTCCACGCTGCTGCAGCCGCACATCACGCTGTGGTTCGACCTGCCCCCCGAGATCGCCGCGCAGCGGCTGGCCGGCGCGCGCGTGCCCGACAAGTTCGAGGCCCAGCCGGTCGAGTTCTTCCGCCGCGTGGCGCAGGGCTACGCGGCCCGCGCCGCGGCCGACGCCAAGCGCTTCGTGCGCATCGAGGCCAGCCAGGCGCGCGACCAGGTCTGGCAGCAGGTCGAGACGGCGCTGGTGGCGCGCGGCGTGCTGTCGCCGTTGGGCGGGGCTTCGCGATGAGCGCGCCGGCACTGTCCCCCTGGCTGAGCCGCCCGCTGACCGAACTGCTGCGCCAGCGCGGCCACGCGTGGCTGCTGCAAGGCCCCTCGGGCATCGGCCAGTACGAACTGGCGCTGGCGTTGGCCTCGGCCTGGCTGTGCGAGCAGCCGACGCCGGAAGGCACCGCCTGCGGCCATTGCGCGAGTTGCCACGCCATCGAGGTCCGCACCCACGCCGACCTGTGCGTGCTGATGCCCGAGGTCGCGATGATGGAGCTGGGCTGGCCGCTCGACGAAAAGGCCCAGGCCGACATCGACGACAAGAAGCGCAAGGCCAGCCGCGAGATCCGCGTCGAGGCGATGCGCGACGCGGTCGGCTTTGCCCAGCGCACCAGTGCGCGCGGGCGCGGCAAGGTGGTGCTGGTGTATCCGGCCGAGCGCATGAACAACATCACCGCCAATGCGTTGTTGAAGACGCTCGAGGAGCCTGTCGGCGACGTGCGCTTCGTGCTCGCCACCGAAGCCGCGTGGCAGTTGCTGCCGACCATTCGCAGCCGCTGCCTGGGTTTCACGCTGCCATGGCCTGAAACGGCCGAGGCCGAGGCCTGGCTGGCCGCGCAGGACGTGCCCGCCGCCGATGCCGCCGCGCTGCTGCGCGCCGCCGGCGGCCGGCCCAGCGACGCTTTGCGGCTGGCGCGCGCCGGCCAGTCGCCCAAGGCCTGGTCGCTGCTGCCCAAGGCCATGTCGCGCGGCGACGTGGGCGCGCTGTCGGACCACGCGCCGGCCCAGGCGGTCGGCGCGCTGCAAAAGCTCTGCCACGACCTGATGGCGGTGGGCAACGGCGCGCAGCCCCGTTTCTTCGACGCCGCCGACCTGCCGGCCGCGCCTTCGCGGCTGGCGCTGGCGCGCTGGTCGAAGTCACTGGCCAGTGCCGCGCGCACCGCGGAACACCCCTTCAATGCGGGCCTCATGCTCGAAGCGCTTGTGAGCGAAGCGCGAACGACCCTAAACTCTGCCGCTCGTCGCCCATGAACCAACCCGCCGCCTCCGCCGCGCCCGCCGCAGCCCCTTCACCCGCTCGGCCGAGCGTCATCCAGCTCGCCATCAAGGAGAAGGGCGCGCTGTACGCGGCGTACATCCCGCTGTTTGCCGAGGGCGGCATCTTCATTCCGACCTCGCGCGAATACCGGCTGGGCGACGACGTCTACGTGCTGCTGACGCTGCCCGAAGACCCGCAGCGCTACCCGGTGGCCGGCAAGGTCGCCTGGATCACGCCGGCGCGCGCCGCCGGCAACCGGGCGCCGGGCGTGGGCATCCGTTTTCCTTCCGACGAAAAGTCGCGCCAGCTCAAGGCGCGCATCGAAGCGGCGCTCGGCGGCTCCATGGCCTCCGACCGCCCGACACAGACCATCTGAGTTCCCCGCCGTCCTCGTGACGCGGAACTCCGGACCCGGCGCCTGCCTCCCACAACGGCGAGCGCCGCGCACCTCACCATTTCCGATGTTCACAGACTCCCACTGCCACCTCACGTTTCCCGAATTCGCGGACCAGATGCCGCAGATCCGCGCCGCCATGGCCGCCGCGCAGGTCGACCGGGCCCTGTGCATCTGCACCAAGCTCGAGGAGTTCGACGACGTGCAGGCGCTGGCCGCCAGCTACGACAACTTCTGGGCCAGCGTGGGCGTGCACCCCGACAACGAGGACATTGCCGAACCCAGCGTCGAAGACCTGGTGCGCCTGTCGGCCCGCCCGCGCGTGGTGGCCATCGGCGAAACCGGCCTGGACTACTACCAGATGGAAGAGCGCAAGGGCGGCCGCAGCATTTCCGACATGGAGTGGCAGCGCGACCGTTTCCGCGTGCACATTCGCGCGGCGCAGCAAACCCGCAAGCCGCTGGTGATCCACACCCGCGAAGCCTCGGCCGACACGCTGGCGATCCTGAAGGAAGAGGGCGAAGACGGCGCCGGCAAGGCGGCCGGCGGCGTGTTCCATTGCTTCACCGAAACCGCCGAAGTGGCGCGCGCCGCGCTCGACCTGGGTTTCTACATCTCGTTCTCGGGCATCCTGACCTTCAAGAAGGCGCAAGACCTGCGCGACGTGGCCGCCTTCGTGCCGCTGGACCGCATGCTGATCGAGACCGACAGCCCGTACCTGGCGCCGGTGCCGTACCGCGGCAAGACCAACAACCCGTCGTATGTGCCCTATGTGGCGCAGCAGATCGCCGAACTGCGAAAAGTGCCCGTAGAGGCCATCGCGAAGGCGACGAGCGACAACTTCGAAACTTTGTTCAGGGACGTCAAATCATGAAAAACTACTTCAAGAAATCGATTTATCTCATTGTCATTGCTGCATCTTTTGCCGCACATGCGGGATCGTTCGAAGACTTCTTCCGGGCCGTGCGCGGCGACAACGCCAGCGGCGTGCGCAGCCTTCTGCAGCGCGGTTTCGACCCCAACACGCTCGACGAGCACGGCCAGACCGGCCTGCTGATCGCGCTGCGCGAGCCTTCGCCGAAGGTCATCAAGGTGCTGATCGACGCGCCCCAGACCAATGTCGACATCGCCAGCCCGAAGGACGAAACGCCGCTGATGCTGGCCGCCATCAAGGGCCAGCAGGACGTGGTCGCGCAACTGCTCAAGCGCGACGCCGCCGTCAACAAGACCGGCTGGACGCCGCTGCACTATGCGGCCACCAGCGGGCAGATCGCGATCATGAAGGTGTTGCTCGAGAACTTTGCGTTCATCGATGCGCAGTCGCCCAACGGCTCCACGCCGCTGATGATGGCCGCCATGTACGGCTCCAACGACGCCGTGAAGCTGCTGCTGGACGAGGGCGCCGACACGACCATGAAGAACCAGCTGGGCATGACGGCCGTCGACTTCGCCAACAAGGCGAACCGCGCCGAAGCCGCCTCGATGATCACGGCCGCCGCCAGCGCCCGGGCCAACGCGCCCAAGGCCGTGCCCAAGGACGGCAAGTGGTAACCGGCCGCTGAAGACGGCCGCTTTTTCAGCGCGGCTGCTGCTGCGTCGTGCAGTGGATGCCGCCGCCGCCCGCGGCAATCGCGTCGATGTCGAGCTGAACCACCTCGCGCTTGGAGAACAGCTCGCGCAGCAGTGAACGCGCATTGCCGTCGGCCCGCGCATCGCCGAACTGCGGCGCGATCACCGCGCCGTTGCACACGTAGAAGTTGATGTAGCCGGCCGCGAACTCGGGCGTTTCGAGCTTCTTGCGCACCGACTCCGGCCCCTTGAGCACCTCCACGCGCAGCTTCTGTCCGCGCGCGTCGGTTGCTTGCTTCAGGATTTCCAGATGCCGCCGCGTCACGGCGCGGTCGTAGGAGTCGGGGTCTTCGTCCAGGCCCGCCACCACCACGCCGGGCGAGGTGAAGCGCGCATAGAAATCGGTGTGGCCGTCGGTGATGTCGCGCCCCGCGATGCCCGGCAGCCAGATGATCTTGCGCAGGCCCAGCAGGCGTTTCAGCTCGGCTTCGCAGGCCTCCTTGCCCAGGCCGGGGTTGCGGTTGGCGTTGAGCACGCAGCTCTCGGTGATGATGGCCGTGCCCGCGCCGTCGACCTCGATGCCGCCGCCCTCCAGCACGAGCCGGGTGCGCAGCCGCTGCACCTCGGCCGCGTCGGTCACGTATTCGGCCACCTCGGCGTCGCGCGCATGCGCCTGCTTGCGACCCCAGCCGTTGAAGTTGAAGTCCACGCCGGCCCATTGGCCCGCTGCGTTGCGCACGAACACCGGGCCGGTGTCGCGCATCCACAGGTCGTCGACCGGCTGCACCTCGAGCGCGACCTTGTTGCCGCACAGGCGGGCGGCCAGGTCGTGGTCCTGCTCGCTCACCAGCATGTGCACGGGCTCGAAGGCGGCAATGGTGCGGGCAATGCCGGCCAGGTGCTCGCGCACCGGCTTCAGCAGTTGCCGGCCCCAGACCTCTTCGTTGGGGCCGAAGGACATCCAGGTGGCGCGGTGCGGATCGCCTTCGTCGGGCATGTGCCAGGACTCGGTCGCGGCCACCGAAGCGGCAGCCCAGCCCAAGGGCGCGAGGCTCAGGCCGCCCAGCAGGCGGCGACGGGTCAGGGAAGGGCGCATGTCGGTCTCCTCGAAGGGCTGGGGGCGTGCATCACGCCGGTTCCTGCTGTGTCGTGCAGTGGATGCCGCCGCCGCCCGAGGCGATGGCGTCGATGTTCAGCTGCACGATCTGGTGGCTGGGCAACTGCGCCGCCAGCGCGTTGCGGGCGGCCGCGTCGGCCACAGCATCGCCGAATTCGGGCAGGAACAGGGCCTTGTCGGTGATCAGGAAGTTCACGTAGCCGGCCGCGAAGTCCTTGCGCGCGAACTCGGGCCGCGTCTGCGTCGGAGTTTCCAGCGTGACAATCTGCAGCGCCCGGCCGCGCGCGTCGGTCGCGGTGCGCAGCAGCTCCAGGTGGCGGCGGGTCACGGCGTAGTCGAACGAATTGCTGTCGTTGTCCAGCGCGGCCACGATCACGCCGGGCTTGATGAAGCGGGCGTAGAAATCGGTGTGGCCGTCGGTGATGTCGCGGTTGACGATGCCCGGCAGCCAGATGATCTTTTCCAGGCCCAGCAGGCGCTTGAGTTCGACTTCCGCATCGGCCTTGCTGACACCCGAATTGCGGTTGGTGTTGAGCACGCAGCTCTCGGTGATGATCGCCGTGCCTTGCCCGTCGACCTCGATGCCGCCGCCCTCCAGCACCAACCGGCTGCGCAGCAGCGGCACGCCGCTCAGCTCGGCCATGCGCGCCGCCACGGTGGCGTCGCGCGCATGTGATTGCTTGTTGCCCCAGCCGTTGAAATTGAAGCTCACGGCCGCCCGCTCGCCGCGGGCGTTGCGCACGAACACGCAGCCGGTGTCGCGCATCCAGAGGTCGTCGATCTCGTGAGGAATCAGCTGCACGTTGGAGCCGCACAGTTGCCGGGCCGTGGCGAAGTCGGCCGCGCCGACCAGCATCTTGACCGGCTCGTACACGCTGACGGCATTGGCGATGCGCGCCAGGGCCTGTTGCACGGGCTGGCGCATGGGCGCGGTCCACACCGATTCGCGCGCGGCAAACGCCATCCAGACCGCGCGATGGGGCGCGCTTTCGTCGGGCATCTGCCAGGTGTCGGCCTGCTGCAAGGGCGAGGGGGCAGGGGCGTTCGAAGAAGGGGTGGGAGAGGGCGCCGGCAGGGGGAACATGGCTTGCGAACCGCCGCCACCACCGCCGCATGCGCTCAGCATTCCGCTCATCAGGCCGAGGCCGCCAAGGCCCATCAGGGCACGTCGAGTTGTCATGAAAATCAAGGGTTACTACTAGGACAGTGGATTCTGTCGGCCTTGAATCATTTGCATAACTGATCTTTTCTGGACAGATCAGCCAACCCGGCTCATGTTTTGGTCATTCCACCTTGGCGTAGCTCAGCAGGCTGTCGAACACCTGGCGCACCAGCGGCAGGCGCGGCTCGCCCTCGGTGCGCGAAATCCACAGCGTGCCCAGCGGCAGGCTCGGGTAGGCGGCAAGCTGCCGCAACTGGCGCTTGTGCAGCGCCTCGTCGGCCAGCAGCCGCGAGACCAGCGCCACGCCCCGGCCGCGCAAGGCGGCGTCGAGCACGAGGCGCGGATCGTCGTAGATGGCCACCTTGCGCAGGTCGCCGAAATGCTCGCGCATGAACGGGCCGACGTGGTCGCTCGTGAGGTCCGTTTCCAGGCACACCATGCCCATGGGCGGCCCGGCCGAATCCACATGCGCCACCGCCACGAGCTCGTCGTCGAACAGCGGAACCTCGAACACGCCGCGCTGCCTGAGCGGCTCACGCGTGATGGCGATGTCGACGTCCATCTCGTCGATGTAGCGCGCGGTCTCGTCGATCGAGATGATCGGGCACAGCGCCGGGTGTTCCCGCAGCAACTGGTCCACGCGCGGCTGCAGCCAGCCCTTAACGACCGGCGCCGGGCACACGAGCGTGACGAGGCTGTCGTCCATGTAGGTCTCGATGCGGCTCAGGCCGCTGCGGATCTGGTCGAGCGACTTGCCCACGCTGTCCAGCAGCAGGCGCCCCGACACCGTCAGTTCCACGCCGCGGCCCTTGCGGCGAAACAGCGGCTGGCCGACCTGCTGCTCGAGCTGCGCGATCTGATGGCTGACAGCGGACTGCGAAATGCTGAGTTCGTCCGCGGCCCGCGAATAACTGCCGAGGCGGGCGGCTGCCTCGAAGCCGATCAAGAACCTGAAGGAGGGCAGTTTGGCGTTCGTCGACGGCATGGGCGGGAGTTTGCAAAGGTGAATTCGATGCTACTCCCGGTCTGGGCGGAATGGACCGCCCGGCGCTCAGCGGATCGGGCGCGGAGGCAAGGGCGGCGGGAACGGCCGAGGCGGCACCGGTGGACGGTAGCTGCCCGGCGAAACCACCGCGTTGCTGCGCGGACGGCCGACCTGCACGGCGGGGTTCGACGCACTCACCAGCGTGGGTTGCGAGATCTCGAGTGCGTCGTGCTGGCCCAGCGTCAACGCATAGGCGACCAGGTTGGCCAGCTGCGTGATGCCGCCTTCGGCCGCCGACAGCGGCTTGAGCATCGGCCGCGCCGTGTATTCGTAGGGCTTGCCCTTGGCGGCCATGCCCGTGAGTGCCTGCCGGCCGTCGGCGCGGGCCGTGTAGTAGGCGTTCATCACCACTTCGCGGGCGATGTCGACCATGCGGGCGGTGATCTGGTCGGTGTCCTTGTGCATCAGCTCCGCGACGCGCTCGGCGCGCATCTGCATGCCTTCCACGAAGGTCGTGACCTTGATGAGCTGCTGGCGCAGGTCGGACGCGGCAATGCGCACCTTGGCCGCGACGCCCGGGTACAGCACGGCGTCGTTGAGGTCGGTGATCTGGTCCGGCATGGAGTTGATCAGGTTGGCGATGTGCTTGTATTGCTTCATCGCCGCTTCGGCGGCGGCCATCGCTTCGCGGTCGTCGCGGAAGAGCTTGGCGGTTTCCTCGTTGCCGCGATTGCCGATCACCGTGTCGGCCTCGCTGATGCTCTTGCCGTGCAGGTAGCCGTCGAGGCCGCCTTCGGCGCCGCTGACCGCTGCAACCCCGACGCTGACGCTTTGCGTGACCAGCGTCTTGAGCACCGAGGTGCCGGGAATCGGAATCTTGCCCAGGCCGGCCCGGGCCAGTGCCGCGATGCCCTTGACCACGAGCTTTTGCACGTCGGCGGTGTTGCCGCAGTACTCGCTCAGCAGCATCGTCAGCTTCTTCTTGTACGGCACGCTGAAGCTGTCGTTGGACTTGGCGCGAAAGGCGTCCCAGGTGCGCTCGACCATGTCGGACTTCTGGACGAAGGCCGCGCTCAGCACGCCCCAGTCCTTGGTGCGCATGCGGTCCAGCAGCACACGGGCGCCGGCCGCCATTTCCTTTTCGTAGTACTGGGACAGGTTTCTGCCGACTTCGTCGAAGGTGGTTTGCGGGATATCGAGCATCAGAAAGTTCCAAGGATCCTGGGAGCGTTCGATGCTAGGTGGGATGCGCGGGCGACGCATGGGACCAAAGTCCCATGTTCATGTGGGTTGTTGTGTGGGAGCGTCGGGGCGGCTTGGGTTGGGGGTGGGGTTTGCTACCCCCTCATATTGAACACAATGTGCATTATGTTAAATGACATGTGCGAAGGATTCTGCGAAAGGTAACGCCCTGCTGTCGCCACTCAAGGCAAAGGAAGCGCATTCAACGGGATGCGAAGGTACGCAACCCCGTTGTCGTCGGCCGGAGGCAGGCGCCCGCCGCGCACATTCACCTGGATCGACGGAAGAATGAGCGTCGGCACGTCCAGGGTCGCGTCCCGAGCCCTGCGCATTGCAACGAACTCCTCGACGCCGATGCCGTCGCGCACGTGAATGTTGTGCGCACGCTGCTGCGCGACGGTGGACTGCCAACTGGCCTGCCTCGACGCCGGCGGATAGTCGTGGCAGACATAGATGACGGTGTCGGGCGCAAGCGCCAGCAGCCTGCGTATCGAGGCATGGAGCTGGCGGGCGTCCCCGCCGGGAAAGTCGGCGCGGGCGCTGCCCAGATCGGGCATGAACAGCGTGTCGCCGACGAAGACGGCTCCGTCCACCAGGTAGGCCATGTCGGCGGGCGTGTGGCCCGGCACCGACAGCGCGGTGACCTCGACCTCGCCGATCCTGAAGACTTCGCCGTCCTTGAACAGATGATCGAACTGGCTGCCGTCCGCCACGAAAGCCTGCTCGAAATTGAAGAGTTTCCTGAAGGTCGACTGGACGACACGGATGTTCTCTCCGATGGCAGTCCTTCCCCCCGCCTGCTCCTGGATGTACCGCGCAGCCGACAGGTGATCAGCGTGTGCATGGGTCTCCAGGATCCAGTCGACCCGCAGGCCATGACTGCTGATGCAGGCGAGCAGCCGGTCGGCCGACGCCGTGCGCGTGTGCCCGGACTTGAAGTCGTAGTCGAGCACCGGGTCGATGACCGCGGCATGCCCGCTCGCGTGTTCCCACACGACATAGGACACCGTCCCGGTCGCCGGGTCGAAGAAAGCCTGGGTTGTGGTGCGGGTGGTCATGCGTGCAAATAATATATACTTTTATATAATATTTCAACGCAAAGTGAAGCCCGAACCCATGAACGCCTCCGCCGCGACCATCGACCCCGAAATGCTGCGCGGCGCCGCCGGCCGAGCAGTCGTCGCGCTCAAGCTCCTGGCCAACGAAGACCGCCTGCTGCTGCTGTGCCAGCTGTCGCAGGGCGAGATGTGTGTGAGCGACCTGGAGCAGAAGCTGGGCATCCACCAGCCCACGCTGTCGCAGCAACTGGGCGTGCTGCGCAATGAAAGCGTGGTCGGCACCCGGCGCGAGGGCAAGAACATCTTCTACAGCGTGGCCGACCCGGCGATGCTGGAAATCCTCGCGGTTCTGTACCGCCTCTACTGCCCCAAGGAAGAATGATGTCCATCGACTGGAGCCATTTCACGCCGCTCGCGTCGCTTGCGGGGGGCGTGCTCATCGGCACCGCCGCGGCGATGTTCGCGTTGCTCAACGGGCGTATCGCCGGCATAAGCGGCGTGCTCGGCGGTCTGTTCGGGGCGTCCAGGGGCGACATCGCCTGGCGTGCCGCCTTCGTGCTCGGCCTTGTCGGCGCGCCGTGGATCCATTCGCTCTTCGCGGCGCTGCCGACGGTGCGGATCGACGCGGGTTACGGCGCGCTGATCCTGGCCGGGCTGCTCGTCGGCGTGGGCACGCGGTACGCCGCCGGCTGCACCAGCGGCCACGGGGTTTGCGGCCTGGCCCGCCTGTCGCCGCGCTCGCTCGTGGCCACCGCCGCGTTCATGGGCGCCGGCTTTGCCACCGTGTTCGTGGTTCGCCATCTGCTCAGCGCCTGAGGAGGTTCTTGTGATTGCTCTGGCTTCATTGCTCGCGGGCCTGGTCTTCGGACTGGGCCTTGTCGTCTCCGGCATGGCCGATCCGGCCAAGGTGCTCGGCTTCCTCGACCTTGCCGGCTCGTGGGATCCGTCCCTGGCCTTCGTGATGGCGGGCGCCATTGCTGTTGCCATGGTCGGTTTCATGCTGGCTCGGCGTCGCGCGCTGTCGCTTCTGGGCGCCGAGATGCGCCTGCCCTCCTCGCGCCGCATCGACCGCCGCCTGGTCGTCGGCAGCCTGCTGTTCGGCGTGGGCTGGGGCATCGCGGGCTTGTGTCCCGGGCCGGGCCTGGTCGCCCTCGGGATGGGACAACCCAAGGCCCTGGCCTTTGTCGCCGCGATGCTGGCCGGCATGGGCATCTTCGAACTGCTCGAGCGCCGCAAGCTGGCGGCGAGCCGGTCCGGCAATTCAACGGGCGCGCCCTGCAAGAGCCACTGACCCTTGGCCCGTACCATCGCCGCATGAGTACCCATTTCATGGATGACCGGCCGGCGCTTGTCGATATCGGCGTCAACTTCCATTCCGCGCAGTTGGTGTCGCAGACCGCTGCATTGCTGGCGCGGGCCAAGGCCGCAGGCGTGGCGCAGATCATGGCCACGGGCACGTCGCTCACGTCGAGTCGTTTAGCCGTTGAACTGGCAGAGGCAAACCCGCATGTCGTCTTTGCGACCGCCGGCATTCATCCCCATGACGCGAAGTCGCACGACCCAAGTGCGCAGCGCGCACTAATCGAGCTCTGGAAAAGCCCGCAGGTTGTGGCCGTTGGAGAGTGCGGGCTCGACTACAACCGCAACTTCTCCACGCCCCAGGCGCAGCGCCACGCCTTTGATCAACAACTGTCGGCGGCCGCGGAAATCGGCAAGCCGCTCTTTCTTCACTGCCGTGATGCGTTTGCCGACTTTCACGACATGCTCGCGCCCGTTGTGGCCGACGGCGTGCGCGGCGTTGTCCACTGCTTCACGGGCGACCATGCCGAGGCGCAAGCCTTCCTCGAGATGGGCCTGGACATCGGCATCACCGGTTGGGTGACCGACCTGCAGCGCGGCCAGGCCCTGCGCGCCGCCGTGAAGGCCATCCCGCTCGACCGGCTGCACCTGGAGACGGACGCCCCTTACCTGGCGCCGAAGAATGCCGGCGCACGGCGCGGCCCCAACGAACCCGCCCATCTTCGCTGGATCGCAGTGGCGCTGGCAGCGCTTCTGGATCGCGATGTCGACGAGATCATTCGCGCCTGCAGCGCGAACAGCCGACGGATGTTTGCGCTTCCGGGCCCCTGACGAATCCACGATCAATCGCCATAGACAGCCGCAGGCCGCTCCCCGGCGAGCGCCTGCAGCAGATTCGTCGTGGCCAACACGGCCATGGCGTGCCGTGTTTCGTGTGTCGCCGACCCGATATGAGGCAAGGGTGTCACACGCGGGTGCGTCCGTAGCGCGGACTCCCAAGGCAAAGGCTCCTGCGCGAAGACATCCAGTCCGGCGGCTCGCAGATGACCGCTGTTCAGCGAAGCGAGCAACGCGTTCTCGTCGACGGTCGCGCCGCGCCCGCCATTGATGAACACGGCGCCTGGTTTCATGGCGCCGAAAAAGTCCGCGTCCATCATCCCGCGCGTGGCGTCGGTGAGCGGCAACATGGCAACCACGAAGTCGGCCGCGGCCAACAACTCGCTGCGTGCGACATGGCCCGCCCTGCCCTGCAGCTCCGGCGCCTGCGCGGCCAGATCGACTTCCCGCCGAGCGTGATAGAGCACCCGCATGCCGAAACCCAGTGCGGCCCGCCGGGCGATGGCCTGCCCGATCCGGCCGAAGCCGACCAGGCCCAGCGTCTTGCCGTGCACATCGAAGCCGAACAGATCCTCGCCGAAGTCCCGAGGCCATCGGCCTTCGCGCACAAGGTTCGACAGTTCGACGAAGCGGCGGCTGGTTGCCACCAGCAAGCCGAACACGGTGTCGGCGACCGTCTCGTCGAGCACGCCGGGCGTGTGGCACAGCATGATTCCAAGCCGGCGCAGTTCGGCGAGGTCGTAGTTGTCCACCCCCACCGAGACACTGGACACCACCTCCAGCCGGGGCGCTTTCGCCAGGAGTTCCGCCGTGATCGGATAGCTGGCACCAATGAGGCCATGGGCCGTGGCAAGCGCCGCGTGGAAGGCATCCGGCGCAAGCTTGGGGTCGGCCACGACAACGTGGTGCGCAGCGTGCAGCCGCGCCATCTGGTCGCTCGGAAGAGGCTTGAAGACGAGGATGTCTTTCATTCGAGGCGCTCTTGGCTTTCCGCTCAGGAATTGGGCAACGCGGGGAAGTCCGTGCCAAGCCATTTCTGGTAGAGCTTGTTCAACTCGCCATTGGCCTTGTTCCGCAGCACGAAGTCGTCCACCTCCTTCTTCAGTTCGGCCTGGCCGGGGCGCAGCACAATGCCCATGACCTGCTGGAACAGCACCATCTTCTGCTCGTACACGCCGGCCGGCGCGCGCTTGGCGATCTGCGCGGCCACGGTCGTGGAGCACCCGATGGCATCGACCTGGCCGGACAGCAGCGCCTGCATGGCCGAAGCGTCGTCGTCGAAGCGGCGGATTTCGGTGCCTTCGGGCGCGGCCTTGGTCACGGCCACGTCTTGCGTCGACGCACGGGCCACGCCCACGCGCAGGCCCTTCAGGTCGCCTGCCGCCTTGATGGGCGTCTTGGTTGCGCCGTACAGCACGACCGACGCGGCGGCATAGGGAATCGAGAACTGCACCTGCTTGGCACGCTCGGGCGTGATGGCCAGCGAGGCCACCAGCAGGTCGACCTTGTTGGTCAGCAGGAACGGAATGCGGTTCGGGCCCGTGACCGGCACGATGTTCGCCTTGACGCCCCAGTCCTTGGCCAGCAGCTTGGCCACGTCGGCGTCGTAGCCGTCGGGCTGGTTCCTGGCGTCCGTGGTGCCGTAGGGCGGAAAGTCGACCAGCATGCCGATGGTGATCTCGCCCTTCTTCTTGATGTCGGCCACGGTCTGTGCCGATGCAAAAGGTGCGAACACGGTGAGCGCGGCGCCGAGGCCCAGGGCTGCGAGTGCGACGCGGCGGGTGGTGGTACGGGTCATTGGATGTGTCTCCTGGAATAAGAAAGGAACGACGGGAAAGAAAAAACGGAAAGACGAAAAGAGGGCATCTGCCCGGCTCATGCCGAAGAACCCGTCACGCGCGATGAAGAACGCCGGCCGGGCATCGCCCGGATCGAACAGGGACCACCCCGCACCCTCATCCGGTGCCCGGTGTCGACAAGCGTCCCGCTACCGACCGCGTAGACCGCAAGCATCTTCTCGACATTGAACTGCGCCAGGATGTACTGGCTGTCCGCGGTGAAGACGATTCCTTGGCCGGCCTCCCCTGCCGGCAGATCGCCCGCGGCATGCGCCTGGCCGTCGCGTATCTCGAACAACCGGACGCGCCCTTGCTCACGGCGGCCCGGGTTGTCGGGCCTGAGGTTCGATCCGTCCATGGCAAGCACCGCGATCCAGCGGCCATCGGGAGAAATGGCGACGCCCTCCGGCAACGCCGGCACCGACAGATGCTGGACGGTACGAAAGGGGCGCCTCGAGATGTCGACGAGCGTGACGGTGTCCGCATCGCCGGCCAACTGTCCGGGCGATCCGGGCAAGCCCGCGAGGCCGACATTGCCGATCACCGCCCAGCGGCCATCGCAAGAAACGTCGACCGCATACGGCGCAACGCCGGTCGAGATCCGCTCCGGGGTGAGGCGAATCGCGTGGCCGTTGACCTCCAGTACCGCCGCGCCCTGCGCGTCGCGCATCAGCACGAGCGCCGCGGCACCGTCGGGCGTGAAAGTGACGCCTGCGAGACGACCCTTGGAGACAACCAACTCATCCTCGTGCTTCAGCATCAGACCCTCGACCACGAACGATTCGACCGTGCCGCCCACCGTCGCGGCCAGAAGGAGACCGCCATCCGGATGAAAGGCCACGCCCTGCGGATGATGCGAGGTCGGAACGCGCTGCACGAGCCGAGGTTGCGCCCCGGTCAGGTCCATCACCTGAAGGTAGTTTTCGAACACGCATTCCTTGCGCACGGCGTCGTAGCGGTTGGGCGCCGAGACGACGGCAAGCCGGCCGCCCGGCGAGATCGCGACCGCCTGCGGAGGCCCCACGATGGTCGTCTTCACGTCCACCGAGGCGACGATCCGCGGGGGAAACGACGATGCGTCGATGACGTCCATCGTGTCGCTCGGGGCATCGGGTGGATAGGTGTCCTGCCCCGCGACACGCTGGTACTTTGCGTCGTTGGTCGAGACGATCCAGTCGCGCAGCCGAGGCGGCATCTCGCCCTGCCCGCTCAATGGCTCTCCCTCGGCACGGCGTGGCCCCGGCAGCCCACGAGAAAGTCCAGGTCCGCGCCCTTGTCCGCCTGCAGCGTGCGCTCCACGTAAAGCGACTGGTAGCCGCCCTTCATCGCAGGTTCAGGAGCAGACCAGGCGGCTTTGCGCCGCGCCAGTTCCTCTTCGCGGACATGCAGGTGCAGTCGACGCCCGGGCACATCCATTTCGATCTCGTCCCCGTCCCTCACCAGTGCCAGGGGGCCGCCGACGGCCGCCTCGGGCGCGACGTGCAGCACCACCGTGCCGAATGCGGTGCCGGACATCCGGGCGTCGGACAGGCGCACCATGTCGCGCACGCCACGCTCGAGCAGCTTGCGCGGCAACGCCATGTTGCCGACTTCGGCCATGCCGGGGTATCCCTTGGGTCCGCAGTTGCGCAGGACCATCACGCAATGTTCGTCGATGTCCAGCAAGGGGTCGTCGACACGCCGCTTGTAGTCCTCGATCGTGTCGAACACCACGGCGCGGCCGCGATGCCGCATGAGCTCCGGCGAGGCCGCCGATGGCTTGATGATCGCGCCGTCGGGTGCGAGGTTGCCGCGCAGCACGGCGATGCCGCCGTTGGGCATCAGCGGCCTGGTCACCGGGCGGATCACTTCTTCGTTGAAGTTTTCCGCCGGTGCGATGTTCTCGCCGAGCGTGCGTCCGGTCACTGTCAGCGCGTCGAGATCGAGTGCCGGCGCGACCTCTTTCATCAGCGCCGGCAGGCCGCCGGCGTAGCAGAAGTCCTCCATGAGAAAACGCCCGGACGGCATCAGGTCGAGGATGGTGGGCATGTCCTGGCCCCAGCGGTCCCAGTCTTCCAGCGTGAGCTGCGTGCCGATGCGGCCGGCAATGGCCAGCAGATGGACGACCGCGTTGGTGGAGCCGCCTATCGCGCCATTGACGCGGATCGCGTTGGCAAAGGCCTTGCGCGTCAGGATTCGCGACAACGACAGATCTTCGTGGACCATCTCGACAGCGCGTCTGCCGGTCATGCGCGCCAGACGCGAGCGGCGCGCGTCGACCGCCGGGTAGGCGGCGTTGCCCGGCAACGCCACGCCCAGCGCTTCGACCATGCTCGCCATGGTGGAGGCCGTGCCCATCGTCATGCAATGCCCGGGGGAACGCGACATTGCGCTTTCGGCCGCCATGAAATCCACGCGGCTCATGCGCCCCGCGCGAACCTCTTCGGAGAACCGCCAGACGTCGGTGCCGGAGCCGATGTCCTTGCCGCGGAATTTGCCGTTGAGCATGGGACCGCCCGAGATCACGATGCTGGGCAGGTCGCAGCTCGACGCGCCCATGAGCAGCGAAGGCGTGGTCTTGTCGCATCCCGCCATCAAGACCACGCCGTCCATCGGATTGCCCCGGATCGCCTCCTCGACGTCCATGGACGCGAGATTGCGAAAGAGCATCGCGGTCGGTCGCAGGTTGGACTCTCCGCACGAGAAAACCGGAAACTCCAGCGGGACGCCGCCGGCATCGAGCACGCCGCGCTTCACATGCTCGACCAGTTCGCGGAAGTGCGCATTGCAGGGCGTGAATTCCGAGAAGGTGTTGCAGATGCCGATGACCGGGCGCCCGTCGAACGCGTCATCGGGCAAGCCGCTGTTCTTCATCCAGCTGCGATGGATGAAAGCGTCCTTGTCGTCGCCGGCAAACCAGGCGGAGGATCGGAGTTTTTTTGTCATGTGGAGGTTGGATCGCAGGGTGAAGCGGCTGCCGCGTCGTGCTACATCACACCGAACTTGTTGAACGCCTCGACGGTGCTCATGCCGTTCTTGATCGCGATGCGCACGCTGCTCTCCGTCTCGGCCTTCTCCAGCGCGAGGCTGATCGCCTCCACTTCCACTTCGCGCGGGATGATCAACACACCGTCCTGATCGCCAAACACAATGTCGCCGGGGCGAACCCGAACGCCCTGGATCTCCACGGGCACGCGATAGTCGACCACCTTGCCGCGCGGGCCCTGGTCCTGCGAGTACCCACCGAGCGAGAAAACAGGCAGCCCGAGCTCGAGCACCTCCGCCGTGTCGCGGGAGTAGCCGTCGAGGACCGCACCGGCGGCCTTCAGGTGCATCGCGCGCGTGGTCATCAAGCCGCCCCACAGCGCGAACTGCGGCGCCGATCCGGTCGCCACATAGACCTCGTGAGGCGCAAGATCGTCCAGCGCCTGAAAGAGCAGGCCGAAGGCCTGCCGGCTCAGCGGCGACTTGCCTTCCGGCTCCGAGCGCGAGAAGCAGTTGGTCTCCAGCACCGGCATGGCGCGACCCGCGACGACCATCGACCGGGCCACCGGCTTGATGGCCGGATTCAGGAACTGATGCATCAGACCCAGGGTGTCGAGGATGTCCCCGACCACTGCCGGGAACAGCCGTTCGCGCATCAGGCCAAACAGTTCGTCATCGTTTTTCCACATCGAGTTTGTCTCCTCTAAAGATGCGGATTGAACGCGTGACCCGCCGGGCCTACAACCTATCCTCCTATATGATAGGTAGCCGCCCTTCGCTTCGCTTCATGCAATGACTGCACACCCCTTTGTCCTTGGCAAGCTCAAGCGGACCTCGCTGACGGAGCAGGCTGTGCAAGGCCTTCTTCAGCACATCGAAGACGAGAAAATGAAGCCGGGCGCACCGTTGCCCTCCGAAGCGCGGCTGGGCGAGACGCTCGGCGTCAGCCGCACGGTGATACGGGAGGCGCTGAAGACCCTCAAGGGCCTGGGCGTGGTGGAAATCGCCAACGGGAAAAGTCCCGCCATTCGGCGCGACCTCGACGCATCGGCGCTGGGCATCTACTTCTCGCGCGCGCTGCAGGTGCTGGAAAACTCCACCGAAGACCTGATGGATGTACGCGCGAGCCTCGAAGGCCGCGCGGCGGCGCTGGCGGCCAAGAGGCGCACATCGGAGCAATTGGCGCGCATGTCCGACCTGGTCATCCAGATGCAGGCCCAGCTGCAACGCCCCTCCGTCTACGCCAGCCTCGACACCGAACTGCACCTGGAGATCGCCCGCGCCAGCGGCAACTTGCTGCTGTTCCAGATGATCGGCTCCATTCGCGCCTCGCTGGAGATGCAGTCCCGCCAAGGCATGGAACGGCGAAAAACGGAAGCGAGCCTGCAGAAGGTGCAAGACGGCCACGCCGAACTCGTGGAACTGATCGGCAACGGCGATGCCGAGGGGGCCGCCAAATGCATGCTCGCGCACATGAAGAGCGCGTTGCAGGTGCTGAACGGGCGTCGGCCGGCGGCCCGGGCGCGCCGAGCCGTTGCACCTGCAGCCGCTTGAGAAAACCTCTCGGTCTGCCGTGGCGTGACGAGCGCCTTGCGTGTAGGCGCCGACTGATTGCGCACGGAACGAGCCGGACGGAAGATTTCGTCATTCGAACAACCGGCCGCCGCACCCCGACTTTCGCTGCGGTGGACCGGTTCAAGCCAGTTCCCACTCTCACGATCGCAAGGACAAGCGTATGAACCAGCTGAGTGTTGACCTCTATCAAAGCGCTACCGATCCAGAGAAATTCCTGGCAGTCCCCGCGGGGGTCGATCCCGCGGAAATCATGGGGCCGATGACCTTCGACAAGGACTATGCCCAAGTCGTCCAGTACCGGAACGCGTTCGAGTTCGATCCTGCGGAGAACTACGCGGGCGCCAATGCGGCAAAGATCGCTGCCGATATCTTGACGATCAGGTGGGCGACCTACCGGCGCGACGCCGCGCCGAAGGCCGGCGCCCAGAAGAAACGGCGCTGAAAGATCACGAGACCAGTACTGGCCGTTGCCGCCTGCGCATGCCTACCTGCGCAGTGGGCGCAATAAAAAAGGTTTGCTTGCGCCCTGCCCGACACCGCGCCGTCGTGCGTTGCCCGGTGCTCAGGTCGGCGAAGCCTCACGCTGCATCTGCGCCGGGAAGCGCAGCGTGAAGATGGTTCGCTGCGCCGCCGAGGACACGACCGCCATCTCGCCACCATGCGCCTTGGCGATCTCGTTGACGATGAACAGCCCCAGGCCGACGCTGCGCACCGTGTTGCTGCCCGTGGCGCCGCGCACCATGGGCTCGAAGACATTGGCGAGGATCTCCGGGGGAATCGGCTCGCCTTCGTTGTGGACCTCCAGCGAGGCCACCCCGTCGTCGATGCCCGACCGCACCACGATGGGCGTGCCAGCGCGGCCGTAGGCCGCCGCGTTGCTCACCAGGTTGCCGATGAGCTGGGCCAGCCTGTCGGCGTCGCCCGTGCACTGCGCTTGGCCATGCGCCACATGCGAGATGTCCCGATCGGGAAAAGCGAGCATCAATTCTTCCAGCGTGTGCTCCACGACCTGGTGAATGTCCATGGGCTGCAGGTTGACGCTCAACCCGGACCCGATACGCGCCTGCGTGAAGTCCAGCAGTTCCTTGATCAAGCGCTGGGCTCGCTCCGCGGAATTTCGCACGTGGCCCAACACGCGCGTCGAGCGTTCGCTCTCCGTGCGCCCCAGCAGTTGCACGCCCATGAGGATGGCCGACAGCGGATTGCGCAGGTCGTGGCTCACGATGCCCACCATCTGCTCGGCGAACAGCGCCCGGTCCCTGAGCAGGCCCTGCGTATCGAGCTCCGCCGCGAGCAGGCTGTCGGCCTTCTTGCGAGCGTTCATCAGCTCGCGTTCGTAGCGGTTGCGGTCTTCCGCCACGAACGCCGCGATCTCGTCGAAGTCGCCTTCGGCACGCTTGCGGCGCCGGGCGTTGAGAATCATCGGAACAGTGTGCCCGTCGCGGTGACGCAGCTCGAGCTTGACCTCGGCCAGCGAGCCCTGCATCTGCAGGGTCGGCACCCAGTGCGTCTGGTGGAAGATGCGCCCGCCCATGGTGAACAGGTCTTGCATGCGCGTCGCGCCCACGAGGGTTTCGCGCGGCATCCCGACCCAGGTGCAGAAGGTCGCGTTCACCTTCAGGATCGTGCCATCCAATGCGGTCACGAGAAGGCCGCAGGGTGCTTCCTCGAACAGGTCACTCGCGCTCGGAACGGGCGGAGTCATCGGCACCTAGCGCTGGCCGAGCGAGCGAAGGAACTCGTCGATCGCGTCGCAACTCGCACCCGGAGCGCTCAGATGCGGGCAATGGCCGGTGTTCTCGACGATGCGCAGCGTGCCGTGGGGCAAGGTTCTGTGCATGTACTCGCCCACCGCGACGGGTGCAATGAGGTCTTCCGACGACTGGATCACCAGCGTGGGCGTCTGCAGCCTGGGCACGTCCTGGCGGTTGTCCGACAGGAAGGTCGCCTTGGCAAAGCGCTTGGCGATGTCCGGGTCGGCGCGGCAGAAGCTGGCCGTGAGCTCTTCACCAAGCTCGGGCCGCTCCGGCACGCCCATGATCGCCGGCGCCATGCTGCCCGCCCAGCCGAGGTAGTTGCTCTCCAGGGTGTCCAGCAGCGAATCGATGTCCTCGCGCGTGAAGCCGCCGACATAGTCACCGTCGTTGATGTAGCAAGGCGACGGACCGATCATCATGTGGGCCGCGAAAGTGCCTGGCGCTTGCAGGTCCGCCAGCATGCCGATCATGGCGCTCACCGAATGGCCGACGAAGAACAACGGGCCTTGCGCCACCTCGCGCGCAATCTCCAGAAGATCGTCGGCGTAGCCTTGCAAGCTCGCGTACTTCGAAATCTCGTAGGCGGCCGCGTCGGAGTTTCCCGCGCCCACCAGATCGAATGTGACCACCCGGTAGCGGTCGGCGAAATGCGGTGCCATGAAGCGCCACATGTTCTGGTCGCAACCGAACCCATGCGCAAAAATCATCGTCGCCGGCCCGGCGCCCTGCGACTGGATGTTGTTGCGCTGTCGGATATTCATCGGGAGGGTTCGGGCGGGCCCCGAAACAAGGGAGGCGGATGGCTTTGAGGTCGGTTGGGTGCCATTTTGCCCGCTCTGCTGTCCCCACGACGGAGCGGCTGATCGAGCGTTTGACCGATAGCGCTTATGCCGGATAACGGCTAAACAGTAGTCCAAAGCTCTCATCAAGCCGATGGGAGCCGCGAATCCTTTTTGAACCGCACCTTCAGGAATAACGCTCGCTTCCATGGAATACCGGTTGGACTGGGCTCTTGCAGCCTGCGCTCGCATCCTCCGCCCGGTGGTCAGGCTCGCCCTCGCGATGGGGATCAAGCACCCCCATCTCGAAGAACTCTTGCGTGACTTGCTGATCGAGGAGGCGCAGCGAACCTGGCGCAGCCAGGGGGTGCCGAAGCCCAACCTGAGCCAGTTGTCCGTGACGACCGGCCTGAACCGCAAGGCCGTGACCGCCAAGGTCAGGGCCACCGTCGACCCCCTGCCCCACACCGAGCTGTCGGCGGCGGCCAAGACTTTTACGTTGTGGTTACAGATGCTGACCCAGGACGCCTCCTTCCGGCGCCTGCCCGTCACGGCAGGCAATGCCGCGCCCTCGTTCGAAACGGTGGCGCGCATGAGCAGTCGCGGCAACGTCCACCACCGCACCATCCTCGACGAACTGATCCGGCTGAACATGGTGGTCGAGGCCGACGGGACCGCCGAACTCGTCACCGACGGCTTCGTGCCCGTGGACGACCTCCAGTCGATGCTCGCGTTCCTGGGCGACAACGGGCGAGACCATCTGCTGGCCGCCGTCTCCAACGCCCTGGGCGAACAACCCCGCATGCTCGAGCGCGCGGTGTATGCGCGCGGGCTCACCTTGCAGGAATGCGAGCTGATCCACCGGCTGGTCCGGGAGCGCTGGTCGGAACTGCACCACGAGTTGACGCAGGAAATGACCCAGGCGGTCGCGCGCGCGCCGGAAGGCGCCAAGGGCCGCATACGGGTCGGCATCTACACCTACTACGAGGACGAAGGCACGCCCCCTGCCGACGACCCTTCCTGAAAGCGAGCCCCGAATGCGCACGATGAAGCCACTCCAGCGGTTCATGCTTGGCCTCCTGTCGGGCGGTGCCATCGCCCTGCTGCTGTCGTGCGGCGGTGGGGGCGGAGGCGGCAGTGGGGGTGGCCTGGGCACCGGCGTGGTGGCGCCGTCGGCGGGTGGCGGCGGTGATTCCGCGGCCGGAAATGGGACCGGCACGGGCACGGGCACGGGCACGGGCACGGGGACCGGAACCGGCACCGGCACCGGCACCGGCACCGGCGCGGATGGCGCCGGTAGCGGCTCCGGCTCCGCGGGCGCGGGCGCGGGCGGCGGTACCAGCACCGCCGGCAATGGCGGCACCGACGGCTCCGGCGTGGGCTCGGGAGGCACCGGCGTCACCGCCGACGCGGCCGGCATCGGCACAGCCGACGGCCTGGGCAGCATCATCCTGAACGGGCTGCGCTACAACACCGACAACGCCACCTTCTCCATCGAGGACGCCACCGAGCTGCAGATCGGCATGAGCGCGCGTGTTGCCGGCAAGGTCGACGCCAACTTCACCAGCGGCGTCGCGACCCAGGTCATGTCGGCCGCTGAGCTGCGCGGCGCGGCGTCAGGCGTCGACACCGGCGCAGGCACCTTCGTCGTGATGGGCACCACCGTGAGCATCGACTCGGCCACCGTCTGGGGCGACGCCAACGGACTGGCGGATGTCAGGCCGGCAAATATCGTCCAGGTCTGGGGTCTGCCCGGCGCGCCCGGCACGCTGCGCGCGACCCGCGTGCTCGTCACCCCTGCCCTGACCGAACCGTTGGCCACCGGCACGGTGCAGAACCTGGACACCCTGCACAAGACCTTCGTGCTGGGCCAGTTGACGGTCGACTACAGCGCGGCGGCCTTCCCCGGCATTGCCGCGTCGTCACTCGCCAACGGCGTCATCGTGCGCGCACGCGGCGTCGCGCCGCCGGTGGCCGGCATCCTGGCGGCCACCACGGTGCAGGGCTGGTACGCCATTCCCGTGGTCGACGGCATCTCGCTCCAGTTGGCGGGCGTCATCACCGACTTCGCCTCTCGCGGCGCGTTCAAGGTGCTGGGCACGCCGGTCGATGCCACCAATGGCCAGATCACCGGCGGGCCCGCGAACTCGCTCGGCAACGGCGTGAAGGTCGAGGTCGACGGCGTCATGTCCGGCGGCGTGCTCGTGGTGAAGAAGCTGCGCATCCGCAACGTGCCGGGCACGGGCGGTCCGGCCTCGTTCACGCTGATCGGCGCCATCGGCGCATACCAGTCCCCCGCCAGCTTCCGCGTCCGCGGCCAGCCGGTGGACGCCAGCGGGCCCGGCGTCGTCTTCGAGAACGGCACGGCCGCCAACCTGGGCAACGGCCAGCGCGTGACGATCGTCGGCGACCAGGTGGTCAATGGCGTGTTGATCGCGCAGCACGTGACCTTCACGCCCTGAAGCTTCGTCGGGTGCATCGCGCACCCGACGGCACAGGCCCCTTCATTCCACCCGCCCTCGCCCGGCCATTCAGCCGGGGGAGCGCGCTGGGCATGCGACTGTCCCGGATCGACCTTCTTGTATCAATTTGATCGACAAGACATGTGAGTTGATGTACAACCAAATTACTAAAGTGAAATATTCACATTTTGGTCGAGTCAGGAGTGCCATATGCCAATCAACCTCCTTGTCTGGCTTCTGAGCGAGAAGCTGCCGGTGCTGCTCACGGCCGATCCGGACATCCGACATGCTTCGGTTCTCCTGGCGACCGGGCTGATAGACGCCGAATTCCAGTTCGACGACCTCGGCCACCAGCACTACGAAAGCGCCCTGGTGTTCGCCATCACGGACGACGGGCACGCCGAGATCGCCCATATGCGCACCGGAAGCGACGCATCGGACGGCCGCGGAAAAAGCTGGCCGCTCATGCCGCTGGACTACTTGCGCAAGATAGGAGACTCGATCTTTCCCCTGCGCACCGACGATCCGTCGGAGATCAACGCCGTCGCGGTGCTGACCGCGGCGGGCATGGTCGAGGCCATGCTGCCGCCCGCCTGCCATGCCCGGCAGTCTCCGCACCAACCCCGGCAGGCGGTCGTATTGCGGATCACGCCGCTCGGGCGAACGGCGCTAGTCGGGCGGCGAATCCCAGCCTGAAGCGCCCGGCAGGCCGCCCGGTTTTCGCATCGAACGGGTACCCGAAGGGGTGTGGACCTACCGCCTGGCGACGGACGCAAACCCTCGACGGCACAAGGGAAAACGTCTCGAATCGGACGAATGAAACCAAATGAAACATCAGCGACAAATCATCGCGAGGCCTCTGGCGCCATTGTCTTTGACAACCAAAGTAGTAATGTGAAACCTTCACATACATCGTTTTCAGGGGGCACCAATGAGTACCAAAATGACACCGGAAAACGTCGCTGCCGCCCTCCGAACGGCTGACAAGGCGTGAAGCGCCGCATACCTGGGACACCTTCTCATGCAGGCCCCCACCGCTGCCCCCGACGTCGAATCAGGCGTCGCCGCGGATGCCCTCATGGTGGCTCGCATGCGGCTGGTGCTGTCGGTGTCGGCGCTGCTGGCGGTTGCGGTCGACGCGGGTGACAACCGGCAGCAGATCGACACCGCCGTCTGGCTCTCGTTTTCCGGCTACATCCTGCACAGCCTGCTGGTGTACGCGTTCACGCGCCTGGGCAGTCCGTACTTCCAGGGCAAGGCCATCCATTGGAGCGACGTGCTGTGGTTCACGCTCATCATCTTCATGACCGATGGCGTGCAGAGCCTCTTCTTCCTCTTCTATTTCTTCGCGATCCTGACCTCCTCCTTCCGCTGGGGCTTCGAGGAAGGCGCCCGCGTGACGGTGGCGTCGGTGGCCTCCTTCGCCGCCTGCGGCCTGGGCACGAGCACCGGCGGCGACGCGCCGCAGCTGCTGATGCGCACCACCTTCCTGCTCGCGCTCGGGCACATGATCGTGCACTGGGGCGGCTCCAAGCTCGGCCTGCAGCGGCGCCTGGCATTGCTGAGCGACGTCAGCCAGCTGTCGAACCCGCGCTTCGGCGCCGGCCGCACCATTGCCCGCACGATGGAAAAGACGCTGGCCTTCTTCCGGGCCAGCCACTGCATCCTCCTGACGCGCGACACCTCCACCGGCAACTGGATCCTGCGCACGCTGCGCAAGGACGACGCCTGCGAGCACGTGAGCGTCGAGACCATCGGCCACATCGCCGAGTCGCCGCTCATGGCGCTGGCGCCTGACCGCACCGTGCTGTGCAACCGCCTGCCGTGGCCGCTGAACCGGTTCCGGGCACCGAGCCACGGCTTCGACGCCGGCGCCGCCGGCTGGCACATCGAGGACGAGGAAGGCGCGCGGCGCTGCGCCGCGGTGGCCGCGATGCTGGAAGCCCGCGGGTTCATCAGTGCCCCGCTGCCGATGCGGCTGGGCGAAGGCCGGGTCTTCGTGGCCTCGTGCGACGGGCTCTTCAACAAGTCCGATGCGCTGTTCCTCACCCATCTCATGGCGCAGATCTTCCCCGTCATCGAGACCATCGAGGTGCTCGACCGGATGGCCTCGGAAGCGGCCTCCGCGGAGCGGCTGAAGATCGCGCTGGACCTGCACGACACGGCGGTGCAGCCCTACATCGGCCTGCGCATGGGCCTGTGCGCGCTGCGCAAGAAGGCGGCCGCCGACAACCCGCTGCGCGAGGACCTGGACGCGCTGGCGGGCGTGGCCGACGGCGTGATTGCCGACCTGCGCCGCTACGCCGGACAAGTCAGGCACGGCGCCAATGGCCCGTGCGGGCTCGTGCTGCCCCATCTGCATCGCCAGGCCGCGCGCATCCAGAGCCTCTACGGCATCGAGATCGCGATCAACGTCGACGGGCAGGTCCACCTGGACGACCGCATGACCGCGGAAGTCCTGCAGATGGCTGGCGAAGGCCTGAACAACATCTGCAAGCACACCCACGCGCGCCACGGCAGCGTTCGCCTCGGTTGCCAGAACGGTCGGCTGCTGCTGCGCATCGAGAACGAGGCCTGCGAAACGCAGGCCGCGAAGTTCGAGCCGCGTTCCATCACCGAGCGTGCCGCGGCCCTTGGCGGCCGCGCACAGGTCAGCCAGTGCGCGGGCCGCACCGAGGTGCAGGTCGAGATTCCGATCTGAAGTTCGAAGTCAATCAGGCAGCGCGGCCACGCGATATCGAAAAGAAGACACGTCAAGGAGACCCATCATGCAACCAGTCGCTCATTCCATCGGCGTCCTGCTCGTGGACGATCACCAGACCATGCTGTGGGGCCTGTCCAGGCTGATCGACGGGGAGCAACCGCGCATGAAGGTCGTCGGCACGGCCAGTTGCTGCGACGACGCGGTGGCGACGTCGGACAGCCTCGCGCCCGATGTCATCGTGCTGGACCTCGACCTGGACGGCCGGTGCGCCATCGACATCCTGCCCCGGCTGTTGTCGAACGAGGTGTCGCGCGTCGTGGTTCTCACCGGGGAGCGCGAAGAGCGCACGCTCGATCTTGCGGTGCTGCGCGGCGCGCGCGGCGTGATGCGCAAGGACGCCTCGGCGCAGCAGGTGCTGGCCGCCATCGAGCGCGTCTACAACGGCGAACTGTGCCTCGACCCGCAGGCCATGGGCCGCGTCTTCTCCGAGCTCACGTCGCTGAAGAAGCCGGCGAAGGTCGATCCCGAAGCCGCCAGGCAGGCCGGCCTGACGCAGAAGGAACGGGAAATCATCCGCATCGTCGTGACGGGCTGCGGCGCCTCGAACAAGGTGCTGGCCGCGAAGGCCTTCGTCACCGAGCACACGCTGCGCAATCACCTCACCTCGATCTACCAGAAGCTGGGCGTGTCCAACCGCCTCGAGCTGTACATCTACGCGCTGAAGCACCGGCTCGACGCGGCGCCGCACTGAAGCGGCGCCGCCGCGGGCCGGCCAGGCCCGCCCTCATTGCCCGTTCAGCATCGGCACGATCATGCGGATGACGCGGATCGCCGCCGGCGCAAGAATGACCAGCGAGATGCACGGGAAGATGCACACCACCAGCGGCAGCAGCATCTTGGTCGGCACCTTCGCGGCCAGCTCCTCCGCCCGCATCTGCCGCTTGTGGCGCAGGTCGTCGGAGAACACGCGCAGCGATTCGCCGATGCTCGTGCCGAAGCGGTCCGATTGGGTCAGCATGGTCGCGAAGGTCCCGATTTCTTCCACGCCGGTGCGCAAGGCCAGGTTGCGCAGCGACTTCTCCCGCGTGCCGCCGGCGCGCATTTCGAGGTTGGTCCAGTGCAGCTCCTGCGCGAGCGCCACGCTCTTGGTCTGGATTTCCTCGGTGACCTTGACCAGCCCGGCGTCCAGCCCGAGCCCGGCCTCGACGCACACCAGCATCAGGTCGGCGGCATCGGGGAAGTTATCGAAGATCTCGCGGCGTCGCGCACGAATCAGCAGGCGCAACACCAGGTTGGGAAGGTAGCAGCCGATCAGCGCCACCACCGCGAGCACCAGCAGCATCACCTCGCCGTTCGCGGCGCCGGACGCGCGGATGGCCAGGAACGCAAAGGCGGCAAAGCCCAGGGGCAGCAGCGTCTTCATGCCGAAGTAGACGAGGTAGGCGTCCGGGTAGCGGATGCCCGCGTTCAGGAAGCGCACGCGCAGCGGCGACAGGTCCGCGTCGCTGGTGGGCGACGACAGCTGCGCGAACGGGCCGACGATCTTGACGGCGGTCTGGGTCCAGGCCGACTTGCCCGCCGGCAACGCCACCGCCTGCAATCGCTGCTCGGTGCGTGTCGGTGACAGCCAGGCCGCCACGCCGATGATGGCCAGCGACACGGCCAGGAAAACGAGGATGGGAAACAGCATGGTCATGGCTCTTCTCCTTCAGACACGGATCTTCACGATCTTGCGCAGGATCACGATGCCCACGAGCATCAGCACCAGCATGTACTTGATGACCGTCTGGCCGATCGCGTCCTCCCACAACGGCGACATGAACTCGGGATTGAAGATGTTCATGAGTCCCGCCAACGCAAAGGGCATGAGCCCGAGGATCCACGCCGACAGGCGCCCTTCGGACGACAGCACCCTCACCCGCGCGAGCAGCTTGAGCCGGTCGCGGATGAGCCGGCCCAGGTTGCTCAGCACCTCCGTCAGGTTGCCGCCGGAGTCGCGCTGGATCAGCACGGACACCACGAAGTAGCGCAAGTCGGTCAGCGGCACGCGTTCGCTGAGGTTGGTCAGCGCCTGTTGCAGCGAGACGCCGAAGTTCACCTCGTCGGCGACCATGCGGAACTCGCTGCCGATGGGGTCGGCCATTTCCTCGCCGATCATCTGCACGCCGCTGGCGAACGAGTGCCCGGCGCGCAGGGCGCGCGTCACCAGGTCCAGCGCGTCGGGAAGCTGGCGCTCCATGCGCGACAGGCGCCGGCTGCGCTTGTGCTGGAGGTACAGCGCCGGCAGCGCGGCCGCGACGGCCGCGGCCCCCAGTGCCAGCAGCACGGGCTGGTGCGCCATCGACGCCGCGGCCACGAAGGCGAACACCCCGAGCACGCCGCAGGCAAGCAAAAAGCTGGACACCGTCCACTCCAGCCCCGCCTGCAGTATGAAACGGTCGAGCCGGTGCGCGCGCGGCAGCGTCAGCAGCATGCGCTGCATCCACGGCACGTCGCTGAGCATGCGCTCCTTGACGAGGTGGGCCTGCTGCGTCCGGTCGATCGCGGCGGAAAAGGCCTGCAGCCGCTTCTCGATCTTGCGTGCCTCGGGCCCCTTGTAGGCGCGCCATAGCAGGTAGAGCCCTTCGATCATGAGCAGCACGGTCACGAAGACCAGCACGGTGACGGTGATGAGGGTGCGCCCTCCCAGGTTCTCGAGCATGGCGGTCTCCTATTCGTAGTGCTTTTCGGGATCGAACATGCTGTCGGGCAGCGTGACGCCGTAGATGTGCAGCCGCTCCGCGAACTTGGGCCGCACGCCCGTCGCGTGGAAATAGCCGCGCACCTGGCCGTCGGGGCCCATGCCGGTCTGTCGGAAGGTGAAGATCTCCTGCATGGTGACCACCTCCCCTTCCATGCCGGTGATCTCCTGGATGCTGGTGACCTTGCGCCGCCCGTCGACCAGCCGCAGCACCTGCACGACCACCGTGATGGCCGACGCGATCTGCTGGCGCACGGTGCGGTGCGGCAGGTTCAGGTTCGCCATGCCGATCATGTTCTCCAGCCGCGCCAGCGCGTCGCGCGGCGTGTTGGCGTGGATGGTGGTGAGCGAGCCTTCGTGGCCGGTGTTCATGGCCTGCAGCATGTCGACCGCCTCGGCGCCGCGCACCTCGCCGATCACAATGCGGTCGGGCCGCATGCGCAGCGCGTTGCGCACCAGCGCGCGCTGCGTGATCTCGCCCTTGCCTTCGATGTTCATCGGCCGCGTTTCCATGCGCCCCACATGCGGCTGCTGCAGCTGCAGCTCCGCAGCGTCCTCGATGGTGATGATGCGTTCGCTCGGCGGAATGAACCCCGAGAGAATGTTCAGCAGCGTGGTCTTCCCCGCGCCCGTGCCGCCGGAGATGAGCATGTTGACCTTCGCCTGGGCCAGGCCCTCGAGCATCTGCGCCATCTGGGGCGTGAGCGTCTTGAGCTCGTCCACCAGGTTCTCCATGCGCAGCGGGATCTTCGCGAAACGGCGAATCGACATCATCGGCCCGTCCAGCGCCACCGGCGCGATGACCGCGTTGACGCGCGAGCCGTCGGGCAGCCGCGCATCGACCATGGGGCTGGACTCGTCGATGCGCCGCCCCACCAGCGAGACGATCTTGTCGATGATGCGCAGCAGGTGCTTCTCGTCGGTGAAGCTGACGTTGGTCAGCTCCAGCCGGCCCCGCCGCTCGACATAGATCTTCTCGTGCGAGTTGATCAGGATGTCCGAGACGGACGGGTCCGCCATCAGCAGCTCGATCGGGCCGAAGCCGAGCATCTCGTGCTGGATGTCGCGGATCAGCGTGCGGCGCTCGATGTCGTTGAGCGCCTCGGGCTCTTCCTGCAGCAGCCGCCCGACCATGGTCGAGATTTCCTGGCGCAGCATGTCGGGCTTCAGGGTTTCGAGCGCCGCCAGGTCGAAGCGGTCCAGCAGCTTCAGGTGCATGCGCTCCTTCAGCAGCTTGTAGGCGTCCGACGCCGAGGTCGGCGTGGTCTGGTCGTTGGCGCGCGCCGCCGGCTGAACGGTGGGTTCGGCTTCGATCGCATTGAGCTGTTCTCTGAATGACATGGGAACCTGCCTTGCTGTGTGAGGGGTTGCTCGAAAGCTCAAGCCCGGCGGAAAAGCCGCCCGATGAAGCCGGGCGCCGTTTCCTGCCGTGGGCTGAGCGTGTGCGCGATCTCGGCGAGCCGCTTGACCACCGCGCTGCCGCGCGCCATTTCCACCAGCGGCACGCCCCGGTTGATGGACGCATCCACGTCCTTGCCGCCGTCCGGAATGATCGTGAGCGTCGCACCCACCAGCGAGCGGCGCATGTCCGACAAGCCGATTTCCCCGCCGCCGGCGCTGCGATTCACGAGCAGCTCGACCTTGCCGGGCGCATAGCCGAGCGACTTGAACACCTGCATCAGGCGCGTCACGTTGCGGATGTGCGGCAAGCTCGGCTGGAGCACGGGAAAGATGCGGTCCGCGCGGTCCAGCACGCGGATGGCGAGCGTGTCGATGCGCGGCCCGAGGTCGAACACCACGAAGTCGTACAGCGTGAGCGCAACCTGCAAGATCGCGTCGATGTGCTCGGCCTTGACGTCCAGGGCGCGCGAGAGGTCGTCGGGCGCGGGCAGGATGCTGAAGCCCGGCGCCACGGGCACCACGCTCGCCGCGAGCAAGGACGCGTCCAGGCGGCTGATGTCGCGCGCTACATCCGCCATCGAGGAGCTGGGCCGCAGGTCGCTCACGTAAGACAGCGCATCGCCGAACTGCAGGTTCAGGTCGATCAGCAGCACCGAGCGTTCGCGCGAGAGCTGGTAGGCGATGTTGGTCGCGAGAAAGGTCGCGCCGCTGCCGCCCTTGCAGGGCATGAACGCGACCACCTGGCCCGGGCTTCGCGCGTGCTTGCCCGCCATCTTGATCGCGATGCGCTCAACGGCGGCCTCGAGCGCAGTGGTGTCGGCGGGCGACGGCAGCACCTCGCGCACGCCGGCGCGCATCGCGTGGATCAGGAACTCCGGGGTCTGCATCGCGCACAGCAGCACCACCGCGATCGCCGGGTGCTGCAGCGTGAGCTTCTCCACCAGGGCCAGCTCCTGAAGGTCGCAGCACATGCCGTCGACCAGCAGAAGCTCGGGCGCGGCCTTCTCGACCGCCCACTGCATGCGGCTCTTGCCGCCCTCGAACAGCGAGACGACGTGGGAACGCGCTTCGAGGATCTTGCGCATGTCCTGGAGATGGTTCGGATTGGGCGAAATGATGGCGATCTTCATGATGGTGTCCGGTGCGTTGCTAGGAGCAGATGGCCGCGCTGTTCGGGTCTTTGCGCATCACCTCGCGCGGCAGATAGGTGGAAAAGCCCGGCATCGGAATGAGCGGCGCCACGGCGCCCGCGATGGGAGAGATCCACTGGTAGTTGAGCCCCGTGATGCTGACCGTCACGCCCTGGCAGGTCGCCGCCGTGCAGCCCGAGGGCGCCCATGTCACGGCCACCGTGTTCACCTGCGGAAGCAGCGCCTTCATGCGGGCAAGCACCAGGGCCTGCTGGGTCGTGTCGTCGCACACCACCGCGTACCTTGCGCCCGCGCGCGTGGCCTCGTTGGCGGCGTTCCATGTGAACAGCATGCGCGAGAAGTCGACGATGCCCAGAACGAGCATCAGGAAGATGAGCAGCCCCAATGCAAACTCGACCGTGGTCGCGCCGGTGGTGCGGTTTCTCATGATGGAGCCCTCATGGTGGCGGTGATGTCGCTGAAGACGAGGTTGCCGTTCGCGCCGGTGAAGACCACGCCCATCACCGAAGGAAACAGCGAATGGAACGTGTAGCTGCTGACCCGCACCGTGACCGTGGTGATGATCGGGTTCGCCCCGGCCGACTGCCAGGTGCAGCAGCTGCCGGCCGGCACGTTCGACAGGCTCAGGCCGCGCGCCAGCGGCGTTCCCGTGCCCGCCGTGTTGCCGTACACGATCAGGTTGCGCGCCTCGGTCACGTGCGTGCCGGGCGTCTGCACCGACAGGTAGCGCACCGCGTCGCGCGTCGACTTGGTGACCGCGTTGTACTCGTACATCGCGCGGCCGAACTCGGTGGTGATGAAGGTCAGCAGCAGCAGCAGCGGCGTGATCAGCGCCAGCTCGATCAATGCCGCGCCTCGTTGTGTGCGACGGGAGTGCTTCATGGTGTTCACCTCATCTCACCAGGACCGGAACCAGCGGCCCCGCCGATCCCCCGGCCAGCCCGCTGCTGGTGCAGGGGCTGCCGACGGCGCCGGCGTTGCCGCGAAATTCGAGCTGCGTGTCGGTCATCGGAATGCTCAGCGGCTGCAGCATCAGCATGCAGGCGTAGTCGATGACATGGGAGCCCCCGTCGATCACAGGCACCGTGACGATGCGCCGGTCGAAGCCGTACTGCATGTGGCCTCCGGTGACGTTGCCCGGGTTGGCCAGCTTCTGGAAGCTGTTGAGCGACAGCCCGGTGATCGACTCGCAGCTGTTCGCGCCCTTCACTTTGGTGCCGGTGTCGGCGCAGGACGCGAAGGCCGCCCGCTTGGTCACGAAGTTCTGTGCGCTCGCGGGGGCGCCGGCCCCCGGGGTGCCGTCGTAGGCGTTGAACTGCGCGGGCCAGTTAAGGGCGGTGTAGGCGTAGCCCGTGTAGTCGGGCCGCCCCACGCTCGGGTCTCCGCTGTTCTTGTAGATGCCGAAGCGCTGGTTCCAGACGTCGGCCACCGAGGTCTGCACGCCGGGCGTGCCCAGCGTGTCGCCCACCTTGGTGCCGCAATGGTTGTTGAGCTCGGCCTCGGTTTCCGAGGCGCTGTTGCTGCCGTCCAGGTTGGCCCAGCCGATCTGGCCACCCGCGGACGCGTTCTGTGCCTGGATCAGCGTGGCCCACTCGCCGACGACGAAGCCGTAGTTCGGTGCCGTGCCGCCCGGCTTCGGCTTCATCGCGACCGGAACGGGGCATGTGGTCTGCGCGCTGGCACGGGTGGCAACCGCCCTGGCCGTGACACTGCGCGTCGCCGGATTGCCGGCGGTGTCGCCGGAGAAAGCGCCCATGGCCTTCATGAGCCAGATGTTGATGTTGGGCTGCGTGTGCGCGCACTGGGCATAGCGGGCCACGGCGGGCGTGGTGGTGACGGCATACGCCGCGTCGCGGAAGGTGATGTCCGCCGCGATGATCTGGCCCTGCCCGCTCCACGTGCTCGACTGCATGTTCACGCGGTTCGCGTTGCCGGCGACCTGGCCCGCGCTCGTGGCCCGGGTGAGCGCCGTGCTCTGCCCGTCGAGCTCGCGCGCGGCGGACAGAGCGCAGCTGTCGACCGCCGTCTGCAGCTCGGTCTTGACCACGAACAGATGTCCGAAATCAAGGGCAATGCCCATGAAGCCCATCAGGAACAGCAAGACCAGCGCGGCGGTGACGATCATCGCGCCGCGCTGGCGGTCATGAAGGTGGTGGACTCGCATGATCGACTCCCTGTGCGATGGCGGTGGTTTGGGGCGGCGCGGCCTCAGGTGCAGCTCGTGCCGCCCAGGCAGGTCGTGACACGGTCGATGAATGCGCCCATGGCGGTGCCGCCGGACAACGCCTGCAATGCGACCACCAGCGCGATGGAAACAACGGCGATGATCAGTGCGTACTCGACCACTTGCGCACCGCTCTCGTCTGCCAGAAATGACTTGAACATGATGATGAACCCCAGTTCGTTGTTGACGAAGAATGCGTGGGAGCGGACGGGAAGGTGGAACGAAGCGGGTCGCATGCCAGCACCCGCTTCCCTCCCCGAAAGACTGCCTACTGGCAGGTCGTCCCGGTCAGGCAGGTCGTGACGCGAGTGATGAAGCTCGTGAACCCGCCGTTGTTGGCCGTGAGGCCCTTCAGTGCGACGACCAGCGCAATCGAAACGACAGCGATGATCAGCGCGTACTCCACGACCTGGGCGCCCTCTTCTTCGAGCATGAGGCCGCGGGTGGATTGGCCAATGGCCTGGAAAAAGTTCTTCATGGTTCTTTCCTTTCAAGGTTCGTATCAAAAGAGATCAGAGATCAGAGAGATCAGATTGAAAAATGCCGTGGCGAAAGCAGAGGTTCGTTGCAATTCGTGGTGTGCTCCTTTCAAAGAAAACTCGTGTGAAACGAATCCGCGGAACGCGGCCCGTCACTTCGATGAGCCGGCTCCCTGGCCACCGATCTGGCCGCCGATGTTGATGACGTTGACCGCCGGCGGCGGCGTCTTGTAGGACTCGTGGTACTGCTGCATCGACTCGCGCGCGGCGCGCCCGTCCATGCCCGCGACCGGGTCGCCGTTCTTGCCGGCGTCCGGGTTGATCGTCATCTTTCTCTTGGCGTCGCGCACCGCGTCGCCGAAGCGCGCGTCGTAGTTGGGTGTGACGTGCGAGCAGCCGGTCGCCACGAGGCATGCCAGCGCAAGAAGGGTCGATCTGATGAACATGGCAGTGCTCCTCACGGGGTTTCGCTGGACGGGGCGGCCGGTGCCGGGGTGGCGCTTTCAAGGGCGCCGTTCAGGTAGATCTCGGCGCGGCTGGGAACGACGTGGTTGTCCGTGGGCACCCGCGGCGACTCGGCGAGCGGGCGCACCAGGCGCGGCGTGATGACGAACATCAGCTCGGTCTGCTCGTTCTGGAACTCGGTGCTGCGGAACAGCGCCCCCATCACCGGCACCTCGCCGAGCCCGGGATAGCGCTTGACGCTCTCGGTCACGTTGCTCTTGATGAGCCCGGCAATCACGAAGCTCTGGCCGTCGTTCAGCTGCACCGTGGTGTCGGCGCGGCGCACCGTCAGCGACGGCAGCACGGCGGTGGCACCCGAGACGGTGGTGAAGGGCGAGCCGGTCTGCGACAGGTCCGACACCTCGGACACCATCTTGAGGTTGACGCGGCCGCCGTTGAGCACGGTCGGGGTGAACTTGACCCCGATGCCGAACTCCTTTTCTTCCAGCGTGATGTTGGTCCCGCCGCCGCCGCTGGCGTTCTGCGCCACCGGAATGAAGATCTTGCCGCCCGACAGGAAGCTGGCCTGCTGGCCGCTGATGGCCATGATGTTGGGCTCCGCCAGGATGCGCACCAGCCCGTCGTCCTTCTGGCCGTCGATGGTCAGCGAAGTGCGGCCGATGCGCAGCGCCTGCACCAGGCCCCCGCCCGCGCTCAGGAAGTTGGAGATCAGCGAGTAGTTGTTCTGCCCGCCGCCGCCCGTGCGCGCAAGGCCGACACTCGCGCCCAGCCGGTCGAGCAGGGTCTTGCTGACCTCGGCGATCTTCACTTCGAGCATCACCTGCTGCGGCGTTGCCACGCGCAGCAGGTTCACCACCTTCTTGCCGTCGGCGCCGTAGGCCGATGCCAGGTTCATCACGTCGTCGAGCTTGAGCGCGTCGCTGATCTCGCCCGTGAGCACGATGGACTTTTCGGCGCTGCGCACGCGGATGCGGCTTTCCTCCGGCATCAGCTCGGCCAGCTTGGACTGCAGCGCCTGCGGATCGATGGTGACGATCACGTCCTTGATGTAGCAGGTGCCGTCCGCGCTCTGCAGCACGACGTTCATCGAGCCGGCCTGGCGGCCCCGAAAGAACAGGTCGGTCGGGCTCAGCAGCGTCACGTCGACGTCGGCAATGCCGTCGCCTGCGTTCGCACTCGGGGCCATGGCCGGCGCGGGCTGCATGCCGGCCGGCACCGCCGCGGGCGCCGGCGCCCGGCTCGGGGGCTGGCCGCTGACCACGATGCGCACGACGCGGGCCTTCAGCGGAATGACCACCGATTTGCCCAGCACGGCCTGCGTCGGCTGGTCGTCCGGAACGATGGCGGTGCACCGCCGGCTGGCCGGCGCGGCGCCGGCGCCCGCCCCGGGGGCGGTAGCGGCCACGGCGGCGGCGACGGGCGTGACGGCCATGGCCGGGGCGGTTGCCACGACATCCGCGGCCATGGCGGGGGCCGCCACTGTCGCGCAGGTCGCCAGCAAACGGGCGAGTGTTGTAGAGAGATGGCGCACTTGGTGTTCCTCCTGGCGTACCGGATCAGAAACAGGTGAGCGAGCGGGCCGCGTGCTGGATCACTTCCACGCACTCGGAGGCCGGCAACGCAGCGTGGCCGACGCGCTTGGCGTGCGGACGGGCCGGGGGCGGTTCCACTGCCGTGGAGACCGGCAGGATGACCTTCTCGCCGAACAGCTGGCCCTTGGTGATGCCACCGGTGGCCACCGTGGTCTTGTCCATCTGGTTGCGAAGCACCAGGGACAGCGTGCCCACGCTGCGCGCCAGGTCGAGCTTTTCCGAGTCTTCGAGCGACAGCTCCAGCGTCACGGCGCTGACCACCTTCGGCTTGGTGTCGTCGCGATTGGCTTCCTGCGCCACCGCCAGCACCAGCACTTTCTCGAGCACGGTCTTGCTGATCTGCAGCGCGTCTTCGCCGCGGGCCTTGTCCTGCTGGGCGTTGACCATCACGTCGACGTAGTTGCCCGGCAACGCGAAGCCGGCGACACCGACCACGTCGTTGACCCGCACGGTCATGGCGCGCTTGCCGCTGGCAATCACCGCCGACAGGCCGCCCTGGGTGCCGACCGGCGCCAGCTTGCCTTCCATGATCGCCTCGCCGCGCAGCACGCCGACCTTCACCACGCGGTCGTCCAGCGCCTTGATCTCGCTGAACGAGCCGTTCGGCACGGAGCCGCTGGGCCAGTCGACCGTGGACAGCATCTGCGCGTTGACGCGGCTGCCCAGCTCGATGTCGACGGCGGCCACTACCACCTTGTTCGACGCGATCCCGCTTTGCCGCGAGATCCATCCGGTCGCGTAGACCGCGGCTGCCAGCCCGGTCAGCAGCGCCAGAAAGATCAGCCCGATCGCCTTGATGTTCTTCATGTGAACCTCCGCCATGGGTAAGAAATGAAAAGGGCTAGACGTAGCCCAGCTGGTGCGCAAGCACTTCGAACACCGTGCCTGCCGCGATACAGATGCCGTAGGGCAGCTTCCCCACCGACTGCGCCGCGTGGATGCCCGCCGTGGGCCGCACGCCCGCGATGCCGGAAACCGCCATGCCCTGCGCCGCCGCCTTGACGTTGGCCAGCATGTGCCCGAGGCGGCGGCGATGAATGGCAAAGGCCAGGGCCGCCAGGCCGCCCGCGATGAAGGTGCACAGCACGGCCATCAGCGTCTGCTGCGGCCCGAGAAAGGCGCCCGACATGGCCATCAGCTTGACGTCGCCGGCGCCCATGATTCCGATGGCGTAGAACGGCAGCATCGCGGCGAAGCCCACGGCCAGCCCGCCGAACGCGCCCAGTGCGCCAGCCGTCGGCGTGCGGGCCGCGAGCGTTCCATACAGCAGCGCGAAAAGCGCGCCGCCGAAGGTCAGCCAGTTGGGGATGCGGTAGGAGCGCCAGTCGCTGACGGCGGCCGCGCCCAGCAGCGCGAAGAGCGCGAGCATGCGGACGTCGGAAGCCAGCATCGCCAGCAGTTCGAGGACGGCGTCGAATTCCTGCATGGTGGGCTCCCGGTGTTCAGGCGCTGCGCCGCAGGGCCAGCAGCACGAGCAGGCACACGACCATCACGAGCGAGCCGATCAGCGCGAACTCCATGAACGACATTCCTGCGTCTTCCCGCAGCAGGCTCATGAAGGTTCTCGGCAGAAGTACGAGCGGTTCCATGCGTGTTCCCCGGTTGTCGTGGCCGGCCCGGATCGCTTGCCTGCCCTTGGTGGACAGAAGCGCTTGGCCTGGGGATGACTTTAGGAATCACGCGGCCTTCGCACATGAGCGAGGCGCCCTTTTGCGGGGGAGTCAATCGCCCTGCTTGCGCGGGCAGGCGACCATGACAAAGCGCCTACTGCGCACAGCGCGCCGTGGTCGCGGCCCGGTTTTCCCCGCGGGCGCGCCGGACAACCATCCGGACGAACCGCGACCTCTTCAGATCAGGCGCTGACCTATCATTTGGCGGATGTCACGCTCAGAACGCCTCCTCGCCCTCCTCCAGGCGTTGCACGGCCGCCGCCGCGCGGTCAGCGGGCAGGTCCTGGCCCAGGAACTGAAGGTCAGCATCCGGACGCTCTACCGAGACATCGCGACGCTGCAGGCGCAAGGCGCCGCGATCGAGGGCTCGCCGGGCATCGGCTACGTGATGAAGCCTGGCTTCATGCTGCCGCCGCTGATGTTCCGGGACGAAGAGATCGAGGCGCTGGCGTTGGGGCTGCGCTGGGTGGCGGACCTCGGGGAACAAGGGCTTTCGCGCGGCGCCCGCGACGCGATGGCCAAGATCGCCGCCGTGCTGCCGCACGCGCTTCGCCGCGAACTCGAGTCTTCGGCGCTGCTGGTCGGCAAGGCCCAGAGAAAACCGCAGGCCGCTGGCGACGACGATCCGCTTCGCGCGGCGATCCGCGCGGAGCGCAAACTGCGGCTGACCTATCAGGACCCCACCGGCAAGACGTCGCATCGCATCGTGTGGCCGTTCGCGATCGTCTACTTCGAGCAATCGCGGGTGCTGTCCGCCTGGTGCGAGCTGCGAAACGACTATCGCAACTTTCGCTCCGACAGGATCGTCAAGGCCGAGCTGCTCGACGACGCCTCCCCCAGGTCTCGCCGCGCGCTCCTGCGCGAGTGGCAGCAGCTGGTGCGCGAGGCCAAGCGAAACATACTGCCAGAATCTGACATCATGCCGACCTAAGCTGCGCTCCTTTCCATTCCTTCATCGAGGAGCATCCATGCAGTTTTCTTCCGTGCGTCTTGTCACCAACGCGTTCGAGTCGCTCGTCTCGTTCTACACCCGGATTTCCGGCACCGAGGCAACGCGGCTGGCCGACGGTTTCGCTGAACTGCGGCTCGACGGCGCGACATTGGCAATTTCCGAAGAGCATCTTGTTCAGCGATTCAACGCGGGCGCCGCGACGGGGGCGGCGAACCGCTCCGCCATCCTGGAATTCGAGGTCGCCGACGTGCCCGAGGTGTACGCACGCCTGAAGGACAGCGCGCCGGTCGTGATGCCGCCTACCCTCATGCCGTGGGGCAATCATTCGCTTCTGATTCGCGACCCCGACGGCAACCTCGTCAACATCTTCTCGAGGCCCACGGTCACGGCGTGACGCGTGCCTGCGCCGCGCCGTGGCAGCCGGCGAACCCCTTGAGCTCGGCCAGTTCCTCGAGGATCGGGCAGTCCGACCGGTCGCTGCCCTCGCAGCAGTTGGCGAGCTGCTCCAGCATGCGCTTCGAGCGTTCGAGTTCCTCGATGCGCTGGGCCAGCTCGTCCGCGCGTGCGAGCGCCACGCGCTTCACGTCGAAGCTGGCGCGCCGGCCGTCCTGCCACAAGGCGTGCAGTTCCACGACTTCGGGGCGCTCGAAGCCGAGGTCTTGCGCGCGCCGTACGAAGCGCAGCGTGCGCACCGCCTGCGCGTCGTAGCCGTCGGGGCCTGCCGTGTCGCCCAGCAACCCCAGCGATTCGCAGTCGCGCAGCATCTGCACCGAAGCGCCCGAGCGGGCAACCGCGTCTTCCAGGCTCAGGCGCTCCGTCGAGGCGGGCGTCGTTTGGTCTTTCATGAAATCTCCTTCCGGTGAGCTCGTGAAGTCTCGAGGCTCACACTGTGGGAAGGTCAAGCGGCGGCGGCGCGTTGCCCTCGCGCCAGCAGGGGTTTGCGGCAGATCTTGAAGGCGACGGCGATGCTGCCGGGCATCCCGGCGGTCGTCGGAGAATCGAGGCATGACGAACGACAAAGACGCGTGGTCCACCACGCCCGTGACCAGCGAACTGCTGCGCGGCGCCCTCGACTTCGAGCAGACCGCGCGCGGCCTGCTGCCGCACCGCCTGCCCGCACGCGCGCGTGCGCAGTGCAGCGACCCGCAACTGGCCATGGCCGAGTCGCAGCCCTCCGGCGTGCGCATGGTGTTCCGCACCGAAGCCACGCAGATCGAACTCGACGTGCTGCCGACCCGCTACGTGTACGCCGGCCTGCCGGCCCGACCAGCGGGCGTCTACGACCTGCTCGTCGACGGCCGGCTGGTTCAGCAAGCCAGCGCGCCCGACGCGGACCTCGTCACGATCGACATGTCCACCGGCACGGTGACGAAGCGCCAAGGCCCGGTGAGCACGCTGCGGTTCGCAGGGCTGCCCCATGGCGAAAAGAACATCGAGATCTGGCTGCCCTACAACGAGACCACCGAGCTTGTCGCGCTGCGTGCCAATGCACTCATCGCGCCTGCCGCCGGCGAAACGCGAAGGCTCTGGCTGCACCACGGCAGCTCGATCAGCCACGGCTCCAACGCAGCGAGCCCGACGGCGATCTGGCCTGCGCTGGCCGCGTCGCTCGGCGCGGTGGCGCTGGTCAACCTCGGCCTGGGCGGCAGCGCGCTGCTCGACCCCTTCACCGCCCGCGCCATGCGCGACACGCCGGCCGACCTGATCAGCCTGAAGATCGGCATCAACCTCGTCAACACCGACCTGATGCGGGCCCGCGCCTTCACGCCGGCGGTGCACGGGTTTCTCGACACGCTGCGCGACGGCCATCCGGACACGCCGCTGCTGGTCGTCTCGCCGATCTTCTGCCCCATCCACGAAGACACGCCCGGCCCCGGCGCCTTCGACTTCAGCGCGCTGGCCGAGGGCAAGATCCTGTTCAAGGCCACGGGCGACGCGGCAGAGCGCAACGCCGGCAAGCTGACGCTGACCTTCATCCGCAAGGAGCTGCAGCGCATCGTGCAGCAGCGCGCGGCCGAAGACCCGAACCTTCATTACATCGACGGGCTCGACCTTTACGGACCGAAGGATTTCGACGAGCTGCCGCTGCCCGACCGGCTGCATCCGGACGGGCCTTCGCACCGCCGCATCGGCGAGCGCTTCGCCCGCCTGGCCTTCGGGGCCGGAGGCCCGTTCAGCGCCGGCCAGGCCCGGTAAGGCCCCGACGCGTGCTCACGATTTGATGCGCTGATCCCACGGGCTGAAGCACAGCGGCTCAGCCGAGCAGGTTGTCCAGATCGAAGCGCTTGCGCGTGACAACCTGCAAGGGCTGCCGTGCGTCGGCGTGCATTGCCTCACCAGATTGCTGCTGCCGCCGAAAAGCTGCTTCGAGGGAGGCCGTGAGCGCTTCCCAATCGTCGAAGACATGGACCTTGCGGCTGTGGTTCCAATGCCCGCCGAAAGCCTTGAAGACGGTGGCGAAATGAAAGCATCCGCCCTTCACCGCCGGCTTGGGCGGCCCGTTCGCGAAGGAGACTTCGAGCACATGGCATTCCAGATTCGACGCGAGCTTTTCCGCGCGTGCACGGGCGGGGAAAAGAAAAGCGTTGGGCATCGAAAGATGCTACCGAAATTTGATGATGAATGAAACCTTTTTTCTACAGAATTAAGAAGGCGTTCATCTTCTAACGCAGTGTGTGGAATTTGGCACGCAGAGCGTGCAAACAGCGCGACATTGACGCCCCCGCGCCGGCTATCGCCGTGGCCGGGGGCGTCGGTCGGGTCACGCGGGCATGCGCACGCGGCGCATCGGCGCGTCAAGCCAGCGGCGCGATGTCCAGATGCAGCGCCTGCACCTCCAGGAACTCGTCGATGCCGTGGTGCGACCCCTCGCGGCCCAGGCCCGACTCCTTCACGCCGCCGAAGGGTGCGACCGCCATGGAAATCGCGCCGGTGTTGAGCCCGACCATGCCGTACTCCAGCGCCTCGCCGACACGGAACACGCGGCTCGCGTCGTTGGTGAACACGTAGGCGGCCAGGCCGAAGGGCGTGTCGTTGGCGCGCCGCACCACCTCGGCCTCGGAGTCGAAGCGGAACAGCGCCGCGACGGGGCCGAAGGTTTCCTCGCCGGCCAGCACCATGGCGTCGGACGCCTCGGTCAGCACCGTCGGCTGGAAGAACTGCGCGCCCTCGGCCGACGAGTCGCCGCCGACCAGCACGCGCGCGCCCTTCTCCACCGCGTCCTGCACGTGCGTGCGCACCTTGTGCAGCGCCGACGCGTTGATCAGCGGCCCGATGCTCACGCCCTCGGCCGTGCCCTTGCCGACCTTGAGCTTGCGCACCTCGGTGGCCAGCCGCTCGGCAAAGCGCGTGTAGATGCCGGCCTGCACGTAGATGCGGTTGGCGCACACGCAAGTCTGCCCGCTGTTTCGGAACTTGCTGGCCATGACGCCGGCCACGGCCACGTCGATGTCGGCGTCGTCGAACACGATCACCGGCGCATTGCCGCCCAGCTCCATGCTCACGCGCTTGACGGTGTCGGCGCACAGCCGCAGCAGCTTCTTGCCCACGGGGGTGGAGCCGGTGAAGGTGAGCTTGCGCACGGTCGGGTTGCCCGTGAGCTCGGAGCCGATGGCCTCGGGCATGCCCGTGACGATGTTGAGCACGCCCGCCGGAATGCCGGCGCGCAAGGCCAGCTCGGCCAGCGCCAGCGCCGAGAACGGCGTGAGCTCCGATGGCTTGACCACCACCGTGCAGCCCGCGGCCAGCGCGGGCGCGAGCTTGCGCGTGATCATCGCGTTCGGAAAATTCCACGGCGTGATCGCGGCGCACACGCCGACCGGCATCTTGCGCACGAAGATGCGCCGGTTGGCCTGGGGGGCCGGGATCATCTCGCCATAGGCGCGAATGCCCTCCCCCGCAAACCATTGCACGAACGACGCGCCGTACAGCACCTCGCCCTTGGCCTCGGCCAGCGGCTTGCCCTGCTCCAGCGTCATGAGCAGCGCCAGGTCGTCGGCGTGCGCGAGCATCAGGTCGTGCCACTTGTGCAGCAGCGCGGCGCGCGCCTGCGCCGTCATGGCCTTCCATTCGGGCAGGGCCCGGTCGGCCGCCTCGATGGCGTCGCGCGTGTCGGCGGCGTCGCAGGCCGGCACGCTGCCGATGTGCTGGCCCGAGGCGGGGTCGACCACCTCGAGCACGCGGCCCGAGCGCGCGTCGCGCCACTCGCCGCCGATGAAGACCTGCTGGCGCAGCAGCGCCATGTCCTTGAGTTGTTGTTGTTGCATGGGCGTCTTTCGAGGCGGGCCGCTCAGGCCGCGCCGGTTTCGGCCTGGTGCGCCCTGGCCAGCGCGATCATGCTTTCGAAGCGGAAGTCGAGCTTGGGCGTGCCGGGCGGCGGCATGGTCGCGCCCCAGCCCTTGTTGGCGTGGCGACGGTCGATCCACGCAGTGGCCAGGCCGACCTGGTTGGCGGGCGCGTGGTCATGGAACAGGCTCTGCGCGGTGTGCAGGATGTCGGCCTTGTCGAAGTTGAAGTCGCTCTTCAGGCGCTGCAGCATGTAGTCGAAGTTGCGCAGGCTGGGCTTGTACGAGCCGACGTCCTGCGCGGTGTAGATCGCGTCGAACACCACCTGCAGGCGGGCATTGCTCGAACGGAAAGACAGGCGGTCCACGTTCGACAGAATGACCAGCTTGTAGTGCTGCTTCAGGTAGCGCAGCGCCTCCACCGAATCATGGAACTCGGGCCAGTCGGGCACCGACGCGCCGAAGATGTTGGCCTCTTCGTCGCTCACGCGCACGCCCCATTCCTTGGCCAGCCGCTTGTAGACCACCGACAGCAGCTGCGCATAGAGCATGGCCGGCGTTTCTTCTTCCTGCGCCGATTCGTGGCGCGCGAAGTTCTCGAGCACCTCGTCGCGCGTCTTCGATGCGGCGCCCTTGGCGACCAGCGGCGCGAGCGCGTTGAAGATGCCCGATTCCCAGTCGATCAGCGTGCCGTAGCAGTCGAAGGTCAGCGCTTTGAAGTCGGAAAGTTTCATGTTGGCTCCTGGTTGAAAGTTGGTTGGGGTTTGCTTGAAAAATCTGGAGGGCCTATGCGCCCCCGGCTTGCAGCGCCGGCAGCACCTTGCCGGGGTTCAGCAGGTTCATCGGGTCGAAGGCGCGCTTGATGCGCCAGGCCATGTCGAGCTCCACGCGCGTCTTCACCTGCAGCAGCTCGTCGCGCTTGGCGGTGCCCACGCCGTGCTCGGCGGAAATCGAGCCGCCCATGGCCATGGCGATGTCGTCCACCGCCTGGCTGATCGGCGTGTTGAAGCGGTCCAGGAAGCTCGGGGCGCTCACGTTTTCCGGGCGCAGCGGATTGAAGTGCACGTTGCCGTCGCCCATGTGGCCGTACACCACCATGCGGGTGGCCGGCTCCAGCGCAAGCACCGCCTGCGTGGCCTCGTCGATGAACGACGGAACGCGGCTCAGCGGCACCGAGATGTCGCAGCGCACGCTGCCGCCGGTGCGCGTCTGCGCATCGGAAATTTCCTCGCGGATTCGCCAGAACTGTGCTGCGTGGGCTTCGGTGGCGGCCACGGCGGCGTCTTCGATCCAGCCCGCCTCGAGCCCTTCCTGCAAGGCTTCGAGCAGTGCGGCGTCGAGTTCGTCCTGCGCCCTGCCCGAGCTCACCTCGGTCAGCACATACCAGCCGCCCCGCCGGGGCAGCGGCGATTGCACGTCGCCCAGGTGCGCCAGCACCAGCGACAGCGCAGCCTGCGAGATCAGCTCGAACGCGCTCACGTCGTGCCCCATGCGCCGACGCAGCACGCCGAAGAAGAACAGCGCCGCCGCCGGGCTCGGCACCGCCAGGAACGCGGTCGACACCGAGCGGGGTTGCGGCGACAGCTTGAGCACCGCCGCGGTGATGATGCCCAGCGTGCCTTCGGAGCCGACGAACAGCTGCTTCAGGTCGTAGCCGGTGTTGTCCTTGCGCAGCGCGCGGAGGCCCTCCCACACCTCGCCCGAGGGCAGCACCACCTCCAGACCCAGCACCAGGTCGCGCATGTTGCCGTAGCGCAGCACGGCGGTGCCGCCGGCGTTGGTCGACAGGTTGCCGCCGATCTGGCAACTGCCCTCGGAGCCGATGCGCAGCGGAAAAAGCCACCTCGCTTCATGGGCCACGGCGCGCGCCTGGCTCAGCGTGAGGCCGGCTTCGACCGTCATCGTGGCGTTCACCGCGTCGACCGCGCGCACCCGGTTCAGGCGCGACAGGCTCAGCACCACCGCGTCGCCAGCCACGCCGGGCACCGCGCCGCCCAGCAGCGAGGTGTTGCCGCCCTGCGGCACCACCGGAATGCCGTGCGCATGGCAGTACGACATGACGCGGCTCACCTCGCGCGTGTCGGCCGGCCGCACCACCGCCAGCGCCTTGCCGAGAAACACGCGCCGGTAGTCGGTCGCGTAGCTGCGCGTGTCGTCTTCGGCGCTCAGGCAGTGCGCCGCGCCGACGATGGCCGCAAGGCGTTCGATGTGGTGGTGCATGGCGGCGTGCCCGGTCATGCGGCCGCGACCGCTTCCTGGATGGCGACGTCGAAGGCCTTCAGCGCCTTGTCGACCAGCGCCGGCTCCGCCACCAGCGGCACCAGGCAGCGCACCACGTTGCGGTGCATGCCGCACTTGATGGCCAGCACGCCGTGGTGGCGCAGGCGGTCGAGCACGCGCTGGGCCATGGCGGCATCGGGCGTCTTGCTGGTCGCGTCCTTCACGAATTCGAGCGCGCGCATCGGGCCCAGGCCGCGTGCCTCGCCCACCACGCGGCTGTGCTTTTCCTGCAGCGCCGCAAAGCCTTGTTCGACCTGCGTGCCGAGTGCCACGGCGCGCTCCAGCAGGCGCTCTTCCTCGAACAGGTCGAGCACCGCGAGCGCGGCGGCGCAGGCCACCGGGTTGCCGCCGTAGGTACCGCCCAGCCCGCCGGGCAGCGGCGCGTCCATGATGGCGGCCTTGCCGACCACGCCCGACAGCGGCAGGCCGCCGGCCAGGCTCTTCGCCACCGTGACCAGGTCGGGCACGATGCCGCTGTGCTGGAAGCCGAACATCTTGCCGGTGCGGCCGAAGCCGGTCTGGATTTCATCCGCGATCAGCACGATGCCGTGTTCGTCCGCGATGCGGCGCAGCGCCACCATGAAGTCGTCGGGCGCGCGCAGGAAGCCGCCGTCGCCCTGCACCGGCTCGATCAGGATCGCGGCCACGCGGTCGGGCGTGATGGCCGAGGCGAACAGTTCGGCCAGCGCATCGAGCGCGCGCTGCGTCGTGATGCCGCGGTAGGCGTCGGGAAAGGCCGAGTGATAGACCTCGGGCGCGAACGGCCCGAAGTTCTGCTTGTACGGCTGGCTCATGCCAGTGAGGCTCATGCCCAGCAGCGTGCGGCCGTGGAAGCCGCCACGGAAAGCGATCACGCCGGGCCGGTTGGTGTGGGCGCGCGCGATCTTGATCGCGTTCTCGGTCGCCTCGGCACCGGTCGTGAGGAAGATGGTCTTGTGCGTGCCTTCGGCGCCGCCCACTTCACGGTTCAGCCGTTCGGCCAGTTCGATGTAGGGCCCGTACGCCGCCACCTGGAACGAGGTGTGCGACAGCGTGGCCAGTTGCGCGGCGGCGGCGGCCACCACGCGCGGGTGGTTGTGGCCGACGTTCAGCACGCCGATGCCGCCGACGAAGTCGATGTATTCACGGCCGTCGGCGTCCCACACGCGGGCGCCTTCGCCGCGCGCGACGAGCACCGGGTGGGCCGTCAGCAGACCGGCGGGGATGTTGGCCTTGCGGCGTTCCATCCAGTTCGCGAAACCGTTGTTCTCTTTGCTCATGGCGTGCGTCCAATCTCGGGGTGGTTCAACAAGGTGAGCCCCGAGCTTAGGGAGCGGGCGAGTGCGAGGGTATGTACTTTTCAGAGGATTTCGTGGCAGGATATTCGTAGCTTTCCTACAAGACCGATCCGCATGAACCTCCGAGAAGCCCTGGCCACTTCCCCGCTCGACGCGGGCGTCATCGTGGCGGGTGGCGCGCACCTCGACCGCGAGATTTCGTGGGTGCAGGTGGTCGACCACCCCGACATCGAAGCCTGGGTGGAGCGCGGCCAGCTGCTGCTGAGCACCGGATACAGCTGGCCCAAGACCGGCAAGGCCGCGCGCGTCATCGTCGAAAAGCTCGCCGCCAAGGGCGCCTGCGGCGTGGTGCTGGCGGTGCCGCATTTCATGCAGCACTTTCCGGCGCAGAGCATCGAGGCGGCCGAGCGTGTCGGGCTGCCGCTGATCGAGCTGGCCTGGGAAATTCCGTTCAGCGAGATCACGCGCGTGGTGCACCGCGAGCTGATGGACCAGCAAGGCCGCGCGCTCGCCAAGTCCGAGCAGATCCACCGCGAGCTCACGCAGGCCGCCGTCAGCGGCGACGGGCTGTTCGACGTGGTGCGCGTGCTGGGAACGGTGCTGGAGCGCGCCGTGGCCATTACCGCGCTCGACGGCAGCGTGCTGGCGACGCATCCGGCGGCGTGGCTGTCGGCCGAGGCTTTCCGCCAGCATCAAGGCGAAGGCGCGCTGTCGCGCATCGATGCCGAGGTGGGGCCGGTGCGCCTTCAGGCTGCGACGCAGGCGGCCGTGGTCGGCCACGCGGTGCGCATCCGCGCCGAGCGCGCGGGCTACGTGTGGGTCGACGACAGCGGCATGCCGATGAGCGAGCTCGACCTGCGCGCGGTGGAGCACGCGGGCACCGTGGCGGCGCTGCAGATCGCGCACCAGCGCGAGCTCTCCGCGCAGGAAGCACGCCTGGGCGACGCGCTCGTGGCCTCGCTGGTCGAAGGCCGCTTCGACGAAAAGCCGCAGACATTGGAACGCGCGCGCCTGCTCGGCTGGCGCGGCGACACCGCCTACCGCCTGTGCGCGGTGCTGCTCGACGAGCCCAACCCACTGTCGCGCGAAGGCTTCCAGCGGCGCGAAGAGGTCGGCCTGCGCATGGGGCACGCGCTCGAGCGGCTGCGGCAGGCCCCTCTCATCAGCCTGTCGGCCAACCAGGTGCATGCGCTGGTCCCCGAGGGCGTCGACATTGCCAAGCTCTGGGCCGCGCTGCAACTGCCGCGCATGGCGATGGGCGTGAGCCAGCCGCACAGCGGCGTCGAAGGCATGCACCGCGCGGGCAAGGAAATCGCCGACCTCGTGGAGCACCTGAAGCCGGGCCGGCTGCACTTCTTCGAGGAGATGCTGTTCCCGCGCGTGCTCGCGGGCGATGCGGCGGCGCAGAAGATCTTCGTGAGCCGCCTGTTCGGCCCGCTCGAAGACGGCAAGCGCGGCCAGCACCTGCTGGACACCGCGCTCGCGCTGGCCGACGAAGGCTTTCACCTGCAGCGTACGGCGGACAGGCTGGGCGTGCACATCAGCACCCTGCGCTACCGCCACGGCCGGCTGGCCGAGCTGAGCGGGCTCGACCTGGAATCGGTCGAGGGGCGTTTCCGGTTGCAGGTGGCGGCACGGCTGTACCTGATGCAGCAACCGTAGCGGCTAGCCCGCGAGCAGTCGCTTGACCAGGTCGGGCGTGCTGCTCACGCTGTACTTGCGCAGCAGCCGCGTCTTGTAGATGTCCACCGTGCGCGGGCTGATGCCCAGCGCCTGCGCGACCTCCTTGCCCGTCTTGCCCTCGATCAGCAGCGCGGCAATGTCGCGCTCGCGCGGCGTCATGGAGCCGCGCAGCGCCGAGTTCACCTTGCGCCCGGTCGACAGGTCGGTGAAGGCCCAGATGGTGTCGTGGTGCGGGTCTTCGGGCGTGTAGGTGAAGCCGCTCACGTGCACCCAGAACAGCTCGCCGTCGAGCCGACGCATCACGCGGTCGTCGGAAAAGGTCAGGTGCTTGGCCAGCACCGGCGCAATGCGCTGGCCCGTGGTCTCGAAGTGCGACTGCGTGGGGTACAGGCGCTCGAAGGTGCTGCCCACCAGCTCTTGCGCTTCGCAATGGAAGATCTTCGCGAAGGCCCGGTTGTAGTCCAGGATCACGCGGTCGCGCCCGATCGCCTGCCCCACCGGCGCGTCCTGAAAGGCACGCCGGTAGTCGATGGTTTGTACGGTCGCTGCTTTCTTTGGGGCTGCCATGGCTCGTCTCCTTGCGATTCAGGTGGAGTACTTAGGTGTTCGACACCTATTGTCGTAGGAGTATACGCATCCTAGACTCCTATCGCATTAGGTGCTTGGAGTCATGATGCCGACATATGTATTGAAGAACGCCAACCTGCTCGACCTGCGCAGAGGCGAATTGATCGACGGAATGGACGTGGTCGTTGCCGACGGCCGCATCGCCGAGATGGGCCACGGCCTGAAAACCCCCGCCGCCGCGCAGGCGACGCTCGACCTGCGGGGCCTCACGCTGATGCCCGGCCTGATCGATTGCCACGTGCACGTGATGGCCTCGCACGTGAACCTGGGCGTGACGGCGCGCATGCCCAACGCGCTGGGCGTGATCCGCGCGCTGCCCATCCTCAAGGGCATGCTGCAGCGCGGCTTCACCACGGTGCGCGACGCGGGCGGCGCCGACTGGGCGCTGGCGCAGGCGGCCGAAACCGGCCTCATCGAGGCGCCGCGCATCTTTCCGTCGGGCAAGGCGCTGTCGCAGACCGGCGGCCATGGCGACTTCCGCGCGCGCAGCGACCAGCTGGAGTCGTGTGCCTGCTCGTTTCGCATCGCGTCGATCTCGCGCGTGGTCGACGGCGTGGACGACGTGCGCCGCGCCGCGCGCGACGAACTCACCAAGGGCGCAACGCAGATCAAGGTCATGGCCAGCGGCGGCGTGGCCTCGCCGAACGACCCGGTGGGCAACACCGGCTATTCGATGGACGAGCTGCGCGCCATCGTCGACGAAGCCACCGCCTGGCAGACCTACGTGATGGCGCACGCCTACACGCCGCGCGCCATCCGCCGCGCGGTCGAGGCCGGCGTGCGCACCATCGAGCACGGCAACCTCGTCGACGAGGCCACGGCCGAGCTGCTGAAGGCATCGAACGTGTTCGTGGTGCCGACGCTCATCACCTACGACATGCTGTCCAGCGAAGGCCCGGGCCTCGGGCTGCCGCAGGAATCGATCGCCAAGATCGACGACGTGCGACTGGTCGGCCGCGAGGCCATCGCCCTGCTCCACCGCGTCGGCGTGCGCATGGGCTACGGCAGCGACCTGCTCGGTGAATCGCACACGCACCAGAGCGAAGAGCTGCGCGTGCGCGCCGAGATCGTCGGCAACCTGGAAGCCCTGCGCAGCGCGACCACCGTGGCCGCCGACATCCTGCAGCGCACCGGCGAACTCGGCGTGCTGCAGCAAGGCGCTCTGGCCGACATGCTGGTGGTGCGCGGCAATCCGCTGAAGGACATCAACGTGCTGGTCGATCATGGCCGGGGCATTGCCGCGGTCATCCAGGAGGGGCGCTTTGCGCGCAACGACCTCGGGCAGGCCGTGCCATGAACGACGCGCTGCTCGAAATCTCCGACCTGCGCGCCACCTTCGGCGGGCTGCATGCGCTCGACGGCGCCAGCTTCAGCGTTGCGCGCGGCAAGACCACGGGGCTGATCGGCCCCAACGGCGCGGGCAAGACCACGCTCTTCAACTGCGTGACCGGGCTGCTGCCGCAGGCGGCCGGGCGCATCGTCTTCGACGGCATCGAGCTGCTGGGCCGGCGGCCGGAAAGCATCTCGCGCGCGGGGCTGATCCGCACCTTTCAACTGGCGCGCGGCTGTGCGCGCATGACGGTGTTCGAACACCTGATGCTCTACGGCCCCGGGCAGACCGGCGAAGGGCTCGTCGCCGGCCTCTTCGCCGGCGCGCGCGTCAAGCATGAAGAAGAAGCGCTGCGCGAGCAGGCCTGGGCCATGGCGCGGCGGCTGCGGCTGGACCACGTGCTCGACAACCTGGTGCCGGCGCTGTCGGGCGGCCAGAAGAAGCTGCTTGAAATCGGCCGCGCGCTGATTGCCCGGCCGAAAATGATTTTGCTCGACGAACCCATGGCCGGCGTCAACCCGACGCTGGTCGGCGAGATCGCGGGGCAGCTCGAGGCCATCCGCGCGGAAGGCATCACCATTTTGCTGATCGAGCACGAGATGGCGCTGATCGAGCGGCTGTGCGAAGAAGTCGTCGTCATGGCCGAGGGCAAGTTCCTCACGCGCGGCAGCTTCGCCGAAGTGACATCCGACCGGCGCGTGCAGGCGTCCTACCTGGGGAGGGCCCGCGCATGACCGAGCTTCGCATCCGCAACCTGCGCGGCGGCTACGCAACCGCCGAAGAAATCGTCAAGGGCATCGACCTCAATGTGAAGGCCGGCGAACTGGCCGTGGTGATCGGGCCGAACGGCGCGGGCAAGTCGACCTTTCTGAAACTCGTGGCCGGCCTGCTGAACGCCAAGGACGGCGAAGTGGCCATCGACGGCGCACCGCTGCAACCCGGCAACGCGCAAGCGGCCTGCGAGCGCGGACTGAGCTTCGTGCCGCAGGAGCGCAACGTATTCCACAGCCTCACGGTGCGCGAGAACCTCGAGATGGGCGGCTACCTGGTGCGCGACGCGCTGCGCCATCGGATGGACGCGCAACTGGAGCGCTTCCCCTTGCTCAAGGGCCGGCTCAAGGACAAGGCCGGCAATCTTTCGGGCGGCCAGCGGCAGGTGCTCGCGATGGCCATCGCGCTGATGACGGCCCCCGGCGTGCTGCTGCTCGACGAGCCCACGGCGGGCCTCTCGCCGGCCGCGGCCGACGAGGTGTTCGAGCTGATCCGCACGCTCGCGGCGCAGGGCCTGGCGATCCTCATGGTGGAGCAGAACGCGCTGCTCGCGCTCGAGTACGGCACGCGCGGCATCGTGCTCGTGGCCGGCAAGAAGATGCGCGACGAATCCGCCGCGGGCCTGCTGGCCGACGACGACGTGCGGCACCTCTTCCTCGGTGGCGCCAAGGTGCACTGAGCCCGTTTCCCCCTCTTCTTTTCTTTCTCTTTCATTCATCGATTGCGAGGACGACATGCCCGAAACGAACAGACGAACGCTCTTGCTGGCCGGCGCCGCCGCCACCAGCCTGTCCGCCATGCCGGCGCTGCTGCGCGCGCAGAACCGGGAGCCGGTGCGCATCGGCATCCTGATTCCGCTGACGGGCGCGACCAGCCAGTTCGGCGCCACCATGAGCCGCGCCGCGCAGATCGCGGTCGATGAGCTCAACGCCGCCGGCGGCGTGGCCGGCCGCAAGGTCGAGATCGTCATCGAAGACGACCAGAGCAACCCCGAGGCCGCCGTGCGCGCGGCACGCAAGCTCATCGACGTCGACAAGGTCGTGGCCATCGGCGGCTCGTACGCCTCGGCCGTCACCGCCGCCATCGCGCCGCTGTGCTGGGAAAGCAAAACCGTGCTGGCCACCTCGTCGGGCGCCGACAGCATCACCAAGCTGCCGCACCAGGGCTATGTGTTCCGCACCTCGCCGACGGTGACGCTGCAGGGCACGCGCGTGGGCGAACTGGGCGTGGAACTAGGGGCCAAGCGCGTGTTCTTCCTCGGGCCGCAGACGCCGTTCGCGCAGTCCTACATCGACATCATCTCGGGCATCTTCACGCGCGCGGGCGGCACCGGCGGCGGGCTGATCTACGAAGACAAGAAGGCCAGCTACCGCTCCGAAGTCGACCAGGCGCTGCGCGGCAAGCCCGACGTGATCGTGCTCGGCGGCTACGTGCCCGACACCTCGGTGGTGCTGAAGGACCTGTACCGCGCGGGCTTCGAAGGCAAGCGCATCGGCTTCTCGTTCGGCGTGAACCAGAAGCTGGTCGAAGCGGTGCCGGCCGAGGTGGGCAACGGCACCTATTCGCTGGTGCCTTCGGCCTCGGTGACATCGGGCGCCTACAAGCGGCTCGTGGCGAAAATGAAGGTCGAGGCGCTCGACAGCTACTCGTGCCAGGTCTACGACCACGTGGTGCTGGCCGCGCTGGCCTTGGCGAATGCGCCTTCCGCGCCGGTCACGGGCACCACGGTGCGCGACAACATCCGGGCCGTTTCGCAACCGGCCGACGCGAAGCACGTGGACGATGCCGGCGAGGCGATCAAGGCGCTGGCCGGGGGCACCCGCATCAACTACGACGGCGCGAGCGGCCCGCTGGAGTTTGCCGACAACGGCGACGTCAAGGGCGTGTTCTTCCGCTACGAGCAGATCCAGAAGGGCAAGCTCGCCCTGGTGAAGGTGGCCTGAGGTGGACGCGATGTTCACCGACGTGGCGCAGCACGTCGTCAACGGGCTGGTGCTCGGCGCCGTGGTGGCGCTGCCCGCGCTGGGCCTCACGCTGATCTTCAGCGTGCTGGGCTTCATCAACTTCAGCATCGCCGCGCAGATGACGGTGGGCGCCTACGCGGGCTGGCTGGTCAACAGCCACCTGCAGTGGCCGCTGCTGCCGGTGCTGCTCGCGGCCTTCGTGGTGGCGGGCGCGGTGGGCGTGGTCGGCGACCGGCTCGCGCTGGTGCCGATGCGCCGCAGGGTGTCGGCCCACACGCCGCTCATGGTGGCGATCGTGTCGATCGCGCTCAACCTGGCGCTGGAGAACGCGCTGCGCTTCGGCTTCGGCAACGACCTCAACAGCTTCGAGATTCCGATTGCGCGCGACTTCTACCTGGGCGCCGTGCGCGTGGGCCCGCAGCAGCTGAACAACCTGGGCATTGCGCTCACCGTGGCCTTCGCGCTTGCGGTGTTCTTCACCGTGACCCGGCTCGGCAAGGCGATGCGCGCCGTGGCCGACAACAACGACCTGGCGCGGCTCAAGGGCATCGACCCGCGGCGGCTGTCGAACTTGGCGACCTTCATCGGCATGGGCCTGGCAGGCATCGGCGGCGCGCTGCTGGCCATCGACACCAGCGTGGACCCGTCGACCGGTTCGCGCCTGCTGCTGATCATCTTCTCGGCGAGCGTGGTCGGCGGGCTCACGAGCCTGACGGGCGCGGTGCTGGGTGCGCTGTTCATCGGCGTGGTGAGCGAACTGGCGCTGGCCGTGGTGTCGCCGGTGTACCAGTCGGCCACCGCCTTCGTCGCGATTCTGGCTGTGCTGCTGGTGCGGCCCAACGGACTCTTCTCGGGTGTCGCGGGAGTGCGCAAATGACGTCGTACCTGGTGTTCGTGGCCACGCTGGCCGGTATCTACGCGCTGCTGTCGCTCGGGCTGGTCACGCTCTGGGGCCAGGGCGGCATGGTCAACCTCGGGCTGGTGGGCTTCTACGCGCTGGGGGCGTACACGTCGGCGCTGCTGTCGGGTGCGGGCATGCCCATTGGCATCGCGCTGGTGTGCGCGGCGCTGCTGGCGGGCGGCGTGGGCGTGGCGCTGTGCTTTGTCACGCGGACCTTGCGGGGCGACTACCTCGCCATCGTCTCGCTCGGCTTCGCCGAGGTGATACGGCTGGTCGCGATGAACGAGAAGTGGCTCACCGGCGGCGCCGACGGCGTGTCGGGCATCCGCTCGCCGCTGAAGGAACAGTTGGGCGCCGCGCACCCGTGGTTCTACCTGCTGCTGGTGTGGGCCATCGTCGGCATTGCCGCGTTCGCGCTGGCGCGGCTGCTGCGCTCCCCGTTCGGCCGTGCGCTGCGCGCGGTGCGCGACGACGAGCAGGTCGCGGCCGTGGCCGGCAAGCCGGTGCTGCAGCTCAAGCTCAAGGCCTTCTTCATCGGCACGGCGCTGTCGGGCATTGCGGGCGGCGTGTACGCGCACCTCACGAGCTACATCGCGCCGGACGGCTTCGTGCCGCTGCTGACGATCTACATCTTCCTGGCCGCGACGGCCGGCGGGTACACCCGCCTGGCGGGCGCCATCGTGGGCGCGATCGCGGTGATGGCACTGCTGGAATCGACACGCTTCGTGGCGGCGTGGATCCCGGGGCTGAGCGCGGTGCAGGTGGCGTCGTTCAGGGAGTTCGTGATCGCGGTCGCACTGATCGCGGTGATGCAGCTCAAGCCCGAGGGCTTCTTCGGGAGCAAGGCGCAGCTGTCGGGTGCGCGGCGCAACGAGGCGGATCCGCGGCGGGTGGCGGAGAGTGCTGCGTCGTCGTCGTCGTCATCGCAGAACGTACTGGCTGTTGCCAAGCCATGAGCGCCAACGAACCGGTAGGCGACTGGGCCGCCTTTGGCGAGCGGCTGTCGCGGGTGGTCGACTTCGGGTTGCTCACGGTGCTGGAGGTGGACTGGACCCGGAGGCTCGTGGTGCGCAGCTTCTCGTCGGACGAGGCGCACTACCCCTCGGGCGGCAGCAAGGACTTGATGGACGGCACGTGGGCCCGGCAGGTGATTTTCGAGGGGCGCGCCTTCATGTCGGTCACCGAGGAAGACTTTCGCGCGGCGTTCGCGGATCATGCTCTGCTCCACGCGCTCGGGCTAGCGTTCGCGCTCAACGTGCCGATGCAGCGTGACGGAAAGACCGTGCGCACCGTGAACCTGCTGCGCGGGCGAGCCCCGTTTCCCGAAGCGGCGCTGGCCGCGACGCTAGCGGTGCTGCGCGAAACATGGCCAGCATCAGTCGATTGCCCATAGACGCAGCAGACGGCTCTGGGCCACTCGTCACCGGCGCCACAGCGCGGGGCTGAATGGCAACAACGACGCGTCGAGCGTTGATCACTTCAGCGATTCAGGTACTCTTTTCATCGAACCGACTAAGTAGATTTTGCATATCGACTTCGTATTGCTCCAAGTCAAACCAGCCGAGAAGGAAGATTACGTTATTTGCCAAGCTCTCGTTCTTGTGGTGCTCCAAGTCCAGCTCGCGCGATTTCCGACCTATATGGTCATGCTCGGCCATCTGGTCAAAGACCTTGCGACTGACCGCGCCGAGTCGTTCATCGTTGTAGTGAACGTGCTGATTTCGAGCGGCGTAGATAACCAATCCGAGAGGCACCCCCTTGACCTCTCGACCCAATGCGAACTTGGCGCCGACCTTGCTATCTCCAACAACTTGAGCCACCGACGAGGATACTTCCACGTTGGTCGAATAGAGCTCTATGCCTTTACATGCAAGTTCGAGTACGGCGCCGCACAAGGTCGCTCGTGCAAAGCGCTCGCCATGAAACAGCTTCTGAGCGGACATAGATCGCTCAATGGCTTCAGCGTTATCTTCTGACCACAGTGCATATCGAGCGTCAACTTCCTTTATTTCGGAAGTCCCGGTGACAAATGTAGCGCCCTGAATGCCCCTTCTGAAGGCGACCCTGTATTCTTCAATCCCTTCCAGGAGCTTGGAAACGGCTGATCGTGTGCGTGCGAGGAACAGTTGTGATTGAGACATTCCGTCATTGTGGCTGGGCACTCTCGTTGTTTCTCATCGCACCAAAAACTCCCGGCGCACATACCTCACATTGGCTCGAGAAGACATCGCTGGAGCGCTCGATCTCATCGGCGAAGCTTGGAGTTCGTGCTGTGGGATCATTTTTCCGCTCCAACTTAACTGGCATGCCCCTCGGCCACCACCTCCCAAGGTAACAACGGCTCCTCGCAATGCCCGCACACCACCTGCGGCACGAACGGCTGCCCGCACCCCTTGTGCGTCGGCCGTATCGAGCTCGGCTCATGAAAATGAAAGCGGCTGGCCCAGTTCGAAAAACAGATGATGTAGCCCGACAAATCGTTGCTCGCGGGCGTGAGCCGGTAGATCTTGCGGCGCGCGTCGTTCAGGTCGGGCTGGCACAGCAGCAGCCCCGAATCGACCATGCCGGCCAGCCGCCGCGCGAGCACGCTGCTGCCGATGCCCAGCACGTGGCTGATCTGGTCGAAGTAGTGGCAGCCCAGCAGCACGGCCGAGACGATCAATAACGCCCAGCGGTCCACGCGCAGGCCCAGGCCCATCTGCGCGCCCTCTTCCGGCGTGAGCCGCGCGCCCCGCTGGCGCGGCGCCGGCACGGCGCGCAGCGCCTCGTTCACCTCGAGCGAGAACGTCAGGTCGCGAATGCCGACCTTCTCGTTGCAGGCCGAACAGCTCATGCGCGGCACGAAGGCATGGCCGCAGGTCTTGTGCACGAGGCGCTGCGGCAGCGCCAGGCTGCGCGAACCCCATCGCCGCTCCCACGCCCACATCATGAGCACGTGGTTGTAGAGCTGCATGCCCTTCTGCGTGAGGTGGTAGTCGTAGCGCGGCGGGCGCTCCTGATAGAGGCGCGGGCCCAGCAGGCCCAACTCGGTCAGCGCCTTCAGCCGCTCGGCCAGCGTCTGGCGCGGAATGCCCAGCCGCGTCTGCCATTCGTCGAAACGGCGCACGCCCAAAAAGGCGCCGAGGATCAGCGCCACCGTCCAGCGGTCGCCCAGCAGGTGCAGGCCGTGGCTCAGCGTGCTGGTGGCCAGCGCGTCACGGGTCAGGTCGAGGTCGGGGGTCTGTGGCATGAAGGCAAATCCAGGGCCTCCATGCTAATCGGCGCGCCGGTCATGCCGTCGCCGGCGTGCGCGTCAGCTCCGCGAAGCGCGCGCCGGCCTGCGCGTATTCGGCGGCCAGCCGGTCCACCACGGCAGCCACCGTCTCGACCTGCCGGATCGTGCCCACGCCCTGCCCCGCGGCCCATACGTCCTTCCAGCGCCGCGCGGCAATCGACTGGCTGCTGTCGTACTGCCGCTCGGGCGCCGACGGCATGTTGTCGGGGTCCAGGCCGTTGGCGCGCAACGAGGCCTTGAGCCAGCTCGCGGGCGTGCCGGTGATGCCCGCGCTCACGACCAGGTCGTCGATGTTGCTGTCGACCACCATCTGCTTGTACGCATCGGAGGCCATGCTCTCGGCCACGGGAATGAAGCGCGTGCCCATGTAGACGAAGTCGGCACCCGAGGCAATGGCGCCGGCCACGCCCCAGCCGTCGCTGATGCCGCCGCCCGTGACCACGTAGCCGTCGAAGAACTCGCGCACCGCGCTCACGAATGCGAACGGCGACAGAAAGCCCGTGTGTCCTCCCGCCCCCGCCGACACGCAGGCCAGCCCGTCGGCACCGGCCGCCACGGCCTTGCGCGCGAGGTGGATGCTGATGACGTCGGCAAACACCTTGCCGCCGTAGCCGTGCACGATGTCGATGGCCGGCTTCGGACTGCCGAGCGCGGTGACGACGATGGGCGGCTTGTATTTGGCGACCAGTTCCAGGTCTTCGGGCAGCCGCGTGTTCGACGAGTGCGTGACGAGGTTCGCGCACCACGGGCCGATGGTCGACGCCGGCTGTTCGTCGCGCGCGCGGGCCAGGCCTTCGGTGATCTCGCGCATCCAGCCGTCGAGCATTTCGACGGGCCGCGCGTTGGGCGTGGGAAACGCGCCGACGATGCCGGCCTTGCACGCGGCCAGCACCAGCGCCGGGCCGGAGATCAGGAACATGGGCGCCGCGAACACGGGCAGGCGCAAGGCAAAGGAAGATCGGTCCATGACAGCAGGCTCGGGGTTGACGGGGGAGTCGTTGAAAGAGGGGCGCAGCATCATTCGCTCGCCTTGAAGCCGGAAATCTTCACCGCCTCGGCCCAGCGCTTCGAGTCGGCATGCGCGAAGCGGGTGAACTCCTGCGGCGTCGACGGCAGGGTCTCGAAGTCCATGGCGCGCCACTTCTCCTTGAGGTCGGCCGACTTGAGGATCTTCACGAACTCGGTGTTGAGCCGGTTGATCACCGCATCGGGCGTGCCGGCGGGTGCCGCGATGGCGGCCCAGATGTAGATCTCCAGGTCGGGGTAGCCCTGCTCCGCGAAGGTGGCGATCTGCGGCATCAGCGGCGAGCGCTTCGGGCTGGTCACGGCCAGCACCTTGACCTTGCCCGCGTCGACCTGCGGCTTCACCGCCAGCAGCGGCAGGAAGGCCGCATCGACCTGCCCGCCGATCAGGCTGGTGACGGCCGTCGGCGTGCCGTTGAAGGGCACGTGGAGCATGTCGATGCCGGCGCGCTGGTTCAGGATCACGCCCGCGAAGTGCGACGAGTTGCCCATCGTGAACGAGGCGAACGACACCTTGCCCGGCCGCGCTTTCGCCCAGGCCACGAACTCCTTCACATCGTTGGCCGGCACGCTGTTGTTCACCGCCAGCACCATCGACGCGCCCAGGAAATTGGTGACCGGGCGAAAGCTCTTGTCGGGGTCGTAGGGCAGCTTTGCGAAGGTGTGCGGGTTGATGGTGAACATGCTGGTGTTGGCCAGCAGCAAGGTATAGCCGTTGGGCGGCGCGGCCATCACGTGCTGCGCGGCAATGAGGCCGCCGCCGCCGGGCTTGTTGTCGATCAGCAGCGGGTGCCCGGTGTTCTCGCGGAATTCCTCCGCCACCTGGCGCAGCGCCGTATCGAGCGTGTTGCCGGCCGCGAACGGCACGACGATGCGCACGGGCTTGTCGGGGAACGCGGCCGCGTCCTGCGCGAAGGCGGCGGGTACAGCCGACATCAGGGCCAGGGCGCCGAGCCGCTGGCATGCGTTGCGTCTGTTCATGGTGTCTTGTCTCCTTGCATGCGATCGGCGAGCGCACCGACCAGCGCGGCCACGCGCGCGGGCTGCTCGATGGGTGTCATGTGGCCGGCTGTCTCGATCCATTCCAGTTGCGCCGACGGAATCAGCGCGGCCAGTTCTTCCGAGTGCTCGGGCGGCGTGATGCGGTCCGCGCGGCCGCACAGCACCAGCACCGGAATGCGCAGCGCCGCCAATGCCGCGCGATGGTCGCCGCGCGTGGTGATCGCGCGGTTCTGGCGCATCGCCGTCTCGGGGCCGACCTCGCGCAGCAGCGCGCGCATCGCGCCCATCCAGGCGTCGTCCGCATGACGCGACGGGTCCACGCCGAACTGCGCGATGCCGGCCACCACCTTGTCGAAATCGCGCTCGATCGCAGCGATGGTCTTCAGGCGCACGGCGGCCCCCTCGGCCGACTCGGGCCGCGCCGAGGTGTCGACCAGCGCCAGCGCATCGACAGGCCGGGGCATCTTGCCGGCCAGCATCTCGATGGCCGTATAGCCGCCCATTGAAAATCCGCACAGCACCAGCGGCACATGCGCGGGCACATCGGCCACACGGGCCCAGGCGTCGTGCGCCATCGCGGCGATGCTGTCCTGCGTCCGCACATCGGCGATGCGCACCTCGAAGCGGTCTTCCAGCAGCGCCGCCACGGACCGCCAGACGGCCGCCGTGTTGAGCATGCCGGGAATCAGCAACAGCACGGGCTTCATGCGGCCACCCCCACCCGCGATGCCGCCAGCGCCCGGGCCTGTTCCCGCAGCTCGCGCTTGAGGATCTTGCCGACCGGGTTGCGCGGCAGCGCCTGCAACAGCAGTAAATGCTCGGGCAACTTGTACACAGCCACGCGCTTGTGCTCCCGCAGAAACGCACCGATCGCCTCTAGCGTGACGGGCTCCGCGCCCTCCGCCGCCACGATGCATGCACAGAGCTTTTCCCCCAACACTTCGTCGGGCACGCCGACCACCGCCACCTCGCGCACGCCGGGGCAGCCGAGCAGCAGGTTCTCGATTTCCTCGCTCGAGATGTTCACGCCGCCGCGAATCACCAGGTCTTTCGAGCGGCCGACGTAGCGGTAGTACTGGCTGCGGTCGCCCGCGATCTCGAACAGGTCGCCGGTGCGGTAGAAGCCCGCCGCGTCGAAGGCCTTGCGGCTCAGCTCGGGCGCATTCCAGTAGCCGCTGAAAATGGTCGGCCCGTCGAAGCGGATCTCGCCGGGGCGGCCGGCCTCCTGGATGTCTTCGCCGGTCTCCATGTCCACCAGCCGCGTGCGGATCTTGCGCGTGGTCGAGATGCTCCACGTGTAGCCCTGCACCCCGGCGCGCGGGAAGAACTGGGCACGCAGCTCCGGGTCGGGAATGTCGATGTGGTTGCCTGAGAGCGCCGCGCCTTCGTTCGAGCCGAAGTAGTTGACGATCTGCACGCCGTGCTTCTCGGCAAAGCCGCGCACCATCCAGTCCGACAGCGGCGCCGAGCCCGAGCCGATGCGCGACAAGCGCTCGAAGTCGATGCCCGCGAGCAGTTGCTCGTTCTGCAGCAGCATGTTGAGGATGGCGGGCGGCGCCACCGTGTAGTCGATGCGCTCTTCGCGCAGTTGCTGCAGGAACACCGGCAGCGTGAACGGCTGGTGCTGCACCACCGTGCCGCCCAGCACCAGCCACGCGGCCATGGCGGTGGAAAAGCCCGCCATGTTGACCAGCGGGAACGGGTTGAGCAGACGCGCACCGGGGCGGATTTCCCCGGCTTCGATGATCGATGGCGCGATGACCAGCCATTCGTTGTGGCTGCGCGGCACGCCCTTGGGCGCGGCCTCGGTGCCGGAAGTCCAGCAGATGGTGAAGACGTCGTTGGCGGTGACGGCGGCGTTGCGCTCGGCCTGCGCGAGTGCCTGCAGTTGCGCAGGCGTGGGTGCCTCGCGCATGGCCGAAGCCACGTCGACCATGCCGTCATCGACCGCATCGCCCCATGCGAACACCACCTGCAGCGACGGATGCGCCTCGCGCAACCCCGCGAACATGCGCGCCGCCGCATGCCCCGCATCGGGCTTGCCGATCCGCGAGAAGGTGACGCCCGCCCGCGCCCGCGTCACATCGAGGATGTGCCCCAGCTCATGCTCGCGGTACTGGATCGGCACCGGCGTGACGATCACGCCCAGCCGCGCGCAGGCCAGGTACGCCACGAACTGCTCCACGCAGTTGGGCATCTGCACCACGACCACGTCGTCACGGCGGATGCCGTTCGCCGACAGCAGCAGGCAGAAGCGGTCGATCTCGCCGCCCAGTTGCGCCCACGTCAGTCGGCGCGGCGCGCCATGCGCGAAGTCCGCGCGGTTCGGTGCGTCGGCCACGGCTTCGGCGTGCGGCTGCTCGCGCAGGTGGCGCCCGAACAGCGACCACATCGTGTGCTCTCCCCACCACCCCTGGGCGGTGTACGCGTCGATCTTCTCTTGCGGCACGAGGATCATGGTGCGGTGCGCCTTTTCAGTAGCCGCGCGCGAGCCGCTCGCCGCTGACCCAGGTGGCGTGGAAGCCATTGGGCACGCGGTGCGGCAGCCGGATGCGCGCGACCGGGCCCTTGGCGATGTCGGCGGCGTCGAACACCGTCACGAACGAGGCCTTGGCCTCGTCGTCCCACATGAAGCCGACGAGGTAGCCGTCGTCTTCGGCCTTCCAGTTGTCCTTGGGCGCGAACGGCGCCTCGCTGAACCACTTGTGCACGCCCTCGTGGTAACTGGTGCTGGTGCCGCGCTGCAGGTCTTGCCGCACGAAGCCGCAAAAGCGCGGGTCTTCGGCGCGGTTGCTGCGGCCCATCAGCACGTTCCATGAATAGCGCGTCTTGTGGCCCTGCATCCACGAGTTGATGACCGGAAATTCCTGGTTGACGATGTCGTCGAGGATGCGCTCGCGCGTCTGGCCGGTGCGCAGGTTGAAGCGCCACTCGTAGAACATGAAGTCGTGCTCCAGGTTCGCCAGCATCTTCGGAAAGTGATCGACCAGCACGTTGCCGTGCCAGTCGCGCGGCAGCCGAAACGGCGTGCCCGTCATCACGATCTCGGTGCCGCCCTGCCCGTCGCTCTCTTCCCACGCGTTGGACACGTGGTACATGTAGGTCGGGCTGGCCTCGAACCAGCGGATCTGCTCGGGCGTGCCGTGGCGCGGGATCACGCCGAAGCGCGACGGCAGCGTGTGATGGAACTTGAGCTTGTGGCGCCCGGCCGCGAAGGCGTCCATGTCGTAGAACAGCGGCAGGTCGTGCACGATGGTGTAGTTGGGCGTGATTGCCATGTCGTGCGGCAGGCGCGGGCCGGGCAACTGCACCGGCATGAAGGTCTGCAGCTGGCCCGCGCGGTCCATCACGCCGTAGTGCATGTAGGGCGACTCCTTGCCGTAGGCAAAGAACAGGAATTCGCCCGTGCGCTCGTCCACCTTCGAATGCGCCGACACCGGCAGGCCCTTCATGCGCGGGTCGAAGTCGACCTTGCCCAGCGTCGACAGGTCGTTCGGGCTGCAGCGGTAGACCTCGCCGCCCAGGTACCACATCGACACCAGGTTGCCGGCGTAGAACTTGACGTCGGTGTTCGAGGTGTTCTTGATCGGCGCGTCGGGCCGGTCCTTGCGCGGCGGGTCCTTGATGCCCTGCCACAGCGCGGTGCCTGCCGCCAGTTCCTCGCGCAGGCCATCGGTCATGACCCAGCGGTTGAGGTATTGCGCGCGGCCGCCCTCGAAGCGCACCGCATGCAGCATGCCGTCGCCGTCGAACCAGTGATAGCGGCCCGGGGCCTCGAAGCGCCGGTTGGGGCCGTTGCGCACGTGCATGCCCGTCAGGTCTTTCGGAATCTCGCCCTGTACGTCGGTCAGCTCGAGCGTGATCTCCCCCTCGATCGGCGCGAAGCCGCCGCTGAGCACCGGAATGTCGTTGTGTCCCATCATTGTCTCCTTCAGGCTGTGGTGGTGTCGGCGGCCGGCACGGGCTGCCGCGACTGCGAAATGCGAAAGCGCCCCGCGACGAACGCCAGGTCGGTCAGGCTGGCGTTGCCCGCCGGGTTGAGGCCGGTGACGTGGTAGTCGCTGTAGGCCGCCGCGAAGTTCAGCGGCATCGGGCCCGTGAGGTTGACCGTGAGCTGTGCGCCGGCGCGTGCGAAGGCCCGCTCCGCGCGTTCGACGAAAGCGGCATCGGTCGAATAGAAGAAAGCCGTGAGGCCGCCGAACTCTTTGGCGTCGCGCGTGGCTTGCGCGAGCGCGTCGGCCGCGTCGTCGCAGGCGATGACGAAGCTGACCGGGCCGAAGCGCTCTTCGCCGTACAGGTCGCGCTCGCCCTTGCCGACCTTGAGCATCAGCGGCGTGCTCGTGCGGGCCTCGGGGTACTCGGGGTGGCTGTAGGGTGCGTGCCGCAGCAGCACTTCACCGCGCCGCTCGCCCTCGGCCGCCATGGCGTCGAGCATGGCGTGCGTGCGATCGGACTGCAGCGTGGCGAGGGTCATCGCGGCCTTCTTCGGGTCGCCCGTCAGGGCCTTCACCGCGTCGGCCAGCCTGCGGGCCACCTCGTCGAAGCCGACCATGCCATCCGCCGTGCGTACGCCCTGTTTCGGCAGGTAGATGTTCTGCGGGCTGGTGCACATCTGCGCGCTGAACATGCACAGCGTGGTGGCCAGGCTGCGCAGCACGGCGTCGAGGTCGGTCACCGAGTCGATCACCACCGTGTTGCATCCGGCGGTCTCGGTGAAGGCCAGCGCGGGGTGCGCGTTGCGCTCCACCCATTGGCCGAAGGCCACGCTGCCGGTGAAGTCGACGATGGCGGTCTTCGGATGCTGAACCAGCAGCTTGCCGATGGGCTCGGCCTGCGTGTCGAGCGCGAGCGTGACGAGGTTCGCGTCGAACCCCGCCGCCGCCAGCACGGCGCGGAACACGCGCACGGTGATCGCCATCGGCAGCACCGTGGCGGGATGCGGCTTGACGATGACGGCGTTGCCCGTCGCCAGGCTCGCGAGCATCGACGGCCACGCGTTCCACGTCGGAAAACTCGCGCAGCTGAAGCACACGGCCACGCCGCGCGGCATCAGTCGGTAGCGCTTGTCGAGCACGATCTTCGTGGTGCCGAAGGCGCGCTCCCAGCGGGCACGGGGCGTGATCGCGTCCATCGCCTGCCGGGCATGCACCAGCACCTCGATGCCGCGGTCCAGGGCGTTCACGCCGGAACCCGCGTAGGCCATGTTGAAGCTCTGGCCGGCCGTGTGCATGACGGCGTGGACGATCTCGAACAGGTGGTCGCGGTAGAGCGTGTCGAGTGCCTCCATCAACACGCCGATGCGGGTGTCGACCGATGCCTCGGCCCAATCGCCGATTGCGGTCTCCGCGGCGTCGAACAGCGCGTCGATGCCGGACCGGGGGTAGCGCACGCCCAGTGGCTTTCGCGTGTACGGCGAGACTTCCTCGCCGAGTTCGCCGACCGCGCCGGGCTGTTCGAGAGCGAAGGCGCTGCCCCTGTGGGCCTCGAAGGCGGCCAGCCCCGCGGCCTGCGCCGCAGCCGCATCCGGGTACTTGCCCGGCTGCTCCGGGTACGGGCTCCACGCATGCCGTTCGCGGCAAGCCAGCACGGCGCGCTCGAAGGTGGCGCGGTGCTTGTCGAACAGCGTTGCGGGCACGGCTTCGGGCCGCAGCACCGCGTTCATCGGCCGCTCCCCGTGTCCGCACGCTTCCACATCAGCCGGTGATGCCGCGCCACGTCCGTGCCCGGCACCGTGTCGGACGCCGACAGCGTGAGCCCGCCCTCGCCGTCGAAATGCATGTCCCGCACCTGCTGGGTGCCCACGAAGTTCGGGTTCAGCGACTGCGTGACCGAGTGCACCACCTGCTGGCCGCCGCCCTCTTTCCGCCGCACTTCATAGCGCCCCGCGTACTGGAAGTAGCTCTCGAAGGCCGACAGCCGCTCGGCCTCGGGCGCGCTGCGCACGCTCTCGCTCGACAGCCTGGCGCGCCCGGCGCGGGCGATGCAGGCGTTCATCCAGCCGTCGTCGCTGTACAGGATCAGCCCGCTCGCCGCATCGCCGTACGGCAGGCTAGGCGCCCGGCCGTCGCCGTAGCGGATGTCCCATCGAACCAGTTGCCAGGTGCCCTGCAACGGATTGCCCTTTTGCATCGCCTTGTCTCCTTTTAACTTTCTTAACTGAACTCAGTTTAGACAGCTGGATGAAAAAGGCAACAGGGGCAATCCGCACGCATGTCGCGAGGGAGTCAGTCGGGCGGCGGGAGGAGTCTTGTCGGGTTCAGGGCTCGACGCGGCGGCGCAGCCCCAGGGCTGAAGCTCAGCCGTGCACGCCTTCGATCGAGCGCGTGTACAGCACGATCTCGGCCGGCGTCATCGCGTCTTCGAGCGCGGCCAGTTCCAGCCGCTCGAAGTCGTGCGCGATCCACTCGAACATGTGGGACGGCGGCATCTGCATGATGTCGGCGACGTCGCTCCAAGGCTGCAGGCGCGCGGTAGCGCTTTGCAGCAGCAGCCGCAGATACAGCGCGCGCGCCACGCGCACGGCGGCCACTTTCTCGGGGTCGCCCAGCGTGGCCTGGTACGCGACGAAGCGCTGCTCGCATTTCGCCATGCGTTCCTGCGCCCTGACGAAGCCGTTGCTGCAGACATCCGACGCGCGGCAGCGCACGTCCTGCAGGCGATGAAACTCGCACATCACCCGGGCATAGGCCATCTGCTGAAGAAGCTGAAGCGCGCGATCCACGAAGCTTTGCATGATGGCGTCATCAGAAGTTGCCTCGCACCTCCCGGCCGTAGGACAGTGCGCAAAAACCGCGCGCGCCGACGCTCACGCGCGCGGTAGCCTGCGCTGGCCGCGGGGGTGCTACGGAATGCTTCGCGCCACCACGCCCAGGTCGCGCCAGGCCTCGGGGTGGCAGCTGAACACCAGGATCTGGTGCCGCGTTGCCGCGTCGTACAGCACCCGCTTCATCTGCTTGAGGCGCTCTTCGTCGGTGTTGACCAGCGCGTCGTCGAGGATCAGCAGGGTCGGCTTGCGCGCCTCCTTCAGCAGGTCGGCATAGGCCAGCCGGGCGACCACGCCCATCTGCTCACGCGCGCCGACGCTCAGCTCCTCGAACTCGCCGCTCTGGGCGCCGCGCAAGCCCTGGCGCGTGATGCGGCCCGGCGACAGGTCTTCACCGACTTCGACCTGCGCGCCGGGGAAAAGAATCTGCAGGTAGTGGTCCAGGTGCTTCTGCAGCGGCGCACGCAAACGCCGCGCGAGCGTCGAGCGCTTCTCGCGCAGCAGCTTGAGCAGGTGGTCGAGCGCCTTCGAGCGGCGATCGAACTCGGCGCACCGGCGCGTGGCATGGTCAAGCTCGCGCTGCTTCTCGGACGCGGACTCTTCCAGGCCCGACGCACCCTTCACCTGGAGCTCGACCTCAAGCCGCGTGATGTCGTTGGCGCGCTGGCTGTGCGTCGCCTCGGCCTGCCTGACGCTGCGCTCCAGTCGCTCGACGTCCTGCGCGAGCACGGGCAGGTTGACGGTCTGCAGTTGCTGCGCGAGTTCGCCGACCTTGTCCTGCACGGCCGCGTGCTGCGCCAGCGCATCGGTCAGCGCCGCGCCGGCCTCGGCCTTGCGGCCCGCGCGCTGCGGGTCGTTCAGCGTGGCCTTCACGGCGGCGAGTTCGGCTTCAGCCGCCTTGACCTGCTCGCGCGCATTGCCGGCCGCCACCTTGGCGTCGTTCAGCGCGGCCGACGCCGTGGCCAGCGCGGCGCGGGCGGCGCCCTCTTCCGATTCGGCCTGCGCGGTCGATGGGGGCGGTGTGGTCTGTGCATGGGGCGCCGGCATGGCCTGCAGCACCTGGCGCGCCTCGGAAAGACGGGCCTCGCGCGCGGCGATATCGGCCGCGAGCGCGCTCAATCCCGTGGGTGCCAGGGCGGCCAGCACCGCCTCGGCCGCAACCGCCTCGCCCTTGCGCAGCGCTTGCTGGCGCTCTCGCTCTTCGACGGCGGCCACGCTGTCGGCGCGCAAGGCCTGCAGCCGCGCGGCCAGCTCGTCGCGTGCGCGGTCGCGTTCGATGGCCAGGGTTTCGAGGTCGGTGCCGCCCGGCAACACCGTGATGCGGCCCACGCCTTCGATCTCGATGCCGGTGCGCGCAATGACGGTCTGCCGGGTCAGCCCCGACACCGCCGCGCCCGCCACGCGCACCCCGGCGCCCGGCAGCAGATCGAACTCCAGCGCGGTGGCCACCGCGTCGAGCTTCGCCTGCGCGGTGCGCAGCGTGTCGGCGCAGCGCTGCAGCCGCTTGAGTTCGCCGTCGGGCACCGCGAGCGCTTGCGCCTCGGCTTGCAGGCGCGTGACCTTGTCCTGTTCGCTCTTGGCCTTCTCGTGGCTTTGCGCCAGCGCCGCGAGTTGTTCCGCGAGGCTGTCGACGGTTTTTTGCTGCGCAATGCGTGCGGCGGCCTGGCGTGCGAGCCGCAGGCTTTCGCGCGCGGCGGCGTCGGCCTGCGCCGCCGTTGCATGGCGCGGCTCCCAGGCTTGCAGTTCTTCCAGGGCCTTGCCAAGGCCTTCCTGCACCGTCAGCAGGTTCTTCTCGCGCTGGACGACGGTAGCCTCTTCCCGCTCCATCGCCTGCAGCTGCGTGCGCAAGGCATTGACTTGCACCGTGGCCTGCCGCAGCGCGGCGTCTTGCGCGGTCTTGCGGTCCGCCAGCCCCTTGGCTTCGTTCAGGCGCTGCTGCGCGCCGGTGAGCTGTTCGCGTAGCGCCGCCCAGGGCCGCGCGGCCTCGTCGCGCAAATGATCGCGGCGCATTCCCGAAAGCCGGTCGACGCCCGACTGGTACGCCTCGATGTCGGCGCGCAAACGGTTCAGCTCGGCATCGAGTTCGTCGCGGAGCTTGATCGCGTCCGCGTACGCGCCGCGCGGCGTTCCGGCGGCGGGCGTCAGCAGCTCGTTGCGCTCGCTCTCCACCGCCTTCAGCACCGCATCGCCGTTGCTCGACGCAAGTTCGCCCAGCGACTCGCCGAGCGCATTGCGCAGATGGTCGCTCGCGAAACCCACGGCGTTCGAGATGTCGTGCGACGTGCCCTGCTTGATCCACAGCAGCCCCGGAATGCCCATGTGCTCGGGCGTGCTCGCGCCCTTGCCCGGGAAGCGGTAGCCCAGCAGCGCGGCCAGATGGTCTTCCGCCACCGCGCCGTCCATCGGCTTGCCGTCGATGGTCAGCTCGCAGCGCTTCTTGCCCAGGAAGGCCTTGGTGAGGCGGCAGGGCTTGCCGTCGAGCGCGAAGTCGATCTCGACCGTGGGCGTGACCGCGCTTTCTCCCCAGGGCCGCAGATGCTCGACCGCGCTCGAGCGATGCCGCTCGAAGAACGCCGCGCGAATGGCCTCGGCCACGGTCGACTTGCCCGACTCGTTGGGCGCCGCGAACAGGTTCAGCCCGTCCGTGAGGCCGTCGATTTCGAGCGGCGCGCGGAACAGCTTGAAGTTCTCGATGCGAAGGCGTTGCAGCTTCATGCTCATGCGCCGGCTCCCGCGCGCGGCGCTTGCGCATCGAGGATGTGGGCCAGCGTCAGCAGCGCGTCGCGCGCCAGTTCGGCGTCGGCGCCGTCCTGCTGCGCGCGCAGGTCTTGCAGCGCTTCGCCGACGAAGCCGTCGGCATGCAGCGCCTGGATGTCTTCTTCGGTCGGCTCCAGCCGCAGCGCCTCGCCGTCCCACACCAGCGCGCGGGCACGGGCGCCGGCGGCGTCGCGCGCGGCGTCCAGCTTGTTGTGGCCGCCGAGGTCGCAGCTGCCCTGCGCGCGCAGTTGCAGCACGTCATGGGCGCCGACCAGGTTCAGTTTTTCCACCAGCTCGTCGATGTCCGAAGCCACGGACAGGCGCGGCTCCCACTGCTGCCATGCGAACTGCCCAGTGCGCACCGGCTCGACCACGGGCAGCGCCCCCACGCCGGCGATCGTCACCAGCAGCGCCTGCCCCGAATCGTTGGCGCGAAAGCGATCGGTCTCGGGCGTGCCCGCGTACCAGGTGCGTTCGTCGGTCTGCCGCGTGCCGTGCCAGTCGCCCAGCGCGAGGTAGTCGAGCCGGGCCTGCGCCGCGCGGTCCGCGGCAATGGGGTTGGCCGAGTCGATGTCTTCGGACAGGATGCCCTGCACGCACCCGTGCGCCAGGCCGATGCGCGGCAGGCCGTCTTCGGACGGGGCCGCCGCGAACCACTCGGTGAGGTCGCCGTAGGTGTGGCGCTGCGTCAGCGGCGCGGGCAGCAGCGTGAACTTGCCGGCCACGGTGCGAGCCACCGGCTCCAGGCAGCACACGACATTCGGGGGCACCGTGCCGAGCCTGGCGGCGCGGCTCCAGACCGATTCGCTCAGCGCCGAGTCGTGGTTGCCCGGAATCAGCAGCCACGGGCCGGCAAAGCCCTGCATCGCGTTGAACATGCGGCGGATGGTCTTGTCGGACACGGTCTGCAGGTCGAACACGTCGCCCGCCACCAGCACCGCATCGACGGCGCGCTCGGTCGCGATGCCGGCCAGCCGTTCCACCACCTTGAAGCGGGCCTCGAACAGCGCCGCGGCGTCGTCGGGCTCGAACTGCGAGAACACGCGGCCTATCTGCCAGTCCGCGGTATGGAGCAAAGAAATCATGCGTGGCCCTCCCTTTGCCTCTCGCGTCTTGCGGTCGTCTCGAAAACAGCGAGCATCTTAGATGGCTCGCGATGTCGATCTCGACCGTGGGCGCGGCGGCGGGGCCTTCTTTTTCTTTTTGCCTCGGCTGCGGGCGCGTCTACTTGCTCGCGTGCGCCCCGGCGCATTCGTTCGCCAGCGCGACCGACTGCGCGACCTGCTCGGCGATCTGGGCCCGCAAGGGCTTCCAGTCGACGCTGAACGGTGCCAGCAGAAACCATTCGGCGTGCATCAACGCCAGCGCGGTGCCGACGAGTAACCAGTGCGTGAGCTCCATGTGACTTCCCCCTTGACGAATGAGGGCGCGAGTCTGCACGCTCCGCAAGGCCGGGAACATCCCCAATCCGTGGGATAACTTTCGGCGGATGGGACCGGCGCGCCGGCTCAGCGCGCCGGCAGGTATTGCCGGGGGTCGACGGCCTTGCCGCGGTAGCGGATCTCGAAGTGCAGCTTGGGGTGGCCGGCATCGGCGTTGCCGACCTCGGCGATCTTCTGGCCCCGCTGCACGCGCTGGCCCTGCTTCACCAGCACCGTGCGCACGTTGGTGTAGACCGACATATAAGAACCGCCGTGGTCGACCATGAGCACGCTGCCGTAGCCGCGCAGCGTTTCGGTCACGGCCACCGAGCCATTGCCGATCGACACCACCGCGTCACCCGTGTTGCCGCCGATGTCGATGCCCTTGTTGCTGGTGCCGTTGAAGCCCGCGACCACCTGGCCTGGCGCCGGCCAGCCCCAGTCGCTGCGCCGGGCGGCCGGCGGCACCACGGGATCGGGCTCGCGGGCGGCGGGACGCGGCGGCTTCGGGCGCTCGGCGCTGCTGCTTCGGGGTGGAGGGGGCGCCGACGTGTCCGGCGACGCGGCGGCCGAGGCCCCGCCCGGTGGCGCCACGCGCAGCACCTGCCCTGCTTCGAGCCGGTCGGGGTCCTGCAGGTTGCTCCAGCGGGCGATGTCGCCCGGCGAGCGGCCGGTTCTGGAGGCGATGCGATAGAGCGTGTCGCCCGGCTGCACCACGTATTCGCCGGGCCCCGCCACCGGGGCCTTCGTCGTCGTGCACGCCGCCAATGTCAACGCCGCGATCAGCGCGATGCCCGCGCGCCAGTTCCTGCCTGTCACAACCACTAGCCGTTCCTTTTCTTCCTGATGATGGTGGAGCCTACCAGCAGTGGCTGAAGACCCCGCGCCACCCGGTACGGCGGCCGTGGAAGGCGCGAATTCAGCGCGCGGCGCGCCTGGCCACGCACATCAGGGACAGCGCGCTCGCGGGCGCGGCCGGGTCGCGGCCCGACAGCCGGTTGCCCATGCGGTACTTCCATTGCGCGGGGCCCACCTCGCCCTGGAAGGCTTGCGCGCCGACCTGGTGGTTGTGGGGATACACCCGGACCTCGAAGCCCAGCGGCTCCAGCGTGCGCCGGAAGAAGTCGGGCGTCACGCCGTCGCCCGGCTGGTGGTGGACCTCGGTGCGCAGCCCCCACGACTGCTGGCTGCCGGTCTTGTGAAAACCGCGCCGCGTCGCGCGGTAGACCCACAGCCGCGCGTCCCACATCCATTTGGCCAGGCCCTTGTAGTCCCACGCGGTCAATTGCGGATCGTGGTCGGTAATGAGCAGGCCGTCGGATTTGACGAGCCGCGCGCCCTCGCGCAGCACCGCGTCCATGTCGTCGCAATGGTGCAGCGACGCATTGATGGCCACGATGTCGGCCACCCCCGATCGAAATGGCGTGTGCGCCGCGTCGGCCAGCACCGCCGTGTAGCCCAGGCGCGAGGCCAGCTCGAGCGAACCGGCGGCCACGTCGACCCCGACCAGCAACCTGGGCTTGCCGCCCAGCGTGGCAAAGACATTGCCGGGCCCGCAGCCCAGGTCGATGACCACCTTGTCCGTCCAGTCGCCACCGGCGGCGACCCAGCGGCTTCTGAAGAATTCGTCGCGATGGCAGAAGGCCAGGTATTCCCTGGCCCAGGCCTCGTTGCCGAAATAAATGGCATTGGCCGTCAATGCATCTGAATTGCTCGGGAGAATCGACTCGTAATAGTAGCCGCAACGCTTGAGAACTACATCGGGTAATAAGATGTCGCTAAGCATTTGAAACTTTCAAGGAGTGGATTCTGCATGAAAGCAGATACGCCTTGAAGTCTTGGTTTTTTAATTATTTTGTACAGATATTTTTTATCCGGTTACAGACTCGATTAATTGATAACAGCCGGATCTTTTGGCGGCGTTTCATTTTGCAGGGGCGCGAACCACTCGTTTTTCGCATGTCGCCCTCTGCCGGCGGCGGCCGGAACCCGGTCATGCGGCGGAACGCCCGGACCAGCCGCCTGGCGCCTGTCCCCCTCTGACATCCCCATGAGTACCCCGCTTTCGCAGGCCCCCTTGCGCACCGGGGGACGCCAGCGGGGGCCGCGCTTTGCCAAAAACTGCTCATCAGTTACCCCGGACGGGACAATTGGGGTAGTACGTTTTGGAAATAACTATGTCTACTTGTAACGTAGATCAAAAGACCTCACATCGACTTCAGTAAACACCCTAGGATCGAGTCACGAAAAAAGCATGACTTCCGAATTCAAACTTCAATTGAATAACTGGCCATTTGGCCTATTCATTGGGCTCCATTGTATTTCTTTTCGGGTACTTACATGGAAATTCAAACTGTTTCGCCGGCACGCCGGGACGCTCCAGACGCAGCGCTGGACGACCTGTTCGTGCCGCGATCCAACCCCGAAACATCGGGCGCGCGCCACACCGGCGCACTGACGCTCGACCCCGAATTCACGCGGCGCCACGCGCACGAACTCGCCGCCACCGGCCGGTTGCCCGACACCCTCTGGACCGGCGCCTGGCTGCTGCTGCAGTCGCGCTGGCTCGGCTCGCTCTGGCCGGTGCTGCACGAAGCTGCCGGCCCGCAACCCTTGCATGCGGCGACGACCATGGCCTTCGACGCCACCCGGCCCGCCCGCGCCTGGCTCGCCGAACTCGACCAGGGCCGCCGCGCCGCTTTCTCTGTCGCGACGCGCGCGGGCGTGCAACCCGTTGCGCTGTGGCTGCGTGATGGCGCTGCTGCCGCCGGCACCACCAGTGCCCGCCTGTGCCTCTGGCTGGATTCGGCGCCCGGCACCCAAAGCCTCCACATCGACGTCGCGGCGGACCTGATGGACGGCGCCTCGGCCGCGCAACTGCTGGCCGCCCTCGCCGACACCGCAGCCGACCTGCTCGAACGCCCCGATGCCGCGCTGAACGACATCCGCTCGCTGCCCGTGTCCGACCGCGACGACCAGCTGCGCCACTGGAACACCCCTGTGCCCCGCCTGGACCCATCGCTCACCGTCACCGGCCGCTTCAGCCAACAGGTCAGCGCCACGCCCGACGCTATCGCCCTCATCGAAGGCGACACGCGAATGAGCTACGGCGAACTCGACCAGCGCGCCGCCCTGCTCGCGCAGCGCCTGCAACAGCTGGGCGTGCGCGGCGGCGACAGCGTGGGCCTGCTGATCGACCGCTCGCTGGCCGCCGTGGTCGCGCAGCTCGCCATCCTGAAGGCGGGCGGCGTCTACGTTCCCGTGCCGACCGACTTTCCCCCCGAGCGCATGGCCTACATGTTCAGCGAGGCACAGGCGCGGCACGTGGTCACGACGCAGGCGCATCGCCACCTCGTGCCGGCCGAACAACGTGTTTTTCTGTTCGAAGACGCTTCGGACAATACGGATCGCAGTGCATGGAATGAACCGGCCGTCGACGGCGAGTCGGTCGCGTATGTCATGTACACCTCGGGCTCGACCGGCACGCCCAAGGGCATCGAGATCTGCCACCGCGCCATCTTGCGACTGGTGGTCGGCGCGAACTATGTCGACCTCGCGCCCGGCCGTGCCGTGCTGCATGCCGCGCCGCTGGGCTTCGACGCGGCCACGCTCGAAATCTGGGGCCCGCTGCTCAACGGCGGCTGCTGCGTGGTGCACGACGAACGCGTGCCCACCGGCGCCGGCCTGGCCCGCACCATCGCGCGCCACGACGTACACACCGCCTGGCTCACGGCCGCGCTGTTCAACGCCGTGATCGACGACGACCCGGCCCACCTCGCGGGCCTGCGCCACCTGTTCACCGGCGGCGAAGCGCTCTCGGTGCCGCATGTGCGGCGCGCGCTGGCCGCCCTGCCCGGCCTGGCACTGAGCAACGGCTACGGCCCGACCGAGTGCACCACCTTCGCGGCCACGCACCGCATTCCGCGCACGCTGGCCGCCGACACCCGCTCGGTGCCGCTCGGCCGCCCGATCAACGACACCGTGCTGCGCGTGCTGAGCCCGGCGATGGCGCTGCTGCCGGCCGGCTTTGTCGGCGAGCTGTGCATCGGCGGCCACGGGTTGGCGCGCGGCTACCTGCGGCAGCCCGAACTGAGCGCCGAGCGCTTCGTGCCCGACCCCTTCGGCGGCCCCGATGACCGGCTCTACCGCACCGGCGACCTCGCGCGCTGGCTGCCCGACGGCACGCTGGAGTTCATCGGCCGGCGCGACGGCCAGGTGAAGATCCACGGCCACCGCATCGAGACCGGCGAGATCGAAGCCGCGATCCTCGCGCACCCCGCCGTGCAGTCTTGCGCCGTGCTGGCGCGGCCCGATGCCGATGGGCAACTGCGGCTCGTGGCCTACCTCGTCGCACGCGGTCCGCAGCTGTCGTGGGACGCGCTGCGCGCCCACCTCGCGGCCCGCCTGCCCGCCGCGCTCGTGCCTTCGGCGCAGGTGTGGCTCGCGCAGTTGCCCGTTACGGCCAACGGCAAGCTCGACCGCCGCGCGCTGCCCGAGCCCGCCGCCGGCCGGCCCGAGCTTTCGCAGCCTTACGAAGAGGCGCACGACGCCTTCGAGCAGCAGGTGTGCGAGTCGTTCGCCCGCGCGCTGCGCATCGACAAGGTCGGGCGCAACGACAACTTCTTCGACCTCGGCGGCGACTCGCTGCTGGTGCTGCAGGTGCTGGCCGACCTGAAGCGCGGCTCGGCGCTGCCGCTGTCGACCAACCTGTTCTTCCGCGATCCGACGCCCAAGGCGATGGCCGCGCGGCTGCGCCCGCCGGTTGAAACGCCCGCCGCACCGCAAGCACCGGCGCCGCGCGCGACAACCGCCGCCGCTGCCGATGCCGTCGCCCTGATCGCCACCGCCGGCCGCTTCCCCGGCGCCGCCGACGTCGAGCAGTTCTGGGACAACCTCGTCGCCGGCCGCGACACCGTCAGCTTCTTCGACGACGCCACGCTCGACGCCGGCGTGAGCCAGGCGCTGCGCAGCGACCCCGCTTACGTGCGCGCACGCGGCGTGATCGACGGCATCGAGGACTTCGACGCCGCCTTCTTCGGCATCGGCCCGAAAGAAGCGCAGCTCATGGACCCGCAGCAGCGCGTGTTCCTCGAGATCTGCTGGGAGTGCCTGGAACGCGCCGGCTACGTGCCCGACGCCGCGCCCGGCCCGGTCGGCGTGTACGCCGGCATGTACAACGCCACCTACTTCCAGCGCCACGTGAGCACCCGGCCCGACCTGGTGGAGCCCGTGGGCGAGTTCCAGGTGATGCTGGCCAACGAGAAGGACTACATCACCACGCGCGTGGCCAACCGGCTCAATCTCACGGGGCCGGCCGTCAGCGTGCACACCGCCTGCTCGACCTCGCTGGTGGCCGTGGCCCACGCCTTCCATGCGCTGCGCACGGGCCAGTGCTACATGGCGCTGGCGGGCGGCGCGTCGGTCACGTGCCCGCCGCGCAGCGGCTACCTCTACAACGAGGGCTCGATGCTCTCGCCCGACGGCCACACGCGCAGCTTCGACGCGCAGGCCCGGGGCACCGTGTTCAGCGACGGCGCGGCCGTGGTGCTGCTCAAGCGGCTGGCCGACGCGCAGGCCGACGGCGACACCATCTATGCCGTGCTGCGCAGCGCCTGCGTGAACAACGACGGCGGCGCCAAGGCCAGCTTCACCGCGCCCAGCGTCGATGGGCAGGCCGCAGTGATTCGCGCGGCGCTGGCGGCGGCGGATGTCGATGCGCGCAGCATCTCGTATGTCGAGGCGCACGGCACCGCCACGCCGATGGGCGACCCGATCGAGGTCGAGGCGCTGGCCGTGGCCTACGCCGAGCACACCGACGCGCTCGACTACTGCACGCTGGGCTCGCTCAAGAGCAACGTCGGCCACATGGTCACGGCCGCCGGCGCGGCGGGGCTCATCAAGACCGCGTTGGCACTGCACCACGAGCAGATTCCCGGCACCGCGCACTTCGAGGCGCCCAACCCGGCGATCGACTTCGCGCGCACGCCGTTCCGCGTCAGCGCCAGCCTGCAGCCATGGCCGCGCGCCGACCTGCCGCGCCGCGCGGGCGTCAGCTCGTTCGGCGTGGGCGGCACCAACGCCCACGTCATCGTCGAAGAAGCGCCGCTGCGCCCCGCATCGCCGGCCGCCACAGGCGACCAGTTGCTGTCGCTGTCGGCCCGCTCGGAGGCCGCGCTCGCCATCGCCACCGAACAGCTCGCCGCGCACCTCGAAGCGCATGCCGGCCTGCCGCTGGCCGACGTAGCCCACACCCTCGCGGTCGGCCGCAAGGCCCATGCCTTCCGCCGCGTGGTTGTGGCGGCCAATGCGTCGCAAGCCATCGCGGCCCTGCGCACCACCGACTCGCCGTGGCGCGCCAGCGGCCGCCTCGCCGCGCGTGCGCCGCAGCCGGTGCTGATGTTCCCGGGCCAGGGCGCGCAGTACGCCGGCATGGGCAAGCTGCTGCACGCAGCCGACCCGGTGTTCGCCGCCGCCTTCGACGACTGCCTGAACGCGCTCGAAGGCTCGACCGATTTCGACCTGCGCGAGCGCCTGTTCTCGGACGACGCCAAGGCACTGTCGCCCACCGCCGTCACGCAGCCCGCGCTCTTCACCATCGAGTACGCACTGGCGCGGCGCCTGCTGGCCACCGGCGTGCGTCCGCAGGCGCTCATGGGGCACAGCGTGGGCGAGTTCGTCGCGGCCGTGCTCGCGGGTGTCATGCGGCTCGAAGACGCGGCGCGGCTCGTGGCGCGGCGCGGCGCACTCATGCAGGCGTTGCCGGCGGGCGCGATGCTGTCGGTGCGCATCGATGCCGCCGCGCTGCTTGAAAAGCTTGGCCCGTCGCTGTCGCTCGCCGCCGAGAACGGCCCCACGGCCTGCGTCGCCGCCGGCCCCTTCGAGGCCGTCGCCGCGCTGCAGGCCAAGCTGGAGGCCGAAGGCATTGCTTGCCGCGCGCTGCAGACCTCGCACGCCTTTCACTCCGCCATGATGGACGACGCCGTCGCGCCCTTCGAGGCGCTGGTGCGCCAGGTCGAACTGCACGCGCCGCAGACGCCCATCTTCTCGACGCTCACGGGCCAACTGCTCGAAGCGCAAGAAGCGACCAGCCCCGCCTACTGGGCGCGCCACCTGCGCGGCACCGTGCATTTCTCACCGGCCGTGCGCGCCGCGATGGCGCACACGCCGCAGCCGCTGTTCATCGAAGCCGGTCCGCGCAACACGCTCTCCACGCTGGTGCGCCAGCACGGCGCGAGCAATGCCGTGCCGCTGCTGCATGGCGAGCCCGCCGACGAGGCCCGCACGCTGCGCCTGGCCATCGGCCGCCTGTGGACTTGCGGCGCCGAGGTCGAGCTGCAGCTTCTGTCCACCCGTGCCGGTGCGCAGCGCGTGTGCCTGCCGACCTATCCGTTCGAGCGCAAGCGCTTCTGGGTCGACATCGCCGCCGCGCCCCCCTCTTCGTCTGCCTCTACCGCCGTCTTGCCCGCCCCTTCAGCCACACCCATTCCTTTGGAGCCGATCGTGACAGCTGCAGCGCCCATGCCTCTCCCGCCTCCCGCGTCCAACACCCCGCCGATCGATGCGCGCCTGCGTGCCTTGTTCGAAGACATCTCCGGCATCGACATGGCGCAGGCCGAAGGCAACGCGCCCTTCGGCGAGCTCGGCCTGGATTCGCTCACGCTGACCCAGGCGGCCACGCAGATCAAGAAGCACTTCAAGGTCGCCCTGAGCTTCCGGCAGTTGATGGAGAACTACCGCAGCTTCGACACGCTCTCGGCGTTCCTGCGCGAGAGCCTGCCGGCCGAGGCGGCGCCTGCACCAGCCGTGGCGCAAGCCGCACCGGTTGCCGCAGTGGCTGCAGTGCCTGCGATCCCCACGCAGGCCGTGTACGCCCCGATGCAGGCCAATGCGGCTTCCGGCTCCATCTCCCAGCTCATTGCGCAGCAAATGGAATTGATGCGCCAGCAGCTCGCCTTGCTCTCGGGCGCTGCGCCTGCCGCGCCGGTCCTGCAGCCGGCCGCAGCCATGCCGGCCGCGCCCGCCGCAGCCACCGCCGCCGAAGAACCCGCCCCCTCGAAGGAGCCGCAGCGCTACGACGTCGCCAAGGCCTTCGGCGCCATCGCCCGCATTCACACGCAGCGCACGGCCGAGCCCAGCGGCCGGCAGAAGGCGCGCCTGGCCGCCTTCATTCGCCGCTATGTCGAGCGCACGCAAAAGAGCAAGCAGTTCACCGAAGCCAACCGCCCGCACATGGCCGACCCGCGCGTGGTCAACGGCTTTCGCCCGGTGACGAAAGAGATCACCTACCAGATCGTCATCGAGCGTTCCAAGGGCTCCAGGATGTGGGACCTGGACGGCAACGAGTACGTCGACGCGCTCAACGGCTTCGGCATGAACATGTTCGGCTGGCAGCCCGACTTCGTGCAGGACGCGGTGCGCAAGCAGCTCGACGACGGCTACGAAATCGGCCCGCAGCATCCGCTGGCCGCCGAAGTCACGGCGCTCATCTGCGAACTCACGGGCTGCGACCGCGCCGGCCTGTGCAACACCGGCTCCGAGGCCGTGATGGCCGCGCTGCGCATCGCGCGCACCGTCACCGGCCGCAGCACGGTGGTGGTGTTCACCGGCTCCTACCACGGCACCTTCGACGAAGTGCTGGTGCGCGCCGGCAAGGGCGGCAAGGGCCTGTCGGCCGCGCCGGGCGTGATGAGCGGCATGTTCGGCGACATCCGCGTGCTCGACTACGGCACGCCCGAGGCGCTGGCCTTCATCCGCGACAACGCCGACGACCTGGCCGCCGTGCTGGCCGAGCCGGTGCAAAGCCGCCGCCCCGACTTCCAGCCGCGAGAGTTCCTGCGCGAGGTGCGCGAGATCACAGCGAAGAGCGGCTGCGCGCTGATCTTCGACGAGGTCATCACCGGTTTTCGCACTGCTCTGGGCGGCGCGCAGGAGCTGTTCGGCGTGCGCGCCGACCTCGCGACCTACGGCAAGGTCATCGGCGGCGGCTTTCCCGTCGGCGTGATCGCGGGCAAGCGCGAATTCATGGACGCGCTCGACGGCGGCCCCTGGCAGTACGGCGACGACTCGATTCCCGGCGTGGGCGTGACCTACTTCGCCGGCACCTTCGTGCGCCACCCGCTGGCGCTGGCCGCGGCCAAGGCCTCGCTCACGCACCTGAAAGAAGCCGGGCCCGCGCTGCAGGCCGGCCTCACGGCCAGCACCGGCACCATGGCGGGCGAACTCTCGGCCTGGTGCAAGGAGGTGGGCGCGCCCATCGAGATCCGCCACTTCGCGTCGCTGTGGCGCGTGAGCTGGCTCGAAGACCACCCGCTGCAAGACCTGCTGTTCGCCATGATGCGCAGCCGCGGCGTGCACATCCTGGACAACTTCCCGTGCTTCCTCACCAGCGCGCACAGCGCCGAGGACATCGCCTTCATCCAGCGCGCCTTCAGGGAGTCGGTGGCCGAGATGCAGGAGTCGGGCTTCCTGCCGCGCCGCGCCGCGGTCGTCACCCCCTTCGACGTGCGCAAGCCCGGCGAGGAAGGCACGGTGCTCGCGCGCGACGTCGACGGCCAGCCCTTCTGGTATGTGCCCGACACGCAAGCCGGCGGCCAGCAGGCCCCGGCCCACCTCGTCAATGGAAAGGTCGCAGCATGAACGCCGTCCTTCGCCCCGAGACCGACACCGGAACGGGCGCCGCCATCGGCGGCATCATCGAATGCGTCATTCCGACCACCGAGTCGCAGCGCGAAGTCTGGCTCGGCGCGATGCTGAGCCCCGAGGCCTCGCTGGCCTACAACGAGTCGGTGCTGCTGCGCCTGCACGGCGCGCTCGACGCCGCCGCACTGGGCCGGGCCATGGCCGCGCTGGTCGCGCGCCACCAGTCGCTGCGCGCCACCATCTCGCCCGATGGCAGCTGCATGCTGGTCGGCCAGCCGGCGGCCAGCGTGCTGGGCATGCAGGACCTGAGCACGCTCGACGCGCAGGCACGCGAGCAGGTGCTCAAGTCGGCGCACAACGCCGCCGTGTGCACGCCCTTCGCGCTCGAGCAGGGGCCGCTCTTTCGGGCCATGCTGTACCGCCTGGGCGAGGCCGAGCACGAGCTGGTCATGTCGGCGCACCACGTGGTGTGCGACGGCTGGTCGTGGGCCGTGGTCACCGAGCAGCTGGGCCACCTGTACACCGAGCAGACCGGCCAGGGCCTGCGCCTGAAGGCCGCGCCCGCCTTCGCCGACTTCGCGGCCGAGGAAGCCGCCGAGGCCGCGCACCCCGACATGCAGCGGCACGTGGACTACTGGCTCGAGCGCTTCAGCGGCGGCTCGCTGCCCGTGCTCGACCTGCCGCTGGACCACCCGCGCCCGGCCGTGCGCGCCTTCGCGTCGCTGCGCACCGAGCGCACGCTCGACCGCCGCCTCGTCACCGCCATGCGCTCGGTCAGCGCCAAGACCGGCGCCAGCCTGTTCGCGGGCCTGCTCGGCGCCTTCGTCGCCACGCTGCACCGGCTCACGGGGCAGGACGACATCGTGGTCGGCATCCCCGCCTCGGGCCAGCTGGCGCGCGACATGCCCGCTCTGGTGGGCCACTGCGTCAACCTGCTGCCGCTGCGCGTCACCGCGCATGCGCAGCTGCGCTTCGATGCGCTCATGGGCGAATGCAGCACCGCCGTGCTCGACGCCTTCGAGCACCAGTCGCTGACCTACGGCGCGCTGCTCGGCCAGCTCTCGCTGCAGCGCGACGCCAGCCGGCTGCCGCTGGTGAGCGTGATGTTCAACGTCGACCCCGACGTGGCCAGCGGCACCGACAGCTTCGTGGGCCTGTCGGTCACGCAGGACACGGTGGCGCGCCAGTACGAGAACTTCGAACTGTTCCTGAACCTGCGGCCGCTCGAAGGCGGGCTGGTGGTCGAGGCGCAATACAACACCGGCCTGTTCGACGAGGCCAGCGTGCAGCGCTGGCTCGACATGTTCGAGTGCCTGCTGCGCTCGGCAACGCGCGACCCGTCGGAGGTGATCGGCCGGCTCGAGGTGCTGTCGCCCGAGGCCTCGCATGCATTGGCCGCGCTGCAGCCCGAGCCCACCGACCTCGTGGGCGACCCCTTCGCGCACGCCGGCTTCGTGGCCCGCGCACTCCTGGAACCCGGCCGCCCCGCCGTGCGCGACGGCGCGCGCCGCCGCAGCTACGGCGAGCTCGACGCGCAGTCGAACCAGCTCGCGCATGCGCTGCGCGAGCGCGGCATCGGCCGCGGCCAGCGCGTGGGCCTGTGCCTGGAGCGCGGCATCGACATGCTGGTGGCGCTGCTCGCGGTGCTGAAGTCGGGCGCCGCGTACGTGCCGCTCGACCCGGCGTTTCCGCAGGCGCGGCTGGACCACTACGCGGAAGACGCCCGCCTCGAACTGCTGCTGACCACCTCGGACATCGTGGCCGCGCCGCGCGAATGGCGTGTCGACGCCGCTTCGCACCTGTTCGAGATCGACCGCGACACCGCCTGGCACCAGGCCCCCGTGGGCGCCCTGGCCCCGAGCGAGCAGGACGCGGGCCCCGAAGACGCGGCCTACGTCATCTACACCTCCGGCTCCACCGGCAAGCCCAAGGGCGTGTGCGTGCCGCACCGCGCGGTGGCCAACCTGCTGCAGTCGATGCGCACGGCGCCCGGCATCGGCGCGGCCGACCGCATCGCGGCCGTGACCACGCTGTCCTTCGACATCGCCGTGGCCGAGCTGCTGCTGCCGCTGGCGGCCGGCGCCGAGATCGTGATGGTGCAGCGCGAGACCGCCATGGACGGCAACCACCTGCGCGCGCTGCTCGAGGACGAAGACATCACCATCCTGCAGGCCACGCCCGGCATGTGGCAGCTGCTGCTCGACGCGCAGTGGCCCGGCGCCCCGGGCTTCAGGGGCTGGATCGGCGGCGAGCCGGTGCGCGCGCGGCTGGCGCTGGAGCTGCTCGATCGCTGCGAGGAACTGTGGAACGTGTACGGCCCCACCGAGACCACCGTGTGGTCGACCGTGTGGAACATGCGGCGCGACGTGGTGGCCTCGCGCGGCGTGTCGATCGGGCAGCCGATCGACAACACCGAGGTCTGGATCCTCGACGCCGACCTGCAGCCCTGCCCGCTCGGCGTGCCCGGCGAGATCTGCATCGGCGGCGACGGCATGACGCTGGGCTACCTGCACCGCCCCGAACTCACGGCCGAGCGCTTCGTCACCACGCGCATCCTGGGCAACGCCACGGCCGTGTACCGCACCGGCGACCGGGGCCGCTGGCGCAACGACGGCCTGCTGGAGCACATGGGCCGGCTCGACTTCCAGGTGAAGGTGCGCGGCTACCGCATCGAGCCCGGCGAGATCGAGGCGCGCTGCAACGAAGTGGCCGGCGTGTCGCGCAGCGTGGTGGTGGCGCGCGAAGACCATCCGGGCGACGTGCGGCTGGTGGCGTACCTCGCCTTGAACCCGAACGCGCCGGGCGCGGCCTTCGACCTCGATGCGCTCATGCAGCACCTGCGCGACCACCTGCCGGCCTTCATGCAGCCGCAGCACGTGGTCACGCTCAAGAGCCTGCCCACGCTGCCCAACGGCAAGCTCGACCGCGTCTCGCTGCCCGCGCCGCAGGACGTGCCGCGCGAGGTGGTGCGGCGCGGCGCCGGCCCGCGCAACGACCACGAGCGCAAGGTGCTCGCGGCCATGGAGCAGGTGCTGAGCCTGCCCGGCCTCGACATGAAGGACGACTTCTTCACCATGGGCGGCCACTCGCTGCTGGCCGCGCGGCTGGCCACGCTGCTCAGCCGCGAGTTCCAGGTCACGCTGCCGCTGCGCACGCTGTTCGAGGCCCCCACCGCCGAGCGGCTGGCCGTGGCCGTCGAGGCGCTGCAGGGCGCGGGCGCCGGCGTGCAGGCGCCGCTGGCCCACCGGCCCGAACGCGAGAGCGCGCCGATGACGCCTTCGCAGGAGCGCATCCGCTTCATGGAAGAGCTGCACCCCGGCCGTTCGGTCTACAACGCCCCGTCGGCGCAGCGGCTGCTGGGCGAGTTCGACGCGGCGCGCTTCGAGTCGGTGCTGCGCGAGATCATTCGCCGCCAGCCCGCGCTGCGCACCTCTATGGGCACCGACGCGCGCACGGGACAACCCGTCCAGTCGATTGCGCGGGATGTGGAATTTTCATTGCCGGTGATCGACCTGCGCGACCTGCCCGCCGACCAGCGCGAGGCCGAGCTGGCCGAGCAGATGCAGGAGCTGGCCGACCGGCCCATCGACATCCACCGCGCGCCGATGGCGCACGCCGCGCTCTTCAGGCTCGACGAGCGCGACCACGCCTTCGTGTTCGTGCCGCACCACCTGGTGTGGGACGGCTGGTCTTTCGACCTGATGCAGCGCGAGTTGTCGGCCCTGTACGACGCGGCCGAGCGCGGCCGCCCGCACGGCCTGCCCGCCATTGCCACCACGCACGGCGACTATGCCGAATGGCTCGCGCAATGGATGCAGGAGCCCGCGTTCGAGGAGCAGCTTTCGTTCTGGCGCAAGCGCTTTGCCGCCGCGCCGCTGCCGCGCCTGCCCCAGACCGACATGCCGCGCCGCGCGGGCAAGAGCGGCCAGGGCGGCACGCAGTGGATCCAGATCGACCTGGCCACCACGCAGCGGCTGCGCGAGGCGGCGCGCGGCATGGACGTGACGCTCAGCATGCTCACCTTCGGCCTCTATGCGCTGACCATGGCGCGCACCATCGGCTGCGACGCCATCGTCATCGCCAACCCGGTGCGCGGGCGCCAGCAGCCCGAGACCGAGGACGTGATGGGCGTCTTCAACAACGTGCTGCCGGTGTCGCTGCAGATCGACATGCGCCAGTCGCTGCCCGAGTTCATGCACTACGTGAAGGACGAGCTGCTCACGCTCATGAACTACCAGCAGGTGCCGTTCGAGCGCCTCGTGGCCGAGCCCGGCGCCGGCGGGCAGGCCAAGGCCTCGGGCCCGTACCAGTCGATGTTCTCGTTCCAGGACGCACGCGACCGCTCGCGCCGGCTCGGCAGCCTGCAGACGCGGCAGATGCACCTGATGCAGCGCGGCGCCACCGACGACATCGGCGTGTGGCTGATGGACAAGGCCAACGGCCTGGAAGGCGCGCTGATCTACAACGCCGACATCTACCTGCGCGAAACCGGCGCGCAGCTGCGCGAGCGCTACCTCGAGCTGCTGCACCGCGCGGCCGACCGCCCCGACGCCCCGCTGGCCGACATTGCCAGCGCCGACAACTCGACCAGCGCGGCCTACCTGCGCAAGCTCGCGGCCGACGGCACCCGGGCCGAGGCGCCGGCCAGCGCGGCGGAAGGCGCGCCGAAGGCCAAGGCGGGGCTGATGAACCCGGAGCAGGCGCAGCTCGCGCAGATCTGGGCCGGCGTGGTCGGCATCGACGTGAACGACATCCGCGCCAACGACAACTTCTTCGACCTCGGCGGCGATTCGCTGCTGGTGCTGCGCGCGGTGCAGCAGACCGAGCTGCTGCTGGGCTACCGCGTGGAGCCGCGCCGCTACCTGTTCGAGAACCTGGGGCAGATCGCCGCCTCGTCCACCTTCCACCCGGTGCACGCGGCCGGGCCCGACAGCATTCCGTCGGAGCTGCAGAGCCTGCCCGCGGCCTCGGCGCCGCGCGGCGGCCTGCTGGGCCGGGCCCTCGGCGGCTGGCTGCGCAAGAACTGAAGGAACACACCATGCAAAGCGCCACGCTTGCACGCGCCATCGACGCGCCGGTGTGCCGGTATGTCGACCTGGACGAGTTCACCGACCTGCTGCCCGCGCAGGTGCTGTCGGACGAAGAGCGCGCGCGGGCCGGCAAGTTCCGCTTCGCCACCGACCGCCAGCGCTTCGTGGCGGCGCACATCGCGCTGCGGCAGGCGCTGGCCGCGCACACCGGGCTGCGCGCCGACACGCTGAGCTTTGCCACCGGCTCCTTCGGCAAGCCCTCGCTGCCGGGCCGCCCGCGCACGCAGTTTTCGCTGAGCCACAGCCAGGGGCTGGCGCTGATCGCCATCGGCGGGCGCGGCCCGCTGGGGGCCGACATCGAGCAGCTGCGCCCCATGCCCGACGCCCCCGCGCTGGCCGCGCGGCACTTCACGCCGCGCGAGAACGAGGCGCTGGCCAGGCTGCCCGCGCGCGAACGCGACCACGCCTTCCTGACCTGCTGGACGCGCAAGGAGGCCTGCCTCAAGGCCATCGGCGTGGGCCTGCTGGTGCCGCCGCGCAGCTTCGAGGTGGGGCTGGAGCCCGACTGCCGCAGCGTCGAGCTGCCGGTGGCCGGCCGCATCCTGTGGCTGGTGCTGGGGCCGGCGCCCGCGCGGCTGGACAGCGTCGGTTCGATCGCGGAATGGCGCGAGACCCAGGGCCGCGCCGTCGTCAACGGCCCGATGGCGGAGGCCCAGGCATGAACGCCCTCGCGCTGATGTTCGGGCCGGCCTCGCGCCAGCTCTTCGGCATGTTCCATCCGGCCGAGGACGGCGGCGCGCGCGACACCGCCGTGCTGCTCTGCCCGCCCTACGGCCCCGAGGGGCTGCGCACGCACCGCTTCTTCAAGGTGCTGGCCGAGCGCCTGGCGCGCAGCGGCGTCGCCACGCTGCGCTTCGACTTCTACGGCACCGGCGACTCGCCCGGCGACGAACGGCAAGGCGAGTTCGAGGGCTGGCGGCGCGACCTGTGCTGCGCGCACGAGGAGCTGGGCCGCCGCGCCCCGGGCACGCGCATCGTCTGGGTCGGCGCGCGGCTGGGCGCCACGCTGGCCGTGCTGGCCGCGCGCAACGGGCGCTGCGACCCGGTGCGGCTGGTGCTGTGGGAGCCGGTGATCGACGGCCGGCGCTATGCGCGCTTCCTGCGCGAGCAGCACGTGGTGGCCATCGACACCACCTTCTGCATTCCCGACCTGGCCTGGCGCCGCGACCTGCTGCGCGAGCCCGACGCGGTGCCCGAAGAGGCGCTGGGCACCTCGCTGTCGCCCGTGCTGCGCGCGCAGCTCTCGGCGCTCGTGCCCGACGCGCTGCCGCTCACCGCGCTGCACGACACGCTGGTGCTGGCGCAGCCCGACGACGCGCACACGGCGCAATGGGCGGCCGAGCAGCAGTCGCGCCACATGCCCGTGCGCCTGGCCTATTTCAAGCACCGGCTCGACTGGACCGCCGACCCCTACCCCAACAGCGCCATGGTGCCGGCCGATGCGCTGAGCCGCCTGCAGGGAGCCATTCATGAATGAGATGACACAAAGCCCGGTGCGCTTCGGCCAGGGCGAAGCGCTGGTGGGCATGCTCACCACGCCCGCGCACCATGCCATGGCCGCCACCGGCTGCCTGATGCTCAACATGGGCGCCAACCACCGGGTCGGCCCGCGCCGCATCAACGTCAAGCTGGCGCACCTGCTGGCCGCGCGCGGCGTCGGCAGCCTGCGGCTCGACCTGGGCGGCGTGGGCGACAGCGACGCGCTCGACACCGCCAGCGACCTGCGCACGCGCGCCGTGCAAGACCTGCGCGCCGCCATGGACCTGGTCGAAGGCACGCTGGGCATTCGCCAGTTCGTGATCGTCGGCATGTGCTCGGGCGCCGAGCACGCCATGGCGGTGGGCGCGCTCGACCCGCGCGTGGTCGGCCTTTCGCTGTTCGACGGCTTTGCGTTTCCCGAGCGGCGCACGCGCTGGGAGCGCACCGTGCGGCGCGCGCTGGCGGCGCCGGGGCATCCGTCGTTCGTGGGCAAGGCCGTGCGCTGGGTGCAGCGCCGCGTGCTGCGCATGCAGCCGGCGAACAAGACGCTGCCCGGTTTCTTCACCGAGGAAAGCTCGCCCGACGCCACCGCGAACTGGTTCGCCGCCACGATGAAACAGCTGGCCGAGCGCAGGGTCGCGATGCAGCTTCTGTATTCGGGCTCGCTGCACGTCTGCGACCGCGACCGCGACCAGCTCGGCGCCTTCCGCCACGCGTCTTTCGCGCAGGCGCTGCAGTACGAATTCATGCGGGACGTCGACCACACCGTCTGCACGGAGAAGGGACAGCAGCTGTTCCTCCAGGCCGTGGGCGACTGGGTCGCCGACCGCTGTTTCGGCACCAGCACGGAGCGGCGCAGCCCCAGCCGCACCGTGGCCGGTGCCACCCGCGCCATGCCCACCACATGGGCCGCGCCCTAGGCACCCACCCGTCACACGGCAGTCAAGGAGATCACCATGGAACGCATCGATCCAGCCAGGCCCTCACACGGCACCCGCACACTCTCGGCCCTGGCCCTTGCGGAGTACAGGCTGCGATGGCTCGGCCTGGCGTTGCTGCTGTCGCTCGGGCTGGCGGGCTGCGCGCCGGGCTTCGGCTCGCCGGGCGCCCTCGGCTTCACCAGCGCCAACGGCGACGCCACCGCATCGGCCTCCGGCGACAACGGCAAGATCATCCAGATCACGCCCGACCTGATCCGCGCGCAGATCGCGCAGCGGCCCACGGCCGTGTCCGAAGACGTGAAGCGCCTGTTCGCGCCGGTGCCGGTCTACACCATCGGGCCGGGGGACGTGGTGGGCATCATCGTGTACGACCATCCGGAGCTGCTGCCCAACGCCGGCGCGGTGATCGCGCAGCAATCCGACCCGACCGGCGTGACCGTGGCGCCCGGCTTCATCGTCGACGCCAAGGGCGAGATCTTCTTTCCCTACATCGGGCGCACCAAGGTGCAGGGCCTGACCGAAAGCGGCGCCTCGGAACTGGTCGCGCGCCGCATCAAGGCCTTCGTCAAAGACCCGCAGGTGTCGGTGCGCATCCAGTCGTTCCGCAGCCAGCGCGCCTATGTGCAGGGCGAGGTGCGCACGCCCGGCCTGCAGATCTTCACCGACGTGCCGATGACGCTGTCGGAAGCCATCAGCCGCGCCGGCAGCTTCACGCAGATCGGCGACCGCTCGCGCATCACGCTGACGCGCGGCGGCCGCTCCACGGTGCTCGACCTGGCGATGCTGCAGTCCCTGGGCGTGGACGCCAACAGCATTCCGCTGCGCAACGGCGACATCGTGAACGTCGGCACCCGCGAGGACAGCCGGGTCTACGTGATGGGCGAAGTGCGGGCGCCGTCGGCGCTGCAGATGCGCCAGAACGGCCGGCTGAGCCTGAACGAGGCGCTGGGCGACGTGGGCGGCCCCGACCTCGCGACCTCCGACCCCGGCCAGATCTACGTGGTGCGCAATGCGCCGGACAACCCCGACCGCCAGCAGATATTCAACCTCAACGCGAAGAACCCGGTGGCGCTGGCGCTGGCCGACCGCTTCGAGCTGCTGCCGCGCGACGTGGTGTACGTCGACCACGTGCCGCTGGTGTCGTGGAGCCGCGTGTTCAGCCTGATTCTTCCGGCGGCCCAGGTCGTCAACCTCGCCCGCGACACCGCCCGGCGGTAAGCGATACGGCCCCCTTCCCGCACGAAAAGGTGAACCCCATGAACGCGCGTTGGCAAGCTTCGCTCCCGGCCCCCGCGGCCGCCCCTGTGCCCATGGTCGAGGCCACCTGGGTGCGGGAGTCACGGTTCCAGGAATACCTGGACATCCTGATCGACAGCCGCTGGCTGATTGCCACGGTGACGGCGCTGGCGCTGATCGGGGGGGCGTGCTACGCGCTCTTCGGTCCGCGCGTGTACGAGGCCAACATCCTGATCCAGGTCGAAGACCCGGACCGGGCGGGCGGCAATTTTCCGGGCGACGCCAACGGCGGCGGCGGCATCAGCGTGAAGACGCCGACCGCCGGCGAGACCGAGATCCTGCGTTCGCGCATGGTGCTGGGCCAGGCCATGGAGAACACCCGGCTCTTCATCAGCGCCCGGCCGCACTACATCCCGGTGATCGGCGAATTCCTCGCGCGGCATTCGACCCAGCTGTCCACGCCCGGCGTGCTGGGCATGGGCAACTACGTGTCGGGCACCGAGCGCATCGCCGTCGCGCAGATGGACGTGCCGCCGGCCTTCGAGGGCAAGAAGTTCCTGCTGACCGCGGGCACCGACGGCAGCTACACGCTGAGCAACGCCGGCCTGGACACGTCGCTGCAGGGCAAGGTCGGCGTGCCGCTGGACGCCACCGTGCCAGGCGGCGCGCTGCACCTGCTGGTGGGCTCGTTCGACGCGGAGCCCGGCGGCGCCTTCGAGCTGGTGCGCTACTCCAAGCAGCTCACCTTGCTGGGCCTGCAGAAAGACCTGCGCGTGGTCGAGAAAGGCAAGCAGTCGGGCGTGATGGACATCAGCATGCAGGCCGAGAACCGCGGCCAGCTGGCCGACGTGCTCAATGAAATCTCGCGTCTGTACGTGCGCCAGAACATCGACCAGAAGACGGTGCAGGCCGAGCGCGCCCTGGCCTTCCTGGGCACCGAGCTGCCCAAGTTCAAGGCCCAGCTGGAGCAGTCGGAAGACAGCTACAACCAGTACCGCAACCAGAACGGCACCATCAGCCTGGACGACGAGGCCCGCAACGCGCTGTCGCAGAACGTCGACCTGCAGGCCAAGCTGCTGGACGCCAAGCAGAAGCGCCTGGACCTGGTGGGCCGCTTCACCGCCGCGCATCCGGCCGTGCAGACGCTGGACACGCAGATCGCCTCGCTCAAGAAGGAGCTGGGCGCGGTCGACGGGCGCATCCGCCGCATGCCGATGCTGCAGCAGAACTCGCTGCGCATGCAGCGCGACATCAAGGTCAACACCGACCTCTATGCGACGCTCTTGAACAGCTCGCTGCAGATGCGCCTGGCCAAGGAAGGCAAGGTGGCCAACGTGCGCGTGCTCGACCAGGCGCTGCTGCCCGAGAAGCCGGTGCGGCCCAAGGCGCTGATCGTCATGGCGCTGTCGCTGGCGGGCGGGCTCTTTCTCAGCGGTGCCGTGGCGCTGCTGCGCAAGACGCTCAGAAAGTCCATCGCCAGCCCCGACGAGATCGAAGCCGTGACGGGGCTCAACGTGTACAGCACCATCGCGCTGAGCACCCAGCAGCGCGTGCTCGACCGCGCCATCCGCAGCGGCAAGCCGGGCGTGAAGGTGCTGGCGGCGCTGCATGTCGAAGACCCGGCGCTGGAGGGGCTGCGCCGGCTGCGCACCGCGCTCAAGTTCGTGATGATGGGCGCGCCGAACAACCGCGTGCTGATCTCCAGCGCCACGGCCGGCGCGGGCAAGACCTTCGTGTCGTCCAACTTCGCGACGCTGCTGGCGTCGTCGGGCAAGCACGTGCTGCTGGTCGACGCCGACCTGCGCCGCGGCACCCTGAGCGAGGAGTTCGGCCTGCAGCGCAAGGACGGGCTGTCGGACATCATCACCGCCGGCCTGCCGATCGACCGGGCCATTCACTACCACGTGCTGCCGCGCCTGGACGTCATGACCTCGGGCACGCTGCACCCCGACCCCGCCGGCATGATGACCAGCGACGTCTTCGCGCAGACGCTGGCCACCCTGTCCGAACGCTACGACGTGGTGATCGTCGACGCGCCGCCCACGCTGCTGGCCTCCGAGACCGCCGCGATGGCGCCGAGCATGGGCACGCTGCTGCTGGTGGCCCGCGCCGACCAGAGCGAAAGCGGCGAGCTGCTCGAAAGCGTCAAGCGGCTGGGCCATGTGGGCGCGGCGTTCCACGGGGTGGTGTTCAACGCGGTCGACACCACGCAGCGCCACTACCGCGGCTACAGCTACGGCTATGGCTACGAGATGTACCGGCGCGAACCGGCGCATGCGCTCGGCGAGGCCGACACCGTCATGCCCCGGCGCATCGAACCGGAGCACGCGACATCATGAGCGCCCTTCGCTCCCCCCCGCCCGCGCGGCCCACCGCGCGCACGGCCGCCAACACGCCGGTCTACGGGCCAATCGGCGGCGCCCCCTGGCTGCGGGTGGCCAAGCGCGCCGCGGACATCGCGATGGCCGGCTCGTTCTTCCTGTTCTTCGGCTGGGCCTATGCGCTGATCTGGCTCGGCGTGCGCATGACCTCGGGCAGCCCGGCCATCTACATGCAGCCGCGCTACGGCAAGGACGGCAAGGTGTTCCGCTTCCTGAAGTTCCGCTCGATGGTGGCCGACGCCGACGCCGTGCTGGCGCGCCACCTGCGCGAGAACCCCGCCGCCCGCCACGAGTGGGCCGTGTACCAGAAGCTGGCGCACGACCCGCGCATCACCCGCTTCGGCGCCTTCCTGCGCAAATACAGCATCGACGAGTTCCCGCAGTTCTGGAACGTGCTGCTGGGCGACATGAGCATGGTCGGCCCGCGCCCCTGCATGTTCGCGCAGAAGGAGCTGTACGGGCACTACTGGAACCACTACTGCGCCGTGCGCCCGGGCATCACGGGCCTGTGGCAGATCAGCGGGCGCAACGAGGTCAGCTACCGCCGCCGCGCGGCGATGGACGCGGAGTACGTGGCCACGCTGTCGCTGGGGCGGGACTTCGTGATCCTGCTGAAGACCTTTGCGGTGGTGGCCGGGGCGCACGGGTCGCGCTAGCACCGTCCAAAGCAAACAACCCTCCACGAAAGAAGCCATGCGTATCTTTGTTGCGGGACATCGCGGAATGGTCGGCCAGGCGCTGACGCGGCGGCTGGCGCAGGCGGGCCACGAGGTGGTCACGCGCGGCCGCGCCGAGCTCGACCTGCTCGACCAGGCGGCGGTCGCCCGTTTCTTCGCGGCCGAGCCCGTCGACCAGGTGTACCTGGCGGCGGCCCGGGTCGGCGGCATTCATGCCAACGCGACCTACCCCGCGCAATTCATCTACGAGAACCTGATGATCGCGGCCAACGTCACGCACCAGGCCTTCGCGGCGGGCGTGAAACGCATGCTGTTCCTGGGCTCCAGCTGCATCTACCCCCGGCTGGCCGAACAGCCCATGGCCGAAGACGCGCTGCTCGGCGGCCCGCTGGAGCCGACCAACGAGCCCTACGCCATCGCCAAGATCGCGGGCCTGAAGCTGTGCGAGAGCTACAACCGGCAGTACGGCGCCAGCCACGGCATCGACTACCGCAGCGTGATGCCGAGCAACCTGTACGGCCCCGGCGACAACTACCACCCGCAAAACAGCCACGTGGTGCCCGCGCTGCTGCAGCGCTTTCACCTGGCGCGCGAGGCGCACGCGCCCCACGTGACAATCTGGGGCAGCGGCCGGGCACGGCGCGAGTTTCTCTATGTCGACGACATGGCCGAGGGTTGCCTTGCCGTGATGGACCTGCCGCGCGCCGCCTACGCGCGGCACACGGCGCCGATGCGCGGCCACATCAACCTCGGCACCGGCGAAGACGTGTCGATTGCCGAGCTGGCCGCGCTGGTGCGCGAAGTCACCGGCTACGCGGGCGACATCCGCTACGACGCCACCCAACCCGACGGCGCGCCGCGCAAGCTGCTCGACGTGTCGCGCGCCGCAGCCATCGGCTGGCGGCCCACGGTGCCACTGGCCGAGGGGCTGCGCCGCGCCTATGCCGCCTACCTCCAGGCGGCCCCTTCCACCTTGCCCACCCAAGAGATCGAACATGCCTAAACGCGCACTCATCACCGGCATCACGGGCCAGGACGGCTCCTACCTGGCCGAACTGCTGATCGACAAGGGCTACGAGGTGCACGGCATCAAGCGGCGCACCTCGCAGTTCAACACGGGGCGCATCGACCACCTGTACGCCGACGTGCACGAGATCGCGCAGCGCCACCTGCACCTGCACCACGGCGATCTCGCGGACGGCAGCAACCTCACGCGGATCATGCAGGAGGTGCAGCCCGACGAGGTCTACAACCTGGGCGCGCAGAGCCATGTGGCCGTGAGCTTCGAGAGCCCGGAGTACACGGCCGACATCAACGCGCTGGGCACGCTGCGGCTGCTGGAGGCCATCCGGCTGCTGGGCCTGCAATCGAAGACGCGCTTCTACCAGGCCAGCACCAGCGAGCTCTACGGCCTGGTGCAGGAAGGCCGCCAGAGCGAGAGCACGCCCTTCTACCCGCGCAGCCCCTACGGCGCGGCCAAGCTCTACGCCTACTGGATCACCCGCAACTACCGCGAGGCCTACGGCTTCTACGCATGCAACGGCATCCTGTTCAACCACGAGAGCCCGCGCCGCGGCGAGACCTTCGTGACCCGCAAGGTCACGCGCGGGCTGGCCAACGTGGCGCAGGGGCTGGAGCAGTGCCTGTTCCTGGGCAACATGAACGCGCTGCGCGACTGGGGCCACGCCAGGGACTATGTGCGCATGCAGTGGCTGATGCTGCAGCAGCCCACGGCGGTCGACTACGTGATCGCCACGGGCATCCAGTACAGCATTCGCGAGTTCGTGGCCAAGGCCGCGCGCCAGCTCGGCATCACGCTGGTGTTCGAGGGCCGCGGGCTCGATGAGGTGGCCGTGGTCAGCGCGATCGAAGGCGACGACGCGCCGGCCGTCTGCGTGGGCGACGTGCTGGTGCGGGTCGACCCGCGCTACTTCCGCCCCGCCGAAGTGGAAACGCTGTGCGGCAACCCGGCCAAGGCCGCGGACGACCTGGGCTGGGTACCCGAGGTCACGCTCGACCAGATGGTGGCCGAGATGGTCGCCTCCGACCTCGGGCTGGCCAAGCGCCGCGCGCTGCTGCAGCGCCACGGCTATCACACGCCGCAGAGCATCGAGGCCTGAGCGCACGGACCCCGCCATGAGAACCCTCGCCTTCTGGTCCAGCCTTGCCTGCGCCCTGCTGTGCGGGCTGGTCGATCCCGTGTGGGGCTACACGGCGGTGTTCGCGCTGTCGCTGGTGCAGCTGTCGCTGCTGGGGGCTTCGGGCGGCAGCGTGTTCCTGCTGATCCACTACGCGACCCTGCTCACCTACTTCTCGCTGGCACCCGCGATGCAGATCGCCAACGACGTGGAGTTCTGGGAAACCGGCGTGCTCGGCACGGCGGCGCACACGCAGGCGCTGGTGATGCTGCTGATGTACATGGCCGGCATCGAGGCCGCGCGCTTCGGCATGCACGACGCGCCGGCGCACCTGCCCGGCCTGCACCACACACGCGCCGTGGGCGTGGCCCACCCGTTCCTGCTGCTGCTGAGCTGCTCGATCGCGGCCTTCGCGACGCTCTTCATCCGGCCCGAGCTGAACTTCGTGGCGCGCGGCATCGTGGGCGAGGACGACAGCGTGCCGGTCGACTTCATCGTGTTCTCGACGCTGCCCAAGCTGGTGGTGCTGATGTGCTTCGTGGCGCTCACGATCCACGCGTTCCGCCGCCGCACGCCATGGGCCTGGGCCTCGGCGGGGCTGGCGCTGGCGCTGGCGGCCGTGGCGGCCAACCCTGTCAACACGGCGCGGCAGATCCTGCTGATCGGGTTGCTGCCGCTGCTCATTCACGCGATCGGGCGCAGCCGCCGCTGGACGCTGGCCGCGGTGATCTTCGGCGCCATCGCGGGCCTCGGCCCGGTGCTGAACCTGTTCTCGCGCGGCAGCATGTGGGGCGAAGGCCTCACGACCTTTCCGTTCAGCCAGGACTTCGACGCCATGTTCGTGGTCGCCGGCATCCTGGAGCGCGCGCCCATTCCCGACCTGGGCTGGGGCCGCTACCTGCTGTCGGCCTTCTCGTTCTTCCTGCCGCGCGACCTGAAGATGTTCCCCGAGTTCGACCCGCTCGGCTGGTCGGCCATCCTGGGCAACTTCTCGCAGAGCAACCTGTCGCTGCCGCCGTTCACCACGGCGTACTTCGACTTCGGAATGATGGGCCCGCTGCTGCTGGGCATCGCGATTTCGGCGGGCTTCCGGCTCGTCGACAAGGCGGTCGACCCGCAGCGGGCGCTGTCGGGGCGCTACCTCTCGGCGCTGGTGCTGCTGTCGGCCTACGTGCCGTTCATGCGCGGCCCGATCCTGGGCTGGGGGCCGTTCGCGACCTCGGGCCTGATCGCGGCGGTGATCGCCGGCGCCCTGAGCGCCCGTGCCCGGCGTGCCCGCCGCCCCCGCCGCGTGCGTGCCCTACGCCCCACCGCGCGGCGCAACCTGCCGACCCCGTGAGCACCCCATGGCCACCTATCTGTTCTACGACACCATTCGCCTGAACCCCGGGGCCGGCGGCGTGCTGAACGTCTCCGAGGTGTTGCTGCGCAGCATGCGGCTGTCGCACGACGACCATGTGCAGGCCGTGAGCGAGCGGCATCCGCGCCTGTACGCGGCGGCGCGGCGCCTGCGGGTCAGCCGCTTCATCCTGGACACGCTGCTCTACAACGCATACCGCGTGCTCGCGCTGCTGACCGGCCGGCAGGTGCATGCGCTGTTCCCGAACTACTTCCTGCCGTTCGCGCCGTTCGGCCGCCACGAGGACGCCATCGTCATCGTCCACGACCTGCAGTACAAGACCTACCCGCAGTACTTCAGCCGGACCAAGCGGCTCTGGCTGGACTGGAACCTGTGGCGCATCGCGCGCAGCGCCGCCGATGCGGTGTTCATCAGCAAGAGCAGCCTGCAGGACTTCGAGCGCCACTTTCCACGCTGCGCGCATTCGTCGGTGATCTTCAACCCGGTGGACGCCCTGCGCGCCCCTGTCCCGGCCGACGCGTCGCCGGCGCAGGAGCGCTACCTCATCGCCGCCTACCACTACTACCCCCACAAGAACTTCGCCGGCATCCTCGCGCTGTTCGAGCGCATGAAGAGCGCGGGCCTGGTCGACTTTCTCGACATCACCGGCAACGGAGCGGCCGACGTGGAGCGCATGGTCGCCGCGCTGGCGCCCGAGGTGCGCGACTGCGTGCGGCACCGCGGGCTGGTGTCGCGCGAGGAGCTGATCCGCCTGTACCAGGGCGCGACGGCGTTCATCTCGCTGTCGACCTTCGAGGGCTTCAACCTCTCGGCCGCCGAGGCCGCCACGCTGGGCGTGCCGCTGCTGCTGTCGGACATTCCGGTGCACCGAGAGCTGTTCTCGGGCTACGGCTTCTTCGTGGGCAGCGCGCCCGGCGATCCCTACCGGCTCGCGCGCTACCTGGCGCGGCACGCGCGCACGCGCCCGGCATGGCTGCATGCCGAGGCCTGCGCGCCGTCGGCGGTTGCCGCGCGCTACCTCACGCTCAAGCGCGACGCCGTCTCGCTGACGAGGGCCTTGCCATGACCACGATGCGCGGCGGCTTCTCGCGGCAGTTCTTCCGGTTCCTGCTGGCGGCGCTGTTCGTCGGGCCCGCGATGGCGGCGGGAACCGCCCAGCCGCCGCAGGCCGCCCTGCCGCCCGAACCGCCGGTGCCCGGCTTCGGCGTGATGATCCATTACCTGCCCGAGAAGCAGTCCGTCGGGGAGATCCGGCGCTTCGACGTGAACGCCTTCGCCTCGTCGCTGGCGGAAATGCATGCGTCCCACCTGATCCTGACGCTCGGCCAGAACAGCGGCCAGTACATCGCGCCCAACTCGGCGCTGGAAGTGCTGTGCCCCGAGAGCGTGAAGAACCGCCCCCCGCGCGACCTGCCGCTGGAAATCGGCGAGGCGCTGCGCAGCCGGGGTATCGCGATGATCCTGTACCTGCCGTTTCGCGCGCCGCAGTTCGACAAGACGCTGATGGCCTGCCTCGGCGACATCTCCGAGCAGGAGCCGCCGCCGCCGCGCTTCATCGCCGCCTGGTCGAGCGTGATCCGCGACTGGTCCGAGCACTACGGCCCGCTCGCCGCCGGCTGGTGGTTCGACGGCACCTACAACACCCGGGGCGTGACCGCGTCGGGCTGGGAAATGCTCTGCGACGCCGCGCGCAGCGGCGCGGCCAACCGCTGGCTGGCCTTCAACGCCGGCGAGGGCCCCGAGCGCTACAGCCTGAAGAGCGCGCCCTGCCAGAACCTCATGGCCGGCGAGTATCTGCAGCCGCCCGCGCATTTCGCGCCGCCGCCCTCGGAGCTGATGTTCCACGTGCTGACGCCGCTCACCGCCTCCTGGGCGCGCGAGGCGCCCGCGCGCTTCACGGTGCAGCAGCTGCGCGACTGGATCGGCGAGGCCCGCGTGGCGCGCGGTCTCTTCACGCTCGAGATGCCGACAGACAACAAGGGGCGCTTCGACCCCGCGCATGTGGCGCTGGTGAAAAGCGCCACCACGCGCAAGCCCTGAGCCATTCCCACGATTCCCAACCACGCTGTCACACCCATGAACCCCGCTCTCCCCTTCATCGTCGTCGAGGACCGCCATAACAAGACGCTCGCGCTGTGCCGCCAATCCGCGGCGCTGGCGCAGGAGCAATTGATCGTGCTGTCGGGCACCGACGCCGGCCCCGCCTACGAGCGCTTTCGCGCCGCGTACGTCCACCTGTCGAGCAACCCGCCGGAGTTCGAGAAGATCTGCTTCCGGCGCTACTTCCTGCTCGCGCAGTACCTGGCCGCCAACCCCGGCTGCCGCGCCTTCGCGCTGGTCGACAGCGACGTGCTGCTGTTCCAGGGCATCGGCGCGCATGTGCGGCAACTCGCGGGCAAGGCGGACTTCTCGGGCTCCTTCATCCAGCCGGCCGACGGCTGGAACCCCTGCCAGATCTCGCCGCACGTGAGCTACTGGACCGCCAACGGCCTGCAGCGCTTCGTGGCCTTCGTGCTCGACACCTACCTCACGCCCTCGGGGCGCCGCAAGCTGCGCGACATCGCGGCGCGCTTTGCCGCGCGCGGCATGCGCGGCGGCGTGTCCGACATGACGCTGCTCTACCTGTGGGCCCGCGCGAGCGGCAATGCCGACCCGATCAACCGGGTGCTCGACGGCAAGGTCATCGACCACAACGTGAACAGCCCGCACAACCACCTGGCGTGGGAGTTCCGCTACCGCGGCGGCGCCAAGCGCATCGCCTATGTCGACGGCCGCCCTTGGCTCACGCCCACCGGCGGCGGGCGCACCAACGTGGTGGCGCTGCACTTCCAGGGCAGCGCCAAGATGGCCATGCCGCATGCGCTGCACGGCCGCATGCGCACCGTCGCCGCCGTGACCTACGCGCTGCTGGTGGCGCGCCGCGCCAAGAACAAGGCCTTCCGGCTCGCCTCGCGCCTGCGCCGGGCGCTCGACCTGCTCGGCGTCCAGCGCGCGCCGGCCGCCAAGTAAGCCGCCCCGCAACCCGAACCGGCCACACGCCATGAAACCCTTCAGCCCGTCCCTCGCACTGCCCGGCGCGCGCATGGCGCGGCTCCTCGGCCTGGGCGCGCTGGTGTCGCGGCTGTACGTCTACCTGTCGGGCTTCCTGGCCATCTTCCTGATGGCGGCCAATGTGTCGCCGGCGCGCTTCGGCGAATACTCCATCTACCAGTCGGTGCTGGAAGTCGCGCTGGTGGTGGGCACGCTGGGCAGCACGCTGCTGTTCTCGCGCAACGCGGCCGCCGTGCCGCCGGCCGTGACGCGGGGCGACGTGCTGCGCACGCTGGCCTTCGGGTTGCCGCTGGCCACCGCGCTGATCATCGTCATCCTCGCGGCGCAGCGGCTGCCCGTGGCCGACGGACCGTTCGTGCTGGTGGTGCTCACGCTGGCCGTGTTCTCGTTCAACTGCCTGCGGATGGCCTACAGCCGGGGCCTGGGCCACGCGGGGCTGCTGAACCTCGAGGCGGGCATCCGCTCGACCATCCTGGTGCTGGGCGTGGGCGTGTGCGTGTCGCTGGGCTTCGAGCTGGGCGTGGCGCACCTGCTGCTCATCAACCTGTTCGCGTTCGTGGTGGTGTGCGCGGCCATCTGCATCCCGTCGCGCCCCGGCGCGTCGCCGCCGGCCGGGCGGCATGCGCTCGACCTGGCCTCGCAGGCCAGCGCCACCGTGTATTCGCTGCTCACTTTCCTGCTGCGCAAGTCGGACCTGCTGATCGTGGCCTTCTTCATGCCGCTGAGCTACGTGGGCGCGTTCAAGCTCGCGTTCCTGCTGGCGGAGGCGCCCTCGCAGTTCGTGCAGGCCTTCCTGTTCACCAAGACGCCGGCCATGATGGACGCCGACCCCGAGAAGCTCGCGGCGTCGAAGCTGCAGCTGGCCCGGCATTCGTTCCTGCTCGGCTGCGCGCTGTTCGTCGGGCTCGCGGCGCTCATCACCGTGGCCGCGCCGCTGCTGAAGCTGGGCGAGCAGGCGCGCACCATCTTCCTGTGCATTGCGCCGTACTTCCTGCTGCGCACCTACACGATCCACCACGAGATGGTGCTGTCGCTCAAGACCTCGATGGGCTCGCTCGGCCGCTGGGCGCTGCTGGAGGTGGCGCTGCGGCTGCTGTCGTACGGCGTGGTGATCGTGCTGTTCCCGGGCCGGCCGCACTACGTGTTCTTCATCGCCTGCGTGAGCGACTTCGTGCTGTACGAGACGCGCATGCGCCTGCAGTTCGGCTTCTTCCCGATCACGCGGGTGATCCACCCGGGCGCCATCGGCGGCATCGGCGGACGGAGGGGGACGCGATGAAGATCCTCCTGTACTCGATGAACTTCACGCCCGAGCTGACCGGCATCGGCAAGTACTCGGGCGAAATGGCCCAGTGGCTGCATGCGCACGGCCACGAGGTGCGCGTGATTGCCTCGCCGCCGTTCTTTCCGCAGTGGTCGGTGTTCGGCGGGTACTCGGCCTGGAGCTACCGCAAGAGCGTGTGGAACGGCATCACCGTGTGGCGCGCGCCCATCTGGGTGCCTTCGCGGCCGCGCGCGCTGGCACGCGTGGGGCACCTCGTTTCTTTCATGCTCTCGAGCATGCCGCTGCTCTTGGCGCAGATGCGCTGGAAGCCCGACGTGGTGTTCGTGGTGGAGCCGCCGCTGTTCTGCGCGCCCTCGGTGCTGTTCTTCTCGAAGCTGCTGGGCATCAAGTCGTGGCTGCACATCCAGGACTACGAAGTCGATGCCGCCTTCGGCCTGGGCCATGTGCGCGGCGAGCGCGTGCGGCGCTTCGCGCTGTCGGCCGAGCACTGGCTGCTGAGCCGCTTCAACCGCATCTCGACCATTTCCACCGCGATGGTCGAGAAGGCCCGGGGCAAGGGCGTGGAAGACAGCCGACTGGTGCTCTTTCCGAACTGGGTGGACGTGAAGGCCATCCACCCCGTGCCGCGCCCGGTCGCGCCCTACGGCTACCGGCCCACGCTCGGCATTCCCGACGACGCGGTGGTGGTGTTGTACGCGGGCAGCCTGGGCAGCAAGCAAGGCATCGAGCTGCTGGCCGAGGCCGCGCGGCTGCTGGTGTGCTCCAGCGACATCCACTTCGTGTTCGCGGGCAACGGCCCGAGCCGCGAGCCGCTGCGGGCCGCCTGTGCCCGGCTGCCCAATGTGCATTTTCTCGACCTGCAGCCGGCCGAGCGGCTCAACGAACTGCTGGGCATGGCCGACATCCACGTGCTGCCGCAGCGCGCCGACGCGGCCGACCTGGTCATGCCGTCGAAGCTGGGCGGCATGCTCGCCAGCGGCCGCGCCGTGGTCGTGACCGCGCATGCCGGCACCGAGCTGAGCAACGTGGTGACGGGGCGCGGCATGGTGGTCGAGCCCGGCGACGCCGCCGCGCTGGCCGATGCCATCGAGCAGCTCGCCATGTCGCGCGAGCTGCGCGAGCAGATGGGCGCGGCCGGCCGGCGTTTCGCCGAGTCCGCGCTGGACCAGGACGCCATCCTGCGGCGCCTGGAACAGGAACTGCAGCGCTGCGTCGCAGGCTGACCCGACGCCGCCCGTCACGGAGCCCACGCCATGCCCACGACCAAGATCCTCGTGACCGGCGGTGCGGGCTTCATCGGCAGCCACACCTGCGTGGCGCTGATCGCGGCGGGCTACCAGCCCGTGGTGCTCGACACGCTGGTCAACAGCGATGCGCGCGCGCTGCACCGCGTGGCCTGCATCACCGGCGTGCAGCCGCTGCTGCTGCCGCTCGACGTGCGTGACGGCGCGGCCCTCGACCGGGTGTTCGCCGAACACGCCATCGAGGCCGTGGTGCATCTGGCGGGGCTGAAGGCGGTCGGCGAATCGGTGGCCGACCCGGTGACCTACTACGACGTCAATCTGGCCGGCACGCTGGCGCTGGTGCAGGCCATGGGCCGCGCGGGCCTGCGCACACTGGTGTTCTCGTCGTCGGCCACGGTGTACGGCGACGCGCAGCGCTCGCCCATCGCGGAGACCGCGCCGTATGCGGCCGTGAACCCCTACGGCCGCACCAAGGCCATGGTGGAGAACGTGCTGGCCGACCTGGCGCACGCCGACGCGCGCTGGGGCATTGCCTGCCTGCGCTACTTCAACCCCATCGGCGCGCACGAGAGCGGCCTGCTCGGCGAACGCCCGCACGGCCCGCCCAACAACCTCATGCCCTACATCTCGCAGGTGGCGGCCGGCGAGCGCGAGTACCTGGTGGTGCACGGCGCCGACTACGCCACCATCGACGGCACCGGCGTGCGCGACTACGTGCACGTGATGGACGTGGCCGAAGGCCACGTGGCCGCGCTGCGCCACGTGACGCGCGAGCCCGGCATCCTCATGACCAACCTGGGCACGGGCCGCGGCGCCTCGGTGCTCGAGGTGGTCTGCGCGTTCGAGCGCGCCAGCGGCCGGCGCATTGCGCTGCGCATCGGTCCGCGCCGGCCCGGCGACGCACCCGCCTACTGGGCCGACGCGCGCAACGCCTATGCGCGCCTCGGCTGGCGCGCGCGCCGCGACCTCGACCAGATGTGCGCGGACTGCTGGCGCTGGCAGGCCGCGAACCCGCACGGTTTCGACGACCCGGTGCCGCTGTTGCCGCAGCACCCCGCCTGGTTGCCCGCCGATCTGCCGCTCTTCCAAAAATCCAACCTGGGACACTCCAATGCCTGACACCACACAACCAGCGAACGTCGAGCAGCCCGACGCGCGCGCCGACTATCCACCAGGCGTCTGCTCCCCGGTCCAGCCCTTGTGGCCGGGCTTCCTGACCGGCCAGGAAGGCACGCCGGTGCGCGTGCTGCTGGTCGACGACGACGAGTTCATGCGCCGCGTGATCGCGCAGGAGCTGCTGTCCGACCTGCGCATCCAGCTCGAAGGCCAGGCCGGCAGCCTGCGCGACGGCCGCCGCCTGCTGGCCACCCACGAGTTCGATGTGCTGATGGTCGACCTGCGCCTGGGCGACGGCACCGGCTTCGACCTGATCCGCGAGGCACAGAAGCAGCACCGGGGCTGCGAGATCATCGTCATCTCCGCGCTCGAGGACGAGACGCACGTGCTGCACGCCTTCGAGCTGGGCGCGACCGGCTACCTGCTGAAGGACGCGTGGCTGCAGAGCTTTGCGCAGGCGGTGCTGCAAGTGGTCAACGGCGGCGCGGCCATCACGCCGCGGCTGGCGCGGCGGCTGCTGTCGCGGCTGAGCCACCGGCCCGGCAGCCCGCCGCCGGCGGGCGACCCGCCCACGCGCGAGACCACGCTCACCAGCCGCGAGTGCGAGATCCTGCGCTTCGTGGCGCACGGCCACGTCACCGAGGAGATCGGGCTGAAGCTCGGCATCTCGGGGCAGACCGTCAATGCGCACATCAAGAACATCTACAAGAAATTGCACGTGCATTCGCGCGCGCAGGCCGTGAGCTACGCGGCGTATTCCGGGCTGATCTGATTGATTTCAAGGCAGGCGATCATGAACTCCACCTCCACCATCCATCCCGTGGTCCTGTGCGGCGGCAGCGGCACGCGCCTGTGGCCGCTCTCGCGCAAGGCGCTGCCCAAGCAGTTCGCGCCGCTGCTGGGCGGCAAGAGCCTGCTGCACCTGACGCTCGAACGGCTGGCCGGGCTCAACACCGAAATCACCTGCATCGCGTCGGAAGACCACCGCTTCCTGGTGAAGGAAACGGTCGAGGGCGCGGGCGTGTCGGGCCGGCAGATCCTGGAGCCGGTGGCGCGCAACACCGCCGCGGCCATGGCCGCCGCCGCCCTGCTGGCCGACCCCGACGACCTGCTGCTGTTCGCGCCGGCCGACCACCACATTCCCGATGCGGCGCTGTTCGCGAAAACGGTGCGCGGCGGCATCGACGCGGCGCTGGCCGGGCACATCGTCACCTTCGGCGTGGTGCCGAGTTTCCCGAGCACGGCGTACGGCTACATCGAGGCCGGGCCGGCGTCGGGCGACGGCCGCAGCCAGGCGGTGGTGCGCTTTGTCGAGAAGCCATCTGCCCGCGTGGCCGAGACGCTGATCCTGCACGGCGGCTACTGCTGGAACGCGGGCATCTTTCTCGTGCGGGCCCGCACGCTCATCGCGGCGCTGCGCGCGCATGCGCCCGACATCCTGCTGGCCTGCGAGCGCGCGACCGCCGACGTGCCCGTCGACGGCAGCTTCCTGCGGCTCGACCGCGAAGCCTTCGCGGCCTGCCGCGCCGACAGCATCGACTACGCGGTGCTCGAGAAGCACAAGGACATCGCGGTGGTGAGGTTCGAAGGCGCCTGGAGCGACGTCGGCAGCTGGAACGCGGTGTCCGACCTCTACCCCGCCGACGACGCCGGCAACCGCCTGAGCGGCAAGGCCAGCGCGCTGAATGCGCGCAACACTTTTGTCCATGCGCCGCACCGGCCGGTGGTGGCACTGGGCACGCAAGACCTGATCATCGTGGACACGCCCGACGCCGTGCTGGTGGCCGCCGCGGGCTGCGCCGAGCAGGTGGCCGACGTGGTGCGCAAGCTCTCGCTCGAAGGCTGCGCCGAGGCCACCGCGCACCGGCGCGTGGTGCGTCCCTGGGGCGCGTACGACAGCGTGGACATGGGCGAGCGCTTCCAGGTGAAGCGGCTCACCGTGAAGCCGGGCGCGCAGTTGTCGCTGCAGATGCACCACCACCGCGCCGAGCACTGGATCGTGGTCAAGGGCACCGCCCTTGCCACCTGCAACGGCGCGGTCACGCTGGTGCGCGAGAACGAATCGATCTACCTGCCCTCGGGCGCCATCCACCGGCTGGAGAACCCCGGCAAGACCATGCTGGAGGTGATCGAGGTGCAGACCGGCGGCTACCTCGGCGAGGACGACATCGTGCGCTTCGACGACACCTACGGGCGCTGCGGGCCGGCGCGCACGCTGGCGGATGCGGCGCCGCAAGCGCCCGCGACCAACTCAGCGGGCGCGGGGGCGACGGCGGTACTGCATGCGCCTGTGAGTCACTGAGTACCTGGGTGCTGTGGCAGGGGCACACGGCACCTGGGCTGTCACAGCGACTTGCTGAGGACGGCAAGGTGGTCCGGCAGCGCTTGCATGTCGCTGAACTGCCGTGCCCCGGAACCGCCGCGCCCGGCTTCCGCGCCGACGTAGTGCAAGGCCATCATGCCCGCCGCCCTCGCGGCTTGTATGCCGACGTCGCTGTCTTCCACGACAACGCAGTGCTCGGGCGCGAAGCCCATTGCGCGCGCGGCATGGAGAAACAGGCCGGGCTCCGGTTTCCACGAGCCCACTTCATATGAACTGAAGATCGCTTGTTCGAAGAATCGTGCGAGCCCGCTCACTGCAAGCGCCTGTTCGATCTTGGCGCGCGGTCCACTGGACGCGAGACACTTGGCGCAGGCGAGCTTTTCGAGCATCTCGCGTGCGCCGGGCACTGGCTTCAGCTCCAACGCAAAACGCTCGGCAACGCGCGAACGGTAAGTCGCCTCGAAGTTCACAGGCAGTCCTGCACCGGCTCGCTCCTCGACATCCGAAAGGATGGCCGCGAGCTTCATGCCTCGGTAGCGCGCGACCAGGCGCTCCACGGGATCGTTCAGGCCCGGCACCAGGTCGAGCAAGGCCTGATTGCACAAGGACTCGCTGTCGACCAGCGTGCCGTCCAGGTCGAAGATCACACAGAGCGCGGGCATCGTCGTTCGACGGGTCATGACGCCGCATCCCCGGCCGCCACGAATTCACGTGCCTGCTCCCATAGTGCGCGACTGCGCGCCGCGAGCAAGCCCTCCCGCTGTTCCCCGGGCCGGTACGCACCGCCGTCCAGCCGCGCCACATGGCCCCCGGCTTCGCGCAGGAACAAGGCGCCCGGCGCGTGGTCCCACGGCAGAACGCGCCAGTACAGCGCGAAGTCGCTGTCGCCCCTGACGATGTCCGGATAGTCCGCCCCCGCGCAATTGCTGCCGGCCTGCACCTCCACGGCCGCGGTCGACGAAGCGATGCGGGCCTTGAGCGCTTCGGGCAGGAAGCGCGTCTTGACGATGCCCCGCCGCAGTGCTGCACGTTGAGGCGCCACCGCGATGCGTTCGCCATCGCGCCACGCACCGCCGTTTCTTTCGGCGCGGTGCATCGTGCCGGTCAACGGGTCCAGCATCCATGCCACGACCGTCTCGCCGCCTTCCAGCAGCGCGACCATCAGCGAAATGGGCGGACGGCCCGCGATGAAGTTGCCGGTGCCGTCCAGCGGGTCGACGAGCCACGCGATGCCGTCGTCCACCCGCTCGATCAATCGCGGCTCGGCCGCGCACTGCTCTTCGCCCACGACCAACGAGCCGGGAATCAGCTGCCGCAGGCCGGCGGAAACGACCTCTTCCACTTCACGGTCGACGACCGTCACCCACTCGCCGGGAGATTTCTCCGTGGCGTCGGCCTGCTGAAGCCGCCGCCATCGCGGCACGATCAGCGTGTCGGCGGCATGGCGAAGGATCGGCTCGACGCTTCGCAGCGTCGCGGGGGGTGCGGGTGCGGGTACGTGTGTGGTCATGCAGGCGCAAGTTACCAAGAATCAGGCGCCGGCACCACTCACCAGCCGTGGAAGCGTCCCCAGGTCTGCAGCGCACCGTCTTCCTCTTCCGAGAGCGCGTGGTACTCGGGAAACTGCGCCCCGGTCGCGCAGGCGTGGTTCGGCAGGATGCGCAGGCGCGTACCGATCGGAAAGCGCTGCGCAATGCCGGTGTCGGGCTCGCCTTCGCGCGACAGGATGCCGTGCTCCTGGTTCGCGCCGCTCAGCACATAGCCCTCGAGCACCCGGCCGTTCACGTCGCAGACCTGGCCGAAACCGAAGTCGCGCTTCTGTTTCTGCGTGCCCCGGTCGCGGCTCATGGCCATCCAGCCCGCGTCGACGATGGCCCAGCCCTTGTCGCCCTGATGGCCGATCACGGTGGTGAGCACGCTCAGCGCAATGTCGTCTTCGGTGCACACGCCGACGTTGCGCATCACCAGGTCGAAGAACACGTAGACGCCGGCCCGCACTTCGGTCACGACGTCGAGCGCCTCGGCCATCAGCGCGGTGGGCGTGGAGCCCACGCTGACCACGGGGCACGGCAGGCCCGCGTCGCGCAAGCGTCGGGCGGCGTGTACGCAGCCCGCGCGCTCCTGCTCGGCCATGGCGCGCAGGGCTTGCGGCGTGTCCAGGTCGTAGCTGGAGCCGGCGTGCGTCATCACGCCGCGCAGTTGCATGCCGCCTTCGTGCAGCACGCGGGCCACGTCGAGCAGCGTGTCTTCATCGGGGCGGATGCCCGAGCGGTGGCCGTCGGTGTCGACCTCGATCAGCACGTCGAAAGCCTCGCCGTTCGCGCGGCCGAACTCGGCGATGGCGCGCGCCGACACCACGCCGTCCGTGAGGATCGTCAGCGCGCAGCCGCGCCGGCGCAGGTCCAGCGCATGCGGCAGCCGGTGCGGCGCCATGCCCACGGCATAGAGGATGTCGGTGAAGCCGGCGGCAAAGAACTGGTCGGCCTCCTTCAGCGTGGACACGGTGATGCCCTGCGCGCCTGCGTCGCGCTGTGCGATGGCCACGTCGATGCACTTGGTGGTCTTGACGTGCGGCCGAAAACGCACGCCGAGCGTGTTCATGCGCTGCTGCATGCGCGCGATGTTGCGCTGCATGCGCGAACGGTCGATGAGGGCCGCGGGGGTGTCGATGGTGGCCAGGGTGTCGTTCATGAAATCGTCCATCAGTCGAGGTAGTCGCCCTTGGCCTTGAGCGCGGGCACGTCGTCGCGCAAGCCGCGCGCAATGAGCGCGGACACGGCGGCGGGTTGGAGAGCATCGGCGCCGGGCAGGTCCACGCCCACGGCCAGCATCTGCTTGCGAAATTCGGGATCGGCCGCGGTGTCCGCCAGCGCGGCGCGCAAACGGGCCATGGCGGGCTCGGGCGTGCCGCGCGGCGCAAAGATGGCGTTCCAGGCCCGCACGTCGAGCGCAAGACCCGCCTCGGCGGCCGTGCCTGTTCTCGGCAACTGCGTCAGCCGCGTCGCGGACAGCACGGCCAGCGCCTTCACCTTGCCGGCCGCCACCTGCGGCAGCGCGGTGGTCGTCTGGTCGCACATGAAGTCGGTCTGCCCGCCCATCAGGTCGTTCATGGCCGGGGCCACGCCCTTGTAGGGGATGTGCGCCACGTTCTGCTTCAGGGCGGACAGCAGCAGCACGCAGCCGTAGTGCGAGATCGACCCGATGCCCGCGCTGCCGAACGAGGCCTTGGCCTTGTGGGTGCCCAGCCACGCGACGAATTCCTTGAGGTCGTTGGCCGGCAGGTCGGCGCGCGCCAGCAGCAGCATGGGCGCGGAGCCCGCGAGGCCGACCGGCAGGAAGTCTTTCTCGGGGTCGTAGGGCAGCTTCTTGTACAGCGCCACGTTGGCCACGTGCGTGCCGATGGTGCCGAAGCCGAGCGTGTAGCCGTCGGGCGCGGCCTTGGCAACCTTGGCCAGGCCGATGGTGCCGCCCGCCCCCGCCACGTTCTCGATGATGACGGGCTGGCCCAGCTGCTTGCCCATGTGCAGCGCGAAGCCGCGTGCCAATGCATCGCTGGGGCCGCCCGGCGGGAACGGAACGATCAGCGTCACGGGACGTTGCGGAAAAGCGTTCGCCTGCGCCAGCGCCGGCGCATGCACGGCGAACGCCGCCGTCAAGGCGAGCAGGCCGCGAAGGAGCACGGCCCGCGTCACGCCTTGCTCCCGAAGGACCGCAGCCACGGCAGCGCCGGTGCGAGCGTCGGGCCTTGCAGCTGCGGCGACGGCGCGCCCTGCGGCAGCGCAAGGCCCACGCGGTTGTGCCAGTAGGTGCGCAGGCCGACCGCCGAAGTGCCGAACATGTCGTAGCCCGAGCCGGCGACGAAGGCCGCGTCTTCGGCCTTCACGCCCAACCGGTCGAGCGCCATGCGGTACGGGCGCGGGTCGGGCTTGTAGAAGCCGGCCTCTTCGGAGGTGACGACCGCGTCCCAGTCGATGCCCAGCCGCGCCGCCGCGCGATGGCCCAGGCGCCGCGAGCAGTTGGTGACCACGGCGAGCCGGCAGTGCGGCTTGAGCGCCAGCAGCAGCTCGCGCGCGCCGTCCCACACGGGCAGCGTGTCCCACTGCGCTTCGAGCGCGTCGGGGGCGGTGTCGGCCATGCCGGTGTTGCGCGCGGCGTCTTTCACGAGTTGCTCGTAGGGCACGTAGGCGCCGCAGCCGTAGGTCAGCCGCAGGTATTCGGCGCGCCATGCGCGGCCTTTGTCTTCGGAGCCGGCGGCGGCGTTCCAGACGGTCCAGGAATCGAGCAGTGCCGTGAGCAGGTCGAACAGCACGGCGCGGGGGTAGCTCGGCGGGGCGATGGGTGTTTGCATGGCCACGGACTGTACGGTCGAAGGCCCTGCTTGTGCTTCAATGCAGGCTCATCAATCGTTAAGCACAAGTTAATGATCCAGATCGAGGACATGCAGCTCGCGGCCGCCCTGCTGCGCGAGCCCTCACTGAGCGCGGCGGCGCGCGCGCTCGACGTCACGCCGCCCGCGCTGTCGATGCGCCTGCGCAAGCTGGAGGCCACGCTCGGCCTCTCGCTGGCCAGCCGCACCGCGCGCCGGCTGAGCCTCACGCCCGAGGGCGAACGCTTCGCGCGCGAGGCCGAGGCGCTGCTCGGGCAGATCGAGGGCTTGCGCGAATCGATGCAGCGCGACGACCGCCGCCTGACCGGCACGCTGCGCATCGCCGCGCCCTTCGGCTACGGCCGGCAGTACGTCGCGCCGATGCTCGCGCGCTTCGCCCGGCTGCACCCGGGCCTGAACGTGCAGCTCGACCTGCGCGAAACGCCATGGCCCGACCGGCACGACGCCGACGCGGTGATCCACATCGGCACGGTGCGCGATTCGTCGTGGGTGGCGCGCACGCTGAGCGCCAACGAGCGCTGGCTGTGCGCCAGCCCCGCCTATTTGCGCCAGCACGGCGTGCCGCGCGCGCCGCGCGACGTGCTGACGCATGCCTGCGTCTGCATCCGCGAGAACGACGAAGACGTGACGCTGTGGCACGTGCGCCCGGCCCCGGGCACTGCCAGCGGCAAGCGCGCCGCCGGCCGCGAGACGCTGCGCATCGCCCCCGCCTACGTCACCAACGACGGCGGCGTGGCCCGGCAGTGGGCCGAACAGGGCCTGGGCCTGGTGCTGCGCTCCGAATGGGACGCGGCCGACGCTGTGGCGCGCGGCACGCTGGTGCGCGTGCTGGCCGACTGGCAGTTCGACAGCGCGCCCGTCACGCTGCTGGTGCCCAGCCGCAAGGGGCGCACGGCGCGCGTGCAGGCCATCGTCGAGTTCCTCGTCGCGAGCTTCGGCGACACGCGCAAATAAGAGCGCCGAAGACAGGCAAAAAAACGGGCCGCAAGGGCCCGTTTGAACGTCGCTTCCACGCATACGACGAGGAGACAACTCACCCTCGAAGGCAAGTACAGCGATTCTTCGCGATGCACCGGCAAAGCCGAAGCACGAAAAACGCATAGGCTGATCCGCTTTTGTTCTTTCGCGCCGCCTTCGCGGGCGTTCGCGGGCGTTCGTGCAGCGGTTTCTTCTTCACCGCATATCCATAGCTGCATTCATTCGTTGGTGGCGCGCGCCTCGCGAGCCAACACTCGGCGCTTCCAATTTTCCGGTGGAGAAGCTTCCGATGACCGTTCCTCTCGATCACCTCCCGCCTTCGCGCCGCAGCGTGCTGCAGGCCGGGGCGGCCGCCGCCATCGTCGGCTCGGGCGCGCTGCTCGCGTCCATGGCCCGCGCGCAGCCGCGCAAGCTCACCTTCGCCTGGAGCCAGGCGGGCTTTTGCCTGGCGCCGGTGCCGGTGGCGCTGGAGCGCGGCTTCTTCGATAAGAACGGGCTCGACGTCGAGCTGCTCAACTGGGCCGGCTCGTCCGACCAGATGCTCGAGGCGCTGGCCACCGCCAAGGCCGACGTGGGCGTGGGCCTGATCCACCGCTGGGTCAAGCCGCTGGAGGCGGGCTTCGACGTGAAGGTGGTGGGCAGCGTGCACGGCGGCTGCCTGCGGCTGATCGGCGCCAAGGCCGCGGGCATCACCGCCGACGTGGCCAGCCTCAAGGGCAAGACCATCGGCGTGTCCGACCAGAACAGCCCGGCCAGGCAGTTCTATGCCATTCATCTGGCCAAGAAGGGCATCGACGTCGAGAAGGACGTCGATTGGCGCGTCTACCCCGCCGACCTGCTCGACGTGGCCGCGAAGAAGGGCGAGATCCAGCTGATAGCCGACGGCGACCCCAACGTGTTCCTGATCGAGAAGCGCAACCCCGGCGTGTTCACCGAGCTGGGCAACAGCGCCAAGGGCGAATACGCCGAGCGGCTGTGCTGCATCGTCGGCGCGCGCGGCGAGCTGGCACGCAACGACAAGCCGCGCGCCGCCGCCGTGGTGCGCGCGCTGGCGCAGGCGTCGGACTACGTGTCGGAGAACCCGAACGAAGCCGCGAAGATCTACGCCAGGTACGCCCCCAAGGTGCCGGTCGAAGACCTGCAGAAGCTGCTCGCCGAGCTCACCTACAAGCACCACCCGGCCGGCAAGGCGCTGCGCAATGAGGTCGAGGCCTTTGCCACCGACTTTCGCAACGCGGGCATCCTGAAGAAGAGCACCGACGTGGTCCGCTTCGCCAACCAGGTCTCGCTGGACGTGCTCGCATGACGACCGCCGAACAACTGCTCGACGCGCCGCTGGGCCGGCACACCGACGCCCCCACGCCGAGTGCACCGCGCCCCCAGCGCCCGCCAGCCGCAACCACCAAGGCGGCCGATGCCGTGGTGCTGCGCCCCGCCGCCCCCGTCGCCCCCGCCGGCCTGTGGACCACCGGCCTGCTCGCGGCCGTCGCCTGGCTCGGGCTGGGCCTGCTCACCTTGCTGTGGCCGAACAAGGAAGTCGGCTTCAGCGACTGGGCCTTCACCCAGGAGTTCGGCATTGCCGCGCTGGTGGTGGCCGTGCTGCTGCTGGCCGTGGCATTGCTCGGCGCGCGCGCGGGCAAGGTCGCGCACACGCTGCGCCCCGCCGGCCAATGGCTGGTGGCGCTGGCCGTGGTGCTTGCGCTGTGGGAGGCCGGCACAGCCAAGCTCGGCGTGCTGCCCTCGCCCTTCTTCGCGCCGCCGCAGAGCCTGATCGACGTGGTGCACGAAGACTGGCAGCGCCTGGGCCTTTCGACCGCGTACTCGCTGCGCCTGCTGGCCAACGGCTTCGTGCTGGGCGCGCTGATCGGCTTTGTCACGGGCGTGTCGATCGGCTGGTCGCGCATTGCGGGGTACTGGGTGCATCCGCTGCTGCGCTTCCTGGGGCCGGTGCCGGCTTCGGCGCTGCTGCCGCTGGCGTTCTTCTTCGCGCCGTCGAGCTACGTGGCGGCCGTGTTCCTGGTCGGACTGGCCACCTTCTTTCCGGTGGCAGTGCTCACGTGGTCGGGCGTGGCTTCGGTCAGCAAGAGCTACTACGACGTGGCGCGCACGCTGGGCGCGTCGGAGCGCTTCCTGGTGCTGCGCGTGGCCATTCCGGCCGCGCTGCCGCAGGTGTTCGTGGGGCTGTTCATGGGCCTGGGCGCCTCGTTCTCGGTGCTGATCACGGCCGAGATGATGGGCGTGAAGGCCGGCCTCGGCTGGTACCTGCAGTGGGCCCAGGGCTGGGCCGCCTACGCCAACATGTATGCGGCGCTGTTCGTCATGGCGGCGCTGTGCTCGGGCCTGATCACGCTGCTGTTCAAGGTGCGCGACCGCGTGCTGTCGTGGCAGAAGGGGACCGTCAAATGGTGAACGATGCCGCTGTGCTTCCCCCGGCGCCAACGACCACCGGCGCCCACATCGACATCCGCGGCGTGAGCCACTGGTTCGAGGTGTCCGGCGGCGTGCTGCAGGTGCTCGACGGCATCGACCTGCAGGTGCGCCCCGGCGAATTCGTCGCGCTGCTGGGGCCCAGCGGCTGCGGCAAGTCGACGCTACTGCGCCTGGTGGCCGGGCTGGAGCCCGCCACCACCGGCACCATCACGCAGAACGGCGAACCCATCACCCGGCCCGACCCGTCGCGCATCGTCGTGTTCCAGGACCCGACGCTCTACCCCTGGCGCAGCGTGTGGGACAACGTGGCGCTCGGCCTGCAGGCGCGCGGCGTGCTGAAGGAACAGCGCGGCCGTGTCGACGAAGCGCTCAAGCTCGTGGGCCTGACCGAATTCGCCAAGGCCTTTCCGCACCAGCTCTCGGGCGGCATGGCGCAGCGCGTGGCGCTGGCGCGCGCGCTGGTCAACGACCCGCAGCTGCTGGTGCTCGACGAACCGCTGGGCAAGCTCGACTCGCTCACGCGCCTCGCGATGCAAAGCGAGCTGGTCAACCTGTGGCAGCGCGCCGGCTTCTCGGCGCTGCTGGTCACGCACGACGTGGAAGAAGCGCTGTTCCTGGCCAACCGCGTGATCGTGCTGAGCGACCGGCCCGCGCGCATCGCGGCCGAGCTGGTGGTCGAGCTGCCCTACCCGCGCCATCGCGGCGACCCGCGGCTGGCCGAGCTGCGGCACGAAGCGCTCAAGCACCTGGGACTCGACGCCACGTGGTGACATGAACGCTTCACCCGAGGCCGGTTGGCTCAACCTGCTGATCGGCCTGCTGCAAGGCGCGCAGCTGCAACTGCTGCGCGTGCTCGACGCGCTGGGCCTGGTCGTGCAGGCGCACGGCCAGCCGGCGTGGCCGTGGGCGCTGCGGCTCTCGGGCGAGAACCTGCTGATCGACCTCGGCCAGGCGCGGCGGCTCGGCTTCACGCTGGTGCTGCTCGCGGCGGCCGTGCTGGTGCTGCTGCTCTCGCTGCTGTGGCGCCGTCGCCGCCTTGTGCGGACGGGGCTGCTGGCGCTGGCCGCGCTGCTCGTCGTGCTCGCGCCATGGCCCGCGGCCAACGTGGTGCTGGTGCCGGCCTACCCGACCAGCTTCCAGCAATCGCCCACGGGCTTCAGCGCCGGCAGCATCGAGCGCGGCCGCGTGCTCTATGCGGCGCAGTGCGCGGCCTGCCACGGCGCCGACGGGCGCGGACAGGGGCCGCTGGCGGCCTCGCAGCCGGTGTGGCCGCCCAACCTCGCGGGCCCGCTGCTGTGGCGGCGCGCCGACGGCGACGTGCTGTGGCATGTGATGAACGGCATGCGCGACCGGCGCGGCGCGCCCACCATGCCCGCCTTCGGCCGGGCGCTGCGCGACGAAGACGCCTGGGCGCTGATCGATTTCATGAAGGCCCAGGGCGCCGGCGAAAGCCTGCGCGCGGCCGGCCTGTGGACCCAGCCCATCGCGCCGCCCGACGTGACAGTGCAATGCAGCGGCAAGCCGCCGCGCCTGCTGAGCAGCTGGCGCGGTCAGCGCCTGCGCATCGTGGCGGCCGGCGGCGAGCAGCGCTTGCAGGAAGACCCGCGCATGGTCACCGTGTTCCTCGAGCCCGGCACCGGCACCAGTACCGACACCGGCGCGCAGCGGCCCGGCGATTGCGTGGCCGACTCACCCGCCGCATGGTCCGCCTTTTCGCTGATCGCCGCGACCGACCGGCTCGCGGGCACGCAACTGATCGTCGACCGCGACGGCTGGCTGCGCGCGCGCGGCGAGCCCGGCAAGGGCGCGTGGAGCGACGACGACCTGCTGTGCCGCACCGAACAGGCGCCAAGCGCCAGGGGCCCGCAGCCGCTGGCGCCCGACGGCCTGGGCGCCCTCATCGCCCGCATGGACGCCGAGCCCGTGCGTTTCGTGAAGGGCGGTTTCGTTCATTGAGGCGCAACGGGGCTACGATGGTCCCCGGCCCCTCGCCTATCCACCCCGAAGGAGACAGACGCCATGTCCAACCATGTCTACAAGTCGCTCGAACTCACGGGCTCGTCGCCCACCAGCATCGAGGACGCCGTGCAGACCGCCATCGCCAAGGCGCACGAGACGGTGCGCAACATCCAGTGGTTCACCGTGACCGAAACGCGCGGCCACGTGGTCGACGGCAAGGTCGCGCACTGGCAGGTGTCGCTGAAGATCGGCTTCACGCTCGAATAGCAGCGCCGCCGCGCGGCGCGGCGGCGGGCGTTCAGCCCGGCGCAGCCGCCGGTTCCTGCGGCTCGCCCAGCGACAGCATCAACCGGTTGGCCCAGTTGAAGAAGGCCGCGCCGTGGACCACGTCGGCAATCGCCAGGTCGTCCAGCCCCTGCGCGCGCAGTCGTTCGATGTGCGCCGTGCCAAAGGTCGACGGCGTGGACGACAGCGCGACCGACGCCGCCACGATGGCGTTCCAGCGCTCGCCGAGATCGGCGTTCACTCCCGCGTCGAGCAGCCGCTGCACGTCGTCCTTGCGGGGCGAGAAATGCGAGGCGAAGCGCGCGTGCACCGACGCGCAATAGATGCAACCGTTGTAGCGCGAGGCGGCGGCGGCCGACAGCTCGCGCTCGGCGCGCGGCAGGCCGGCTTCGGGGTTGTAGAAGATGTCCTTGTCGGTGCGGGTGCGCGCGCCCAGGATGTCGGGGTCGCGCGCCAGCAGCCGGAAGTACGGCGACTTGGCGCGCGCCGCGTCCACCAGGCCGGCAAAGTGCCGCTCGGTCAGCTCGGCCTCGGGCAGCGGCTCCAGCCAGGGCAGCCATTCGAGCTGCGCCTGCGTGAATGCGTTGGGGTGCGTGTTGTCGGGATGGGTCAGGGTCGATTCGCGGGTGGTCATGGCAAGGCTCAGGCGGCGTGGGTTGCGGGACGTTGCGCCAGTGCCTGCAGGCCGGTGACGACACGGATCTGGAAGGCGACAAACGCCACGAGCTGCGACAGCGTCACGATGCCGGTGCTGGACCAGCCCGCGTCGAGCAATGCCTGCAGCGCGGCCGGGCTCGCATCGCGCGGATGGAACACCAGCAGGTGCGCGTGCGCGAGCGCGGCCGAGAGCCGCTCGCCCAGCAGTTCGCGGTGCGCGTCGCCCACGGCATACGAAGGGCCCGCCGTGTCTTCCGCGCTGAGCGGGCCGGCCGGATAGCTGCCATAAGGCCCCTGCGCCGCGCCGCGTGCCACCTCGGCCGCAATGGCATCGGCCACGCCGGCGCGCGCGCCCTGCCCGGCCAGTTGCGCGGCATAGAAGCGCACCACGCCCGGCGCCACGCCCTCGTGCCCGTGCAGCCCCGCGACAAAGGCCGCGAGCGCGAAGCGGTCCGCGATGTCGAAGTCGCCGACCACCGGCGACGTGGGCGCGAACAGCGACAGGTAGCTCTGCTGCGCATGCGTGCGTGCCTGCTCGCGGCCCAGGCGGATGCGGTCGAGGTGATCGCCCGACGCGATGCCGGTCAGGCTGTCGATCACATCGGGCACCGCGGCTGCGGAAGAAGAAAGAGAGGAAGAAGAAGCAACGGCGTTCATGCGGCCTTCAGAAGTTCGGGAGATGGATGAATGCGAAGCGCCGGCGCCACCACGGTCGCGGTCAACTCGATGGAGCGCAGGGTGGCCGCGTGCGGCGGATCGACCGAGTGCACCTGGCACACCAGGTCGGTCACGCGCTCGAGCGTGCTGTCGGCGCGCAGCGAGGCGATCACGTCCTCCGGCGAGCCGACGTGCACGTCATACGCGGCGATCAGTTCCTCGAGCGTGGCTTGCGGGCCGGCGCGGTCCGCCAGGCCAACCTGGCCCGACGCGGCAAAGCGCGCGGCCGAGCGGCGCAGGCCGATGTCGGCTAGGCGCAGCGCCTCTTTGCGGGTCTCGGCCACGAACACGCTGCGCGAGCCCACGATGCGCGGCACGGCGCCGGGCGGCAGCGCGGCCAGGTAGGCGTCGACAATGGGGTTCTGGATGTCGGCGAGCGCGGCGTCGGGCGCGTGCTCGGGGCGCGGCTGCGTGCGCGACAGCATCAGCCCGTCGCCGGCCTGCCCCGCGCGCGCGCCGCCGCTCACAGAAAAAGTGGCCTGCCAGATGCGGCCCAGCAGTTGCGAAGCCGAGGGGTACAGCGTGTCGCCGCCGGCCAGTTGGCGGCCCGCCCACGCCGCGCGCACCGCATCGAGCTGGCGCGCGAAGATGGCCGAGCGGTCGCTGCTGTCGAGCCCGAAGGCGGCGAACGACGCCGGCGTGCCGCCCGTGCCCACGCCCACTTCGAGCCGGCCGCCCGAGAGCAGGTCGAGCACGCTCGCGTCCTCGGCCACGCGCACGGCGTTTTCCAGCGGCAGCGTGACGATGCCCGTGCCCAGCCGGATGCGCCGCGTGCGCGAGGCCACGTAGGCGAGAAAGACGAAAGGCGACGGCAGGCCGCCCTCGTGTTCATGAAAGTGATGCTGCGCCACCCAGGCGGAGTCGAAGCCGAAGGCCTCGGCGTGCGCGATCTGCTCGGCCACGAGGCGGTAGCGCTCGGCGGCCGTGGTGTCGTCGAGCAGGCGGCTGAAGAACCCCAGGCGCCGTGGCGCGGGAGAAGAAGCAGGAGATGGAGCGGACAAGGTTCGAAACGGCGCGGCCGGCTGCGGGAAAACCTGTCATTGGGCCCGCGCGCCGTTCGGCGGGGAACGCCGGATTTCGAGTTTGCTTATCTGTTTTCCGTCGATGTCCCGACGCAGTGTGCAGCCGCCGACGACAGTACGAAAGCGGCGGTTGCGTTTCAGCGTCGTCCGAATTCTTTCGTTGCTGGTACATTTTCCGGCCTCATAACGCAAAGGGATATTGGTGGCACTCGCAGCGGCAATCGCCGGTCTTTCCATCCTCATCATCGGGGACAGTCATCTTTCGCAGCCCGACTACCTGATGTCGTCGCTGCATGACGGCCTCCAGCGCCAGGGCGCGAAGGTGCATTCGATCGGCGTGTGCGGCGTGCAGCCTTACGACTGGACCGTGACCAAGGCCGCCAGCTGCGGCAGCGCGGAGCGCATCGGCAACAAGCCGGCCGTCGTGAGCCCCGGCGCCCGCGCCAGGACCACGGCCGTGGCGCAACTCATCAAGGCCGAGCACCCCGACCTCGTGCTGATCGTGCTCGGCGACACCATGGCCGCCTACCGGCAGCCCGACTTCCCGATGAACTGGGTGTGGCAGCAGGTGGCCGCGCTCACCGGCGCCATTTCGGCCACCGGCACCCAGTGCGCCTGGGTCGGCCCGGCCTGGGGGCAGGAAGGCGGCCAGTACGGCAAGACCTATGCGCGCGCCGAAGTCATGAGCCGCTTTCTCGCGACCAACGTCGCGCCCTGCACTTTCATCGATTCGCTGGAGATGTCCTCGCGCGGGCAATGGGCGACCATCGACGGCCAGCATTTCACCGCCAGCGGCTACCGCGCCTGGGGCGGCGCCATCGCCAAGGCGGTGGCCCGCCTGCCCCTTTCTCCGTCCGCCGCAGGCAACCCGCGCCCATGAGGCACGCCGCTTTCGCGTTGCGCCTCGCGGCGCTCGGTGCGCTGCTGCCCGCGCTGGCCGGCGCCGCGCCCCAGCTGTACGACACCGGCCCGTCGCAAGACCTGGCGCTGGTGCGCTTCGTCAACGCCGGCGCGCAGGCGCTGACGGTGCACAGTGGAGGCCCGGCCAAGGCCAGTGTCGTGGTGCCGCCTTCAGCCCCCGTCACCGACTACCAGCCGGTGCGCTCCGACGCGCCGGTCACGGGCCGGTGGCAGCTCGGGCAGCGCGAGCTGGGCATTTCGCTGCGCATCGCATCGGGCGGCTCGGCATCGGTGCTTGCCTGGCAAGCCGCGAACGGCGACATCGCGGGCGCGACCTTCACCGAGGCGCCGCCCACCTTCGACCCCTTGCGCGCCTCGCTCGCGTTCTACAACGCCGACGCGCGCTGCACCACGGGCAGCTTGCTGGCCGGCACCGGCAACGCCGTCATCTTCGAGAACCAGGCCGCCCTGGCCAGCGCGCGCCGCGCCGTCAACCCGGTGAAGCTGGCGGCGCACGCCACCTGCAACGGCCGCCCCGTGGAAGGCACGGTCGACCTGGGCTCGCTGCAGGCAGGCCAGCGCTACAGCGTGTTCCTCGTGCCCGCCGGCAAGGGCAGCCGGCTGATCGGCCTGCAAGACCGCATCGCGCGCTGACCCGGCCGTGGTCTTCGCTTCGCTCGAATTCCTCACGGTCTTTTTGCCGGCGTTCCTGCTGCTGTATGCGCTGACGCCCGCGCGCGCGAAGAACACCCTGCTGCTGCTCGCGAGCTGGCTGTTCTACGGCTGGTGGAGCCCGTTGTTCCTGCTGCTGTTCATGGCGCTCACGGCACTGGCATGGGTGGGCGGGCTGCTGGTCGAGCGCGCGGGGCCGCGGCGGCGGGCCATGCTGGTCACGCTCATCCTGCTGAACCTGGGCGTGCTCGCGTGGTTCAAGTACGCCAACATCGTGGTCGAGACCTTCAACGCGGCCGCCATGTACGCCGGCGCGATGCCGCTCGCGTGGCAACGCGTTGCGCTGCCCATCGGGCTGTCGTTCACCGTGCTGCAGGCGATCTCGTACTTCGTCGACATCCATCGCGGCAAGTTTCCGGCCGAGCGCCGGCCCGTCGACTTCGCGACCTACCTCGCCATGTTCGGCCACCTCGTGGCGGGGCCGATCATTCGCTACGACTGGGTGCGTCGGCGGCTCGCGCACCGCGCCGTGCACGCATCGGCATTTGCCACGGGCGCGCGCCGCTTCATGATCGGCATGGCGATGAAGGTGCTGGTGGCGGACACGCTCTCGCCGGTGGTCGAACAGGTGTTCGCGTCGGCGCACCCGAGCTTCGTCGACGCATGGCTGGGCTGCCTGGCCTACACGCTGCAGCTGTTCTTCGACTTCGCGGGCTACAGCGCCATGGCCATCGGCATCGGCGCGATGCTGGGCTTTCGCTTTCCCGAGAACTTCGACCGCCCTTACCTCGCGCGCAACCTCGCGCAGTTCTGGCGTCGCTGGCACATCTCGCTGTCGTCGTGGCTGCGCGACTACCTCTATGTGCCGCTGGGCGGCAGCCGCAAGGGCACCGGGCGCACGCTGCTGAACCTGATGTTGACCATGGCCATCGGCGGGCTGTGGCACGGCGCGGACAGCTGGAACTTCCTGTACTGGGGGCTGGCGCAGGGCGTGGGCCTGGGCGTGGTGCACCTGGGTCGTTCGCGCGGTCTGCGGTTGCCCGCGCCGCTGGCGCATGTCACGACGATGCTGTTCGTGATGCTGGGCTGGACGCTGTTCCGCTCGCCTGACTTTTCGGTCGCGCGGGACATGCTGGCCGGGCAATTCGGCGCGCATGGCATGGCCTTGGGCGCGGCGCTGTCCAACACGCTGCGGGTGCCGGTGGTGCTGGCCTATGCGCTCGGCATCGCATGGGTGGTTGCGCCGGCGCTGGCCGGGGCGCGACGGCCTGCCGGCAATGCCTACGCCGTGCTCGCGACGCTGGCGCCGATCGCGGGCTTCTTGCTGTCGCTGGCGCTGGTGTCCAGCCGTGGCACCGTGCCCTTTCTCTACTTCCAGTTCTGACGCCCATGGCAACGCGCACCACACGACGATCGCGTGAACTGCGCCGCTGGGCGACGGTGGGCGTGCTGCTCGCGTCGCTCGGTGCGGCATTCGTCGCGACGTTGCCGAACATGCGGGGGGCGCTGGGGCGCGCTGACGCGTCGCTGCTCCACGATGCCACCGCGCGCCGCCAAATGACGAAAGCGCTCGTCACGACGCCGCTGACGGAAACGCTCGCGCGCTACCAGCGCGAGGCGAGCTGGCTGCTGCTGCGCGACCTCGGTGCCGACGTGAAGCAAGGCGAAGACGGCTGGCTCTTTCTCGACGAGGAACTGCGCGTCCACCCCGACCGCACGGCGAATGCGCGCGACCGCGCCGCCACGGTCTCGGAGATTTTCCGCGCGCTCGCGGCGAGGCACATCGCGCTGCTGGTCGTGGTCGTGCCGGACAAGAGCCGCATCGAACGCGCACACCTCGGCGGCTTGCGTCGCCCGCCCGCGCTGGACAGCCGCGTGCGCGACTGGGCCGCACTGCTCGATGCATCGGGCGTGCCCGTGCTCGACCTGTCGCCCACGCTCGAAGCCTCCACCTCGCCCCCCTTCCTGAAGACCGACACGCACTGGACGGAGCACGGCAGCCGGCTCGCGGCCGATGCCGTGGCCGAGCGCCTGCGACGCATGCGTGCCATCGAGGGCGAGCCCGTGCCCTCCGTCATCGCATCGCGCAAGGCCGTGACGACATGGGGCGACCTCGTGCACCTGGCCGGCATCGACGGCCTGCCCGCGTCGCTCAAGCCCGCGCCGGACACCGACTGGCAATCGACCGTGGAAACGCGCAACGAGAGCACCGACCTGTTCGGCGCCACGGCCTTGCCCGCCACGGTGCTGATCGGCACATCGTTCTCGCGCCGCGGCAACTTTCATGCGTTCCTGCAGCTCGCCAGCCAGGCACTGGTTGCTGACTTCGCGATGGATGGGGGTGATTTTTCAGGTGCCGCACAGCGCTACTTTTCAGGGCCGGCATTCGCCGAGAACCCGCCGCGCGCCATCGTGTGGGAAGTGCCCGAACGGGCACTGGAATCGCCCATCGACGAGTCTGAAAGACAGTGGATGCACAGGCCGCTTGGTGCCGGGGAACCGAGTTCAAAACAACAGGATCGGACGGTTCGCTAGCCCCTGGCCCTTGGCTACTGTCCCTTGTCGATGCCTACGCCGCAGCGCAGACGCGATTGCGCCCCAGCGCTTTCGCGCGGTACAGCGCCATGTCGGCCGCCCGTATCAGCGCCTTCGGTTGCCCATCCGAATCCGGATCGGCGGGCCGCAGCGCCTCGACGCCCGCGCTGAGGGTCACGAAGCCGCCCGGCATGCCCGTGTGCTCGATGTTCAGGTCGCGCACTGCATTGCGGATCCGCTCCGCCAGGGCCACCGCGCCCGCCACGTCGGTGTCCGGCAGCAGTACCGCCAGTTCCTCCCCGCCATAGCGGGCCGCGAGATCGCCGGCGCGCATCGACGCGACCTGCAGGATGGTGCGCCCGATGATCTGCAGGCACTCATCCCCGGCGGCGTGACCATAGATGTCGTTGTACTGTTTGAAGCAGTCCACATCCAGCATGATGAGCGCCAGCGTGCTCGCGTTGCGCATCGCCTTGCTGAACTCGGTTTCCAGCGTCACGTCGAACTTCCGGCGGTTCGCCAGGCCGGTCAGGCCGTCTTCCATCGCCAAGGTGTTGAGGGTCTTGTTCAGTGTTTCGAGCGCATCGCGCGCGCGCCGCAGTTCCTCTTCGGTCTGGATCTGCAGCTTGAGCTGGCGGATCAAGCGCCAGCCGACGCCTGCAACGAGCAAGACCAACAGCACGACGCCGCTGGAGTGCCACAGCGTATCGCGCCACCAGTTGGCGAGGATCTCTTCTTTCGAGAGGGAGGCGGTCGCGAACAGCGGGTAGTTCGACAGGCGCGCAAAGCTGTTGAGCCGCAGCACCCCATCCTGGACAGATTTGATATACGCCGTTCCAACCGGTCCGTGCTCGGTGTAGGCGCGAAAGAGTTCGCTTCCCCTCATGTCGCGCCCCACGGCGCTGACGGCGAACGGCCGGCGCGCAATCATGGTTCCGTTTTCAAGGACAAGCCCGACCGCCCCCGCCTGGCCGACGTCGAGACTGTCGTAGAACTTCAGGAAGAAATCGATCTTGATCGTGGCGAGGGCAACGCCGGCGAAGCTGCCGTCCGCATGATTGATGCGCCTGGACACGGGAACCAGCAACCGGCCGTTCGTCCGGCTCTGGACCGGCACGCCGATGCGCGCCCGCCGGTCGGTGTGTGTCTGATGAAACTTGAAGTATTCCCGGTCGGCGTTGTTGAGGTTCTGCGGCCAGTTCTGCCGCGAATTCGCGACCCAGTTTCCGTCCTGGTCGTAGACGTGCAACCCGTCCAGTTGCGGCATTTCAGCCACGCGAACGGCCAGCAGTTCACGCAGCCGCGCGACTTCGGCCGGACCGGCGGTTTCGTACTCCATGCGTTCGACGATGCCGACGAGCGCCGTGTCGGCAAGCTTGAACGCGTCGTCCGCCTGCTGCGCCATGGAACGCGCGAGATTCTGCGTTTCCACGCTCATCTCCCGCAACTGCGCCGAACGGGCCTGCCAGCTGTTCCAGCCGTCGAGCAGCACAAGGCCCAGGCACACGATGGCCACGAAGACCGTCGCCCGGGAGGTGATCGTGAGTCGACGCAGCACCGCTTTATTTGATTAGGAGAACGAGAACGGATGCACCACCGCTTGTGCACTCCGAGCCGCTACGGCGATCCGCCAGCTGATCATTGCGTCAATGTTCCTTTGTCGATGGATCGATTGTTCACTGTTGCGCAGGGCAATGGTACAGCCCGTTTTTCATGCAAAAAGGCCTCGATGCGCTTTCCCCCGGGTTTCCTCTCTCCGAAGGAGCGGACGCCGCGAGCGCAAGGGTCAGCGGGTGCTCAGCTTGGCGTTCACACAATTCCCACCATGCCGGGACTACGCGAGCGCCTCGAACGACCCCATCCGTGGTCGCTGGTGTGTCTGTCTGCGCTCCTGTCCGGCTCCGCGTTCGCGCAACAATCGGCCGGGCCGTCCGAAGGCAAGAATCTCACCACGAAGGTGCTCGGCAGCATTGACTTGCCTGTCGAGCGAGAAGAGTCGAAGCGACAACTCCGGGCGCGCTTGGTGACCATCGAGCCCGGCGGACACGGTGCCGCGCACAATCACAAGGACCGGCCGACCCTGGAGTACGTGGTGCAGGGGAACGTGGTCGAGATTCGCGACGGCGTGGAGATCCCCCACGTCGCAGGTGACCTGGTGATCGCCACCCCCGAAGTCTGGCACTGGTGGGAGAACCGCGGGACCACGCCGGTGCTGCTCCTGCCGGTCGATGTCTTCAAGCCCTGAAGGGTGGGCACCCGTTGACTCCCCAGGCCGGTGCGGAAGCCATCCTCGCGTTCATCGCGAAGCACCAGGACCGTTGAGCCAGATACCTACCGCATGTACCCCAGATCCCGCACATCGGACCGCACCGCCGAGCGGTCAGCGCCCTGCATCGGCAGGCTGACCAGCAGCTCGAGCCTCCGGCGCAGCGAGAACAGCATCTGCACCGCGGCATGCGCCACCTGTTCGGGATCAGCCTCGGCGGCTACGTCCGGATAAGCCCACAGCGCCGCGTCGGGCTGGCCGGGCCAAGGGGGTTCCAGCGACTCGCTGTATGCGTCCAGCGTGATGACGAAATCCGCGCCCGACGGGTTCGCGCGCGCGAGTTCGTCCCAGCTGCGGGGCGGCCTTTGCGGCACGGCCATGCTGGCACTGTGCAACGCGCCGATTGCCGCAGGATGGAATTCGCGGGCAACGTGCCCGGGTTGGCCGCAGGAAGAAGCCGAAAACCGTTGCGGGTCCAGGTGCGTGAGGCACGCTTCGGCAAGGATGCTGCGCAATGAATTTCGTCGAGAGACGAAGATCACGCCGATTCGTTTTTGCATGACCCTTGACTATAGCGAGGCGCGGCCGGTTTTGCCCGCGCGCGCCGAAGGCATCGTTCATGTCAAGGCCGACACTTGACGCGCCGTCAATCGAGCGCGAACACCCGCCGGAAACCTCGCGCCGCGCCCTCGCCTTCCGCGCGCAAGCCGAGCACCAGCTCGAGCCCCGTCGCGCCGGCGCGGGCGGGTGCCGCGGCCGGCAGGTTGCGCCAGCCCTGCCCCGGCTCCCACGCGCGCAGCTGGAACGCGGACACGTCCTCCAGCAACACCACGCGCGCGCCCTCGTCCGGCGCGGGCAGCGGAAACGTCGACGCCGCCGGCCCCGCCGCGCGGTAGAGCACGCCGCCGCGCTGCCACCATTGCACGCGCTGCCAATACCCCGGCGCAGCCGGCGCCGCGCGCACGATCTCCAGGAAGAACGGCAGGTCGACCTGCCTGCGCGCGGTCAACGCGGCGGGCAGCAGGCTGGCGGCGGTGGCGGGCGGCAACTCGGTGGTGGCGCGCAAGGCCACGTCACGCTCCAGCTGGTCGAGCGCGCGCATGAGCCGCGCGATGTTGTCGGTGCGCTGCTCGAGCATGGCGTTGGCGCGCGTCACGCTGTCCAGGCCGCGCCAGGCCATGACGCTCAGCACCGCCATGAGCGTGATCGCGATCATCACCTCGACCAGCGTGAAGCCGCGCTGCGGCCGGTGTGCGCGTGGCATGGTCTAGCGCGCCTGCGCCAGCCGCGTCTGCAGCGAGGCCAGCCGGCGCTTGTCCTCTTCCGCGAGGTACACGTCCACCGTCACCGCGCGCAGCCCGTCGGCCAGGGCGCCGATCTCGACCCGGCACGTCAGCGCCACGCCTCCTTGCGGACAAGGGCTGCTGGCGGTGCCCGGCGACATCGCGCCCTGCGCGATGCGCAGCTCGGCCACGCGGTTCTCGGCGGACAGCATGGCCAGCGACTGCTGCTGCAGCAGGCCGAGGTTGGTGATGGTCAGGCTCGACGCGCGCACGATGGCGGCGAGCGCGATGCTGACGATGGTCAGCGCCATCAGCACCTCGATCAGCGTGAAGCCCGCCATGACGAAGCGACGCGGCGCGCGCATGCTCATTGCACCTCGTAGCCGCCCGCCGCATCGCGCCGCACGGTGACCGTCGCGCCGCCGCGCCGCAAGGCCAGTTGCCATGTCGCGCCGATGGGCTCGGAGGTCAGCAGCACGGGCCGCGCGGGCGTGACTTCGACGGGACCGTCGCGCCACGCCCTCGGGCGCAATTCGTCGTCGCGCATGAAGGTGTCGAGCGCTCCTGCCGTCGACACCACCGGTATCGCGCTGCCGGGCACGGCCTGCCAGGTGCCGCGCGCGAAGCGGTAGCCCTCGCTGTCGGCCTGCCAGGCGATCACGCGGCCGTCGACGCGCACTTCGTTCTGCGCGACCGCGAAGTGCCGCACCAGCTCTTGTGCATCGCGCCGCAGTTCGTGCACGGGGTCGGGCGCGATGCTCAGGCTGATGGCCGCCGTCGCGATGCCGACGATGACCATCACGACCATCAGCTCGATCAGCGAGAACCCGCCCTCGTCGTTGCGCGCCTTCATGCCGTCGATGCTAGGCACCGCATGTGATGCGCGCATGAACGCGCTGACACGAAACCCCAACGCCCCTGTGATAGACACGACATTCCGAAGTCCACCGTGAAAGCCGCCGTGAAATTCCAACCCAAGCCCTTCGAGAAATACGCCGTCCATGCGACGGGCTTGCTGCTCGTCGTGGCGGGCGTGGCAACGTGGGCGCAGCTGCTGAACCGGCCCGCGCCGCCGGCGCCGGCCGCGCAGGTGCAAGGCACCGAGGCCGACCCCACGGCCGGCGTGCTCGCCGCGTGGTTCGGCCCCGGCGAGCTGCGCGCGAACGTGGCGGTCAAGGGGCTCATCAAGGGCGCGGACCAGGGCGTCGCGGTGCTGGCCGTCAACGATGCGGCGGCCCGCCCCTACCGGGTCGGCGAAGCGCTGGCGCGCTCGGTCACGTTGAAGGCCATCGAGCCCGACGCGGTGGTGATCGACAAGGCCGGCACCACCGAGCGCATCGCCGCGCCGATGCTGCCGCAGCCCGCGACGCCGGGCATTGCACGCGTCGCACGCTAGCCCCGCGCACCGGCGGGGCCTCGGGGCCCCGCGCCTAGCGCGCCACGGCATGGTCCGGCGCCACCGCGCCGGGCGCGGCGGAAGCCCACGCCGACAACGCATGCAACAGACCGCGATTGACCCTGAAATCGCCGTCGCCCGACTCCGGCAGGAACGAGTGCGACAGGCAGCGCGTGATGACGCGCACCGCCCGCGCATCGGCCCCCACCGCATTCAGCTCGTGCGTGAATTGCGCGCGCGCCGGCAACTCGTCGGCGAACTTCTCGAAGCCCGCGAACCAGCGGAACAGCATGTTGTAGGCCAGGCTCTCGTGCACCTTCTCGCTGTCTTCGAGCGAGTAGATGATCTGCAGCATCAGGCACTTGAACAGCGTGGCCGCGCCCACGGTGATGCCGTGCTGGCGCTCCAGGTCGGCCAGCAGGTCGCGCTCGTAGCGCAGCGCGTCTTCCACCTGGTCGCGCAGCGGCACCAGCGGGTGGCCCTGCGGCACCAGCGCGCGCAGGTTGTCGGCCTGCACCCAGGCCTGGTGGCTCACGATCCAGACCCAGGGCGAGCCGTAGCGGTTGACCGCCACCGGCTCCTCGCGCGCGCGCTCCACGATCTTCGAGAGCTTGGCATCGAGCTCCTGCATGGTGACCCGCAGCGGCGACATCCACTTCATCATCGTCATCTGACTCCCTCCACTTCCTGGATGACTATGCAACAGGATGCGTGACAGCGGCGCAGGCGCGTCGTCGTCATCGTCATCAACGCAGCCCGCCCAGTGCCTGCCGCAAGGCGGTGTCCACCTTGCGCAGCGACACGCCGTGGCGCCGCGCCACTTCCTGGCGCGACATCTCGTGCCAGCGCAGCGCCAGCAGCACCGACTGGTGGCGCCCCGGCAGCCGCTGCATCGCGCGGTCGACCGCCGCCACTTCGGAGCGCGCCTCGGCGATCAGGTCGGGCCCCGGCTGCAGGTCGGCGATGACGTCGACGTCGGTGCCGTCCTCGTTCAACCCCGTCCATCGCTTGCGCTCGCGCAGGCTGTCCATCGCGAGGTTGCAGGCCACGCGGTAGATGTAGGCGTCGGGGTTGGCGGGCGTCTCGCGCGGCTGGCGTTCGCCCAGCCGCAGCCAGGCGTCGTGCAGGCATTCGCTCGCCAGATCCCGGCAACCGAGCTGGCGCTCCAGGCGGCGGTGCAGCGCCTTGTAGTGCGTGGCCAGGTGCGCCTGCAGGTCGACCTCGGGCGCGGCCGGCTTCTTCGTCTGCACGCGCGGCGCGGGCTCGCGTTCCGGTTCGGCCAGCAGCTCGATGCCTTCGTCGAACGCGCGCCATGCCAGGGGCAGCCTGGGGAACGAAGAAAACAGCCCGGAGAACCGGTCCGGCGCACTGCGGCGAATCGCCGGGGTCGACGTGTTGGGGGTCATGGTGGTTTTCGCTGAACGCCCCGCCCGCCCGCCGGCCGGGATCGCCGGTGGCGGGCAAGGCCGGGCCTTGAGACAAGGAAGGAACGACGGGAGCGCCGCGCACGCGGCGCCGGCGCGGGTCATCAGCGTTGCAGGTTGGCGCGCTCCTCGTCCGTCAGTTGCCGGCTCGCCGCGGGCGGCAGCTTGCCGCCGCCACCGAGCACGCGGATCACGCTGCGCGGGTTGTAGCTGACCGGGGTGGCCGAAGGCCTGCTGTTGTTGTTGCTGTCGTCCGATGCGCCACCGCCGCCCGCCGGCTCGTTGCCGAAGCCCAGCACGCGCACCGTGAACACCGAAGGCAGCGCCTGGCGATGCGCCGCGCGTTCACGCTGCAGGGCCTCTTGCGCCGCCACCGTGGCCTGCGACGCGGCGGCGCTGGCGCTGGTCAGCGCGCCCACGTTCACCGCCGCCACCACCGGCAGGCCGGCCGACTGGCCCTTGACCTGGATGTTGGCCGCGTTCACCACCTGCAGCGCCGCCACGTTCACGTTGCCCGACACGCGAATGCCGGCTTCGCCCGCATCGATCGTGCCCAGCGGCGCGATCAAATCGACGTCGCCCGGCGGCACTTCGGCAATGGGTGCCAGCGTGGCGATGCCCGCGCCCGAGCTCGGCGCCTGCGGCGAGATCTCGACGTTGCCGACGTTGTCGTACACCAGCTTGGGCGGCGTGAACAGCACCGTCGTCTTCGAGCCGCGCCCGGCGTTGATGTCGCCCTTCTCGGACCACGCGAAGATGTCGCCGCCGAAGGTCGTCATGATGCGCGACAGCCCCAGCAGCAGGCTGCCTTCGCTGAACAGGCGGATGTCGCCCTGCCCCTGCGTCATCACGCCCGAGGTGGCCGGCGGCACCTGGCCCTGCACCCCGAGAATGATCTTGCCGCCCGGCGCCAGCATCTCGATGTCGCCGCCGAAATTGGTGCGCACGCCCGAGCCGCCGAACATCGTGATGTCGCCGCTGCGCACGATCTCGCGGCCCGCGGCATCGCGGTCGGGGAACAGCGTGGCGATCATTTCGCGCCCGCGCAGGTACGAGCCCACGCGGCTGCTGGTGGCGTCGTTGTATTCGCGCCCGCCCGCGCGCAGTTCGGCGTAGTACACCTCGCGCAGGAAGACGCGCTGCTGCTGGGGCGCCAGCGCGTCGAAGTACGCGAGCGACTGCGCGGCATTGCCGCTGAAGCCGTAGCGCGACCGCAGCCACGCGGCCAGCTCGGCCTCGTAGGTCTTCGCGGCCTTGCCCGGCTGCTCGGCCAGCGGCGTGCCCGCTTCGGCGCGGTTCGACGGGTCGAGGTAGCGCGCGCGAACGGCCGACATGTCGAGCGCCGAGGCGCCGATGCCGGCCATCAGCGCAACCGACGCGCCGGGGCGCGTGTCGCCCGGCACCACCGGCCCGATCGACGTGATGCCGCCGCGGTCTTCCTGCAGCAGGTTGCGGCCGGCAGAGACTTCGAGCGTGCCCGGGCCGGCGATGTCGACGTTGGCGTAGAGGATGTCGCGGCCGGCGGAGACGATGGAAACATCGGTCGGGTCGGTGTGGACCACGAGACTGCCGTGCAGCGTGGCGGAGCCCCCGAACTTGCTGTTGCCCTGCGTCGTGGTGCCCGGCGCGTCGCCGGTGCTGACGATGTCGCGGCCGGCCTTGACCCAGACCGGTCCGGCGCCGTTGTACCAGGTGCGTGCGCCGTTGTTCAGGCTCACGGTCTCGCCCGTCTTGAGCCCGACGATGTCGCCGCCCGCCGCGTAGAAGCGAATGGGCGGCGCACCGGCGGCGCGGTCCAGCCGGATCTGCGCGCTGTTCGGACCGAAGGCGAAGAGCGACGGTCCGTTGAAGGTCTTGCCGATGACCGCGATGCCGTCGCTCGACGCGTTGGTCACCAGCACATCGCCCTGCCCGTTCTCCTGTCCGACGAACGCGGGGTTGAACGGCGTGGGCAACAACGCGCCCGCGCCGGACATGCCCATGGAGGACTGGCCCGCATGGATCGACCCGCCGACGAGCACCTCGAGCTCCCCCTTCGGCGAGGGCGCCAGCGTCAGGCCGTAGTTCAGGAAGTCCGGCTGGGTGGACTGCACTGCCGCGCTGCCGTAGAAAAGGCTGCCGGTCAGGGCCGCGGCCCGGAAGACCGAGGGGTAGACGACCCACGCATCATCGGGCGCCATGCGCAGCCGGCCGTTGCTCTGCAGCGCCGACATGCCCGGCGTCAGGTGGCCGCCGGCCGACACCAGGTTGATCGCGCTGCGGTCGGTCCACAGGCTGAACCACCCCTGGCCGCCGCCGCTGTAGCCGACCCCGTTGACGGAAAAGGCCGAGCTGTTGGGCGTGTCGCCGCGCCCCGGGTCGGCCGCGGTGCCCAGCGCCAGGTCGCCGAGCGTCTGCACGTAGAACGCCGCGTCGCCCGGCACCAGGTTGATGCCGCCCCGCACGTCGGCACGGGTGGCGGTGAACGGATCGATGCCGCGCGTATCGACCGGGTCCACCCCGTACAGCCGGCCGAAACTGCCGATCGATGCCGCGCGCAACTGGGTGGCGCCGCGCAGGTTGGCGACGGCCCCGGTGAGCGACAGCTTCTCCAGCGGTGAAGCGTCGGTGAGCGCCCGGTTGGGATTGAGCGCCCCCGCGATGCGCATGTCGATGTCGCCGCCGCCGGTGAGCGCGAGCGCGCCGTCGGCGCCGACCCGGCCGGTGCTGCCCACCGCGATCACCAGCGCTTCGCTGCGCTCCGCCGGGTTGTTGCCGGACGACGCGACGCCGCGCTGGCCGATCGCGCCGGCGTCGCCGCCCGCACGCACCGCCACGTTGCCGCCGCCCAGCGCGCCGATGCCGGTGAAGCCGGTCAGGCCGGGCGCGGTGTCGTCGTTCGCCGTGTAGGCGCCGAAGTTGATCCACCACGACGCGGGAATCGCGCCGTCGACGGCGGCCGAGCCCGAACCCTGGCGCCAGAGCCAGTTGCCCGCGATGGCGCTGGTGGTCCCCCGCCCGCCGGCCGTCTGGGCACCGGCGAGGTCGCCCACGAGCCTGCCGCCGGCGGACACCAGCACGTTGCCGCCCTGGTCCGGATACCAGGCGCTGTAGGCGGCCAGGCTCTCGGCGTACTCGGGCAGCCCCGACTGGGCGCCGATCACCGTGCCGTCGGCGCCCGTGCCCCGCGCGCGGTTGTAGGCCGCGTCCACGGCCGTCGCGGTGCCGGCGGTGTACACGCCATAGAGCGAATCCATGCGGATGTCGCCCGCTGCAATGAGCGAGAGGTCGCCCGTGCCCGTGCGCAGCACGCTGAAGGCGTTGGGAGGCAACAGGCTGCCGCCCACGCCGTCCAGCGACGGGTCGACCACGTAGTGCGTGTCGGCCAGCCGGATCGCCCCGGCCGAGGCCGGGTTGAGCGCGCGCCGGTCCGCCGCGCCAAGGTCGGCCCCCGCCACCAGGTTCAGGTCCCACGAGGTGGCGCCGGCGCCCAGCATCGGCGCGACCGCCCAGTTGCGTCCCTGCGCGCCGTTCACCACGGGGCGCAGGTTGACCGGCAGGCCGTCGAGCAGTTGCACCGTGGTCATCGACGGAATGAGCGAGCCGCGCTTCAGCTCGATCTGCTCGGTCGTGTTCATGGCCACCGGCAGCGGCACGCCCTTGGGCCAGATCAGCGCCTCCACGTAGGCTTCCGAGCGCAGGACCGTGCCGGCCCCCAGCCGCATGCCGGGCTCGAGCGCCACGGCCGCCGGCAGCACCGTGCCCGCGGCATAGGCCACGGTCTGCCCGTCGACGTTGTAGATGTCGGCCGCCACCACGGTGCCCGCCGGCAGGTTCATGCCGGCCGTGAGCACCGCGGCCACCGGCAGCAGCGTGCCGGCCGGCAGCGGCACGCCGCTGTCGGTCACCACGGTCACGGGGTAGTTGAGGACCGCGCCCGCGCCGAAGCGCGTGCCGGCCTCCAGCTTCACGCCGTCGATCGGCACCACGATGTCGCCGCCGAAATTGCTGGTGCCGGTGGTCAGCACCCAGGCGCTGTCCCCGGGCGTGGCGGCAGGCGGCGCGAAGCCGTCGTTGATGCTGCCGTTGATGTTGAGGGTGCCCCCCGCGCGGACCACCAGCCGGCCCGGCTCGCCGAAGCCGCGCCCGTTGGCGTCAGGGCCGTAGCGGTAGCCCGAGAAGTCCAGGTCGCCGTCCACCGTGAGGTCGCCATGCGGATTGATCGCGCTGTTGCTGACGATCTCCACGCCCGGGCGCAGGTGATAGCTGCCCAGGCCCGCGAGCCGGCGGCTCAAGCCCGCGTTGCCGAGCGCGGCGTTGATGAAGCGCTGGCTGTCGCCGTCGATGCGATCGAGCTCGACCTGCGTGATGAGCTGGGGCGTGAAGCCCGACACATCGGGCTGGGAAGCCAGCGGCATGTCGTCGTAGCGGCGGAACGCATTGACCGCCACGCGCTTCGCGCCCTGCACGAGCGGCGTGCCGTTGACGGTGAGCGCCACGTCGTCGGTGCCCACGCGCGGCGCATTGAGGTCGAGAGTGCCGCGCGCGCGGCCGTCGTTCCGGCCCGGCTCGGCGCCCAGGGGCACGTCGGTGCCGGCGCGCAGGTCGATGCGTGCGTTGGCGCCGAGCGTGAGCGTGCCGTCGCTGCTGGTCAGCTCGACCACCGCGCGGTTCGGGCTGTCGATGATCTTGCCGTAGCCGTCCACGCGCAGGCCCGTGCCATGCGCGTCGAGCGTGCCGTCGACCGTGAGGCCGCCCTTGGCCGCCAGGCGGATCGCGCCGACCTGGTAGCCGCTCGCGTCGATGCGGCCGTCCACGCGCAGGTTGCCGCCGTCCAGCGCGATCGACACCTCGCGCGCCTTCACGCCGTCGCCCACGACGAGGTCGCCCTGCTTGATCTGGAAGCGGCGCGCGCCGAACACGGCGCCTTCATTGAGCCGGCTGTTCAGGCCCGCGAAGTCGCCGAGGACCTGCGCGCGCACCGTGAGTTCGGCCGCGTCGTAGGGCACCACCGTGCCGCCGGCGTCATAGGTGCCGCTGCTGGCGCCGCGGATCGCGCCGGCCAGCTCGACACGGCCCGCGTCGGCGCCCAGCGCGGTGGCCTCGATCGTGCCGCCGCGGTTGAAGCGCGCCGAGACATCGATGAGCGAACCCGCCGCCTGGGTGATGTTGCCGGCCGCGCTCGACAGCACGAAGTCGCCGCCCCAGCTGTACTTGTCGACATCGAACAGCGACACCTTGCGCCCCGACAGGTCGATGCGCGAACCGCCGCCCAGCGCGATGTCGTCGGTGGCCGACAGCACCAGCCGGCCCGAAGGCAGCGCGATGTTGCCGTCCACGCCGATGCGCCGGCCTTTGAGCTCCAGCGTGGCGCCCAGCGCGTCGCTCGATGCGCCCGCGCCCTGCACGGCGGCCACGGTGATGTCGCCGCCTGCCGTGATGCGCGTCTTCGAGGCGGCCTGCCCGGTGAGCACCGGCGCCGCGATCTGCAGGTTGCCGCCTTCGTAGGCATAGCCCTCGCCCGTCGTGTACTCGCCCTGGCGGCGATACACCGCGAGCGTGTTGCCGCCGCTGGAAGTGATCTGCTCGGAAGCCGTCAGCTTCACGTTGCCGAAGCCCAGCGCAATGCGCGCATCGGTGCCAAGGCCGGCAGGCTGCGCGTAGGGCCCCGGCCCGAACACGATCGAGCGGGCCGCGATGTCCAGCGTGCCGTCGCCCAGCAGCGTGCGCATGGCCGCGCCGGGCGCGGCCTGCGAGCCGGCCCAGACGAACTCGCCCGCGCGGATCGTTGCCACGTCGCCGGCGGCGCCGTAGCCGTAGATGGCGGGCGTGCCGAGCACCAGCCGCTGCAGGCTCGAGGCGTCCAGCTTCACCGCGCCGAAGACATTGACCGCGTCGCGCGCATTGAGGGTCAGCGTTTCCAGGGCCGGCGCGCCGATGGCGGTGTTGCCGGCCAGCAGCTGGTCGAGCTTCGCCTGGTTCAGTACCAGGCCGCGCGGCAGTTGGCCGTTGGCATCGGCATTCGCGATGCTCGCGTCTTCGCCGAGGTTGACCGCGGCCAGCGCGAGCAGCAGGTTGCGCGTGCCGTAGGAGACCTTGGGCGTGAGCGTCAGCGAGCCGCCGGTGGCAATGGCCAGTGTGCCCTCGGACACCAGCCGCGTCGTGCCGCCGCAGGCCTCGCTCACGCAACTGCCGATGTCGACCGCCACGGTGCTGGTCGGCCCCGACAGGGGGTTGCCCAGCTGCAGGTTCAGCCAGCCGTTGGACAGCGCCACCACGCCCGTGCCCGTGAACAGGTAGCCTTTGCGCGAATCGAAGCCGCCGCTGCCCTTGCCGATCGTGCTGATCGACGCGCCCTGCTCGATGACGATGCTGCGGTCGCCGTCGAAACCCGGGCTGCTCGCAAGGATGACTTCGCCCGCCGACAGGCTGGCGCCGCTGCGCAGCACCAGGTTGCCGTCACCCACGATCTCCGCGAGATAGCCGGTGTTCCCGTAGCCCGTGGCGATGGCGCCATTGAGCACGAGCCTGGGTGCCTGGAGCCTGTTCAGTTCGTCGGCATGAACGGAGGCGCCCACGAGGCCGTCGGTGGCCGCCTGCCCCGTCGCCAGGACTTCGCCGAGGCCGCGCACGTTGACCGTGCCGCCATAGCCCTGCGTGCCGGGCTGGGCGCCCAGGCGCAGCTGGCCGTCGAACTTCAGGCCGGTGCGCTCGGCGTCCGCCTCGGCCGGTTTCACGAGCGCGATGTCCAGCGTCTTCGCGTCCGACGTGAGCATGGCGCGCAGGTAGCTGCGCCGCGCGGCATCGGCCAGCACGAAGGCGTTGTAGTCGGTCTCGTTGTAGCTGGAGTGCCTGCGCACCTGGCTGCCCGGCGTGACGATGAGCTGGCTGGGCAGCGACGCGCGGATCGCGGTGTTGGCCACGCCCAGTTGCCCGGCCAGGCGATAAGAGCCGCCGCCGACGTCGCTGACGCCCGGAATGCCCAGGCGGTCCGTGGCCCCGATCTCCACCCGGAACGCGCCGGGCAGCAGCGCATAGTTGGACGGCATCAGCGTGTAGGTGCCGGCCGGCAGGCCCGGCACGCCCGCCGGCACCGTGATCTGCTGGCCGATGCCCGGCGCGCCGAAGCCCGCCTCGGGCGCGACCGGCGCATAGCCTCCGGCGTAGCCGGGCACGATTGCGTAGACCGTGTTCTTCGCGCTGCTGTAGCCGTTGACCGGATTGGCACTGGCCAGGGGCGTCGTCAGGATGTCGACCGAGCCGCCGCGGCCCGCGACGAAGCCCGCGCCCGCGAGCGTGCCGCCGCCCGACAGGTCGAGCACCGCGCCGCCCCGGACGTCGACGTGGCTGCCCTTCAGGCCGATGCCGCGCCCGACCGTCGCGCCGCCGGACGCCATGCCGCCGACGTTGTCCAGCGCCAGGGGCTGGCCGTTGTACATGTAGCCCAGGCCGTCGGTGGTGCCGCCGTAGGGCATCGTCAGCCCCGCGCCGCTGACCGAAGTGAGGCTGCCCGCGAGCAGGTCCACATGCGTGGCCGACGCGCCGTCCGCATGGGAGCCCAGAACGATCCGCCCGAGCGGCGCGCGCACCACGCCCCCCTGCTCGATGGTCTCGGCCCCCAGCGCGAGGCTGCCGAAGGCGGTGTAAGGCATGGCCGGATCGGCGTCGCCCTGGCGGTGGATCGCCAGCACGCTGCCGGCCGCATAGTTGAACGGCAAGTTCGTGTCGGGGTCCACGCCCAGGGCGGGAAAGCCCGCCACGATCTGGGTGCGGGCGCCGGTCGCGGGGTAGATCTGCGCGGCGGTCAGCGTCAGGCTGCCCGGGGTCGAGAGTTCGGTGGTCACGTCGCCGTCGATGCCGCGCGTGCCGCCGAGCAGGCGAATGTCGCCGCTGCTCGCAAGGTCCATCATCGCGAAGCCGCGCCGGTCCACGGTGTACTGCCCGTTGCGCTGGTCGATCCCGACGTGCGTGCCCGAGCCGACGGAGTCGCGGATGTCGATCAGGTCGGCGCGCACCGACAGGGTCCCGCTCGCTTCCTGCAGCGACGGCGCGGCGTTCACGCCGTTTCGCCACTTGGCCGAAGGCAGCGTGCTCAGGTCGAGCTGCAGGCGCGTCACGCCCGCCAGGCGCACATAGGGCGCCGACAGCGACACGCTCGATGCGGCCGGCGTGTTCTCGCCCGGCGCCAGGGTGCCCGCATAGAGGCGCAGGCTCTGGCCCATGCGCAGGGCCACGTCGCCGTCGAAGCTCAGCGGGCCGTAGACCAGCATCGAGAGGTTGTCGAAGCCGCCGGCCTCGATGCGGTCGACACCGATGCGCGCCGTGCCGGTGGCCAGCAGCGTCCGCGCATCGGACAGGCCCCGCGCCGCCGCCAACGCGCTGGGGCCCTGCGTTTGCGCCAGCACCAGTTCGCGATGGTGCAGCGCGTCGCCGCGGATGGGCTGCAGCGTGGAGTAGTTCGTCGATTCGAGCGCCAGCGCCAGCGTGCCGCCCGCGGCGCCGGCGCCGCCCGAGGCCGCGCGCATCGTGCCGTCCAGGTACAGGCCCCGCGTCGAGGCGAGCACGATCGAGCCGCCGTTGCCGGCCACCGCCACGCGCGCGCCCGTGCCGGCACCCGTTCCGCTGTCCAGCACGGCGCTGCTGCCGGACGCGTCCAGCAGCGCGCCCGGCCGCATCACGATGAAGGCATTCGCGGCATCGGCCTGGCCACTGGCCTCCCAGTCCAGCGAACCGCCGATGCGGATCGTGCCCCCGTCGGCGACGCGGCCGTAGGTGCGGCCGGACACGTCCCGCGCGGTGGCGGCGCGCGACGCGACATCGAGCACGGCCTGCTCGCCGATCCAGAACAGGCCGGCCTTGGCGGGGTCCGCGCTGCCGCCGCCGATCGCGATCGTGCCGCCGGGCGCAACCAGCCGGCCTTCGACGCGGACGTCGCGGCCCTGCAGCGCGATCGACTGCCCCGGATCGACCGCGATCGCCGCACCCGCCTGCACATCGACCACGCCGCTGGCCGTGACCCCGCTGCCCGTACCCACGGTCGACTGCAGCACCACGCTCGCCCCGCCGCGCTGCGTGAGCACGCTCTTCATCGGGTCTTCGGTCCAGACCGGCGGCGTCCACAGTTCGAGCGCGCTGGCCGGTCGCTCGCCGGTGGCGACGTTCCGCGACGTGTCGGTGAAACGGTAGACCGGCATCGCCACGTCGAGCCCGACCTGGCCGGCCACGGCCACGCCCATGTGGCCGTTGACGTCGTAGCGCGCAAAGCCCGACTGGAAGACGCCGGGGTCGAGCGCCACGTTCGCGCTCGTTTTCACCTGTTGCGTGAACACGGCGCCGGCCGCGACCCGCGTGCCGTCCTTGACCGTGAAGTCGGCGGGCGCGACGCGGCCGGCGGCCACCGTCGCTGTCTCGGCAATGATCGCGAACCCGTTCGGGAACACGTTCGCCGGCACGACGTAGCCCCTCGGAAAGTTGTTGTTGTTGACGGAGATCCGCGTCACCTTCGCGCCCGCGGGCACCGTGTCGCTTGTCTTTCCGTCGGAATCGTTGGCCGTGTAGCCCCGGAAGGTCTGGCTCCGGCCGTTGACGATGGCCGTGACGGAGTAAAGGCCCGTGTTGGTGCCCACCGCATCCGGCAACTTCCAGGGGGCCGCCAGCGTGACGGCGTTGGCATTGGCATCGAAGAACGGCACCGACGACACGGCCTCGCCCGCCAGCGCGCGCGTGCGCTGGTAGCTGTAGTCCACCGGCAGGATGTCGCCCGCGCGGACCTGGTAGTCCTGCAGCAGGACGGCATCGGTCAGCGCCGCCTGGCCGGCTTCGAGCAGGCCCGTGCCCACGTTCTTTCCGCCGACGACGATGCCGGTGCCCGACGCCAGCCGCAGCGTGCCGCCACCGTTGACGCCGTAGCCGCGGATCTCACCGTCGACCGCGAGGAGCGCATGGCTGGCCGGGTCCGCCGGCTGGGTGTCCGCGAACAGCGTCACGTCGCCGCCGCGCCCCCCGCGCGTCTTGCCGTCGATCAGCACCGCGCCGCCCGAGGAGACGTCGATCAGCGCGCCGGCCGCAAGCGTCACCGCGCCCGAGCTGCGGATGTCGACGCTGCCGCCGTCCAGGTACGGCAGGCCGCGGGCGTTGCCCGGATCGAGCCGCAGGTTGCTCCACAGGCCGCGCGCGTCGAGCTTCACGCCCTTGGCCACGACCACTTCCACCGGTGTGTCGGCTCCCACCGGCAGCGGGCCGTCCTTGATGCCGGTGGGCGTCATGCCGCTCAGCACATTGCCCAGCACGATGTTGCCGCCGCGCGCCGTCAGGTCGGCATCGACCGACACCTGCGTCGCATGCAGACGGATGCGCCCGCCCGGCACCACCGACAGCGCGCCTTCGGCGCTCACGCGCTTGTTTGCCAGCGCCGTGACCTCGCCGAGCCCGAATCCGTTGAGCCGTTCGCTGTCGATGTAGAGCGTGTCCCGGCGCTCGGGCGGCAGCGGCGCGTCGGGCGAGAGCCCCGCGCCGATGTCCGGCTGCGTGGTGCCGAAGACCACGCGATCGAAGGTCGGCACCAGCTGATGGAAGACCCCGACCGGCCCCAGCGCCGCATTGGGGTTGTAGCCGGTGACGTAGTTGCCCAGGATGAGCTGCGCCGCCTGTGCCGCCGCGCCGTGCGCCTGCGCATAGCCGTCGAGCCCGGCATCGGCCCGCGCCACCTGGCTCGGGCCCTGGTAGGCCGTCGCGGTGATCCCGCCTTCGAGCACCGCCGCGTCGGTGGCCACCACCAGCCGGCCCGCGTCGCGGCCCACGGTGTAGCCGTTTTCCAGCCGCTGCTGCGGGCCGATCAGCGGGTTGTAGAAGAAGCCCGTGGTCTTGTCGCCCCAGCGCTTGTGCTCGTCTTCGAAGCCGCGGTAAAGCCCCGTGTAGGCGATGTCGTCGCGCGCCTTCGACACCTCGTACAGACGCCCGTCCGGTCCCTTAAGCCAGCTCTGGCGAATCAGGCCCGTCTGCACGTCGAGCGTGCCGCCCGACAGGTTGATGTTCGAGCCCGCGTGGGTGACCACCTCGCCGCCGGTGAAGGTCACGCTGCCGCCCTGCGCCGCCCACTCGCCGATGCCGTGCCCCTGCAGGCCCAGGTAGCCGCCGACTTCGAGCAGGCCGCCCGGCGTGTACCAGCGGTCCTTGTCGTAGCCGCCCGTGCCCGCCGCCAGGCGCTGCAGCTTGCGGCGGTCGATCCATACGTTGCGGTTGTTCAGCAGCGCGTTGTCGCGGTTGAGCGGCGAATCGCGCTGCTCGTTGCCCTGGATGTTGATCAGGATGTTGTTCGACGCCATCGCGACCTGCACGCCCACCGCGCCCGAGACGTCCAGCCGCGCGCCGTCGGCCAGGGTGCTGCGGCCCGTGGCCTTGCCCGCGCTCACCGCGAGCTGCCCGCCGGTGGCCAGCGTGGTGGAGCCGCCTTCGAACAGCACGCTGCCGCCCGAGACGATCTCGATGCGCGAGAGGTCCCGCCGGTCGTCGATGAGCGACAGGTTGTCGAACACGCCCGGCTCGCCCCGGTTCAGGGCCTGCCTGGGCCCTTCGGCGACCAGCGCGTCGCGCTGGCTGTCGAGCGCGGTGCGCCCGTTCCTGTCGTCCAGCAGCACCGCGTTCAGCGCCCGGGGCGTCACGGTGACGCTGCCCAGCTTGTCGGCCGCCGAGTTCAACAGGTGGATGGTGCCGCGCGCATCCACGGTGGTGGTGGCCAGAGCCACGCCGTCCTGCACCACCTTGCGGCCGGCCAGCGTGATGTCGCCCTCGGGCGCCTGCAACAAGCCGGTGTTGACGACGCGGCCCGCCGTGCTGTCCGCATTGAACTGCGGCGCCACTTCATTGCCGCGCGTGGTGGACGCCTGGTTGGCGGCCGTGCCCTGGCCGGGCCGCACGATGAAGAAGTCGCCCGCGGCCAGTTGGACCTGCCCGCGCGGCGTGGTGATTGTGCCGGCGTTGCTCACGTCCTGGCCCAGCATCAGCACATAGCCGCCGCCCTGCTTGACAGAAGCCGGCGTGGCCGTGGTGATCTGTGCGCCCGCCTCGACCTTCACCGCGCCGCCCGCATCTGTGAAGCTCGGCGCGTAGCTGTCGCTCGTTTTCGCGCTGTGGATGCCGCGCGCCTTGAACTGCTCGTCGCTGATCTTCGCGGCGGCTGCCACCAGGTTGCGCGTGTCGACCTGGCTGGTGCCGTTGAAGACGATGCCGTTGCGGTTGGCGATCAGCACCGTGCCATCGGCCTTGATCTGGCCCTGGATCAGCGAAGGCCGCGCCTGCGGATCGTTCACGCGGTTGAGCAGCGCCCAGTCGGCCTGCTGCTTGAAGTCGACCGTCGTGTTCTTGCCGACGTTGAAGGTCTCCCAGTTCAGGATGGCCTTGTCGCCGGTCTGCTGGACCGCCACATGGGTGCGGCCGTCGGCCTGCTGCGCCTGCACGGGTGCGTTGGCATTGAGCCAGCCGGCGGTGAGACTGTTGGTGTCGACCTTCAGGCCGCCGTCGGCCAGGCCGTCGGGCGCCGACGAAGGATCCTTCAGCGCCGCGTCACGCGCGGCGGCCTGCGCGGCCTGTTGCGCCGCGATGGCCTGCGCAGCCAGGTTCAGGTTGCTGATCGAACGCTGCAGCTGCGCATTCGCCTGCTGTTGCTGCTGCGTCGGCCCCAGCAGGCTCGACGCGGGCATGCCGTTGGGCAAGCGGCCGGTCTGCGCGGCGCCGGCCTGGGCCGCGCCCTTGTCGGCAAACCATGCGGGGCTGAAGGCCTGGTTCGCATGCACCGACCCCAGCGCGCCGAAGCCGGCGAGCGCCAGGGTCACGGCCCGCGCCAGCGGCGTCGGACGAAGGCCGTTGCTGCCGGTGAACCGGCGTGCGTGAAGGGTGTGCGGATTCAAGACCATGATTGCCCAGGGCGAAAGTGCGAAGACGGAATGTCGGAGGCCGCGCCGGCATCGGCATCGGCGGCGGGATCACAGATGCGGATGTCGCCCGCCTTGCTGGCGATCCGCGGACGTGGGGCGGCGCCGCGCGAATGCGGCCGGCGCCGGCGTTCGGAAACCGCGCACGCGGCGGGCAGCAGCAGCTGCCACAGCGCCTGCGCATCGCGCCAGGCCCGCGCATGCGCCGCGCTGCGCGCGCACCAGCCCTCGAGCGCAAGAAGCTCCGCCTTGCCGGCGCGAAGGCGGTTCAGGCGAACGATCCAGTCCAGCGCTTCGCTCAGGCAGACGTCGTCGCTGCAAGCGCTGTGCGGCGGGTGGTCATGAGGCGTCGGTTCCATACCTCCATGACGAGCCTGCGCGAGGCAACCCGTAAAAAATTATCTGAACGCCACGTCGTCGTCAGCTCAGCAGCACGATGCCGCCCGGCAGGCTGCGCACGCGCGCGCCGTAGAGCTCGCGGATCATCGCCAGCGCGTTGTCGATGTTGCCCAGCGCCAGCTGCATGCGCACCGGCGTGCGGCCCAGCGCCTCGTTGCGCAGGATGATCCGGCCCGGCCGGTAGCGGTTGATCTCGTCGATCACCTCGGCCAGCGGCATGCGGTCGAAAGAAAGCCGACCGGTGCGCCAGGTGCTCACGTTGGCCACGTCGGCCCGCGTCACCTCCCGCACGCCGCTCGCGTCGTACACCACCTGCCGGCCCGCTTCGAGCATGCGCTGCTGGCCCGCCACCGTCACCTGCACGCGGCCGTCGATGCAGGTCACGCACACCTGGGGGCCGGTGTGGCGGACATTGAAGCGCGCCGCGCGCCCCTGCAGGCGGCCGCCCGCGACTTCCACGAAGAAGTCGGCCGCGCCCGCCGTGGCAATCTCCGCCTCGCCCGCCACCAGCTCCATGCCGCGCGGGCTCGCGCCGCCGCCGATGCGGTTGACCAGGGTCTGCGTGTTCATGCGCACGCTGGCGTTCTCGCCCATCGCGACCTGGCGTTGCTCGCCCGTGGCGGTGCGGTAGTCCGCCGTGAGGTCGCCCACCGAGGGCCACAGGCCCAGCGGCGGATCGACCGCCAGCACGCCTGCCGCGACGGTTGCCGTGACCGCGCCGCCGAGAAAGGCCCGGCGCCCCGGCGAGCGCAAGGCTTGCGCCACGCCCGGCCAGGAAAACGCACGGGTGCGCGATGCACGGCGCGCCGCCTCCTCGGCCAGCAGCGGGTCGAGCGCGGACCACACGCGCATCACTTCGCGCCATGCCTGTGCATGCGCCGCGCTGCGCGTGGCCCACGCGCGGAACGCATCGGCGTCGGCGCGCGTGGCCTGGCCCGAATGCAGCCGCTCCCACCAGGCATGGGCCTGGCGGTGAAGTGCACCGGGTTCGGGTTCGGTAAAGGACATGACGCTCATCAGTATTTTCTCGGACCGGCAAAGTGGCCGCGCTGGGCAGCCTCCACATCCGGCAAATGCTTCTTGCAATATTCGAGCGCGGCGCGCAGCTCTTTCTCGACCGTGCTCAACGATATGCCCATTCGCTGCGCGATCTCGTCGTTGAGCTGCCCCTCGACACGCGCGGCCACGAGGATGGCGCGGCGCCGCTGCGGCATGCGCCCCAGCACCTGGCTCAATGCCTGCACGTCGCTGCGCGCGCTAGCGATGCGCTCGGGGTCGCCCGCCTCGTCCACGATGTGCACCAGGTCGTCGATCTCGCCGCGCACCAGCAGCACCTGGTCCTGGCGGTAGCGGTCGGTGGCAATGTTCGCGGCCATGCGCAGCAGGTAGGCATCGGCGTTGTTCACGCTGCCCGCATCGCTCATGGCGGCCAGCCGCAGCCAGGTTTCCTGCATCGCGTCGGCCGCGTCGTCGCGCGAACCGACGATGCGTTCCAGCTTGCCGCGCAGTTCGGCATAGCGCGCGACCATGCGCGCGCGCAGCGACGACAAAGGGCTTTCGTTCATGGCGTGCGCGCGGTGGTGCGCCAGGCGGCATCGCCGCAATCGGATTCCGCGCCCGGCCCCTCGGGCAGCAGCAGGATCACCAGCGGCTGCGGCAGCGAAGGCGGCGGCGGCGCGCCGACCGCCAGGCCGCGCACCTTGCGCTGCACGGCGGCATCGCGGCTTGCTTCGCCGGTGGTGCTCAGCAAGCGAAAGCGCTCCACCACGCCCTGTGCATCCAGGCTCAGCTGCAGCGCGAGCCGGTAGCCGCCCGGCCGCGTCTGCGCCGATTCGCACAGGCCGCCGCGCAGGGCTTGCTGCACCTGGGCCGCATAGATGCGGTGCGCGGCCTCTCCCGCGCTGAACCCCGACTCCTCGACGGCCGGCGCTTCGCCTTGCGCCGCGCGTGCCGCGACACCGGGCGCGCGGGACGCACGAATCACCACCGAGCCCGCGTTCGCGTACCGCGCCTCCAGGCCAGTTCCTGCCAACATTGCCTCCAGTGCCTCCATTGCAGTCAGCGCGCCCCGCACCGCGCCCGAAGAACGCTGCGCATGCTCGCCGTCGATCAAGATGTCCAGCCCCGTTGCCTTGCTGTAGGCCTCGATGGCGTCGCCCAGGCGCTGGGCGCTGATGTCGAATTCGATCCGTGCCACGGGCGCCGCCGGCGAAGGCGACGTCGATGGCTGCTGTTGTTGTTCTTGCGGTTGTGCATGCGCACCGCGCACCGCGCACAGCGCGACCGCACCGGCCAGACACCAGACCAGTGCCAGCACACTGACCGATGCCGAGTTCGCTGTCATACCGGGTGGGTGCACATGCTCCTGGGTTGCCGCGTCCGCCGGAACGCACTAGGCGCGCAGGGCACACCCGGGCGACCTTAGTCCGGCGCGGTGACGCTCCCATGACATGCGTCGGTTGCCGACATCCGGCCTGTGTCATTCGATTCCGCGGCGGGGCTTTGCATGCATGGCGCGCTTCAACGCAAATCCGGCACCTGCCGCGCCTGTGAACGGCGCGGCAGGTGCCGGCGGTCGGCAGCTCTCGAACGGCTGCCTTGCTTTCCTACCTGCTTGCCTGTCTGTGTGCTTACGGACGGCCGATGCCGTTGCAGACGTCGGTGCGGCCGATGGCCAGGCTGCTCGAAGCCGGGGTCAGGAAGGTGTTGACGATCGCGGTCTTCCAGGCGGCGGGCACGTTGACGAAGTTGTGGTCGGTGGCGTCGGCGTCATACAGGCGCGTCAGGAAGTCGACGACCTTGGCTTGCGCGCCGGCGTTCGCGTAGCACTGGTTCACCAGCAGGTTGGTGGTGCCGAAGATCGGATAGTTCGAACCCGTGCCGGTGGCCGGGGTCGGCTTCACGTAGGCGGGGACCCAGGCCAGCGGATTGGAGGCGGCGGAAGGACCACCGACCGGCAGCGACTGCGTGGCCAGCGCGGTCTGGATCGCGGTGGCGGACGGCAGGTTGCCGTTGACCTTGGCGACGACCGCGTTGCTGCTGCCCGTGTACACGGGGTCCGGGCTCAGGTAGCCCAGGCGGCTGTCGGTGGTCATGGCACCGGTCACGCCGCTGCTGCCCGACACGCCGACCCAGTGGGCGGGAGGCGCGACGGCGGTCGTGGAGGTGGAGCCCGGCAGCGCATTGCCGACCACGACCGCGAAGCTGTTCGAGACCTTGAAGCCCGAGCTCGGGCAAGCGGCCACGAGGTAGCGGCTCAGCAGTTCGGTGGTGCCGCTGGTGTCGGTGCGATAGACCACCTTGACGGTCGTGGTGTCGGCCGTGCCACGCACCTGGCCCCAGGTCATGCCACCCGACTTGTTCGAGAAGATGGCGCACATCTTCGCGTCCGACAGGTCCAGGTTGCTGATGCCCGAGCGCTTGTAGGGAATCAGGACGGGCGTGCCCACGCCGGGCACCTGGATCACGGGGCCCCAGCCGCTGAGGTGGGCGGGGTTGTAGGCGTCCAGTTCGGCCTGGGTCAGCGCGGAATCGCTGCCGGCGAAATGCACCGACTGGGTCGTCGGCCAGATCGGGCGGGTGCTTTGGCTCTCGTCGCGGAACTCGCTGCCGGTCGTGGCTTGCGGGTTGTTGTTCAGGAACGCCTTCTTGCCGGCGCCGCTGCCCGTGCCGGTGTAGGTGTAGTCCGTGAAGCCCACGCCGCTGGGCAGAAGATCCTTGTAGAAAGCCTCGGGCAGCGTCGCGCCGCCGCCGACGACGGTCTGTGCCGACACGGCACCCGCAGCCATCAGACCCGCCATCATCACGGCCGACAGGGCGACCGTCTTGCAAATTGCACGCATGGAAACTCCTTTGAATGGACCAAAAGAAATGAGCTTTCAGGGACAGGGCGTCGTGTTGTGTTTCGCCTGTCCCCTCGCTTCCGTACCGCCCCTCTGGCGGTGCAGTGATCTTCGATTTGCGAGGTGACAGCAGCCCGAAAAAAGCTCGGGAACACGGCGCGAAAAAGCTCCCGAACAAGGGGCCCGAAGCGGCTCAGTGCACCATCTGGTTGATCTCCATGATGGGCATCAGCACGGCCAGCACGATGGCCATCACCACACCGCCCATCGCAAGGATCATCAAGGGTTCCAGCAAGGTTGTGAGCCGCATCGCGCGGCGCTCCAGGTCACGCGAAAGGTTGAGCGCGGCGCGCTCGAACATGGCCGCGAGCGCACCCGTCTTCTCTCCGCTGGCGACCAGGTGCACGAGGTTCGACGGAAAAATCTTTTGCGCCTTGAGCGCCGCCGCGAGCGGCGTGCCCTCTTTCACGCGGCCGGTGGCTTCGAGCACGCAGCGCTTGAGCCATTCGTTCACCAGCGTCTGGCGCGCGGCCTCCAGTGCGCGCAGCAAAGGCACGCCCGCGTCCATGAGGATCGACAGCGTCGACGCGAAGCGCGCGGTGTCCACGCCCAGCGCATAGCGCCCCACCATCGGCATGCGCAGGATCATGCAGTGCCACTTCAGCTTGCGCCCCGCGTCGCGCAACGACGCGCGCGCAACCATCCACGCGCCGGCGATCACGCCCGCCGTGAGCCAGCCCCATTCGCGCACGAAGGCGCTCGCGGCCAGCATCACGCGGGTGATGGCCGGCAGTTCCTGCCTCGCCTGCGCAAACGCGCCGATCACCTGCGGCACCACGTAGCCCAGCAGGAACACCACGATGCACAGCGACACGAAGCCGACGATGGCCGGATAGATGAACGCGGTGAGCACCTTGCCGCGCAGGTTGTCGCGGTTCTCCAGGTAGTCGGCCAGCCGCTCCATCACGCGCGCGAGGTCGCCCGAGTCTTCGCCCGCGCTCACCAGCGCGCGGTAGATCTGCGGAAAGTCGCGCGGCCGTTCGCCCAATGCATCGGTCAGCCGCATGCCCGCGCGCACGCTGTCGCACACGGCGCTCAGCGACTCGGCGACGTGCTTGCGTTCGGCCTGTTCGATGGTCGCGACCAGCGCGGCTTCGAGCGTGAGCCGCGCGCCCAGCAGGCTCGCGAGTTCGCGCGTGGCCCAGCACAGGTCGGCCGCGCCCAGGCGCGGGCTGAGCCACGCGAGCGCGCCGCCGCTCGCGGCCTTCTCGCGGATGTCGAGCGGGGTCAGGCCGCGCTCGCGCAGCTGCGCGCGCACCGAGCGCGCGGACTCGCCCTCGGTGCTGCCGCGTTGAAGCTCGCCGCTGGCGCTCGCGGCCTCGTACTCGAAGCGTGCCATGGTGTGGTGCGCCCTCCTCAGGCGTCGCGCGTCACGCGCAGGATCTCCTCGGCGGTGGTGACGCCCTCGCGCACCCAGCGCTGGCCGTCTTCGCGCATGGAGCGCATGCCGCGCTTGGCGGCCGCCGCGCGCATGGCCTGCTCGTCGCCGCCTTCGTGGATGAGCCGCCGCACGTCGTCGTGCACCACGAACAATTCGTGGATGCCCGTGCGCCCCTTGAAGCCCGAATTGCCGCAGGCCGCGCAGCCCACGGGCACGTAGACCGTGCTGCCGTCCGGCTGCGTGTGCGGCGCCTTGCACGCGGGGCACAGGCAGCGCACCAGCCGCTGCGCGAGCACGCCCAGCAGCGACGACGACAAGAGAAAGGGCTCGATGCCCATGTCCGTCATGCGCGTGACGGCCGACACCGCATCGTTGGTGTGCAGCGAGGCCAGCACGCCGTGCCCCGTGAGCGACGACTGCACCGCGATCTGCGCGGTCTCCAGGTCGCGGATCTCGCCGATCATGATGTTGTCCGGGTCCTGCCGCAGCGCCGCGCGCAGGGCCGCGCCGAAGGTCATGCCGATCTTGCTGTGCACGGGTATCTGGCCGATGCCCGGCAGGTCGTATTCCACCGGGTCTTCGACCGTGAGGATGTTGCTGGTGCTCAGGTCGAGCTGGCCCAGCGCCGCGTACAGCGTGGTGGTCTTGCCGCTGCCGGTCGGGCCGGTGACGAGCACGATGCCATGTGGCTGCCGCACGAGGCGCGACAGCTCGGCGAGCGTATCGGGCGCCATGCCGAGTCTTTCGAGCCGCAACCGGCCCGCGTCTTTCTCGAGCAGGCGCAGCACCGCGCGCTCGCCGTGCGCGGTCGGCACGGTCGACACGCGCACGTCGATCGGCCGCCCCCCCACGCGCAAGGTGATGCGCCCGTCCTGCGGCAAGCGCTTTTCGGCGATGTCGAGCTGCGACATGATCTTGATGCGCGAGATCAGCGCCGCGTGCAGCGCCTTGCGCGGCGCCACCACGTCGCGCAAGGTGCCGTCGACGCGGTAGCGCACCACCGAATGCGTCTCGAAGGACTCCAGGTGGATGTCGCTCGCGCCGTCGCGCGCGGCCTGCGCCAGCAAGGCGTTGATCATGCGGATGACGGGCGCGTCGTCCTGCGCGTCGAGCAGGTCGGTCACGGCGGGAATGTCCTGCATCAGCCGGTCCAGGTCGACCTGCTGCTCCACCGCGCCCACCACCGAGGCCGCATCGCCGGTCTCGGCGTAGGTGGCGCCGAGCAGCGCGTCCATTTCCTGCGGGCCGATCTGCCTCAAAGGCAGCTCGCCCAGCAGCAGGCGCGCCTCGACCACGGCCCAGCCCGGCGTGCGCTCGCACACCACGATGCAGCCCGCATCGCCCTCCTGCCGCACGGCGATGCGGTGGCTGCGCGCCCAGGCGTGCGGCAAGGCACGCAGCGGCACGGCGGCCTCTTGCAACATCGCGCTCACGGCGTGACCACCAGCTCGGGCTTGTAGCCCAGCTCGCGCAGCACGCTCACCGCGTTGTCGACCGACTGCGGGTCGCGCGGCACGTCGGCGCGCACGAGGTTGCCCTCCCCGCCCGGCCCGCCGACGATGTAGGCACCGATGCCGCTGATGCGCACCCGCTTGACGATGCGCACCGCGTCCTGCTCGGCCTGCACGTCGGCGATCTGCACCACGGTGACCTTGTCGTTGGCACCGCCATACAGCACGGCGGGGTCGGAATCCACCGTCACGTTCCGGGGCAACTGCGAGCGCAGCACGGGCGGCGGCGGCGCGGCCTCGGCCGGTTGCTGGCGCACCGCGCTGCTGGCGGCGGTGGGCGGCGGTGGCTGCTCGCGCGTGCGGTCCCAGTTCTGCGGGCGCAGGTCGACCTCGGGGGCGCGGCCAACCGAACCGACCGCTGATGCAACCGGCACGTCGGCCGGCGGCAGCGCGGGGCCGCCCACGTCGGGCAGCAGCCCGTGCGGCACCGGCCGCGCGCGGCCCTGCTGCATGCGCATGAAGTTGTAGCGGTCCAGCGTGAGGCCTCGGCTCGCGTTGGCGTCGCGAATCACGTAGGGCCGCAGGAACACCATCAGGTTGGTCTTCACGCGCTGGCGCTTGTCGTAGCGAAACAGGTTGCCCACCACCGGCAGCGAACCCAGGCCGGGCACGGACTCGGTGCCGTTGGCCACGCTGTCTTCCATGAGCCCGCCGAGCACCATGATCTGCCCGTCGTCCACCAGGATGCTGGTGTCCAGCGCACGCTTGTTGGTGACGATGCCCGAGATGTCGGACGCCTGCGCGTCGATGGTCGACACCTCCTGGTAGATGTCGAGCTTGACGGTGCCGCCTTCGGAAATCTGCGGCCGGATGTTCAGCTTCAGCCCGATGTCCTCGCGCTGGATGGTCTGGAACGGGTTGGTGCTGCTGTTGCCGTTGGTGATGTACTGCCCGCTCACGAAGGGCACGGTCTTGCCCACCATGATGGAGGCGGCCTCGTTGTCCAGCGTGAGGATGTTGGGCGTCGAGAGGATGTTGGCGCCGTCCTTGGCCTGCAGCGCGCGCGCCAGCATCTTGAGGTTGAGGATCTCGCCAACGCCCGGCAGGTTGACCGTGCCGTCGACGATGCCGATGTTGAGCCCGCGCGGCATCGCCTCGATGGTGTTGCGCGCGTCGGCCTTGAAGGTGGCGCCGCCGAAATTGGTGCCCGCGCGCACGCCGCGCCCGTTGCCGCCGCCGGCCATCCACTGGATGCCGAGCTCGGACGCATCGCGCTCGGTCACCTCGACGATCAGGCTCTCGACCAGCACCTGCGCGCGCCGCTGGTCGAGCGTGTCGATCACGCGGCGCAGGCTGCGGTACATGGGTTCGGGCGCCGCGATGATGAGCGTGTTGGTGGTGGCGTCGGCCTGCACGGTGACGCCGCCCGCCGAGAACGCGGCACCGTTGCCGCCGCTGCCCGTGGCGCCGGCTTGCGCGCCGGTGCCGCCGGCGCCGCCACCGCTCGTGCCGCGCAGCCCGCCGCCCGCGCCTGCGTTGTTGCCCGTGCCCGTCGCGCCGCCCGCGCCTCGGTTGGCCGAACCGTTGTTCGCCGCGCCGCCGCCGCTGCCGCCGCCACTGCCGCCATTCGCACCCGCCCCCGCGCCGCCGAGCATGCCGCCCGCTCCCAGCGCCGCGCGCACCGAGCCGCTGCCCGTGCCCGACGCATCCGGCGACTCGCCCGTCAGCAGGCCGCGCAGCACACCCGCCAGGTGCACCGACTGCGCATTGCGCAGGTACACCACGTGCAGGTTGCCGGGGTCGCTCTGCACGTTCTCCAGCTTGGCGACGAGCTCGCGCGCCAGCGCCGTGCGCCCCGGGCTGCTCGAGCGGATCACGATGCTGTTGGAGCGCGGGTCGGCCAGCACCACGATGTCGCGCCGGCCCTTCTCGCCGCTGCCTTCGAGCAGCTCGGTGGCCAGCCCGGCGATGTCCACGGCCACGCCGTTGCGCAGCTTGATGACCTCCGAGTCGAGCGAGGTCGGCGTGTCGATGCTCTCGATGATGCGCGCCAGCCGCTCGAGGTTGTCGATGTAGTCGGTCACCACCAGCGTGTTGTTGGCCGGATAGGCGGTGATGGTGTTCTCGGCCGCGATCAGCGGCTTGAGCACCGGCACCATGGCGTCGGCGTTCTCGTAGTTCAGCCGGAAGGTGCGCGTGGCCAGCCCGCCGCCGGGGTTGCGCGTGTTGACCGCGCCGCCCTGCATTTTGGCGTCGGCCACGGGCACGACGCGGCTCACCTCGCCCACGTCGACGATGGCGAAGCCGCGCATGCGCAGCGCCGTGGCCAGCATGCCGTAGGCCGTGGCCGCCGGCACCTCGCCTTCGGACACCAGCGTGATCTGCCCCTTCACGCGCGGGTCGAACAGGAAGTTGCGGCCCAGGAAGCGGGCCAGCGCCGAGACCACCGAGGTGATGTCCGCATCGACGAAGTTGAGCACCACCTTGTCGTCCTTGCCGGCGCGGGCGGCCTGGGGTGCCGGGGTGGCGGGCGTGGGCGCCGTCGTCGCCGCGCCGGCTGCCATGCAGGCCAGTGCGGCGCAGCACGCCACGGTCCATCGGCGCATCGCCGCGCCTTGTCGATCTCGTCTCACGGGCCATCCTTGTAGAGTTGGGTGGACTGCAGTTCCACCACGCCGCGCACGCTGGCTTGCGGGTCGTTTCGGTCCGTGCGGTCGAGCACGACGCCGGTCACTTCGAGGTCGGCGCGGGCGGCAACCGCCAGCAGCCACGCAAACACCTTGGCGGCCGGCGCGGGCTGCTCGAAAGCGATTCGCCAGGCCTTCGCGGGCGGGGCCTTGCCGGGGCCCGGGGGCGCGTCGGACACGATGAGTTCGATGCGGTAGGCGCCCTGCAGATCGGCGCGGTCCAGCGCCGCTTGCGGCGATTCGCTGGGGCCGGCCGCACCGGGCGCGCGCGCCGCTGGAATGCCGGCCAGCACCTGGTCGAGTTCGTGGGACTGGGCGCGCAGCCTGGGCAGGTCGCGCTGCCATTGGGCCGTGGTTTCCAGTGCGGGCTTGGTGGCGGCGAGCCACAGCAGGGCCAGCACCATCACGAGCACGGCGGCGCCGACCGCGAGGCGGTCGCGCGCCGACAGGGCCTGCCATCGGGCGGTGCCTTCTCGCAGCCACTGCCGCGCCGGGCGCAGGCGTTCGGGCTTCATGGCGTGGCCTTCTTCACGGGGGCGTCTTCGGCGGCGGGGGCACCGGCCGCCACTGTCACGCGCAGCCCTTCCGCGCCGGCCGTTGCGGCCAGGCCCTGTTCGGCGGCGCGGGTCTGCAATGCGCGGCGCTCTTCGGCACCCGGCGCGCCGCCGTCGCGCCAGCGGATGTGCAGCTCGCCGGCGCTGTAGCGCAGCCCTTGCACCTGGCCGGCCGGCGTCGGCGCCAGCAGGGCCGAGGTCGCGCGAAAAAGGCCCGCCGCATCGCTGCTGGTCGCCGGCGCGACGCCGGCCGCGAGCGCGTCCCTCTGCTGCTTCGCCTGCTGCACCGGGTTCACGACGACGGGCACGTCCGGGAACGCGGCCTTCACGCGCGCGGCCATCTGCCGCTTGAGCGCCTGGCCTTCGGCGGCGAGCTGGTTCGCGTAGACGTTCAGGCCGGTCAGCCACACGGCCAGCGCCACGGCGGCCCAACCGACAGCCGGCCCGACCAGCGCGGCGCCCGCGCCACCCCCGGCCGCTTCACCGCCCGCCAGCGACCAGCCCCAGCCCTCGCCCGACCAGCGCCGGCCGGCTTCGTCATCACCGAGCCATTGCACCTCGCCCGCAGGCTCGGCCGCGCCTTCCGGCAGCCATTGCGCGAAGCCCTGGTTCTTGCCGGTGCGAACGACTCGCCATTCATCGATGCGGCAGCCCACGCCGCCCTCGGCCGGATTCGGCAGGAACGCGCAAGGCAACTGCAGCTCGCGCACCGCAAGCCCGTGCCGGCGCAGCAGCGCCAGCCATCCGTCCATCACGCCGCGCGCGATCCACGCCGCGGGCACGGTGCCGTCGGCCGCGCGCGGCCCGAAGCCGGTCGCGAGCTTTTCCAGCGGCTGCAGCGCACAAGGCTCGACGGCGCCCTGCACGGCCGCCCGCAAGCGCGCCCCTGACAACGGCGGCAGCGTGAACACGGCCATCGGCACATCGCCCGGGTGCAGGCAGACCTCGATGCGCTTCGCACCGAACTTTGCCGCCAGGCTTTCGAGCGCGTGCGTGCCGCCGTCGTGCCACGTGCCGTCGGCCTGCCGGTAGCCGAAGCGCACCGGCACATCGGCCGCGCCCTCGCCCGGCCAGGGCGGCAGCATCAGGCGCAGCAGGTCGACCTTCACACGCCCTCCCGCAGCCACACCACGCGCGGCAGCGAGGCCTTGTCGTCGTGCAGCAAGGCGTTCTGCACGAACTGCGTGCGCGGCGTGCTGAGCACGCTCGCCACGCGAAACCAGTTGCTCGTGACGCCCATGCGCACCGTTTCCACCGCCAGCTCGGGCATGCGCAGCCGGTTCGCGAAGTCGCCCCGGTTGATGAACCACTGGCCCCGGTCGCGTGCATTGAGCAAGGCGCGGGCACGGTCCAGCGACAGCCCGGCCACGCCGGCCGCCACGGTCTCGGCGCGCGCGGTGTTGGCGTTGAGCCAGGTGCGCTCGGGCAGTACGGTCACGAAGGGCATGAGCCGCGCGAGCACGCCGGCGTCCACGCCGGGCACGGCCAGCAGGTCGTCGAGCGCGCGCAGGCGCGGCGCCTGCGCGCTGGCCGGCAGCTCGGCCGGCAGGCCCAGGCCTTCGGCGAACTTCGCGGCCTCCTTGCGCATGTCGTCCGACACGGCTGCGGCCTCGGCCTGCGCCGTCCCCACCTCCGCCCCGACGCCCGCCAGGCTCAACGCCACGCGCTTGACGATCGCCTGCGCCGGCGCCTTCGGCACGCCGACCAGCGCGCACAGCCGCATGAACACCTCGGCCTCCGCGATGTCGAGGCGCCCGCGGTCCACCAGGTTGCGCAGGTTGAACTTGCCCTGTTCGTCGGTGATCTCACTGAACAGCCGGCCGCCTTCCACGGCCACCTGCCCCGAGGCCTGCCCCGCGAGCTGTCCCACATAGGGCCGGTTCCACGCCCCGTCGAGCCGCGTGGTCGGCTCGCGCACGGCCTCGGCGCGCAGCGTGCGCTGCGCCTGGCTCACCTCGCCGCGCAGTTGCCAGCGCGCCTGCGTGCGGAACTGGTCGCCCTGCGTGGTGCGAATGAACGCCGACTGCCGGCCCAGCAGCGCCGCCGCCATCGCCGCGATCACCGCGACGATCAGCAACGCGCTCACCACCGCCATGCCCCGGTGGCGGTCTTGCGGGGCGGGCATGCCGCCCGCCGTCCTGCCCGCCGTCGCAGCCACGGCGCCTACCAGGAGCCGATGTCGGCGTTGGCCTTCTCGCCGCCCGGCTCGCCGTCGGCGCCGAGCGAAAACACATCGACCTCGTCGTGCGTGCCCGGGTTCAGGTACTGGTAGGCGTTGCTCCAGGGGTCGGCCGGCAGGCGCTCCAGGTAGGGGCGCCAGTTGGCGGGCGCCTTGCCCGTCACGGGCTTGGCCACCAGGGCCTGCAGGCCCTGCGTGTTGCTGGGGTAGGCGCCGTTGTCCAGCCGGTAGAGCTTCAGCGCCCGCATGATCGCGGCCACGTCCTGGCGGGCGGCGGTGGCGCGGGCCTGGTCGGGGCGGTCCATCAGGCTGGGCACGATCAGCGCGGCCAGCACGCCGATGATCACCAGCACCACCATCAGCTCGATGAGCGTGAAACCGCGCTGGCACATCGGGAGAATCCGGAAGGGGAAGCGCCGGCTGCCTGCATGGCGACGGGTTGAACCTGCGGTCATCTTCCACTCCCGGAACAAAGGACATCAAGGGTTTTCACCGCGTCGATCCTCGCAGTGCCGCATGTCAGTCCGATTGAAAATCCTCGGGAGTTCCTTGCCGTGCCGCGCACACCCGCCCCCGATCGGTGCAGACTTGGGGGCATGGACAAGCATTTCCTGAATCCGCTCTTCGCCCCCGCCTCCATCGCGGCCTTCGTCGGCCACGCCGACGACCCCGGCGGCCAGGCCCCCGCCGGCCGCACCTTGCGCGAAGCCTTCCGCGCCGACCGCTTCGACGGCACGCTGCGCTTCCTGGACGTACGCACCAAGGGCACGCTCGAAGAGCTGTCGCAAACGCATGCCGACCTCGCGCTGATCGCGCTGGCCCCGCGCGACGTGGCGGCCGCGCTCGAAATCGCGGGCCGCATCGGCTGCACGGCGGCGGTGGTCATTTCCAGCGGCATCAGCGCCGAGCAGGCGGCCCAGTGGCGCAAGATCGCGCGGCGCGAAGGCGTGCACCTGCTCGGGCCGAATTCATTGGGCTTTCAGCGCCCGCTGCTGCACCTGAATGCCAGCGTGGCCGGCCCGCTCGCCAAGGCGGGCCCGCTGGCGCTGGTGTCGCAATCGGGCGCGCTCACCGCGTCGATGCTTGACTGGGCGCGGCAGAACGGCGTGGGCTTTTCGAGCGTGGTGTCGCTGGGCCCGCACACCTCGGTCGACATTCCGCAGGTGCTCGACTTCCTGGCCAACGACCAGGCCACGCATAGCATCATCGTGTACCTCGAAGGTATTGCCGACGCGCGCCGCTTCATGAGCGCGCTGCGTTCGGCCTCGCATGCCAAGCCGGTGGTGGTGCTCAAGGCCGGCCGCAAGCCCGCCGGCAACGAGGCCGCGCAAACGCACAGCGCCGCCATCGTGGGCAGCGACGACGTGTTCGACGCCGCGCTGCGCCGCGCGGGCGCGGTACGGGTGCGCTCCTTCGTCGAGCTGTTCTCGGCCGCCAAGTGCCTGGCCTCGCGCTACCGGCCGGTGGGCAAGCGGCTGGCGGTGGTCACCAACGGCGGCGGCCCCGGCGTGCTGGCGGCCGACTGGATCAACGAGATCGGGCTCGACCTGGGCAGGCTCTGCGCGTCCGCGCAAAAACTCATGCTGCCGACGCTGCCCCCGCTCGCGTCGCTCTCCGACCTGATCGACCTGTCGGAAGACGCGCAGCCCGCGCACTACCGCGCCGCCATCGACGCGGCCTCGGCCGACAGCCAGGTCGACGGCGTGCTCGCCATCTTCTCGCCCAAGGCCGGCGCCGACGCGGCCGCCACGGCCAAGGCGCTGGCCGACATTCCCCGGCCCATGAACAAGCCGCTGCTGGCCTGCTGGATGGGCGACTCGTCGGTGGGCAAGGCGCGCGCGGTGCTGGCCGACGCCACCATTCCGAGCTTTCGCACGCCCGAGGCGGCGGTGGGCGCCTTCGGCAACATCGCGGCCTTCTACCAGAACCAGCAGCTGCTGCAGCAGACGCCGCCGCCGCTGTCGGCGCTGGCCAAGCCCGACATCGAGGGCGCTCGCCTGCTCATCGAAAGCGTGCTGGCCGAGCGGCGCAAGGTGCTGACCGAGATGGAGTCGAAGTCGCTGCTGTCGTCGTTCCACATTCCGATCACGCGCACGCTGCTCGCGCGCAGCGCCAACGAGGCCATGATGATTGCCACGCAACTGGGCTTTCCGGTGGCGCTGAAGATCGACTCGCCCGACATCTCGCACAAGTCCGACGTCGAAGGCGTGGCGCTCAACGTCATGAACGGCACCAGCGCGCGCGACACCTACGTCGAGATGATGGAGCGCGTGGCGCGCCTGGCGCCCGAGGCGCGCATCAACGGCGTGACCGTGCAGAAGATGGTGCGCGCGCGGCGCGGCCGCGAAATCTACGTGGGCCTGGTCACCGACCAGCCCTTCGGCCCCGTCATCGTGTTCGGCGCGGGCGGCACCATGATCGAACTGATGAACGACCGCGCCATGGAGCTGCCGCCGCTCAACCAGTTCCTGGCGCGCCGGCTCATCGAGCGCTCGCGCGTGGCCGAGACGCTGGGCGAATGGCGCGGCGCCAGCGCGGTCGACATGGAAGCGCTGGAGCATGTGCTGCTGCGCGTGTCGGAAATGGTGTGCGAGCTGCCCGAGCTGCGCGAGATGGACATCAACCCCATCATCGTGGACGAGTCGGGCGCGGTGTCGGTCGATGCGCGCATCGTGGTCGAGAGCAGCACGCAGGCGGTGGCGGGCCAGGCCGGCCACGGGGTCAACGGCTACCACCACCTGGCCATCATGCCGTACCCCGCGCGCTACCGGCGCGAGTGGCCGCTGCCGGGCACGGGCGGCGGCCTCTACATCGTGCGGCCGGTGCACCCCAACGACGCGCAGATGCTGCAGGCGCTGGTGCAGGGCCTGTCGCCCGAGAGCCGGTGGTTCCGCTTTGTCTCGCGCTTCCACGAGCTGCCGCCGTCGATGCTGTCGCGCTTCACCTTGATCGACTACGACCGCGAGATGGCGCTGGTGGCGGTGGTAATGGAGCGCAGCGTGTCGCCCGAGGGCACCGTGCTCGAAAGCGAGCGCATCGTGGGCGTGTCGCGCTACATCACCAACCCCGACCAGACCAGCTGCGAGTTCTCGCTGGTGGTGGCCGACGAGTTCAGCGGCAAGGGCATCGGCTCGCGGCTGATGGAAAGCATCATCGACGTGGCGCGCGACAAGGGCCTGTCGGAGATCGACGGTCTCGTGCTCGCCAACAACCCCGACATGCTGAAGCTGGTGCGCCGGCTGGGGTTCACGGTGAAGTCCTTCCCCGAGGATCCGGACTTCAAGCTCGTGACGTACATGCTGTAGCGGCCGGCGGGCCCGTCAGTCCGCGTGGTTCATGTCGGTGCACTCGTGCGGATCGGTGCGGCACATGCGCTCGTAGGCCACCACCGCCTTCCTGCGCTCGCTCAGCGCCACCGGCGTGCGGAACGGCGCGAGGATCTCGGCGAGCGACATGCTCACGCCGTTCTTCACCACGTACTCCACGGCGGCCGCGGCCCTCAGGTCTTGCAGCGGATTGCCGCGCACCATCACCAGGTCGGCCAGCTTGCCGACCTCGACCGTGCCCAGGTCGCGGTCGACGCGGCTCATCTTCGCGGCGTTGATGGTCACGTCCTGCAGCGCCTGGTAGTTCGACGCCACCATGCCGGCCGCGCGCAGGTTGGTCTGCAGCGCGATGCCGGGCGCCACCAGCGGCGTGTCGGTGCCGATGGCCAGCAGGCCGCCCGCGCGCTGCACCTTGGCCGATTGCTCGGCGTCCTTGCGCGCGAGTTGCAGCACCGCGTCGGTCGGCGCCGCCGTGCCGCTCAGGCCCGTCAAGAAGTTCGGCGGAATCAGCAGCTTGAAGCGCTCGTCGCTGGTCATGGCCGCGTCCTGCCCCACCAGGGCGAGCGACGAGAACAGCGTGTCGACCAGCCGGAAGTCGGCCTTCGCGTGCAGGTCGTAGGCGTCCTGGTAGGTGAAGCCGCCGACCGACTTCGACCAGCCGTAGCCCATGCGCTGCGTGGCCGACAGGTGCGTGGTGCCGCCGATGCCGGCCGCCGCGCCCGGCGCGAGCATGTGCGTGCCCGTGGGCACCCCCATGTCGAGCCCGGCCTGCGCGATCTTCGCCATGATCGGGATCGGCGCGCGCACATACGACTTCAGGTAGTCCACGCCCATCGCCTTGGCCTTGGCAATTTCCAGGTCGGCCACCTCGGGCGTGCGCAGCGTGCGCGCAAAGCTGTAGAAGAGCCTGTTGCCTTCCCACAGCGGCGGCGACACGAACACGCGCGGTCCGACGAGGTTGCCCGAGTCCAGCGCCTCGCGCATCTCGATGCTCTGGTGCAGCGGCCCCGCGACCGACTGCGTCGAGGTGATGCCGTAGGCCAGCATCGACGCCGCCACCTGCCCGAACTGCCCGCCCTGGTACAGCGTGAGCGGATGAAAGTGCGGGTCCCACAGGCCGGGCATGACCGTCAGCGCCGAGGCATCGACGAACTTCGCCGCGCCGCGCGCCGAGGCCGCGTCGTGCGGGCGGATCGCGGTGATGCGGTTGCCGTCGATCACGATGTCGACGTTGCTGCGCAGCATCGCGCTGTTGCCGTCCCACAGGCGCCCCGCGTGCACGATGGTCGTGCCCTTCGACACGGCCTGCGTCCACGAGAGGTTCAGCGGCACGTCCCTGGCGCCCGAGCCGTCGGCCCGGATGGTCTTGAGCTGGTCGGTCGCCTTGTAGAGGATGGTGCGCGAGTCGCCGCCCCATGAAGGCAGGTCGGCCGCTTCGCGCGTGATGGCCACCGCCGCGCCGGCCGGCGAGCCGTCGGGGTTCAGCGGCATCACGTGCAGCACCGAGTCCATGATGAAGGCCACCTTGGTGCCGTCCGGCGACACGGCGGCGGCGCCCTCTTCGCGGTCGGAGATCTGGCGCGGCACTTCGGCCACCGGGTAGAAGACGCCCGTCCTGGCGGCCACGTCGATCACGCGCAGCTTGTTGTAGCCCTCGCGAAAGCGGTTGTTCATGCGCTCGTTGTCGACCAGCATCACCTTGCGCCCGCCGGGCAGCCACTGCGGCGTGCTGACCTGCGAGCTCACCTGCGCAATGACCACCTGCGCCGTGCGCGAGGCCATGTCCCACACCTCGAGCTGGCCCGAGCCCGTGGTGTAGGCGATGCGATCGCCGTTGGGCGACATCCTGGGCGTGACCATCGACTTGGCGCGGATGGCCGCGAGCCGCGTGCGCTTCTTCGTCGCGATGTCGACCTGGTCGATGGCCAGCGCGCCCGCGTTGTCCTTCTCGGTCGAAAAATACACCGCGCGCCCGTTGCGCGTGAACTGCGGGCTGCCGTCGCGCGCGATGTCGTTGGTGAGTCGCACGGGCGCCTGCCCGATGCGCATCACCCACACGTCGTTGAGCGCCACGAAGGCGATGCTGCGCCCGTCGGGCGACAACACCGGCGCGCTGATGCCGCGCACCGGCTGCGGGCCCATGGTGTCGAAGCCGCGGTCCTTCTGCTTGGCGATGACCGGGCGGCGCACCGTGAGCGTCGCGCTGAACGGCACCTCGCGCAGGTCGGCGCCGGCCGCGCCGCGTGTCTTGATCTTGCCGTCGGCGGTGTACATGAAGCGGCCGTCCGCCATGTAGCGCACGGGGAACGGAAAGAAGTCTTCGTTGGGTGCCACGTCCTTGCCCGCCAGCGTCAGCGACTTGCGGTCGTTCTGGAACACCAGCCCCGCGCCGCCCGGCGCCCACGCGGGCATGGTGCCGGCGCCGACGAGCTTCGGCGCCTCGCTGCCGCCGATCTGTTTCGTGAAGACGCGCGCCGTGTCCACGAAGGCCAGTTGCTTGCCGTCGGGCGACACGGCCGGGTTGCTTTCCGCGCCGGGGCCCGAGGTCAGCGGTGTGTAGCGCGCGTCGGCCAGCGACACGCGCCAGATCTTGTACTGGCCATCGTTGCCCCGGTCCGAGGCAAAGACCAGGCCGCTGCCGTCGGGCGTCCATGCGGGCTCGCGGTCGTCGTAGGGGCCGGTCGTCACGCGGCGCATGTCCGTGCCGTCGGGCCGCGTCACCCACAGGTGGTAGTTGCCCTCGGCGTCGTAGTTCTGGAACGCGACCAGGCTGCCGTCGGGCGACCACACGGGCGCGGTCGGCTCCATGTTCCAGCCGGTGATGCGGGTCGCGGTGCCGCCCGAGGCGGGCAGGGTCCACAGTGCGCCCATGGCCGTGAACGCGATGCGCTTGCCGTCGGGCGACGGCGCGGCCGCCATGTTGGTGCCTTCGTGGAACTCCACCGACACGTCCCGGGTCGAGCCCTGCAGCGTGTTCACGCTCACCACCGACGACGCGGCGCCCGGGCTGTCGACGGCAGGCCCGCGCCCGTCGCTGCTGCACCCCGCGGCCAGCAGCGCGGCCGCCGCGACGGCGGCGAGTGCCGCGACGCGCGTGCCCTTTCGAGGCAAGCCGCAAGCGTGAAGGACGTGGGGGTGGGGAACCGACGGACGTGCGAGTGCCGCCGCATGCTTTCGCATGTTCATGAGTCTGTCTCCTGTTGGTATTTTTCTATCCGCAACTTCGCCTGCGGATGAGCGGCACGCCACATCACAAGTGCAAGGTGCCAAGTCACTTTGTGTGAGCTTTCTGACAGTCCGCTTACCAGTTACGGATAGAGATAATTGCGCTTCACTCTCGAAGGTCCGAATGTTCCTGCGCTTCCTGGGCCGCTTCGCGGCGTCGCTTGCCGTGCTGCTGTCCGCCATGTGGGCCGGGCTGGCACTTTGGTATCAATTGCAGGGCCCCTCGTTCGTGAAGATCGGCGCGGGCGTGCTGTGGGGCGGCTTCGCGCTCGCCACCATCGCGCTGGTGTGGCGCGCCAAGGCCGCGCGCGCCCTGCTCTCGTACATCGTCGGCTTCGCGATGTTGCTCGCGTGGTGGGGCACCATCCTGCCGTCGCAGAACCGCCAATGGGCCAACGACGTGGCGCGCCAGCTCACGGCCCATGTCGACGGCAGCGTGGTCACGCTGGACAACGTGCGCAACTTCGAATGGCGCAGCGACACCGACTACACGCAGCGCTGGGAAACGCGCCGCTACGACCTGGACCGCCTGCGCTCGGTCGACGTGGCGCTCTCTTACTGGACCGGCCCCGCCATCGCGCACACGCTGGTGTCCTTCGGCTTCGACGACGGCCGCTTCCTGACCTTCTCCATCGAGATCCGCAAGGAGCGCGGCGAGAGCTTCTCGTCGGTCGGTGGCTTCTTCAAGCAGTTCGAGACCAGCCTGATCGCGGCCGACGAGCACGACATCCTGCGCGTGCGCACCAACGTGCGCGGCGAAGACGTTCACATGTACCGCGTGCGCCTGCCGCAGGCCGAAGCGCGCTCGCTGTTCCTGGCCTACCTCGGCGAGGCCGACGCACTGGTGCGCGCGCCCAGCTTCTACAACACGCTCACGGCCAACTGCACCACCATCGTCTACGCACTGGCCAAGCGCATCGTGCCCGGCCTGCCGATGGACTACCGCCTGCTGGCCTCGGGCTACCTGCCCGACTACCTGTACGACGTGGGCGGCCTGACGCCGGGCTACGACATGGCGGCCCTGCGCGCGGGCGGTCGCATCACCGACCGCGCCATCGCCACCGACAAGACACCGGGCGCCGATTTCTCGCAGGCGATCCGGCAAGGCATGCCGGGCGTCGAGCCGAAGGCGGCGCCGTGATGCGCATGCGCCTTTCCGTGCTGATGCTGCTGTGCGGCGCCGCGCTGCTCGCCGGCTGCGCGGGCGTGCAGGTGGGCTCGATCTCTCCGGCCGAGTACCTCGCGCAGCGCCGTGGCGACGTGCTCACCACCGGCAAGCTCAGCACCTCGGCGCAAGAGGTGCTGCGCGTGATCGGCTCCGACGCCGACCTCTGCCGCCAGGACGGCCGCGCCTGCCGGCAGGCGCTGGCCGACTCGGCGGGCATCACCGACGAGCAGCGGCTGTCCGCGCTGTCGGAGGTGTGGCTGCAGGTCGCGCTCTCGGCCGAGAAAGGCGGCGTGCCCGCCGAGCGCGCCACCGCAACGGACACCACCGCGATCGAGGCCTGGCTCGAGACCGCGCGCCACGCCTACGCCTATCTCTTCTTCACCGCCCGCAACCCGCGCGACCGCGCCTTCGAAGACCGGCAGACGCAGGTCCGCGACTACTACAACTACGCGGTGCAGCAGGCCATCACCGGCCTTTACAGCAGCTACCAGAAGACCAGCAAGCGCAACCGCGACGCGGCCCCGCCGGTCATTCCGCAAGTGGGAGGCTGGCGCATCGACAGCGACGTGACGGCGCTGAAGCTGCCGCCGGGCGTGGACCTGCCGCAAGAGCTGATTCCCGCCGCCTCGCTGACCTTCTCGGGCCTGCGCAACATCTACCGGCGCGACGGCTTCGGCGCCGAGCTGGTGGCGGTGACCAACGAGCCCGCCTACGGCGCCAACGCACCGCCCTATCGCGAAACGCCCTACCCCGCGCTCACCGCCGTGCTGAAGTTCGAAGGCGCCGACCTGCAGCAGGTGCTGGCCACGCATGCGCTGCGCATCGTCGTGTTCGACCCGTACAAGACCTCGACGGTGCAGCTGGGCGGACAGGACATTCCGCTGGCCGCCAACTTCACTTCGGGCTACGGCCTGTGGCTCGCGCGCTCCGACTTCGCGCTGCAGTCGCTGCGCAGCCTGTTCGGCAGTGCCGACGGCCTGACCCGGCCGCGCATCTACCTGATGCAGCCCTACGACCCGAACCGCCGCACGGTCATCATGCTGCACGGCCTGGCCAGCAGCCCCGAGGCGTGGATCAACGTGGCCAACGAAGTGCTCGGCGACGAGACGCTGCGGCGCGGCTACCAGATCTGGCAGGTGTACTACCCGACCAACGCGCCGCTGCCCATCAACAACCTGGCCATCCGCGAAGCGGTCGAACAAACGCTCGCGCATTTCGACCCGGGCGGCAAGGCCAAGGCCTCCAACAACATCACGCTGATCGGCCACAGCATGGGCGGCGTGCTGTCGCGGCTGATGGTGTCGTCGTCGGAAGACAAGCTGTGGGACGCCCTGCTCGAAAGCTATCCGATGCAGGGCGCGCAGCAGCAGCGCATCGAAGAGCGGCTCGCGCCCTACCTGCGCTTCGAGCCCTTGCCGCAGGTCAGCGACGCCATCTTCATCGCGTCGCCGCACCGCGGCACCGACTTCGCCAACAACCGCATCTCGCGCTGGGTGGCCAACCTCATCACCTTGCCGGTGACGATGCTGGGGCAGTTGAGCGACATCTCGCGCGAACTGATCCGCATCGCGCCGGGCAAGCAGGAGCTGGGGCCGCTGCGCATTCCGAACAGCATCGACAACCTGAGCGACCGCGACCCGTTCGTGCGGCTGTCGTCGGGGCTGCCGATGAACCCGCGCGTGCGCTTTCATTCGATCATCGGAAACGACACGCCGGGCGTGGCGCTGGCCTTGTCGAGCGACGGCATCGTGCCTTACGAGAGTGCGCACCTGGAGGGCGCCGCATCGGAGCTGGTGATCCCGTCGCAGCACAGCGTGCAGGAGAACCCGCTGGCCATTCTGGAGATCCGGCGCATTCTCAAGGAGCAGTTGCGCGCGGCGCCCGCGCCTTCGCCTTCGCGCTGATCGCGGCCACTCGTTGTGCGCGGATGTGATGAAGAACACATCCGCGCCACGAAACAGGCTGCGCGTTGCGGCCTTAATTCTTACGATCGAACTCGCTTTGATTGGTGTGCATCCCGCCTCCCGCGGCTGCCGCTTTCGTCCGAGCGATTCGTTCCAAGATGCCGCCCTCTCCTTCCTTCGACAACGTTGCCTCGCACAGGCCGCCGCCAGACCTTCATCTGGTGACGGGCCACGACGAGACCGACGCACGCACGGTCAGCGCCGCCGCCGTTGCCGGTGCGCTGTGCCACCTGTTCACGAAGGCCAGTGAGTCGGAGTTGTCGTCGCTGCTGCGCTCCATCGAGCAAGGCGATGCATCGACGGCCGCGCGCGTCGCGCACGAGATTCTTCGGCCCATCGCATTCCCCGCGCAGGCCCAGGCCGCCAACGTGGCGGACGACGTCGAGGCCATGCAGCACTTCACGCCGGCGGAGTCGAGCGCGCTGCTCTCCACGCGTGAATTGAAGGTGCTGTGGCTCATCTCGCGCGGCTGGAGCAACCGCGAGATCGCCGAGGCCACGCACCGCTCCATCAACACCATCGAGGCACAGGTCAAGAGCCTGTACCGCAAGCTCGCCGTGAAGTCGCGCACCCAGGCGATCCGCGAGGCGATGAACCAGGGCTTGCTGATCTGGCGCACGGGCAGCAACGACCCGTCGGCCATGGCCACCAACGACGCCATGGTCGCCAGGGACACCGAACCCAGCCCGCTCGGCCTGCGGGCCTGAAGAAACGCCACCGCTGAAACGCCACCGCTCAGGCGGTCGCGCGCCTCACGTCACGTCATTCATGTCTGTGCGTGCGCGATCGCGATGACGAACGGCAGCACCAGCTCCGGCACCAGATAGCCCAGCCACACCGCCGAAGGCTTCGGCAAGCCCACTTTCGCGATCGACACCAGCCGGCCCACGCCGGCCAGCAGCACGCCCAGTGCGAGCAGGTAGACCAGCGTGCCCTGCTGGCGGATGGTCAGCGCCGTCCAGAGGCTGATCACCCCCGTCGAGAAGTACACGCCGGCCATGAAGCGGTGCACGTTGTCCAGCCGAGGCTCGGTGGTGGGCTGGCCCAGCACCATCTGCAGCGCACCGCCGAACATGGCGATGGCGGCCACGAGAAAAAGACAGACCTGCACCACGATCTGGCTGGCGAGCAGCGGGGCTTGCGTTGTCATTCTTGATTCTCCTGAAGGGTCCAGGGCCACTGTAGCCGCATCCGCCTGCGCTAAGATGCCGGCCGCGGTTGCAAGCCGCGCCCGGGCCCGCGGGAAGGGTTGAACCCACTTGCCTTCATGTGTTGCTCATCCACCAGCCTTTTGTGCAGCCGGATTTGCGGGTCGTCGGCGTCTGATGCACGGAGGTACTCATGAAGCGCATTCCCGCCCGGCCCGACCTGGGCCATCTGAAGAAGCAAGCCAAGGAACTGCTTGCGCTCTATCGAAGCAGCGACCCCGGCGCCACCGCGCGATTCCGTGACGCCCTGCCCGCCGCCGCCGGCAAGAGCGACACCGCCATCACCGCACTCGGCCTGCGGCTGCACGACGCGCAGTCGTGCATCGCGCGCGAATACGGCTTTGCCTCGTGGGCCGACCTGCAGGGCTTCGTGCTCGCGCGCAGGGCGCAGGCGGACGATCCGGCGAAGACGGTGCTGCACTGGCTGCGCTGCGTGTACGCGGGTGACATCGCCGGCGGCGCGGCCCGCTCCAGGCCCCTGGTGGCCGTTCGCCTGCTGGACGACAGCCCGGGCCTGCTGGGCGACGACCCCTACCTGGCCTGCGCGATCGGCGACGAAGCCGCGCTGCGCCGCGCGACCGCGCAAGACCCCGGCTGGATTCACCGGGCGGGCGGTCCGCTGCAACTGCCGCCGCTCGTAGCCGTCACGCACTCGGGCCTGTTGAAGTTGCCCGCGTATGCCGAACGCCTGCGGGCCTGCGCCCGGCTCCTGCTCGACGCCGGGGCCGACGCCAATCAATCGACCGGCAACCGCTGGCCGCCGGCATCGCTCGAGGCCCCGGCCGAAGCCGAACGCCTGTCCGCGCTGTACGGTGCCGCCGGCCAGAACCACGACCCCGAACTCACGCAACTGCTGCTGCAGGCGGGCGCCGATCCGAACGACAACGAGTCGCTCTACCACGCGCTCGAAAACGTGGCCTGCGTCGAGCTGCTGCTGGAGGCCGGCGCGCGCGTGACGGGCTCGAACGCGCTGTACCGCGTGCTCGACCTCGACGCGCTCGAGGCGCTGAAGCTGCTGCTGGCGCACGGGGGCGACGCCAACGAACCCGCCGGCAGTTCGCCCACATCGCAATGGGGCACGCCGCTGCTCTGGGCCATCCGCCGCCGCCGGTCGCCCGCGCACATCGCGGCGCTGCTGGCCGCCGGCGCGAACGCAGCCGCCACCACGCCCGACGGCACCAGCACCTACACCGTGGCCCTGCGCTTCGGCTTGCCCGAGGTCGCGCGGCTGCTGCAGCAGGCCGGCGGCGGCGTGCCGTTGCCGCCGGCGGACGCCTTCGTCGCCGCGTGCGCGCAAGGCAACGAGACCACGGCGCGGCGCATGCTCGGTGAACATCCGCAACTCATCGCCGCGCTGTCCGACACGCAGCTTCGCCTGCTGCCCGAACTCGCGGCCCAGCCGGGCTGCAACGACGCGGTGAAGCTCATGGTCGAACTCGGCTGGCCCGTGGCGGTGCGCGGCGGCGACGTGGACGGCTCGGCGCTGAACCAGGCCGTGTTCCGCGGCGACGCCGGACTTGCGCGCTTCATGCTCGAACACGGCGCGAGCTGGGAAGAGCGGCACGGCTACGACGACAACGTCTGCGGCACGCTGTCGTGGGCCTCAATCAATGAGCCGGCCGACGCGGGCGATTGGGTCGGCTGCGCCCAGGCGCTGGTCGCGCACGGCATGCCGGCGGGCAAGCCCGACCCGGCGGGAACGAGCGGTGTGCTGATCGGTACGCAGCGCTACCAGTTCTCGGACGAAGTCACGGAGTTTCTGCTGGAGGCGGCGGGTCCGCGATAAGCGCGCTCGCACAGGGCCGCCCACGCACGGCCCCGGCCACCGACCCATCAAAAAAAAGCGAGCCTCGCGGGCTCGCCGAAAAGCCGACCATCGGGCAGCAACAAGCACCGCCCGACTCCGACTCACCTCGAACTCATTCCTGCTCTCTTCCTTCCTCTTTCCCTTCTTCCCCTCAAAGTGCGCGCCAGCCGAGTTCGGGCGCAATGCGCCCCGACAGGTCGCTCAGGACCTGCTCGTACTCGCCGCTGGAAAAGTTGTAGGGCAGCTCCACCCGCAGCTCGCTCACATGCGGCAGCAGCGGGTCTTTGCGCAGCCGCTCCAGGATCTCGTCCGATGTGCCCACGAGGTCGCTCGCGAACAGCGTGCGCCGCTCGCCCTGCGGCGCCAGCGTGCGCTCCACGCGCTCGGCCGCGAACGCGCGGTAGCGCTTGCGCGTGGCGGCATCGGCGCCGTCCAGCGGCACGATCACGCGGCCCAGCGCAATGCGGCCCCGGCGCGCGTCGGTCTCGCTGAGCCGGTAGCGCTCGACCAGGCCCAGTTGCGCATTGAGGAAGTCGCTCGTGGTCTCGCCCGACAGCACGTTGCCCAGCAGCAGGTTGAAGCCGTTGCGCCCCGCCCACTCGACCGAGCGCAGCGAGCCGCCGCCGTACCACAGCCGTTCGACCAGGCCCGCCGCGTAAGGCTGCACGCGCGGGCGCACCCGGCCGCCGGCCGACTCGACAAAGGTCTCTTCGTCGCCCAGCAGCACGTCTTCCAGGTTGGCCTTGAGCCGCCCCACCCGCTTGTGCGTGAAGTCGACGGTGTTCGGCGCCGTGTCGTGAAAGCGGTTGCCCAGCAGCGCGCCGTGCAGCGGCGCGCCCGCGCTCAGCCCCACTTGCAGCCGGCCGCGCGACAGCACGTCGACCGTGGCCAGGTCTTCGGCGAGCCGGAACGGGTTTTCATACCCCATCTGGATCACGGCCGCGCCCAGTTCGATGCGGCGCGTGCGCCGCGTGGCCGCCGCCAGAAAGGTCGCGGCCGACGAGACGCCGCGCTCCAGGTGCCGCTGCCGCACCCAGGCGCCGTTGAAGCCCAGCTTCTCGCCGAACTCGAACAGCTTCAGCGCGGCCTCGAAGCCGGCGTAGGCCTCGCCCTCGGCAAAATTGCCGGGCGTCAGGAACGCGAGATGCGCGATGCTCGTCACGGCGCGAACTTCGGCAGGCCGGGCGGGTTGGTCTCGGCCTTGGGCAAGGCCTCTTCCGCCAGGCTCCAGCGCGCGAGCGCCTTCGCGTACACGCCGCTGCGGATCAGGTCGTTGGCGGCGGTGGTCAGCGCCGGGGCCAGCCCGCTGCCCTTGCGCGTGGCAATGGCCACATCGGACTTCAACGGCCAGCCCGCGTTGACCGTGCCGACCAGCCGGATCTGCCCGTTCTTCGCTGCCTCGTAGGCCTGCGGTGCGTTCGGGTTGAAGTTGGCGTCGACCCGCTTGGTCACCACTGCCAACGTGCGCGACACATCGTCGTCGTAGTACTGCAGCTCGGCCGGCTTCAGGCCCGCGGCCACGTTGCGCTTGTTCCACTCCAGCAGGATGCGCTCCTGGTTGGTGCCCGCGCCGGTCGTGAGCTTCAGGCCCGCGATGTCCTTCGGCTCCTTGATCGATTGGATGGCACTGTCGGCCTTCACGTAGAAGCCGTGCAGGCCCAGCCGGTAGGTCGAGAAGTCGAACTTCTCCTTGCGCTGCTCGGTCACGCCCACGTTGGAGATCACCGCGTCGTACTTGCCCGAGCTCAGGCCCAGCGGCCAGTCAGCCCAGGCAATGGGCTGCAGCTCCAGCTTCAGGCCCAGCGCATCGGCGATGAGCAGCGCGAAGTCGGGGTCGAAACCGACCACCGTTTTTGCATCGGTCGCGTAGGTCGAGATGGGTGGTGCGAAGGGCGCTATGCCCACAGTGAGCACGCCCTCTTTCACGAACTTGAAGCCCGGCGGAATCGCCTTCACGGCCTCGGCGTCCTTGCTGGTGCGCGGGCGGCCTTGCTGCGCGGGGCTGAAGTCGAACTTGTCGGCGGCGTGGGCCGCGCCCGTGGCCAGCGTCAGGGCCGCCGTTGCGATGAGTCCACGCGCGAGCCATGCGCCCGCCGCTTGCTTGATGAAAGTCATGTGCATCAGTTCTTCGGCAGGCCGGGCGGGTTGGTGCGCGAGGCCACGATGGCCTCGGAGTCGAGGTTCCAGCGCGACAGCGCCTTGGCGTAGTTGCCGTTCCTGATCTGCGCGTTCAGCGCCACGGTCACGGCCTCGGCAATGCCCGAGCCCTTGCGCGAGGTGACGGCGATCTCGGCATTCAGCGGCCAGCCGCCCGAGACCAGGCCCGCGAGCCGCGTCTTGCCGTCGCGCGCCTCGTAGGCCGCGATCGCGTTCGGGCCCACGTAGGCATCGGCGCGGCCCGACTGGATGGCCAGCCGCTGCACCACGTCATCGTCGTAGTACTGGATCCCGACCGGCTTCAGCCCGGCCGCGATGTTCTGCTTGTCCCAGCGCAGGATGATCTGTTCCTGGTTGGTGCTGGCCTGCACGATGATCTTCAGCCCCGCGATGTCCTTGGGCTCCTTGATGGGACCGAGCTTGCTGTCGGACTTCACGTAGATGCCGAGCTGGTCGTTGCGGTAGGTCGAGAAGTCGAACTTCTCCTTGCGCTCTTCGGTCACGGTCACGTTCGACACCACCACGTCGAACTTGCCCGACTGCAGGCCCAGCGGCCAATCGGCCCAGGCGGTGGACACCAGCTCCAGCTTGCGGCCCAGGCTGTCGGCCACCAGTTGCGCGATGTCGGGCGCGTTGCCCACGGGCGTCTTGGTGTCCGTTGCATAGGCCGCGAACGGCAGGCGGCCGGTGGTGGTGCCGACGACGAGCACGCCCTCCTTCTGGAACTTGAAGTCCTTCGCGAGCCGCACGGCCTCGTCGAGCTTTTGCGCGCGCGGGCGGCCGGCCTGCTCGGGGCTCAGGTCGGTGGCGGGCACTTGGGCCGAGGCGGCCAGCGGCAGCAGCAGCGCCGCCAGGAGAAGGGACAGGAGGTTTCGTCGATGGGTCATGAAGAGCGATGCCGTGAAATTGAAAAGTCGAAGAAAAGATCAGAGAACCTTGGCCAGGAACTCCGCCGTGCGCGGGTGCTCCGGCGCGTTGAACACCTTCTCGGGCGTGCCGGTTTCCAGGATGCGGCCGCGCTCCATGAAGACGATGGTGTCGGCCACCTCGCGCGCAAAACCGATCTCGTGCGTCACGATGACCAGCGTGGTGCCCGAGCGCGCCAGCTCCTTGATGACGGCCAGCACCTCGCCCACCAACTCGGGGTCGAGCGCGGAGGTCGGCTCGTCGAACAGCAGCACCTTGGGCTTGAGCGCCAGCGCGCGCGCAATCGCCACGCGCTGCTGCTGGCCGCCCGACAACTGGCGCGGGTAGGCATGCGTCTTGTCGCCCAGCCCCACGCGCACCAGCAGCTCGGAGGCCAGCGCCTCGGCTTCGGGGCGAGAAAGACCGCGCACCGACACCGGCGCCTCGACGATGTTCTCCAGCACCGTGAGGTGCGGGAACAGGTTGAAGTTCTGGAACACCATGCCCACGTCGACTCGGCGCTTGAGAATTTCTTTCTCGTGCAGCTCGTAGAGCGTGTCTTCGTCGCGGCGGTAGCCGATGAGTTCGCCGTCGATGGCAATGAAGCCGTCGTCCACGCGCTCCAGGTGGTTGATGGCGCGCAGCAGCGTCGACTTGCCCGAGCCCGACTGCCCGAGGATCACCGTCACGCTGCCCTTGGCCACCGAAAGCGTCACGTCGTCGAGCACCTTGAGCGCGCCGAAGCTCTTCGACACACCATGGATCGTGACCTCGCCGCCCTGCGTGAGCGGATCGGTCCAGCGCGGCACCTGCGCCGGCGCATTCGCGGACGGAGCCTCCACCACCTGGGGCGCTGCCTGCGGCGCCTTGGCACGCCACAGCCCGCGCACCACGCCGCCCAGCCACGAGGCCGGCGGATTGCGCAGCGCGCCGCGCGAGAAATGCCGCTCGATGTAGTGCTGCGCCACCGACAGCACCGTGAGGATGATGAGGTACCACACCGTTGCCACCATCAGCAGCGGAATCACCTCGAGGTTGCGCCGGTAGATGATCTGGATCGTGTAGAACAGCTCGGGCAGCGCCAGGATGTAGAGGTTCGACGTGCCCTTGGCCAGCCCGATGATGTCGTTGAAGGCCGTGGGCAAGATGGTGCGCATCGCCTGCGGCAGCACGATGCGAAACGACTGCCGCCGCCGCGACAACCCCAGCGCCGCAGCCGCCTCCAGCTGCCCCTGCTCCACCGACAGGATGCCGCCGCGCACGATCTCCGAGGCAAACGCCGCCTGGTTCAGCGTGAGCCCCAGCAGCGCCGCCACGAAGGGGCTGATGAGCTGCGTGGTCGGGTACGAGAAGAAGGTGACGTCGGTGCCCGGAATGCCCAGCGTCACCGTCTCGTACAGGTAGCCCAGGTTGTTGATGATCAGCAGCAGCACGATCACGGGCACCGAGCGGAAGATCCAGGTGAACACCCACGACAGCCGCGACAGCAGCGGCGAGCGCGACACCCGCGCCAGCGCCAGCGCCGTGCCGAAGAAAAAGCCCAGCAGCGCCCCCAGCGCCGTCAGCAGCAGCGTGCGGCCCAGCCCCTGCAGCACCGGCTCCGCGAAGAACCATTCGGCGAACACGCCCCAACCCCAGCGCGGGTTGGTGAGCGTGGAATACAGCACCACGCCGATGACCAGCACCGCGAAGACGGTGCCGGCCGTGCGTGCCGGGTAGCGCGCCGGCACGACGCGAAAGTGCGAGTAGTCGCCGTTGGCGGGGGCCGGGGCTGATGGGGCGGGCGGCGCCGCGCGCTGCGGTTGCGGCGCACGGATGGGAGCGGGTGCGAGCGGCTCGGAGCTGGCGTCCAGAACGGTCGTGTTCATCGCGCGACCGCCTCGGCCTGTTGCACGGTGGCGCGGCCTTGCACCCTGCCCACGTCCAGGTGTTTCTCGAACGGCAGCTTGCGCGGCGTCTCGGGGTCGATGGGCGGCTCGAACAGCGCGGTGTAGCCGTGGCTCAGGTACAGGCCCACGGCCTCGGGCTGGCGGAAACCGGTCGTGAGGTAGATGCGCCCATAGCCCTGGCGCCGCACCTGCGCCTCCAGCTCCAGCAGCACCCTGCTCGCCAGGCCCTGCCGGCGCAGCGCGCTGTCGGTCCACACGCGCTTCAGCTCGGCGGTGTTTTCGTCGTGCCGCATGAAGGCGCCGCCGCCAATGGCCACGCCGCTGCGCAGCAGCAGCACGAAGTTGCCGCCCCGCGCGGGTGAGAACACCTCGGCCGGATAGCGGTCCATCTCGCGCGGCGCGCCGGGCTCGCGCATCACGTCGCCGTAGCGGCTGTCGTACTCGAAGGTCAGGCCCTCGATCAGCGGCGTGGCGCGCGGATCCAGCGGCGTGGTGTAGACGAACTGCTCGCTCATGGGGTCGGCTCCTTGTGTTCTTCTGTTGCTGCGTCGAAAGAGAGAAAGCGCTCGGCCAGCCGCACCCAGTAGACGGCCGCGGGCGCGAGGATCGCGTCGTTGAAGTCGTAGTTCGGGCTGTGCAGCGACGCGCTGTCGCCGTTGCCGAAGAACACGTAGCTGCCGGGCCGCGCCTGCAGCATGAAAGCGAAGTCTTCGCTCGCGGTGCGCGGGCGAAAGGCCGCATCGACCAGGCTCTGTCCGAAGGTGTCCAGCGCCACCTCGCGGGCGAACGCCGTCTCGGCCTCGTGGTTGATGACCGGCGGAAAGCCCAGCCGGTAATCGACCTCGGCCACCGCGCCGAAGCTCTCGGCCTGCGCCTTGGCCAGCGCGGGAATGCGCCGCTGCAGCAGCGCCCGCACCTCGGGCTTGAACGAGCGCGCGGTGAGCTTCAGCGCCACGCTGCCCGGAATCACGTTCGACGCCTCGCCGCCGTGAATGGCGCCGACAGTGACCACGCCCATGTCGAGCGGATCGACGTTGCGCGCCACGATGGTCTGCAGCGCCGTGATGAGGTGCGCGGCCGCCACCACGGGGTCGACCGTCTCGTGCGGCTGCGCGCCATGGCCGCCCTTGCCGCGCACGGTGATGTGGGCCTGGTCGATGGCCGCCATCGCGGGCCCCGACACGCAGCCCACATGTCCCGCGCCCACGCACGGCCAGTTGTGCAGGCCGAAGACCGCGTCGCACGGGAAGCGCTCGAACAGGCCCTCGTCGATCATCTTCTTCGCACCCGCGCCCAGCTCTTCGGCGGGCTGGAAGATCAGGTGCAGCGTGCCGCTGAACACGCCCGACTGCGCAAGAAAGCGCGCGGCGGCCAGCAGGATCGCCGTGTGGCCGTCGTGACCGCAGGCATGCATGACGCCCGCGTTGCGACTCGCGTAGGCCAGGCCGGTCGACTCCTGGATCGGCAATGCGTCCATGTCGGCGCGAATGCCCAGGCGCTTGCCCGGCCCGCGCCGCAGCGTGCCGACCACGCCCGTGCCGGCAATGCCGGTCGTGACCTCGTAGCCCCACGCCGCCAAGCGCTCGGCCACCAGGGCCGAGGTGCGGTGCTCCTGGAACGACAGCTCCGGATGCTGGTGAATGTCGCGCCGCAGCGCGATGAATTCTTCGCCGTGGGCCGCGATGGCGGACTCGACGCGATGAATGTCCTTGACGGCGGGCGTCGGCAACGCGGCGCCCATCAGGCCGCCTTCCGCGCTGCGGGCGCCGCGCCTTGTCCGGCGTAGCGGCTGGCCTTGCGCGGCAGGCCGAGGTGGTCGCGCAGCGTGTCGCCGGGCAGCTCGCGGCTGTAGCGCCCGCGTGCTTCGAGCGCCGGAATCACGAACTCGATGAAGTCGTCCAGCCCCTGCCCCAGCACCGGAAAGCCGAGGATGAAGCCGTCGGCCGCGCCCTCGTCCACCCAGCGGATGATTTCGTCGGCAATGCGCTCGCCGGTGCCCACGAATTGCGTGCGCGGCGTCGCCACCTCCAGCGCCACTTCGCGCAGCGTGAGGCCCTTGGCCTTCGCGTTGGCCTTGATGCGGTCGGTGGTCGAGCGAAAGCTGTTGCGGCCGACTTCGCCGAGTTCGGGGAAAGGTTCGTCCAGCGCGTACTGGCTGAAGTCGTGGTGGTCGAAGAAGCGGCCCAGGTAGGCCAGCGCTTCTTCGATGGTCAGCAGCTCGCGGATCAGCCGGTACTTGGCTTCGGCCTCTTCCTCGGTGGCCGCGACCACGGGGCCGATGCCGGGGTAGATCTTCACGTCGCCGGCCTGCCGGCCCTGCGCCACCGCGCTGGCCTTGACCTGCCGCAGGAAGCTGCGCGTCTCGTCGAGCGAGGGCGAATGGGTGAACACCGCGTCGGCGTACTTGCCCGCAAGGCCCACGCCCGCGTCCGACGAGCCGGCCTGGAAGATCACCGGTTGCCCTTGCGCCGAGCGCTGGATGTTCAGCGGCCCCGCCACCTGGAAGAAGCGGCCCTTGTGGTCCAGCGTGTGCAGCTTGTCGCGTGCGAAGAACTCGCCGCTCTCGCGGTTGCGCGTGAAGGCGTCGTCGTCCCAGCTGTCCCACAGGCCCTGTGTCACCGCGAGGTATTCGTCGGCGATCTCGTAGCGCAGCGCGTGCTCGGGGTGCGCGCGGCTGTAGTTCCTAGCGCTGCCTTCGAGCGGCGTGGTCACCACGTTCCAGCCCGCACGGCCGCCACTGATGAGGTCGAGCGAGGCGAACTGGCGCGCCACGGTGAACGGGTCGCTGTACGAGCTGGAGATGGTGCCCGCAAGGCCGATCTTCGAGGTCACGGCCGCGAGCGCCGAAAGAATCGAGATCGGCTCGAAGCGGTTCAGGAAATGCGGAATCGACTTCTCGTTGATGTAGAGCCCGTCTGCCACGAACGCAAAGGCGATGCCCGCCGCTTCGGCCTTTTGCGCGGTGCGAATGAAGAAGTCGAGGTTGACGCTGGCATCGGCCGGCCCGCCCGGATGCTTCCACGCGTTCATGTGGCTGCCTGCCCCTTGCAGCATGACGCCGAACTTGATGTTGCTCATGAGGATGTCTTGTTTGTTGTGTGGTGAAGGAAAGCTCAAGCAAGCACGGCTTCGCGCGCCTTGGCCAGCAGCTCGACGGACGCGTGGCGCGCCGCGAAATCCGCAATGGGGATGTCGATGACGAACTCTTCGATGCCGAAGCGCTCGCTCAATGCGTCGAGCGCGTCGCGCACCTCTTCGCCGGTGCCCGCGATCACGTGCGGGCGGCGTTCTTCGGTGCGGTAGTCGGTCACGCCGGCCTGCCGCGCGAACTCGGCGGCGGCTTCGAGGCTGGGCAGGTTCACGGTCTGGCCGCTGGGCAGATGCACGCGAAAGCTGCGCAGCGCGCCCACCAATTGCGCGGCCTTCTCGTGCGTCTCGGCCGCGAAGGCGAAGAGCGCGAGCAGCGGCGCGCGACCGGTGCGCTCGCGATAAGCCTCGACCGACTGCGCCAGGTTCACCGGGTCGCCGTTGAAGTGGCCCGCGTAGACGAATTCCCAGCCCAGTTGCGCCGCGAGCACCGCGCTCTCCGGGCTGCCGCCGAGCAGCACGCGCTGCGGCAGTTGCGGCGGATTGGGCGTGGCCACCGCGCCTGCCAGCGCATGGCCGCTGGCCACGCCGTCGTGCAGGAAAGCATCGAGTTCGGAAAGGCGAACCGCGAAGTCCTCGCGCTTGCGTGCCGGGTCGTGCAGCCACTGCAGCGCCTTGCTCGTGAGCGGCAGCCCGCCGGGCGCCTTGCCGATGCCCAGGTCCACACGCCCCGGCGCCAGCGAAGCCAGCACACGAAAAGTCTCCGCGACCTTGAACGGGCTGTAGTGCTGCAGCATCACGCCGCCGGTGCCGACGCGGATGCGCGAGGTCTTCGCGAGCAGGTGCGAGGCCAGCACCTCGGGCGCCGAGCCCGCGTAGTTCTTGTTGCCGTGATGCTCGGCGAGCCAGTAGCGGCGGTAGCCCAGACGCTCCGCGCTCTGCGCCAGCGCAATGGTGTGCTGGAAGGCCTGGGCGGCGTCGGCACCTTCAGGAATCAGGCTCTTGTCGAGCAGGGACAGCGAGTAGGACACGGTGTGCGGCGGGACACGCCTTTGAAAGAATTGCTGCAAATTCTCTCGGCCATCGCGCGCACCGTTTGCGCTGAATTCCTCTATCGATATCTGTTGAATGCGCAGTCGCGGATGTGGCGCGCGATGGCTCTGGCAGACGCTTGCGCACCGTTGACGGCAGCTGTGACGGCGAAGTGCTTCGCGCTCACCACGAATGCGGCAGCAGGGTCAGCATGGTGGCTGCGTGCAGCCTGCGCAGCGCCCGCATCGGCACATAGCCGTGCGGCGCGCGCCGCGCCACCGCGTGGAGCGAACTCGGGGGAACGCGCCAGGCCTTGGCCGTCAGGGCGACGACGAGGCGGGCCTGCGCCGCCGGGGAAACTGGGTGAAGGGTGCGCTGTGGCATGGCAATGATGGAATGAAGACTCCACCGGATTCTGCGGACCCCCACCGCCTTTGCCAAAGACGGATTCCAAGTTTCCTGATGCGGTTCGTGCCGCGCGTGGGGCGCGACACGAGGCCCGCAACAGGCCTCAGGCGAAGTCGGTCGACGGCTTTTCCCAGAGGTTCACGCCGCCCTCCACCGCGTACTTGTCGATCTCGGCCAGCTCTTCGGCGCTCAACGGCGCATGTGACAGCGCGGCCACGTTGTCGACGATCTGCTCGGGCCGGCTCGCGCCGATCAGCGCGGAGCTGACGCGCGGGTCGCGCAGGGTCCACGTCAACGCAAGCTGCGCCAGCGTCTGGCCGCGCCGCTGCGCGATCTTGTGGAGCGCGCGGGCGCGTTCCACGTTCTCCTCCGACAAGTGCTCCTGCTTGAGCGAGCCGCCGCCGGGCCGGTTGATGCGCGCATCGGCCGGAATGCCCTGCAGGTACTTGTCGGTCAGCAGGCCTTGCGCCAGCGGCGTGAACGCGATGACGCCCGCGCCCAGTTCGTCGGTGGCGTTCAGCAGGTCTTTCTCGATCCAGCGGTTGAACAGGTTGTAGGCCGGCTGGTGGATCAGCAGCGGCACCTTCCACTCGCGCAGCAGCGCCGCGATCTCGCGTGTCTTGCCGGCGGAGTAAGAAGAAATGCCGATGTACAGCGCCTTGCCCTGCTGCACGGCCTGGGCCAATGCGGAGGCGGTTTCTTCCAGCGGCGTGTGCGGGTCGAAGCGGTGCGAATAGAAGATGTCGACATAGTCCAGGCCCAGGCGCTGCAGGCTCTGGTCGAGGCTGGCGAGCACGTATTTGCGCGAGCCGCCGCCTTGCCCGTAGGGGCCGGGCCACATGTCCCAGCCGGCCTTGCTCGAGATGATGAGCTCGTCGCGGTACTGCCTGAAATCTTCGCGCAGGATGCGGCCGAAGTTGGTCTCGGCGCTGCCGAAGGGCGGGCCGTAGTTGTTGGCCAGGTCGAAGTGGTTGATGCCCAGGTCGAAGGCCGTGCGCAGCAGCTCGCGCTGCGTGGCAATGGGCGTGCTGTCGCCGAAGTTGTGCCAGAGGCCGAGCGAAATGGCGGGCAGCACGAGCCCGCTGCGCCCGACGCGGCGATAAGGAAGCGCGTCGTAGCGCGTGGAGGCGGCGAGATAGGTCATGGAAGTTTTCCGCGCAAGGAAGGACAAATGAAAAGACGCACGCCGGGGCGCACCGCGCAACCTTACTGCAGCGCGCGCTTGCGTGCAGGCAGCCGCCGGGCCGCCCGCGTGGTGCAACTCAGGCTTCGGGCGCGCGCCACTGCGCGAGCGCGAAGTCGCGGCTCACGAGGTTCTCGGCCAGCAGGAACTTCTTGACCTCGTCGAGCAGCGCCAGCCCTTCGGGCGGGTAAGCCACGTCGGGCAGCTGCGACAGCGGGTGCGAAACCTTGACCACGTCGAGCGGGAAGCCGCTGACCTCGGCGTGAAAGGCGTAGTAGGCCTCGCTGTCCGCGCGAATTTCCTGCAGCGCGGTGCGGCGCGCGCGCGTCCACGCGGCGGGCAGGCCCGGCGTGGCCGCGAGCAGCTTGCCCGACGCGACGATCACCGAAGTGCCGCGCAGCGTCGGGTGCTGCTCGGCCTGGTCGATCACCGGATAGCCGCGCGAAGCCAGCAGCGGCCCCACGTCGATCTGCGCCGCGAAGGCCGCGATGGAGCCCTGGTCGAGCGCGGCCTCGCCGTCGCGCGGGAACATGTGGATCACCTTCACCGACTTCTGCAGCCCGTGTTCCTTGAGCAGCCCGAGCACGTAGCGGTGCATGTACGAGCCGCGCGCCACGCCGATGCTCTTGCCGCCCAGCTCCTTCACGCTGCGCACGCCGTTGCGCGGCGTGAGCAGCCACACGTTCATGCCCACGACGTCGAAGCCGATGAGCTGGCTTTCGAGCCCGCGCGAACGCGCCACCACGGCGGGCGTGTCGCCATAGATGCCGACGTCGAGCGCGCCCGACAGGAAGGCCTCGTTCAGGTCCGGCCCGTTCGGAAAGTTGCGCGTGACCACGTCCTTGAAACCCAGCGGCGCCAGCTCGCGCAACAGATGGCCCTGGCGCAGCGCCCACCCGGTAGCGTTCGCGGGCTTCTTGCCCGGGCCGATGTAGCCCAGGCGCAGCACCTGCTGGCTGTTGGCCTGGGCCATGGAGGAAAGCGGCAAGGCGCTGGCACCCGCCACCGCAAGGGCGCCGCGCAGCAAGCTGCGGCGGCCGTACAAATCGGTCATCGAAAAACTCACGACAAAGGAAGAAGAAAAGACTCAGTGCGCGCGGCGCAGCAACTCGAAGCTCGCGTCGGCGGAGGCGGTCGATTGGCGTCCCCTGCCCCATCCGATGGCGCTGCGGTAGCTGCCCATCAGGGCTTCGGCCGCGGCGTCGCGCTCTTCGGCGGTGGCGCCGCGGTCGGCAATGGGCGCGACGTAGAGCGCATCTTCCGGGCAGTACAGCTCGCACATGAAGCAGGTCTGGCAGTCGTCCTGCCGGGCGATGCGCGGCGGGCCGCCGGGCACCGCTTCGAACACGTTGGTCGGGCAGGCGTTCACGCAGATGTTGCAGGCGGTGCAGCGCTCGGCGCTGATGACTTCGATCATGCCGCGACCTCCTGCACCGGCTGGCGTTGCACCCACACCTCGTCGAGCCCGCCGCTGAGCAAACGGTGGCGCTGCGCGGGGTCGATCACGCCGTGCTCGCGGCGCCGGTGCATGCCGCGCGTTTCGGTGCGCTGCAGCGCGCTGCGGTACATCCAGCGCGAGGTGGCCAGCATGGCCGCCGCCTCGCGGGCGCGCACCGCTTCGGTGGCCGTCGCGGCCGGCGCGCCGGTGCGCAGCCGCGTCCAGAGCGCGTCGAGCCGACCGAGCGAGTCGCGCAGCGCGTCGCCTTCGCGAAACCAGTTGCGCTCGAACGGAAACACCTCGGCCTGCACCGCGCGGATCACCTCGGCGCTGTCGAACGCCGCCGCGCCGCGCGACGACAAGGCCACGCCGCCCGCGCGCAGCACCGTGCGCTGGCCCTTGGCGCGCGCGTCGCGCCCGAAGGCCGCCGCGCCCGCGCCGGCCCAGAATCCCGACGACAGCGCCCACGCCGCGTTGTGGCTGCCGCCGCCCGTGAAGCCACCGCAGATCAGCTCGCGCGTGGCCGCGTCGCCGGCCGCGTAGAGGCCGGGCACCGAGGTCGCGCACGAGTCGTCGACCAGGTGCAGCCCGCCCGTGCCGCGCACCGTGCCCTCGAGCCGCAGCGTCACCGGAAAGTGCTGCGTGAACGGGTCGATACCCTGCCGGTCGAAGGACACGAAGAAGTTGGGCTGCGCCGTGCGCATCCACGCGCGGATCTGCGCGTCGGCACGGTCGAGGCAGGCGAACACCGGCTGCGTCTGCAGCGTCTGCGCGATCACGCCGCGCCCCTTCGACGAGCCCGCGCCCTCGATGGCCACGCCATCGGCCGTGTAGAAGGTCGCCCAGTTGTAGAACAGCGACTTGGTGACCGACGAGAACGCCGGTCCCAGCCCGTAGGCGTTGGAGAACTCCATGCCCGACAGGGCCGCGCCCACCTCGGCCGCCATCAGCTGGCCGTCGCCCGTGAGCACGTTGCAGCCGAGCGCACGGCTCAGGAAGGCGCAGCCGCCCGTGGCGATGACCACCGCGCCGGTGCGCGCCACCCAGGTGTCGCCGGTTTGCCGGTTCACGCCGGTGGCGCCGCAGACGGTGCCGTGCTCGTCGACCAGCAGCTCGAGTGCCGGGCTGTGGTCGAGGATGCGCGCGCCCGATGCCTTCACGCGCTTGCGCATCAGCCGCATGTATTCGGGGCCCTGCAGCGAGGTGCAGCGCAGCGTGCCCTGGTCGTCGGCCGGGAACGGATAGCCCCAGTCCTTGAGCCGCTCGACGTTGTCCCAGGTCTGCGCGAGCACGCGGTCCATCCACGCGTGCTCGGCCAGTTGACCGCCCATGGCGTAGCGGCTGGCCTTGGCCTCCTCGCGCGCCTTGCCTTCGGGCGACACGTGCCACAGGCCCGTGCCCGAAGGCGCGGTGGCGCCCGAGGTGCCGCAGAAGCCCTTGTCGGCCAGCAGCACGCGCGCGCCCAGCGCCGCCGCGCTCACCGCCGCCCACGCCCCGGCCGGCCCGCCGCCGATGACCAGCACGTCGGCCTGGTGTTGAACCGCGCCGTCGGTGCCCGACAGAGCCTGCCGCTCGAAATCTCTTGCGCCCATGGTCGCTTGCCTCGCAAATGCAAAGGGGTGACCGTATCAACGGGGGGCGCGGGGCACAAAGAAGGAAAGCGTGGATCGATATGCGGCCACGGCGCAACCGGCGCAGAATGCCCTCCCGATGCCGAACATCACCTTCTCCACCCCCACGCCCGAAGAACTCCGCTCGGGCGAACTCGGCCGCAAGCTGCGCCATTTCAACTACGGCTTCGTCGGCGAGTACCCGCAGGAGCAGTACGTGCGCATCAACGCGCGCGACGAGACCGGCCGGCTGCTCGGCGGACTGCGCGCCTTCGTGTTCCTTTATTGGCTCGACATCGACGTGCTGTTCGTCGAAGAAGACGCGCGCGGCACCGGCCTGGGCAGCCGGCTGCTGATCGAAGCCGAGCGGCAAGGCATGGCGCTGGGCGCGAAGAACGCGAAGCTCGGCACCTTCGAGTGGCAGGCGCGCGGCTTCTACCTGAAGCACGGCTACGAGGACTACGCCCGCATCGACGACTACGCGCCCGGCTACTACCTGCAGCTGATGCGCAAGCGGCTGGCCGCGCCCGGACCCGGCTGAACCGCCCTACTTCGGCGCGGCCTTGCCGGCGCCGACCGCGTGACTGTCCAGCCCTTCCTTGGGCAGCAGCAACGCCAGCGCGACCACGCCCAGGCTCACGACCAGCATCATCACGAAGGTCAGGTGCAGCGAGCCGCCCAGCGCCAGGCGGATGCCCGCGTCGGTGGCCGCATTGCCGTGCGTGCCCTGCAGCAGCAGGCGCAACTGGTCGTCGGTGAAGGCCATGGCGCCGTCGCCGCGCGTCAGCCCGAAGTTGAAGACCGCGCCGAAGAAGGTCGCGCCCAGCGCGCTGCCGAGGTTGCGCGAGAACACGTTCGACGCCGTGGCCACGCCGCGCTGCGCGACATCGACGGCTTCCTGGATCAGGATCAGCGAGCTGAGGCTCATCACGCCCATGCCCAGGCCGATGATGAACGAGCCCACCGCCGCCAGCAGCGGCGTGCTGCCCGCCGACAGCAGCGCGAAGGCCGCGGCGCCCACGGGCATCAGCGCCGAGCCCACGACCACCATGCGCCACAGGCCGATGCGGTGGAAGGTGCGCGAGGTCAGCGTCGCGCCGATGGGCCAGCCCAGCATCACCATCGTGAGCGTGAGCCCGGCCGTGACCGACGAACGCTCCAGCACCACCTGCACGTACATTGGCAGGAAGGTCGTGATACCGATCAGCACCATGCCGGCCAGCATGGCGGCGCCGTTGACCGTGGCGATGACGCGCGCCCCCCACAGCCGCAGCGACACCATCGGGTCGGCCGCGCGCCGCTCCTGCCACACGAACAGCACCAGCGTGACGAAGAACACCGCCGTCCATGCGCCGGCGCTGCCGGTGTTGCCGATGCCGAAGTCGGTCAGCGCGATCATCAGCGCCGCGATGCCGATGGTGAACAGCACCGCGCCCGCGACGTCGATGGACGAGCGCCGCACCGTCGGCGCCTCGTGCAGGTAGAGCCAGAAGCCCGCCGCCGCCGCCAGGCCGATGGGCACGTTCATCCAGAAGATCCAGCCCCACGACAGCTTCTGCACGATGAGCGCGCCGATCATCGGCCCCACCACCGCCGACACCGCCCACACGCTGGCCAGGTAGCCCTGCACCTTGCCGCGCTCGCGCGCCGGGTACAGGTCGCCCACGATGGTGAGCGACACGGGCTGGATGGCCCCGGCGCCGATGCCCTGGATCAGCCGGAAGCAGATCATGGCCGGCATCGACCACGAAAAGCCCGCCAGCACCGAGCCGATGATGAAGACGGCGATGCCCACGAACATGATCGGCTTGCGGCCGTACAGGTCGGAGAGCTTGCCGAACACCACGGTCATCGCGGTCTGCGCGAGCAGGAAGGACGCGAACACCCAGCTGTACAGGTGCAGCCCCCCGAGCTCGGAGGCGATCTGCGGCATCACGGTGGAAACGATGGTCGCTTCGATGGCCACCATGGCCATGGAGGCCATGATCGACGCGATGACCAGGGGGCGATTTGTTGTTTTGGTACTGGAGGTCATGAGCGGTGGATGCTATCGGGAGCCTGAGCCCCTGTCCGGGGCTCAAGCTCTCGGGGCGCATGCAAGGCCATCAGTTCCGCCACCCAGTCGATGAACACGCGCAGCTTGCCGCTGACATGCCGGTTCGGCGGAAACGCCACGTACAGCGGCATCGGGTCCAGCCGCCAGCCTTCGAACAGGGGCACCAGCTCGCCGCTGGCCCGATGCGCCGCGGCCATGTAGTCCGGCAGCCAGAGCACGCCGAGCCCGGCCAGGCCGGCCGCGAGGTAGGCATTGCCGTCGTCGACCGAAAGCACATAGCGCCCCTGCACCTCGATGCGTTCCTGATCGCGGTGCATGGCATACGGAAAAGGCTTGCCGGTGCGCGACCACAGGAAGCCCACGATGCGGTGATGCGTGTCTTCCAGCTCGCGCGGATGCGCCGGCGTGCCCGCGCGGGCCAGGTAGGGCGGCGCCGCGTAGACCCCGAGCTGCAGGTCGCCCACGCGGCGCGCCATGAGCGACTGGTCGGTGAGCTCGCCGCCGCGCAGGACGCAGTCCACGTTCTCGCCGATCAGGTCCACCATGCGGTCGCTCACGCCCATGTCGAGCTGGATGTCGGGGTAGCGCGCATGAAAGGCGGGCAAGGCCGGCACCAGGATCATGCGGGCCAGCGGGCTGGGCAGGTCCACGCGCAGCCGGCCCCGGGGCGATGCCGAGGCGCTCGAAAGGCTCGTCTCGGCATCGTCCATGTCGGCCAGCAGGCGCACGACGCGCTCGTAGTACGCCGCGCCGTCCGCCGTGACGTTGACCTTGCGCGTGGTGCGGTTGAGCAGCCTCACGCGCAGCCGTGCCTCCAGCTGTTGCACCAGCTGCGTCACGGTGGTCTTGCTCATGTGCAGCGTTTCGGCGGCCTTGGTGAAGCTGCGCGACTCCACCACGCGGGCGAAGGCCTGCATCGCGTCGATACGGTCCATCTCTGCTCCAGATCGGTCGAAGATTGTTTGGGATCTGCAAACAGTGATTGTTGGCCTGGCCGGTTTATCCGGGAGGCGGGCTTGCCTAAAGTCCCTGCATCGTGATCACCGGGCCGGCTTCGGCCCCTGCAAGAAAGCAACCACTTCATGACTCCACGCGACGTCGTTTTTCCGCCGGGGCGCCAGGCGCTCTATGAAAAGAACCGCTACTCGCCCGCCGTGCGCGCCAACGGGTTCCTGTTCGTCTCGGGCCAGGTCGGCAGCCGCGACGACGGCTCGCCCGAGCCCGAACTGGAAGCGCAAGTGCGCCGCGCATTCGGCAACCTGAACGCAATCCTCGCGGCCGCGGGCTGCAGCTTCGACGACGTGGTGGACGTGACCGTCTTCATCGTCGACCCCGAGAAGAACTTCGAGAAGATCTGGGCGCTGGTGCCCGAGTACTGGGGCGAGGCCCCGCACCCGACGCTGACCGGCATCGGCGTGACGTGGCTCTACGGCTTCCAGTTCGAGATCAAGGTGATCGCGAAGCTGCCAGAGGCGCCCCGCGATTGACCCGCGCCTAACCCGCGCTCAACGCCGACGTGTTGTCGTAGATATACCGCCGCGACCACGGCAGCGTCTTCGCCGCCCTGCCCGCCTTGCGCCCGACGATCTGGTAGATGGCCACGTCGTCGTTCTCGAACGCATAGGCACAGCCCGCGAGGTAGATGCGCCAGATGCGGAATTTTTCTTCGTCGACCAGCGCGTGCGCCTTCGCGGCGTTGGCCTCGTAGGCGTCGCTCCAGCAGCGCAGCGTTTGCGCATAGTGGCGGCGCAGGTTCTCCACGTCGAAGGCCTCCAGCCCGCCCTGCTGCATGGCCTGCAGCGCCAGGCTGATGTGCGGCAGCTCGCCGTTCGGGAACACGTAGCGGTCGATGAAGTCGCCGCCGCCGTAAGACACGCCGCCGCCCTCCGGGTCCGACGAGGTGATGCCGTGGTTCATGACCACGCCGTCGTCGGCCAGCAGCTGCTGCACGCGCTTGAAGTATTCGGGCAGGTTCTTGCGGCCCACGTGCTCGAACATGCCGACGCTGGTGATGCGGTCGAACTGGCCCGTCACGTCGCGGTAGTCCTGCAGGCGGATCTCGATGCGGTCCTGCAGGCCCGCGGCGCGCACGCGCTCGGTCGCCAGGTCGAACTGGTTCTGCGAGAGCGTCACGCCCACGCAGCGCGCGCCGAACTTCTGCGCCGCGCGAATCACCAATGCGCCCCAGCCGCAGCCGATGTCCAGCAGGGTCTGGCCCGGCTTGAGTTCGATCTTGGTGAGGATGTGGTCGATCTTCTTGAGCTGCGCGGTGGCCAGGTCTTCGTCGCCGTTCTCGAAGTAGGCGCACGAGTACACCATGTTCGGGTCGAGCCACAGTTGGTAGAACGCGTTCGACACGTCGTAGTGGTACTCGATGGATTTCTTGTCCGACGACTTGGTGTGCGCGAAGTAGCGAGCCATGTTCTGCAGCGCGCCGCTGGGCTTGTCGATCGAGGTCTTGGCCAGGCCGTAGGCGATGTCGATGACGTCGCTGAGCTTGCCTTCGATGTCGATCTTGCTCTTGACGTAGGCCTCGCCGAGGTTGTCCAGCGTGGGCTGCAGCATCAGCGACAGCGCCGCGGGCGACTTGACGTGCAGCGTGACCGAAGGCCCGTTGAACGTGCCGAAGTCATAGGACTGCCCATCCCACAAGGTCAGCCGTGCGGGCAGGTTGGCACGTGCGCGCACAGCGGCGCTCCACTGCGCCAGCTTCTTTTCCCAAAGCATGCATTTCTCCGTGTTGTTAGGTTCCCCCGTTCGAATGAGCGGGCTGCTGCAGCGAACAAAACGATAGCGATATTTTGTAAATCCTGCATGGTCACGTCAGCGCAAGAAATCGCAGTAAGTGCTACAAGTCGCTCGCCTGTTTTTCCGCCGCCGCCACGGGCGCGTCGCTGGCCTCGACGAAGATGCGCTTGATCATCGGGAAGCGCGCGCGCACCTGTTTCTCGATGGCCGCGATGGCGTCGGCCGCGTCGCCGGTGGGCGTGTCGTCCTTGAAGTTCACGTCGACGATCACCAGCGCCTCGTCGGGCCCGATGTACATCGACAGCACGTGGCCCACGTCTTCCACGTCGGGCTGTTCCATGGCGATGGCGCGAATGGCGCGCGCGGTTTCGGGCCGGATGCCCTCGCCGATGAGCAGCCCGCGCGCCTGCGCGATCAGCAGTACCGCCACGCCCGCCAGCAGCACGCCGATGACCACCGAGGCCACGCCGTCGAGCGCGGGCATGTCCAGCGCATGGCTCAGGTAGATGCCCAGCGCCGCCACCGCCAGGCCCACCAGCGCGGCCGAGTCTTCGGCCAGCACGGTGTAGGTGGTCGGGTCCTTGCTGCGGTCCAGGGCCTGCCAGAACGGCTGCCCGCGTGCCTGCGCGCGAAACTGCTTCAGCGCGATGAAGAAGCTGGTGCCCTCGAACAGCGCGGCCGCCGCGAGCACGATGTAGTTCCACGTCGCGTCGCGCATCGGCTCGGGGTTGCGGATGTGCTGCACGCCTTCATAAAACGACACGCCGCCGCCCAGCCCGAAGATCAGCACCGCGACGATCAGGCTCCAGAAGTACAGCTCCTTGCCGTGCCCGAACGGATGCTCCACCGTCGCGGGCCGCTTGCTCAGGCGCAGGCCCACCAGCAGCAGCACGCCGTTGAAGGTGTCGACCGCCGAGTGGATGCCCTCCGACAGCATGGCCGAGCTGCCGGTGATGCCCGCCACGATGAACTTGGTGACCGCGATCGCGACGTTGGCGCCAATGGCGCCGTAGATCGCGATCTTCGATTCAGCCATTGAACGAACCGTGTGCGTCGGGCCTGGTGGCCTGGTGTTAAGCCGCTTCCATCGACGCGGCCCCGAGCGCGTCGTTGCCCGCCTCGCCGAGCCAGCGGCGCTTGTCGCGCAGCGGCGGCGCGCCGAACATGCGGCCGTACTCGCGCGCGAACTGCGACGGGCTTTCGTAGCCCACGCTGTGGGCGGCGCTGGCCACGTCGGCGCCGGTGATCAGCATCTGCCGGCGCGCCTCCTGCAGCCGCAGCTGCTTCTGGTACTGCAGCGGGCTCATGGCCGTGACGGCCTTGAAGTGATGGTGGAACGACGACACGCTCATGTGCACCGCGCGCGCCATGTCTTCCACCCGCAGCGACTGCGCGTAGTTCATGCGCAGCGCGCTGATGGCCTTGGCGATGCGCTGGGTGTGGCTGTCCTGCAGCGCGATCTGGCGCAGCCGCGCGCCCTCGCCGTTCACCAGCAGGCGATACATGATCTCGCGCTTGATGAGCGGCGCCATGATCGGCACGTCTTCCGGCGTGTCGAGCAGCCGCAGCAGGCGCAGCACCGGCTCCAGCACGGGCATGGCGATGCGGTTGACGTACATGCCGCGCGAGGCCGGGGCGTTGGCCTTGGCCGGCAGCTTCTCGTCGCGGATGAGCTCGCCGATTTCGTCGAGCGCCAGCTCCAGCCGCACGCCCAGGTAGGGCTCGTTGTCGCTGGTCACGCAGACCTGGCCGCACACCGGCAGGTCGACCGAGGTGACGAGGTAGTGCATGGGGTCGTACACGTAGATGTCGTCGCCCACGATGATGCGCTTGGAGCCCTGCGCAATGAGCCCCAGCGCCGGGGTCGCGAAGGCGTGCTTGGGGCCGTCGGGCTTGCTGATGCAGTACACCTGCAGGCCGGGCACGCAGGTGATGACGGTGCCGTCCTGCCCGCGCGTGATGTGGGCGATGAGCGCCACCAGTTCCTTGCGGGCTTCGTCGAGTTCGGGCTCCAGCGGCATGGGCTGGGCCGGTTGGCCGATGACGGCGGCGATTTCAGGGGTTTCGTCGGACATGTTCAGGGCCTTGTCACGATGCGGGGCCACGCAGCGGCCCCTTTTTGGAGGAATGAGCGGGTTGCAGCTTAGCGCCCCTCCCGCGAATTCGCACGCGCCGCCAACGAGGTCTGGAGAATCAGGCAAATACTTTGCAGGAACGCACTCGCCACGCCAGGCACCCCGGCGGGATACTTTTTGCTGTCGCCCGGGGCCGACCCGGCTCCAGGGCGCTATCAACGCAAAGGAATCGTTCCATGCAATACCGCAAATTCGGCCGCACCGGCCTCCTGGTTTCCGAACTGTGCCTGGGCACCATGACATTCGGCGGCGCCTCCGGCATCTGGGGCCAGATCGGCAACCTGCAGCAGTCCGAGGCCGAAGGGCTGATCGGCAAGGCGATGGACGCCGGCATCAACTTCATCGACACGGCCGACGTGTACTCCGAGGGCCAGTCCGAAATCATCACCGGCCAGGCCCTGAAAAACCTCAAGGCGCCGCGCGACAGCTTCGTGCTGGCGACCAAGGTGCTGGGCGAAACGGGCAGCAAGGGCGTCAACTCGGCCGGCGCCTCGCGTTTTCACATCATGGACGGCGTGAAGGCCAGCCTGAAGCGGCTGCAGCTGGACCACATCGACCTGTACCAGATCCACGGCTTCGACCCCGTGACGCCCATCGAGGAAACCGTGCACGCGCTCGACAACCTCGTGCGCCAGGGCCATGTGCGCTACGTGGGCGTGTCGAACTGGGCGGCCTGGCAGATCGCCAAGGCGCTGGGCATTGCCGAGCGCGACCGGCTGGCGCGCTTCGAGTCGCTGCAGGCGTACTACACCATCGCCGGGCGCGACCTGGAGCGCGAGCTGGCGCCCATGCTGCGCAGCGAAAACGTGGGCCTGATGGTCTGGAGCCCGCTGGCGGGCGGCCTGCTGAGCGGCAAGTTCGGCCGCGACATCGAGGCCGAGCAAGGCAGCCGCCGCACCACCTTCGACTTTCCGCCGGTGAACATCGACCGCGCCTACGACTGCATCGACGTGATGCGCGAGCTGGCCGAGGCCCGCAAGGTGTCGGTCGCGCAGATCGCGCTGGCGTGGCTGCTGCACCAGCCCGTGGTGACCAGCGTGATCATCGGCGCCAAGCGCGCCGAGCAGCTGAACGACAACATTGCCGCGACGGCCATCAAGCTGACCGGTGACGAACTGGCCAGGCTCGACAAGGTGAGCGCGCTGCCCGCCGAATACCCCGGCTGGATGCTCGAGCGCCAGGGCGGCGCGCGGGCCAAGCGGCTGGCGGAATCAGGCCAGCGCGGCTGAGGCTTCCAACGCCTGTGACGCGGCGCGGCGCGCGGCATGGGCAGCGGTCGCGCGCAGGGCGCGCAGGTCGAGGTGGCGCGCCGCCTGCGCGGCATCGGGCTGCGCCAGGTGCGGCACGATGCCCAGCAAGGGCGCGCCGAGTCGGGCGCGCAGCGTTTGCAGGTTCGCCTGTGGCGCGAGCATCCGCGGATCGACCATGCTCGCCACCCAGCCCGCCAACACCAACCCGCGCGCGCGGATCGCTTCGGCGGTCAGCAGCGCGTGGTTGAGGCAGCCGAGGCGCACGCCGACCACCAGCACCACGGGCAAGCCGAGCGCCACTGCGAGGTCGGCGCTGTCGAGGTCGTCGCCGAAGGGCACGCAGAAGCCGCCCACGCCTTCGACCACCACCGCATCGGCGCGTGCCGACAAGTCCGCGAAGGCCGAGAGCAGCGGCTGCAGCGCGATGCGCACGCCCTCTTCCCTGGCCGCCAGGTGCGGCGACATCGGCGCGCGCAACAGGTACGGGCAGCGCGAGGCCAGCGGCGCATCGACATTGCCGGCCGCATGCAGCCGCGTCACGTCTTCGTTGTGCCATTGCCCGTCGACTTCATCCAGGCCCGCCGCCACCGGTTTCATGCCGACCGCGCGCAGCCCCGAGCCGGCCAGCAGGCTCAGCATTGCGCTGCTGACCAGCGTCTTGCCGATGCCCGTGTCGGTGCCGGTGACGAACCAGCGTCGTTGCGCCGTCATGCGGCCTCCCGCCACGGTTGCGCCAACGCCTGACCGAGCGCATCGACCAGCCGCGAGACATCGGACGCGGTATGGCTCGCCGACAGCGCGATGCGCAGCCGTGCCGTGCCCGCCGGCACGGTGGGCGGGCGGATCGCGCCGACGCGCAGGCCGTGCGCGTCGAGCTGCGCCATCGTGCGCATCGCACGCGCGTTGTCGCCCACGATCAGCGGCTGGATCGCGGTGGGCGATGCCGGCAGCCACGCGCTGCCATCCGAAGGCAGCACCTGTGCCAACCCCTGCCGCAGTTGCGCGATGCGCGCCAGCAGTCGGGCACGCCGCGCGTCGCCCTCCTCGCCTTCGATCAGCGACAGGCTCGTGAGCAAGGCATGCGCCACGGCCGGCGGCGCGGCCGTCGTGAAGATGTAGGGCCGCGCACGCTGCACGAGGTAGTCGACCACGGTACGGTGCGCCGCCACGAACGCGCCCGACACCCCCGCCGCCTTGCCCAGCGTGCCGACCAGCACCAGCCGCTGCGACTTCAACCCCATCGCCTCGACCACGCCGCGCCCCGAGGCGCCCAGCACGCCGAAGCCGTGCGCGTCGTCGAGCACCAGCCACGCGTCGTGCCGCTCGGCCAGCGCCAGCAGCTCGGCCACGGGCGCGATGCAACCGTCCATGCTGAACACCGCGTCGCTCACGATGAGCTTGACCGGTGCGTCGCAGGCACCGAGCTGCGCGTCGAGCGCGGCCACGTCGCAATGCGCATAGCGCTCGACGCGCGCCTTGGCCAGCCGCGCGCCGTCGATCAGAGAGGCGTGGTTGAGCGACTCCGAGAAGATCACCGCGTCCGCCCCGCCCAGCGCCGACAGCACCGCCAGGTTGGCCATGTAGCCGGTGCAGAAGAACAGGCTGCGCGCCTCGGGAATGAAAGGCGCCAGCCAGTCCGCGAGCCTTTCTTCGAGTTGCGCATGCGCGCGCGAGTGGCCCAGGATCAGGTGCGAGCCGCCGCTGCCCGTGCCATACAGCGCCGCGCCTTCGGCCCATGCCTTGGCCAGCGCGGGGTGTGCGGCCAGGCCCAGGTAGTCGTTGCTGCTGAAGCCGAGCATGGTGCGCGGCGCGGTGGCGCCGTGCAGGGTCAGCGCCTGTTCGGGGGCGCAGGCGGTCTCGGCGATCTGGCGGCGGCGGCGCAGCGATTGCGCGTCGAGCGCGGCGATCTCGCCTTGCAGGCGGTCAAGCAAGCGCGACATCGCGGGCTCCTTTCTGTGGTGAATCGGTGAACGCGACGGCGTTCAGCGTGGCCAGCGTGCCGTCGACCAGCAGGTCGATCTCTTCGTCGCCGATGGCATAGGGCGGCATCAGGTACACGGTGTTGCCGATCGGGCGCATCAGCAGTCCGTGTGCGCGCGCCGCCATGTGGAAGCGCTCGGCAAAGCGCGCACCCGGCGCGCGCACGTCGAACGCGGTGATCAGGCCCTGCTGCCGCAGGTGGTCGACGGGCAGGCCGTCGAGCCCTTCGTGCAGCCGCTGCAGCAGCCGCGCGGCGCGGCCCCGGTTGCGGCGCAGCACGTCTTCGCTGCCGAACAGGTCGAGCGTGGCCAGCGCCGCGCGGCAGGCCAGCGCGTTGCCGGTGTACGAATGCGAATGCAGGAAGCTGCGCGCCGCGTCGTCGTCGACGAAGCCTTCGTAGATGGCGTCGCGCGTCATCACCAGCGCCAGCGGCAGGTAGCCGCCGCTGATGCCCTTCGACAGGCACAGGAAGTCGGGCCAGATGCCGGCCTGCTCGCACGCGAAGAAGCTGCCGGTGCGGCCGCAGCCGACCGCTATTTCGTCGGCGATCAGGTGCACGTCGTAGCGGTCGCACAGCGCGCGCACGAGCCGCAAATACTCGGGGTCGTGCATCGCCATGCCGGCGGCGCACTGCACCAGCGGCTCGAGGATGACGGCGGCGATGGTGTCGTGCTGCGCGGCCAGCAGCGCCTCGAGTTCGCCCGCCGCGCGGGGCGCCACGTCGGCCGGGCTTTCGCCGGGCCACGCGGTGCGCGCGTCGGGCGAGGCCACGAGGTGCGCGTTCGCGAGCAGCGGCGCGTAGGCGTCGCGGAACACCGGCACGTCGGTGACGTGCAGCGCGCCCAGCGTCTCGCCGTGGTAGCCCTGCCGCAGCGCGACGAAGCGCCGCTTGCGCTCCCGGCCCGCGTTGCGCCAGGCGTGGAAGCTCATCTTCAGCGCGATCTCCACCGCCGAGGCGCCGTCCGACGCGTAGAAGCAATGGCCCAGCGCATGGCCCGTGAGCGCGGCCAGTCGCTCGGCCAGTTCCACCGCCGGCGCGTGCGTGCAGCCCGCGAGCATGACGTGCGGCAGCGTGTCGAGCTGCGCCTTCAGCGCCGCGTTGATGGCCGGATGCGCGTGGCCGAACAGGTTGACCCACCACGAGCTGGTCGCGTCCATGTAGCGCTTGCCTTCATGGTCGAACAGCCACACGCCCTCGCCCCGCGCAATGGGCAGCGGCGGCGCGGCTTCGAGGCGGATGCTCTGGGTGCAGGGGTGCCACACATGGCGACGGCTGCGCTGCTGCCAGCCGGCATTGCCGGCGGAAAAATCGGTCGTTGGAGGCACCCGCGCATTCCTTGGATTGAGGGACAAGGCGCGGGATCGTATCGACGCGTTGCGCTGCCGGCAAACCGGTTTTCCGGCTACGAAATGGCGGTATTTTGGGCGATGTTGACCGGGGTAGCGCGCGCGTTCAGGGCAACGTCGCGCAAGACAGCGGCATCGTGCGCGCAGGCCCAAGGGCATGCACGTTGCAAGTTGTCAGGCTGCCGCCAGAGATCGCCGTGGAATGTCCGGTTCTCGCTGGAGAGCAAGGCGCCTGCGCAATTTTCGGACACACCAATGGCGGATCTGCGACACCCGCTCAGGCCGAGCTTTTTCTCACCAGCGCGGTGATGTAGTCGCGCAGCGAAATGGCGCCGCGCTCCGGCCGCTCGGGCTCATCCTTGGCTTCAAGCGTGAGCCGCGTCATGGCCGCATACGACCTGGCCGCCGCCTGCGAAAAGCCCAGCGCCTCGAACGCCGCCACCCACTGCGCCTGCGGCGTCTGCACCGCCTCGACCGGGCGCCCCAGTGCCTCGGCAAAGGCGGCCGCCACGTCCGCCGACGAATAGCGCGCCGGCCCTTCGACGAAGTACAGCCCCGACGATTCCGCCGGCCCCAGCATCAGCCTGGCCGCAAACTCGCCCAGGTCGTGCGGCGCGACCATCGGCAGCGTGAAGTCGGGCGGGTACATGGTGTGCACCTTGCCCTCTTCGCGCGCGGTCTTCAGCGACGCGTCCCAGTTGCTCATGTAGTAGGCGGCGCGGATCACGCTCAACGGCGCGGGCACGGCCTGCAGCGCCTGCTCCATCTCGTGGAGCACGCCCAGGTCGCCGATGCCGTCGCCGGGCTGCGCGCCGTAGGTCGACTCGGCCACGATCTTCTCGGGCCGGCAACCTTCGAGCGCGGCGACGATGGCGTGCAGGCTCCGCTTCTCCTCGGCCACGGTGTCGGTCGACGGCGCCGCCGGCGGGTTCAGCACGAAGATGCGCTGGCCGCCCTGCAACACGCGGTGCAGCGCGGGCGTGTCGAACACGTCGACCTGCGCCACATGCGCGCCCTTGTTGCGCAGCGCCCCGGTCTTGCCGGTATCGCGCGTGACCACGGTCACGGGTTCGTTGCGCGCAAGCAGGGCCTGCGCGAGCGCCGAGCCGACATGGCCCGTCGCGCCAAGAATGATGTGCATCGTGCGGCTCCCGTGCTCAGCCGCGCTTCTCGGCGTTGCGCTTGCGCGTGGCCGCGGCCTTCTTCGCCGATGCGGAACGCTCGGCGGCCGTGCGACTCGCGGCGGCGGCGCCGCCCAGGCGACCGCCCTTGCGCGCCGGTGCATGGTTCTCGGCCTTGCCCCGGCCCGAGCCCGACTTCTTGCCGCCACCGGTCTCGGCGTTCACCGTGGCCCAGGCGCGACGTTCGGCTTCGCCCTTGCCCACGCCCCGGTGCTCGTAGCCTTCCTCGATATGCTCGGCCTGTCGCTTCTGCTTGTCCGTGTAGGACGACTTGTCGCCTCTTGGCATGGCATGGCTCCTTCGGTTGAGAAGCCTCCCATGCTGGGGGTACGCACCACCGCGCGGGTAAGAAGACGCACGCGCCGCGCGTCAGCGCAGTCTGTCTTCTGTCAAGGGCGTGTCAGGAGCCCGGCTTCATGCGGCGCAGGTGCGCCAGCATTTCCTCGCGGACCACGCCGGTGATGTGGCTGCGCCGCCCGTTCTCCAGCATGCCCAGCCGGCGCGCCACCGGCCGGCCCGGCAGCTGCAGCACGCACAGCGCGGGGTCGCTTTCCCAGTCGAAGTTCTTCAGCAGCGGCGCCATGGTGAAACCCACGTTCTTGCGCACCAGCTCGGCAATGGCCAGCAGCGAGTTCAGCTCCAGGAATTCCCTGGGCACCAGTTGCAGCCGCCGCAGGATGCGGTCGATGCGCGCCCCGGTCGGGGTGCGCCGGTCGAAGCGGATGAAGGGCTGCGTGGCGAACAGGTGCGCAATGTGGGTGTCGGGCGCGGCCACGCCCGCATTGGCAATGACGACCAGGGCCTCGTCGTAGCACCGCGTCCACAGCAGGCCCGGCACGTCGGGCCACTGGCGCTCGACCACCACGGCCGCGTCGAGCTCGCCGCTGGTCACGTCTTCCATCAGCTGCATCTGCTCGCGCACGCGCAGCTCGACCTCCAGGTTCGGGTGCAGCGACTTGAGCTGCGCGAGCGTGCTCGACAGCAGCCCCATGGCCGAAATCAGCGAGCCGAGCTTGATGGTGCCGGCGATCTGCCGCTGGTCCTGCAGGTCGCGCCGCATCGACTCGTACTGCGCCAGCAGCGCTTCGGCGCGCGGCAGCAGCAGGTGGCCGGCCGGACTCAGCACCATGGTGCGACCGGTCTTGTCGAACAGCGTCTTCTTCATTTCGGCTTCGAGCGCGCGCATCTGCTGGCCTACGGCCGCCTGCGTGAGCGCCACCTGGTCTGCCGCCGCGGCAAAGGAGCCGCCCCGGGCCGCGGCCACGAAGGTGCGAAGAAAGCGGATGGTGCTCATGGCGTGGGCGGCCCAGAAAAGAGAAAGAATTTCTTTATTAATTCTAAATAATTTTTAAATTTATTTTTTCCTGTACCTGCAAAACAATGCGGGCCATGGTCATTGCCCTAGCGCCTTCAGACGGCAGGCCGATGACAAGAACAACACAGCCCTTGCACCTCTCATGACCACCCCCGAATACTTTCCCCTCGTCGATGTTTCCGGTACGCCACGCGAACGCGGCGTGCAGCACGGCCGCGCGGTGCCCGAGCGCGTGGCCGGCGGCGTCGCGCTCTACCGCGCCCAGCTCGGCCGCCGCGGCCTGGACGACGCCACCATCGCCCGGCTGGCCCGTTCCATGCTCCCGCTCATCGAGGCCTACGACGCCAGCTACCTCGAAGAGATGCGCGGCATCGCCGAGGGCGCGGGCGTGCCACTCGAAGACATCGTGATGATCAACTGCCGCACCGAGATGCTGTTCGGCTATGCCGACATGAAGGGCTCCACCGCCCCCCAGGCCAAGGTCGACACCGAAGCCGCCTCGTCGGAAGACGGCGACTGCACCGGCCTCGTGGTGCTGCCCGCGCGCTCGGCCACCGGCCGCCTGATGCACGCCCACAACTGGGACTGGCGCCAGGAGTGCGTCGACACCGGCATCGTGCTGCGCATTCGCGGCAACGCTGGCCACCCCGACATGCTGACCTTCACCGAGGCCGGCGCGCTGGCGCGCCACGGCTTCAACGGCAACGGCGTGTCGCTCACCGGCAATTCGCTGACCTGCCACGAAGATTTCCAGCAAGGCGCCGGCGTGCCGCTGGTGCTGCTGCGCCGCCGCGTGCTGGAGGCCGCCAACCTGGCCCAGGCCATGAAGGCCGTCTGGGCGTCGAAGCGCTACTGCGCCAACAACATGATCCTGGCGCAGGCCAGCGGCAACGACGGCTCGGGCATCAGCCTGGAAACCTCGCCGGGCGAGATCTTCTGGACCCTGCCCGAGAACGACCTGCTGGTGCACGCCAACCACTGGATGTCGCCCTCGGCCATCGTCAAGCTGCGCGACCCCGGCCTGCCGCAGCGGCCTGACAGCATCTACCGCCAGCACCGCGTCGAGAACGCGCTGCGCCGCGTGACCGCCCAGCCCGAAGGCCGCATCGACTGGCCCCACGTCAAGGCCGCGCTGGCCGATGAGTTCGGCAAGCCCGACGGCGTGCTGCGCACCCCGAAGCCGGCCGACTTCAGCAGCATCTCGGCCACCGTGGCCACCACCCTCATGGACGCGGCCAACCGCGTGATGTGGGTCGCGCGCAAGCCCTACGAGGCGCGCAATTTCCAGGAATACACGCTGTAAGGCCCGCCCCGTCATGACCACGACCACCAGCACCACCCCACCCAACCCCGCCTTCGCCGAGCAGCGCGCCCGCGCCATCTACGACCTGGGCCCCAGCACCATCTACGCCGCGCGCAGCGACCCGCGCTTTTCCTATTGCACCTACGTGCCCGAGCACATCGGCAAGCCCGGCGCGCGGCCGATGCAGCTGGTGGTGGTGATGCACGGCACCGGCCGCGGCTTCGTCAACTACCGCGAGGCCTTCAGCGGCTTCGCCAAGTGGAACGACTGCATCGTGCTGTGCCCGCTGTTCCCGGCCGGCGTGCGCGGCGACGGCAACCGCGACGGCTTCAAGCACCTGGTGGAAGCCGACATCCACTACGACCGCATCCTGCTGGACATGGTGGCCGAGGTGGCCGAGAAGTTCGACTGCGACTTCAGCCGCTTCGCGCTCTTCGGCTACTCGGGCGGCGGCCAGTTCGCCAACCGTTTTGCCATGCTGCACCCCGAGCGCCTGTGGGCCGTGTCGATCGGCGCGCCGGGCTCGGTGACGCAGCTCGACCCCACGCAAGGCTGGTGGGTCGGCACCAGGGACTTCGAGCAGCGCTTCGGCAAGCCCATCGACCTGGACGCGCTGCGCCACCTGCCCGTGCAGATGATTGCCGGCAAGGCCGACATCGAGACCTGGGAAATCACGCACCGCGAAGGCGGCAAGTACTTCATGCCCGGCGCCAACGACGCCGGCCGCACCCGCCCCGAGCGGTTGGAAACGCTGCGCCGCTCCTTCGAGGCCGCGGGCGTGAAGGTGCGCTTCGACCTGCTGGACAACGTGCCGCACAACGGCCTGGCCTGCGTCGACACCGTGCAGGACTTCTTCGCCGACGCGCTGTATGCGCTGCGCGAGCCGCGCGCCGTGTCATCGTCGGCCTGACGTCCACTTCAACAAGGAAAAAGGCCCATGTTCCGTTTCGCAGCCTCCCGCATCGCGATGGCGATACCCACACTGCTCATCGTGGCGGTGTCGGTGTTCGTGCTGATACGGCTGATTCCCGGCGACCCCGCGCAACTGCTGCTGGGCGACCTCGCCACGCCCGCCAGCCTGGCCGAGCTGCGCCAGCGCCTGGGCCTGGACCGCTCGGTGCCGGCGCAGTTCGGCATCTGGTTCGGCCATGTGCTGCAGGGCGACCTGGGCACGTCGATCAACAGCGGGCAGGACGTGCTCTCGCTCGTCACCGACCGCTTCCTGATCAGCGGGCGCATCGTGCTCGTGGCGGTGCTGCTGGCCGCGATGGTGGCGGTGCCCGCCGGCATGGTCGCCGCGTGGAAGCAGAACCGCGCGCCCGACCTGCTGCTGGTCGGCTCGGCCACGCTACTGGTGTCCATTCCCACCTTCTGGCTCGGCCTGCTGTTGCTGCTGCTGTTCGGCCTGAAGCTGGGCTGGCTGCCGGTGGTGGGCTACGTGGGCATTGCAGAAGACTGGAAGAACGGCCTGCTCTACCTGCTGCTGCCGGTGCTCACGCTGTTCCTGCATGAAATCGGCGTGCTCATGCGCATGGCGCGCGCCAGCACGCTCGAAGTGCTGCGGCTCGACTACATCACGCATGCGCGGGCCAAGGGCCTGTCGGAGCGCGCGGTGCTGATGCGCCACGCCTTCAAGAACGCCTTCGGCCCCACGTGGACCCTGATCGGCCTGGTGCTGGGCAACCTGCTCGGCGGCATCGCGGTGGTGGAGACGGTGTTCACCATTCCGGGGCTGGGCCGGCTGCTGGTCGACGCGATCTTTGCGCGCGACTACCCGGTCATCCAGGGCTGCCTGCTGTTCGTGGCGGTGATCTACGTGGCGGTGAACCTGGTCATCGACCTTTGCTATCCCTTCTTCGACCCGAGAGTCGCCGTCGAATGAGCACGATGAAAAGAAAAAAGCGCCTTCCCCTCAATGCCCTGCTGGGCCTGGTGATCGTCGGCGTGGTGCTGCTCGCGGCCATCGGCGGCGCGGTGTGGACGCCGCACGACCCGCTGCGCATCAACTTCGGCTCGCGCCTGAAGCTGCCCGGCGGCGCCTACCTGCTGGGCACCGACGAGTTCGGCCGCGACGAGCTCTCGCGCCTGATGGCCGGCGCCTCCACCAGCGTGTGGATCAGCGTGCTGACGGTGAGCTTCTCGATCGTCGTGGGCAGCATCGTCGGCGTGCTCACGGGCTTCCTGCGCGGCTGGACCGACCGCATCGTGATGGCCTTCAACAACGCGCTGCTGGCCTTTCCGGGCCTGCTGCTGGCGCTGGGCCTGCTGGCGGTGGTGGGCGCGAACCAGTACGGCATCGTGCTGGCGCTGGGGCTGGCCTACACGCCTTCGGTGACGCGCATCGTGCGCGGCACGGTGCTGTCGCTGCGCGAAAAGGAGTTCATCGAATCGTCGCGCGTGCTGGGCAACTCCGAGCTCTACACCATGGTGCGCCACGTGCTGCCCAACTGCACGGCGCCGCTCACGGTGCTGGCCACCTCGATGTTCGGCTGGGTCATCCTGGCCGAAAGCGCGCTGTCGTTCCTGGGCCTGGGCCTGGGCGTGCCGCCGCCGGCGCCCACCTGGGGCAACATGCTCGCGTCGGCGCGCCCGTTCATGGCGCAGGCCAGCTACCTCTCGATTCTTCCGGGCCTGTGCATCGCGCTGACGCTGCTGGGCATCAACCTGCTGGGCGACACGGTGCGCGACTGGCTCGATCCGCGCATGAAGGGCGTGCAATGACGACGACGACCACCACCACAACCCCCTTGGTCAGCGTCGAAGGGCTGACGCTGGCCGTCGGCACGGGCGGGCGCGAGATCGTGCGCAACGTCTCCTTCGACATCGCGCCGGGCGAGATGGTCGGCATCGTCGGCGAATCGGGCAGCGGCAAGACGCAGGCCGCGCGCGCCATCATGGGCCTCACGCCGCCGCCGCTGGTTCGCACGGGCGGCCGCATCCTGTTCGAGGGCGAAGACCTCGCGCAGGCCAGGCCGGCGCGGCTGCGCGAGCTGCGCGGCGCGCGCGTGGGCATGGTGTTCCAGGAGCCCATGACCTCGCTGAACCCGTCGATGACCATCGGCAAGCAATTGGGCGAAGCGCTGGCGCTGCATCAGCGCAACCTGTCGCCGGCCGCGCGGCAGGCGCGCATTCTCGACATGCTGGCGCGCGTGGGCATTCGCGACCCCAAGGGCGCGCTGGACGCATGGCCGCACGAGTTCTCGGGCGGCATGCGGCAACGCATGATGCTGGCGTCGGTGATGCTGCTGGAGCCCGCGCTGCTGATTGCCGACGAGCCCACCACCGCGCTCGACGCCGTGGTGCAGCGCGACGTGCTGGAGCTCATGGTCGGCCTCACGCGCGAGCATCGAACGGCCGTGCTCATGATCAGCCACGACCTGCCGATGGTCGCGCGCTTCACGCAGCGCATGGTCGTGATGCGGCACGGCGAGGTGAAGGAAACCGGCCGCACCGAAGACATGCTCGAGCACCCGAAGCACGACTACACGCGCGAGCTGCTGCAGGCCATGCCGCGCCGCCTGCCCGCGCGCCGGGTGCCCGACGAGGCGCCCGTGGTCGAGGTGCGCAACCTGGTGGTCGACTACGCGGGCCACCGCCGCCTGTTCGCCAAGGCCGTGCCCAAGCGCGCGCTGCACGGCATCGACCTGGTGGTGCGTCCGCGCGAGGTGGTCGCGGTGGTCGGCGGCTCGGGTTCGGGCAAGACCACGCTGGGCCGCACCATCGCGGGCCTGCTCACGCCCAGCGGCGGCGATATCCTGTTCCGTGGCCGCCCCATCCTGCGTTCCGACGCGGGCTGGGCCGACTACCGGCTGCAGTGCCAGATGGTGTTCCAGGACCCGTATGCCTCGCTCGACCCGCGCATGACCATCGGCCAGCTCGTGGGCGAAGGCCTGCGGCTGGTCAAGGGCATGTCCTCGGCCGAGAAGGCGCGCCGCGTGCAGGAAGTGCTCGACGAAGTGGGCCTGGGCACGTCGTTCGCGCCGCGCTACGCACACGAGCTGTCGGGCGGCCAGCGCCAGCGCGTGGCCATTGCACGTGCCATCGTGCGGCGCCCGGCCTTCGTGATCGCCGACGAGCCCGTGTCGGCGCTCGACGTGACGGTGCGCGCGCAGGTGCTGGAGCTTTTCGCCGAGCTGCAGAAGCGCCACGGCTTCTCGTGCCTGTTCATCAGCCACGACCTGGGCGTGGTCGAGCAGGTGGCCGACCGCGTGATCGTGATGCAGGACGGCCGCATCGTCGAGCAGGGCCCGCGCGACGCGGTGTTCGACGCGCCCACGCAGGACTACACGCGCAAGCTGCTGTCGGCCATTCCGGCGCTGGAGCCGACCGCCGCCGGCGGCGTGCGGCTGCGCTGGCGCTTCGGCGCCGAGACGCCCGCCCTCGCCTGATTGTTTTTTCAAGTTTCGTCATTGCCCCGCAGGAGTCATTTCATGCCCCGCCTTACCCTTCGCCTCGCCGCCGGCACCGCTGTAGCCGGCGCCTGCCTGGCCGCCACCGGCGCCTTCGCCCAGACCACCGTCACCGTGGCGCAGCCCGCGGACATCCGCTCCACCAACCCCGGCGTGAACCGCGACAACACCACCGACGGCGTGGTGCTGAACATTGTCGAGGGGCTGGTGGGCTACCGCATGGACGGCAGCGTGGGCCCGCTGCTGGCGCAGTCGGTCGACATGTCCAAAGACGGCCTGACCTACACCTTCAAGCTGCGCAAGGGCGTGAAGTTCCACAACGACGCGCCCCTGACCTCGGCCGACGTGGCCTGGAACTGGAAGCGCTACATGGACCCGAAGACCGACTGGCGCTGCACCAGCGAGTACGACGGGCGCAACGGCCTGAAGGTGGTGGAGACGGCCACGCCCGACGACAGCACCTTCGTGATGAAGATCAACAAGCCCTCGGCCGTGTTCCTGGACACGCTGGCGCGCACCGACTGCGGCATGACCGCCATCCTGCAAAAGAGCTCGCTCAAGGCCGACGGCAGCTGGGACAAGCCCGTGGGCACGGGCCCCTTCAAGTTCGGCGAGTGGAAGCGCGGCGAGTACGTCACGCTCACGGCCTTCAAGGGCTACACCTCGTCGCCCGGCGCCACCAGGTCCGACGGCTACATCGGCCTGAAGGCGCCGCTGGTGGACACGGTGAAGTTCCTGGTGGTGCCCGACGCGGCCACGGCGGCGGCGGGCCTGAAGTCGGGCGCCATCGACGCGGGGCAGATCACGTCGAGCGACGCGCAGGAAATGAAGAACGACCGCAACCTCACGGTGCAGGCGCCGCCCGAGGCCATCAAGAACGTGCTGCTGATCCAGACGCGCGACCCGCTGCTGAAGAACCAGAAGCTGCGCCAGGCCATTGCCGCGTCGCTGGACATCGAGCAGATCGTGGCGGCGGCGTCCGAAGGGCTGGGCTCGGCCAACAACTCGGCCATCCACAAGGGCTCGGCCTTCTACAGCGCCGCGCAGAAGAAGGGCTGGCACTACGACCCGGCGCAGGCCGCCAAGCTGCTGCGCGAGGCCGGCTACAAGGGCGAGAAGATCACCATCCAGACCAACAAGCGCGCCCACGTGCCGAGCTACACGGTGGCCGTGCTGGCGCAGGCCATGATGCAGTCGGTGGGTATCAACGCGCAGCTCGAAGTGCTGGAGTGGGCCACGCAACTGGACCGCTACAACAGCGGCAACTACCAGATCAGCTCGTTCAGCTATTCGTCGCGGCTGGACCCGTCGCTGAGCTACGAACAGTTCTCGGGCCCGAAGGACAAGCAGTCGCGCAAGGTGTGGGAAGACCCGCAGGCGCTGAAGCTCATCGACGACAGCTTCGCCGAGTCGGACCCGAAGAAGCGCCAGGTGCTGTTCGACCAGATCCACGCGCTGATGATCCAGCAGGTACCGATGGTGATGCTGTTCAACGGCATCGACGCCTGGGCCGTGCGCAAGCGCGTGAGCGGGTTTGCGGTGTGGGAAGGCAAGCCGCGCCTGTGGGGCGTGTCGGTGGCCGGCGGGCGCAGCTAACTAAGCCAATGCTTCGGGCGCCGCCGGCAAGGGACCCGGTGCGAGCGCGGCCACCATGGCCAGCAGCGTGTCGCCGAAGCCGCCGCGTGCGCGTGCGTCGGTGCGCGCGCTGGTGGTGACGCGCGGCGCCGCGCTCCATGCGATACGCGCACCAATGGCCTCCAGCGCTTCGACCAGCGCCACGTCTTCGCTGCACGCGAGCGGCGCGAAACCGCCGGCGCGTCTATAGGCCTCGGCCGACACGCCGAGGTTGGCGCCGTGCACGTGGCGATGCCCGTCGGCATGCATGTAGCGGCTGTCGAAATGCGCCCTCACCCGCTCGCTGTCGGTGCCGAGCATCGCCCAGTCGTCGACGGTGACGCAGCCGCAGACCGCGTCGGCCTCTTCGGCGAGTTGCATCGCGAGCCAGTCGGGCGCGACCACGGTGTCCGCATCGGTGAAGGCCAGCCAGCGCGCACCGACGTCGATGCACAGCTCGGCGCCCCTTGCCCGCGCGACGCCGACGTTGCGCACGTCCAGCACCAGCCGCGCCACGCGATGCTGCTCGGCGATGCGATCGCTGCCGTCGGTGCAGCTGTCGAGCACCACGATCACGCCGACCGCCTCGCCGTTCAGCGCCGGATGGCGGGCGGCTTCCTTCACGGCGGCGAGCGCGTCGCCCAGGCGCTCGCACTCGTTGTGCGCCGGAATGACGACGCCGATCACCGGATGCCCTCGCGCCGGGCCACCGAGCGGCCGTCGCGTGCCCACACCCGCAGCACGAAGTCGTCTTCCTCATGCAGCACGAGGCGCGCAAGGCCCAGCGCGCCGAGCATGCCGTGTACCGCTTCGGTCGGCAGGCTGCGCTGCGCGAAGGCGGGGCGCCAGTCGCAGGCGACCAGCGTGCCGTCGGCGTCGAGCGAGGCTTGGCAGCACTCGACCACGCGCCGCATGTCGTCGTGCGAAAGAAAGTAGCAAAGCTCGCTGAGCACGATCAGGTCGAACGGGCCGGCGTCATGCGGCCAGTCGGCGGGCAGCGCATGTGTTTCGATGCGCACGTTGGCAAGCTCGCTGTTGCGTGCTTTGGCAACACGCACGGCGCGGTCCGAGAAATCGCTCGCGACCAGTTCGTCGCACCGAGGCGCAAGCGCACGCGTGAGTTCGCCCGCGCCGCAGCCGGGTTCGTAGGCCTTGCGATAGCGCGGCTGTGGCAGCACGGCCAGCAGCACGGCGCGCTTGCGGGCCTCGTACCAGCGCTCGCGCAGCGCATACGGGTCGTCGCTGCGCGCATAAAGCGCGTCGAAGTAAGGGCGCTGCCCCTCGCTCACAGGAACACCACCTCGTAGGGACGCGCGGCGCGCTGCACGGTGGTGGCGCGCAGCACCGGCCCCGAGCCGGTGGACGGGTCGCGCCGCAACTGGCTGGTGAAGGCCTGCACCGCCGCGCGCTTGCGGCGCACCGCCTCCTCGCTCAACGGCAGACGGAAGGCGTGCCGCCACGGCATGCGCGCATCGCCGGGGCGCGACCAGTGCCAGCCCCACACCGGCACCTCGACCATGCGCGCGCCGGCGCTCGCGGCGGCCAGGGCGCAGGCTTCGCCGGTGGCTTCGTGGTCGGGGTGGCCGTCGCGGCGCCAGGTGGTAAACACCACGTCGCGCGGCCGCAGCAGCGACACCAGCCGCGCCGCGAGCACCGCGCGCAGCGCCCGGAGGCCGCCGTCGGGCAGGCCGAGCCGTGCGGGCTCGACATCGTCCAGGCCCAGCCGGTGCAAGGCCCGCAGGCTTTCGCGCGGGCGCGCCTGCGCCAGCCGCTCGGCGGGCCATTCGGTGGAGCCGCGATGGCTGGCGGTGCCGTCGGTCACGGCGATCAGCTCGACCGGCGTGCCGCTCTCGGCCAACTGCGCGAGCAGGCCGCCAACGGCCAGCACCTCGTCGTCGGGGTGCGGCGCCACGACGACCGCGCGCGAGCCCTCGGGCACGAGCTGTCTCGCGGCGATGGCGGGCAAGCCGTCGAGGCCGGGCCAGTTGCGCCATTCGGTCTCGGTCGTGCCTTCGCCCCGAATGGCGCGGCGCTCCGCGCGCTCTACAGCGTCCATGGCGATGTCTCCTCTGGGGTGTTGTCGGTGGCGGTGGCGAGCTGGCCGAGCGCGGCAAGGTCGCGTTCGGCGTGGCTCTGGCGCAGGAACACGGGCAGGTCGGCCATGGCGCGCGCGAATTGCGGCTCGCGGCACAAGGGGCCTGCACCGACCGCGCGGCCGGCGTGGTGCATGACCTCGGTCGCGGCCTGCTCGACCGCGAGCCGGACGCGCATCGCGACGCGCTGGGCGTTGTCTTGCGGGTGGCGGTCGATCCACGCGGCGGATTCGCGCAGCAGCGCGGCGGCAGCGGCCAGGGCGACTTCGATGGCGCCCAGATGGGCATGCCGGTGGGCATCGGCCTTCGGGCCCGTGGATTCACGCACGCGATTCGCGATGCCCAGCGCGCCACCGAACCAGCACGCGGCAATGCCCGCCCCGCCCTGCCAGAAACCGGGGCGCCGCACGTAGTCGCCGGGCTCGCCGATCTGCACGGCACGCGCATTGTCGAAACGCACATCGACGCTCGCGCTCGCGGCCATGCCGACGGCGTGCCAGCCTTCGCCGGTCACACACACGCCGGGCTGGTCCATCGCCACGGCCGCGAGGCACGGCTTGCCTTCGGTGTTCCAGCCGCTGACGACGGCGTGCGTGACGCTGGCCGCGCCGGAACACCAGGCCTTGGTGCCGTTCAGGCGGATGTCGCGTGTGCCATCGAACACCACGCGCGCGTCGGGCGGCTCGGCGCACCATGTGCCCCAGCGTACGCCCGTGGGCACGGCAGGCGCGCCGCCGAGTTCGGACAGGATCGCCAGCGCGTCGGTGTGGCCTTCGAAGAGCTTGACCAGAGAGAGATCGTGGGCGGCCACAGCTGCGAGCACGCGCCAGCGTTGCAAGGTCTGCCCCGTGCCCGGTCGCGGCAAAGCGTCGAGGCCCGCATCGACCAGATGCTTGAGCGCCAGGTCGTGCCCGTGCCGAAGCGTCAAGGACGCAAGGGCATCGGCGGGGACGGCATCGAACATGCCCCCAAGTTAGAAAACCCCCGCACGCGATTCCGTCGGCGGGCGGCGTTGCGCCCTGTAGGAGCGCGGCTGCCGCGCGGCCTGGACGACGAACGGGGTCGGCCTCTTCCCACAGGCGCGACGCATCGCTGTGCAACGCCTGCGCGGTGGCCTGCAACCGCTGCGCCGCCGAATGCGGCAGCCACGACATGGACCACTGCCAGCGCTGCGCCGAAGCCTGCCGCCAGTGCGAGGCGGAATGCCGGCGCGTGGCAACGGCCTGACGGGCTCGGCGAGCAGCGGCTGGGCTTCAGCCCTTCATCACCTCGGCGAGGTCCGCCTTCAGCGAGGTCGCGCGTTCGGGCGCGCGGGCCAGTCCTGCATCGACGAACGCCTGCGCCCGCAGGCGATCGCCCAGGTGCAGGGCGATGCGCGCCAGGTGCATCGCATTGCGTGCATGGATCTGGTTCGGGTCGGTCTCGCGCACCAGTTGCTCGAAGCTTTGCGGGTAGCTGCCGTACCGGGCGAAGAACGCGCGCCCCGGCCCTGCCCATTCGCGCACGATCAGCTCGGCATTCGCCTCGGCCTCTTCCTTCGTCTCGCCATAGGCCCAGTCGGCGGCATGCCCGGGCGGTGGCTCCAGCCGGTCGCGGAAGACGCAATGCGATTCCTCCACGTCACCGGGCGCCACGCTGCCGCCGCCTTCCGTCGGCAGGAAGTCGAGGTGCGCGCCAAGATTCAGGTAGCACTTCTTGCCGCCGCTCGCGCCCTGCACGTTGAACACATGGATCATCGGCCCGTCGATGCGCCGAAGCGTCTGGCCCGAGCCTTCGAAGCCTTCGGCCTTCAACACGGGATAGAGTTTTTGCGAGAGCAGCTTGAGGAAGGCGGTGCGGGTCATGGGGTGCGTGTTCTCCGTGTGCGCAAGGTGATCGAGTATCGCAAGGCCTCGGTCGGCGCAATGGCGTGCTGCCAGGCCCAGCGCGCCGGCCCGCGCAGCACATACACGGAGCGCGGCTCGATCAGGTATTGGAGCGTCGCGGGCCCCGCAGCGTGCACGTTTGGCACGCCGGGCACGTAGGGCCTGAACTGCATCACCGCGTCGCCGAGCAGCGAGACGCCGATGATGTCCTCGAAGTCGGGCACGTCGCGGTGCCAGCCCAGCGGCGTGCCGGGCCGGTATTCGGCGATCAGCGCGTGCGTGAGGTCTTCGGGCGCCAGGCCGGCCCAGGCCGCGGCCTTGTCCCGCAGCGGGTGCAGCGTCTCGGGCATCGGCGCGCCGGGCTTCAGGCGGTTGTTGTCGAAGTCGTAGCTGCCGCCGAAGCCGATGCCGCGACGGCGCGCCGTGTATTCCTTGTAGCGCATCTCCTTGAGCGGCAGGCTTTGCACGATGCGCAGCAGCGCGGCCTCTTCGTCGGCCGACAGGAAGCCGCGCTCATAGCGCAGCCCTTCGATGGCGGACGCGGGCGCCTCGCCGAACAGGTCGGGCTGGGCCGCGTGCTCCAGGCGCCTGGCGCTACGCATCGGCCTGGCCTCCCCCTGCGCCTCCACCCAGTTGCACATGCCACCAGCGCGGCAGCAGCTCGCGGATCTCGGCGCGCGCGAAGCGGTCGTCCAGCAGGTGCAGCACGCCCCGGTCTTCCTCGGTGCGGATCACGCGCCCGGCCGCCTGCACCACCTTCTGCAGCCCTGGGTAGAGGTACGTGTACTCGTAGCCCTTGCCGAAGCGCGTCTGCATGCGCTCGCGCGTGATCTCGTTGAGCTCGTTGTACTGCGGCAGCCCCAGGCTAGCCACGAAGGCGCCGATGAGCCGGCTGCCCGGCAGGTCGATGCCCTCGCCGAACGCACCGCCCAGCACCGCGAAGCCGATCCCCTGCCCGCCTTCTTCGAAACGCGCGATGAAACCATGGCGGTCGGCCTCGCGCATGCCGCGCGTCTGCGACCACACGGGCACGCCGGGGTGCCGCATCGAGAACGCGGCGCAGGCTTTCTCGAGGTAGTCGAAGCTGCTGAAGAACGCGAGGTAGTTGCCGGGCAGGCGCTCGAACTGCGCGCCGATGATGTCCGCCACGTTGCGCAGCGAGCCCGCGCGGTCGCGAAAACGCGTCGACACGTCCATCGCCACCTCGACGCGCAGCTGCGCGCTGTGGAACGGCGAGGCCACGTCGAGCAGCGCCGTGTCTTCGGGCAGGCCGAGCGCGTCGCGGTAGAACGCGAACGGCGACAGCGTGCCCGAGAAGCAGGTGACCGACGCCGCCTCCGCGAAGCGGCTCTCAAGGAACGGCGCCGGCACGAGGTTGCGGATGGACAGCCGGCGCGCCTGCTGCGTGGCGCCCAGCGTGCGCTCGAACACCGAGTGGTCGCCGAAGGCCTCGGCCAGCCGCGCAAAGTGCAGCGCGTCGAAGAAGAAGCGCTGCAGCGGGCCCTGCGATGCCTCGGGCGTGGCCGCGAAGTACTCGGCCATGGCGGTGTTGGCGGCCTGCAGCGTGCGCAGGAAGCGCTCGGGGATCTCGTCGCCGGTTTCGTAGTCGGCCTGCTGCGACTGCTGCACCGTGTCCCACTCGCGGAACACGCGCGCCAGCGGGCCGCGCAGCGCGGCGGGGGCCATGCGGTGGGCCTCTTCGAGCGCGCCGCCGTCGAGCTCGGCGCTGTACATGCCACGCGCGCGCTCCAGCAGGTTGTGGGCCTCGTCCACCAGCACGGCGGCGCGCCAGTCGGCGCCGCGCATGGTGGCGTAGAGAAAGGCGCTGCTGTCGAAGTAGTAGTTGTAGTCGCCCACGATGGCGTCGGCCCAGTGCGCCATTTCCTGCGCGAGGAAATAGGGGCAGACCTCGTGCGCCAGGCCGATGTCGCGCAGCGCCTGCTTGTCGAGCCATGCCACCTGCGCGGCCTGCTCGCGCGCGGCGGGCAGCCGGTCGTAGAAGCCCTTGGCCAGCGGGCAGGCGTCGCCATGGCAGGCGCGGTCGGGGTATTCGCAGACTTTTTCGCGGGCCGCGAGTTCGAGCACGCGCAGCCGGCCCGGGCCTCGGCCCTTGTCGAGCACGCGCAGCGCGTCGAGCGCCACGGGCCGGCCCGAGGTCTTGGCCGTGAGGAAGAACACCTTGTCGATCTTGCGGGCGGCGCGCGCCTTCAGCAGCGGAAAGATGGTGGCCAGCGTCTTGCCGATGCCGGTGGGCGCCTGCGTCATGAGGCAATGCCCGCTCGCGCCGGCGCGATAGACCGCCTCGGCCAGTTCGCGCTGGCCGGCGCGGAAGGCGCCATACGGGAACGCGAGCGCGGCCAGCGTGCCGTCGAGCGCGGCGCGGTGCGCGGCTTCGCTCTCGGCCCAGGCGGCATAGCGGCCGCACAGCCGCTCGAAGTGTTCGCGCAGGGCCTCGCGGGTGTGGTGCTCTTCGAGCACGGTCTCGTCGCCGGTCGCCAGGTCGAGGTAGACCAGCGCCACGGTCAGTTCGTCGTGGCCGTTCAGCTCGCACAGCATCCAGCCGTAGGTGCGGGCCTGCGCCCAATGCAGCGCGCGGTGGTTGCCGCGAATGGCGTCGAAGTCGCCGCGAAAGGTCTTGATTTCTTCGACCCGGGCGCGGTGGTACTCGTAGCCGTCGGCCCGGCCGCGCACGTGCACCACGCCGCAAGTGGCTTCGAGCGCGACTTCGCATTCGTAGTCGCCGCCGCGCCGGTGCTGCACCAGCGCGTGGCCGGCCATGCCTTCGAGCGCGCTGGGCGCGGGCACGAAGCGCAGGTCGAGGTCGCCCGCCTTCGCGCCGAAGGCGCACAGCGCCTTGACGGAAACAACGTGCGCAACAGGGGCCGCGACGGGCGGATTGAAGGGATCGGTGCCCATCTCGCTTTACTGTATGAAATTACAGTATAACGAGACCTTTACTGCCGTTCCACCTGAAGCGCAAGCCGTGACGAGGTCTTCTCCGACAGGGCAAGCGGCATTTATCGGCAAAACTTGACAAGTTTTGCTTACAAATGCGTCCGATGAACACTCCCTCCGCGATCGACCCCGAAGACTTTGACCGCCTGCTGAGCCGCAACCTCAAGCTCCCGCTGATCGGCGGCGTTTTCGGCGCCGTGGTGTTCGTCGGGCTGATCCTGTTTCTGCTCAACACCATCGGCTGGGTCGAGCACACCGACCGCGTGACCCGCGCCGCCAGCGAGCTGCAGCGCCAGGGCATCGACATGGAAACCGGCATGCGCGGCTTCCTGATCACCGGCGACGAGAGTTTTCTGGAGCCCTACCAGAGCGCCCTGCCCCGCATCAAGGGCGACACGGCCGCGCTGCGCGAGATGGTGTCCGACAACCGGCAGCAGGTCGAACGGGTCGAGCGCATCGCGGCCCTCCAGACCACCTGGAACGAGTTTGCGCGCAGCCTGATTGCCGCGCGCCGCGCCGGCGAAGACGCCCAGGCCATCGTGCGCCTGGGCCGTGGCAAGCGGCTGACCGACGACATGCGCGCCGAGTTCACCGCCTTCATGGACACCGAGCAGGGCTTGCGCTTCCAGCGCAACAACCAGGCCAACAGCACGGCGTGGTGGGTGATCAGCCTGTTCCTGCTGTTCACGCTGACGCTCACCGGGCTGGTGGCCTACTTCGGCCGCCGCCAGCTGATGCGCCTGTCCGACAGCTACGACGTGGTGCTGAAGGAGCAGGCCGCGCATTCCGACCGCCTGTCGCACGAGGCCTGGCTGCGCGGCGCGCAGACCGAGCTGGTGGGCGAGCTGGTCGGCGAACTCAGCGCGCCGGACATGGGCCGCAAGATTCTGGCGTTCTTCTCGCGCCACCTGGGCAGCTCGGTCGGCGCCATGTACGTGCGCGAACGGCACGGGCCGCTGCGCCGCGCCGCGAGCTACGGTTTCTCGAGCGCGGCCGAGGCCACGCCGCAGGTGTTCTCGCCGACCGAAAGCCTGATCGGCCAGGCCGCGGCCGAGCGCCGCCGCATGCTGATCGACCCGGTCGATGCCGACTACCTGAAGGTCAACTCGGGCCTGGGCGAAATGGCGCCCAAGGCCGTGCTGCTGATGCCGGTGGCCAGCGACGGCATGGTCAACGGCGTGATCGAGCTGGGCCTGCCCGGCGCGCCCGACGAGCGCGGCAACCAGCTGATCGAGGTGGTGGCCGACGACATCGGCACCTCGCTGGCGGCGGCGCGCTACCGCGAGCAGCTGCAGGACGTGCTGGCCGAGACCCAGCAGCTCAACGAAGAACTGCAGGTGCAGCAGGAAGAGCTGCGCACCGCCAACGAAGAGCTCGAAGAGCAGTCGCGCGCGCTGCGCGCCTCGCAGGCCATGCTGGAGAACCAGCAGGCCGAGCTGGAGCAGACCAACAGCCAGCTGTCGGAGCGCACCGAGGCGCTCGACCAGCGCAACACCGCGCTGCGCCGCGTGCAGCGCGACCTGGAAGACCGCGCCGACGAGCTGCAGCGTGCGAGCCGCTACAAGTCGGAGTTTCTGGCCAACATGTCGCACGAGCTGCGCACGCCGCTCAACAGCGCGCTGATCCTGGCCAAGCTGCTGGGCGACAACCCGCAGGGCAACCTGAGCGCCGAGCAGGTGAAGTTCGCGGAGTCGATCTACTCGTCGGGCAACGACCTGCTGGTGCTGATCAACGACATTCTCGACATCTCGAAGGTCGAGGCCGGCAAGCTCGAAGTGGTGCCTGAAGACGTGCAATTGCAGCGGCTCGCGCAGAGCCTGGAGACCACCTTCCGGCCGCTGGCCCAGCAGAAGAACCTGAGCTTCCGGCTGGAGATCAGGCCCGACGCGCCGGCCTCTCTGGTGACCGACCGCCAGCGCGTGGAGCAGATTTTGAAGAACCTGCTGTCGAACGCGCTCAAGTTCACCGACCGCGGCGAAGTGGCGCTGGTGGTGTCGGGCGCGCCCGACGGCGGCGCGGCCTTTGCGGTGTCCGACTCGGGCATCGGCATCGACCCGCAGCAGCACGAGCTGATCTTCGAGGCCTTCCGCCAGGCCGACGGCACCACCAGCCGCCGCTACGGCGGCACGGGGCTGGGGCTGTCGATTTCGCGCGACCTCACGCAGCTGCTGGGCGGCCAGCTCACCGTGCAGAGCCAGGCGGGCCAGGGCAGCACCTTCGTGCTGCAGCTTCCGGCCAAGGCGCCGCAGGCATCCGGGCACGCATCGCCGGCCCCGGCCGCCATCTACACGCCCAAGCCCGCGCACGCCCCTGTCGGCCTGGCCCCGGCCGCCCCCGCCACGCCGCTCGCGCCGCAGCCGCCCTCCCCGGTGCCCGCGCCGCAGTTCGCCGACGACCGCTCGATTCCGCGCGACCAGGTGCGCCGCGTGCTGGTGATCGAGGACGAGCCCCAGTTCGCGCACATCCTCTACGACCTGGCGCACGAGCTGGGCTACCGCTGCCTGGTGGCGCACGGCGCAGCCGACGGCTTCGAGCTGGCCACGCAGTTCGTGCCCGACGCCATCCTGCTGGACATGCGCCTGCCCGACAGCACCGGCCTGGACGTGCTGCAGCGCCTGAAAGACTCGCCGCACACCCGCCACATTCCGATCCACGTGGTCTCGGCCGCCGACAACGCGCAGGGCGCCGCGCTGCAGATGGGCGCCATCGGCTATGCGCTGAAGCCGACCACGCGCGACGAGCTCATGAAGGTGTTCGGCCGGCTCGAGGAAAAGCTCACGCAGAAGGTCAAGGTGGTGCTGCTGGTGGAAGACGACGAGCTGCAGCGCGAAAGCGTGATGCGCCTGATCGAGGACGACGACATCGAGATCGTGGCCGTGGGCTCGGGCGAAGAGGCGCTGGAGCTGCTGCGCACCCGCGTGTTCGACTGCATGATCACCGACCTGCGGCTGCCCGACATGCAGGGCAGCGAGCTGCTCAAGGCCATGGCGGCCGAAGAGATCGTGTCGTTCCCGCCAGTGATCGTGTACACCGGGCGCAACCTCACGCGCGACGAAGAGACAGAGCTGCAGCGCTACTCGCGCTCGATCATCATCAAGGGCGCGCGTTCGCCCGAGCGCCTGCTCGACGAAGTGACGCTGTTCCTGCACAAGGTGGAGGCGGAGCTCTCGAGCGAGCGCCAGGGCATGCTCAAGACGGCGCGCGGGCGCGACCGCATCTTCGAGGGCCGCACCATCCTGCTGGTGGACGACGACGTGCGCAACATCTTCGCGCTGACCAGCGCGCTGGAGCAGCGCGGCGCGGCGGTCGAGATCGGCCGCAACGGCCGCGAGGCGCTCGAAAAGCTCGACCAGGTGCGCGAGATCGACTTGGTGCTGATGGACGTCATGATGCCGGAGATGGACGGCCTGGAAGCCACGCGCCGCATGCGCGCCGACCCGCGCTTCGAGAAGATGCCGGTGATTGCCATCACCGCCAAGGCCATGAAGGACGACCGCGAGCAGTGCCTGGCCGCAGGCGCCAACGACTACCTCGCCAAGCCCGTGGACCTGGAGCGGTTGTTCTCGCTGCTGCGCGTGTGGATGCCGAAAATGGAGCGCCTGTGACCAACCCGCGCGCCACGCCGCCTTCCCCGCCCACCGCTCCACTGCCGCCGCTCAGCGACACCGAGATCGAGCTGCGCCTGCTGATGGAGGCGATCTACCTCAAGTACAGCTACGACTTCCGCAACTACACCGTGGCCTCGCAGAAGCGCCGCGTGCTGCATGCGCTCGACCAGCTCGGGCTGCCGAGCATTTCGGCATTGCAGGAGCGCGTGCTGCGCGACCCGGCGCTGTTCGGCCGGCTGCTGCAGTTCCTGACCATTCCGGTGAGCGAGATGTTCCGCGACCCGGCCTACTTCCTGGCGCTGCGCGAGCATGTGGTGCCGATCCTGCACACCTACCCGTCGGTGAAGGTGTGGGTGGCCGGCTGCAGCACCGGCGAAGAGGTGTTCTCGCTCGCGATATTGCTGCGCGAAGAGGGCCTGCTCGAACGCACGCAGATCTACGCCACCGACATCAACCCGGCCTCGCTGGAGAAGGCGCGCCAGGGCATCTTTCCGCTCGAGGCGATTCGCGGCTACACCACCAACTACCAGCGCGCGGGCGGGCGCAGCGCGTTCTCCGACTACTACACCGCCGCCTACGAGGCCGCGCGCTTCGACCCCTCGCTGTGCGCCGACGTGATCTTTGCCGACCACAGCCTGGCCACCGACAGCGTGTTCGCCGAGACGCAGCTGGTGTCTTGCCGCAACGTGCTCATCTACTTCAACCGGCAGCTGCAGGACCGGGCGCTGGGGCTGTTCCACGAGTCGCTGTCGCACCGGGGCTTCCTGGGGCTGGGCTCGAAAGAGAGCATCGACTTCTCGGGCTACTCCGACCGCTTCGACACGCATGCGCGCGCCGAGCGCATCTACCGCAAGGCCACATGAAAAGACGGCTTCGCTCGACCCACAAGCGCGTGGAGGCCGTGGTGCTCGGCGCCTCGGCCGGCGGCATCGACGCGCTCACCACGCTGCTGCACGACCTGCCCGCCAGCTGGCACCTCCCGATGGCGGTGGTGCTGCACCTGCCCGAGACCCACGACAGCCACCTGGCCGAGATCTTCGGCCAGCGCCTGCCGATCGCGGTGCACGAGGCGGCCGACAAGATGCCGCTGGCCTCGGGCTGCCTGTACTTCGCGCCGCCGGGCTACCACCTGTCGATCGAGCGCGAGCGCGTGTTCTCGCTGAGCTGCGAGCCGCCGGTGCTGTTCTCGCGGCCCTCGATCGACGTGCTCATGACTTCCGCGGCCGACGCCTACGGCCCCGCCCTCGCCGGCTTCCTGCTGACGGGCGCCAACTACGACGGTGCCGAGGGTCTGCACCGCATCCATCTGGCCGGCGGGCTGACCGCCGTCCAGGAACCGACCGAAGCCCAGATTCCGACCATGCCCCAAGCCGCCATCGCGCGCCACGCACCCGACTACGTGCTTCCCCTGGGCGAGCTGCGCGCCCTGCTCCTGCAACTGGAGGCTGTCCATGAACATTGACGTCGAGAGCAAGCTGCTGATCGTCGATGACCTGCCCGAAAACCTGCTGGCGCTGGAGGCGTTGATCCGCGCGCCGGGCCGCGTGGTGTACCGCGCGGCCTCGGCCGAAGCCGCGCTGGCGCTGCTGCTGGAGCACGAGTTCGCATTGGCCATCGTCGACGTGCAGATGCCGGGCATGAACGGCTTCGAGCTGGCCGAGCTGATGCGCGGCACCGAGCGCACGCGGCACATTCCCATCATCTTCGTGAGCGCCGCCGGGCGCGAGCTGAACTACGCGTTTCAGGGCTACGAGAGCGGCGCGGTCGACTTCCTGCACAAGCCGCTGGACCCGCACGCGGTGATCAGCAAGGTCAACGTGTTCGTCGACCTGCACCGCCACCGCAAGGCGCTGCGTCACGAGATGGACCAGCTCGCGGCCGCGCACCACAAGCAGGAAGAGCTGGTGCAGCAGCTGCAGCACACGCAGCGTGAGCTGGAACGCGCGGTGCGCATGCGCGACGACTTCATGTCGATGGTGTCGCACGAGCTGCGCACGCCGCTGAACACGCTCTACCTCGAGGCGCAGCTGCGGCAGCTGCACCTGAGCAAGGGCAACCTGGCCAACTTCTCGCCCGAGCGGCTGCCCGCGATGATCGAGCGCGACCAACGGCAGATCCGCAACATGGTGCGGCTGATCGACGACATGCTCGACGTCACGCGCATGCGGCGCGACGCGCTGTCGATCCAGACCAAGCCGGTGGACCTGGCCGTGCTCGCGCGCGCGGTGGTCGAGAACCTGCGCCAGCAGGCCGAGGCGGCGGGCTCGGCCATCACGCTGGAGGCACCGGCCGAACTGCGCGGCGTGTGGGACGAGTTCCGCATCGAACAGGTGCTGACCAACCTGCTGACCAACGCGCTGCGCTACGGCGGCGGCAAGCCGGTCACGATGGTGGTGAGCCGCGAAGGCGACACGGCCCGCGTGACGGTGCGCGACCAGGGCATCGGCATCGCGCCCGAAGACCACGGGCGCATCTTCGAGCAGTTCGAGCGCACCGACCACAGCCGCAAGCACGCGGCCGGGCTGGGCCTGGGGCTGTACATCACGCGCAAGATCGTGAGCCTGCACGCCGGGCACATCGGCGTGGAGAGCGCGCCCGGCGAGGGCTCGCGCTTCGTGCTCGACCTGCCGCTTCAGCCGCCGGCCGCCGACGCCGCGGCCCAGCAGGAAACGTAGGCATGCTCCTACCGCCGCGCGCGCGGGTGCTTGCGATACTGGCTACTTCGACTTACTGGAAAGAAAAAAAGCTGTGAACGTGCTGATCGTCGACGACAACGAAGCCGCGGCCGACCTGTTGCAGGAACTGCTGACCCTGCAGGACCACACGGCGCGCTGCACCTACACGGCGCAACAGGCGCTCGATGCGGCCGCCGCCGAGCGCTTCGATGCCGCGCTGATCGACCTCACCCTGCCCGACTTCCCGGGCACCGAGGTGGCACGCCGGCTGCGCGCCAGCACGGCCGAGGGCACGCCCAGGCTGCTGGTCGCCATTTCGGGCTTCTCGGCGCAGGACGCGGGCGGCAAGTCGGCCGAAGGGCTGTTCGACCACCATCTGCAAAAGCCCATCGACATCGATCAGCTGGACCGGATCCTGGCGGCGCGCCCGGCTTGAGCATTCCTTCACAAGCCCGGCCGGAACCGTAGTGGTAAACCACTAGCGGTAAATTGGTGAACCACTTTTAGACTGGCTCACCACATGGCAACCATCCACGAACTCCCCCGCGTGCCTGCGACAGAGCCGGAATCCGACCGCTCCTACCAGAAGCTCGCCGCCAGCATTGCCGCCCTGATCGCCGAGGGCGAATTCAAGGTGGGCGACCGCTTGCCCTCCGAACGCGCACTGGCTGACCGCTTCAACGTGAGCCGCACGCTGGTGCGCGAAGCCATCATCGTCCTGGAGATCCAGGGCAACGTCGAAGTGCGCGGCGGCTCGGGTATCTATGTCTGCGCGCCGGTGGCCGGTGCCGTGGCGCCCGCCTCCGCCTACACGCTGTCGCCCGGCCCCGGCCCGTTCGAGCTGCTGCGCGCGCGCTGCCTCATCGAGGCCGAAATCGCCGCCGTGGCCGCCGAGAGCCGCAAGGACAGCGACCTGGACCGCATCTACAGCGCGCTGGTCGAAATGCGCGACAACATGCACGACAAGGAGGCCAACGAAGCGGCCGACCGCATGTTCCACCTGCGCATTGCCGAGTCGACCGGCAACAGCGTACTGCTCCAGATGGTGACCGCGGTGTGGGACCACACCAAGGCGCCGATCTGGTCCCAGATGGAAGCCCACTTCCATACCCCGGCGTTGCGCCGCGCCTCGCAGGACGACCACCAACGTGTGTTCACCGCCCTGCTGGAGCGTGACGCGGACGCGGCCCGCAAGGCCATGCGCGCGCACATCGAGCGCGTGATCAGCGAATTCGCGCAAGCCTGGCGCTGAACAGGCCCCGGTGCCGCCCGGCACCACCCGACAAACCGGAGACACAGCCATGAGATCCCCCGCTATTCGGCGATGCCGCATCGCCGCGCATTGCTTCGCCCTGACATTGCTCGCAGCCGCCACGGCCGGGGTTTCGGCCCAGCCGGCGCCGGGCGCGAGCCCGCGCGTCGACGCCATCCGCAAGGCCGGCGAGTTGCGCGTGGGCGTGCTGCAGAACGCGCCATGGCTGATGGAAAACACCACCGGCCAGGGCGAGCCCTGGAGCGGCCCGGCCTGGCTGCTGGCCAACGAATACGCCAAGCAGTTGGGCGTGAAGCTGCGCACCGTGCCGGTCTCGCACGAGACCAAGGTGCCGGTGCTGGCGGCCAACCAGGTCGACATGACGATCAGCCCGCTGGGCGAAACGCCCGAGCGGCTCAAGGTGGTCGACTTCGTCATCTACTCCGCCACCAGCGTATGCATGTTCGGCCGCGCCGACAACGCACGGCTGGGCAAGGCCACCTCGGTGGACGACCTCAACCAGCCCGACGTGACCATTGCCTATTTCACGGGCGGCGCCGAAGAAGGCTGGGTGAAGGAGCGCTTCCCCAAGGCCAGGCTGCGTGCCGTGGCCAGTTCGGGCGCCACCGCGCCCATCGAGGAAATCATGGCCCGCCGCGCCGACGCCGCGCCCATCAACCGCGTGCCATGGGTCGGCCTGCAGCAGAAGGTCAAGGGCCTGGCGGTGCTGCCCAAGGACAACAACTGCCAGTCGAGCACCGAGAAGGCATCGCCCGTCGGGCTCGCGGTCGACAAGAACCAGCCCGCGTACCTGAACTGGCTGCGCGACGTGGCCAAGGCGCAGAAGGCGCGGCTGGACGCCGACGAGGCACGCATCGTCAGCGGCTTGAAGTGAACCCGAAGAACAGCAACATCAACAGGAGGAAGACAGTCATGAAGAAGATCGGTACTTTTCTGGCACGCGCATCGCGCGGCACCACGCTCGCGGGCGCCTTCGCGGCACTCGCGGCCTTCGGCACGGCGGCCATGGCGCAAACCCCGCCCGCGCCCGGCGCGAGCGCGCGCATCGACGCGATCCGCAAGGCCGGCGTCATTCGCGTGGGCGTGGTCAACAACCCGCCCTGGCTGGTGCAGAACACCGCCGGCGACGGCGAGGACTGGGCCGGCCCGTCGTGGATGCTGGGCAAGGAGTTCGGCAAGCTGCTCGGCGTGAAGGTGGTGCCGGTGCCGGTGAGCCACGAGACCAAGGTGCCCGCGCTGGTGGCCAACCAGATGGACATCATGATCGGCCCGCTGAACCAGACGCCCGAGCGCGCCAAGATCATCGACTTCGTGACCTTCTCCAGCACCGGCGTGTGCATGTTCGGCCGCGCCGACAACCCGAAGTTCACCAACGCCAAGACGCTCGAGGACTTCAACAAGCCGGAGATCACCATGGCCTACTTCTCCGGCGCCGGCGAGGAGCCGCTGGTGCGCCAGCAGTTCCCCAATGCCAAGCTGCGCGGCGTGGCCAACTCGGGCTCGGTGGCCCCCATCGAGGAAGTGATGGCCGGGCGCTCCGACGTGGCGCCGCTCAACCGCATGCTGTGGCCCAACATCAGCAAGAAGGTCAAGGGCCTGGCGGCGTTCCCGAAGGAAAACAATTGCCAGGACAGCAAGATCTTCGAGATCCAGGCCGGCATGGGCGTGGCGAAAGACCAGCAGGTCTACCTCGACTGGCTGCGCTCGGTGGCGCAGCGCATGCAGCCCGCGCTGACCGCAGAAGAGCAGCGCATGACGCAGAACCTCAAGTGAACTGAGCGCTCTTCGGCAGCGCCCTCTTCACCCTCCCCCCTGATCGAGCCTTCCGGGCCGCCGCCATCGGCGCCGCCCGCGAGCCTTTCTTTGCCCATCATTTCATCGAGGTTCCCATCATGTTGAATTGCCAGATCCACGGCGCCCGCGACCTTCGCGTCGAAGAAGCGCCCTCCGAGGCACTGTCGCCCACGCAGGTTCGCGTCGGCGTCAAGGCCGTCGGCATCTGCGGCTCCGACCTGCACTACTACCAGCACGGCCGCGTCGGCGACTTCCTGATTCGCGCGCCGCTCACGCCGGGCCACGAGGCCTCGGGCCAGGTGCTGGAAGTGGGCGCGCAAGTGACGTCGGTGCGCGCCGGCGACCGCGTGGCGCTCAACCCGTCGCGCACCTGCGGCCAGTGCCGCTTCTGCCGCATGGGCGCGTCCAACCACTGCGAGAACGTGCACTTCTTCGGCAGTGCCAGCAAATGGCCGCACATGCAGGGCGCGATGCGCGAGCAGGTGGTGGTCGAGGCCAGCCAGTGCGTGCCGGTGCCCGACAGCCTGTCGTTCGAGCTGGCCGCGTTCGGCGAGCCGCTGGCGGTGGCGCTGCACGCGGTGCAGGAGGCCGGCTCGCTGCTGGGCAAGACGGTGATGGTGATCGGCGCGGGCCCCATCGGCGCGCTGATCCTCATGGCCGCGAAGCTGGCGGGCGCGAGCCGGCTGATCGCGGTCGACATCCAGGACCAGACCCTCGCGGCCTGCACCCGCGTGGGCGCCACGCAGACCATCAACGTGGCGAAAGACCCGTTGGCGCTGGACGCGCTGGCCGAGGGCAAGGGCCAGGTCGACGTGAGCTTCGAGGTCACGGGCAACTACGCGGGCCTGGCCAACTGCATCCGCCTGACGCGCCCGCGCGGCACCATCGTGCAGGTGGGCACGCTGAACGGCAGTAGCGAGAACTGCCCGTTCAACCAGATCATGGTGAAGAGCCTGTCTTTCGTGGGCAGCTTCCGCTTCATCGACGAGTACGCATGGGCCGTCGACTACCTCGGGCGCGGCGTGCTCGACGTGTCGCCGCTGCTGACCGACGCGCTGCCGGTGGCGCGCGTGCACGAAGCCTTCGCGCTGGCGGCCGACCGGCAGCGCGCCATGAAGGTGATGGTCACGTTCTGACGAACGTCGCCGCGCTCTTCTTTTCCTTTCACCTGACGGAGTTTCCCTTCATGGACTTCGATTTTTCGCCCATCGCGGACAACTGGCGCTTCTTCGCCGGCGGCCTGGGCATGACAGTGCTGCTGAGCATCGTCAGCGCGGTGACGAGCCTGCTGGCCGGGCTCGCCATTGCGCTGCTGCGCATGTACGGCCCGCGCTGGCTGCGCCCGCTGCTGGTCTTCTACATCGACTCGATGCGCGCCATCCCGGTGCTGGTGGTGCTGATCTGGATCTACTTCGCGTTCCCGATCATCGCCAACGTGACCTTCCCGCCCTTCTGGGCGGCGCTGGTCGCGCTGACGCTGCACATCGCGGCCTATGCGTCGGAGGTGATCCGCGCCGGCATCGAGTCGATCCGGCCGGGCCAGACGCGCGCCGCGCTGGCGCTGGGCATGTCGCGTGCCCAGGTGCTGCGCAAGGTGCTGCTGCCGCAGGCCGTGGTGCGCATGCTGCCGGCCTTCGGCTCGATCCTCACCATCGCCATCAAGGACACGGCCATTGCCACGGTGATCGCGGTGCCCGAGCTCATGCACCGCGCCGAAACGGTGGCGGGCCAGAGCTACCGGCCGGTGGAGGTTTTCACCGCCGTGATGGTGGCGTACTTCTGCATCCTGTTCCCCGTGACGCGGGGCGTGGACCGGCTCTACCGCCGCTACGCGCACTTCGGCCGCTCCTAGGAAAGGCATCACGCCATGACATTCGATTGGTCCGTGATCTGGACGCACCGCGCCGCCCTGCTCGAGGGCGCGGCGCTCACGGTGGGGCTCACCGTGGTCACCATGCTGCTGGCGGTGCCGGGCGGCATCGTGCTCGCGCTGATGCGCCTGTCGCCCAACAAGCTGCTGCAGTCGGCCTCGCTGGCCTTCGTGGAGTTCTTTCGCAACCTGCCGCTGATCCTGGTCATCTACTGGGCGTTCTACGTGATGCCCATGGCCTTCGACGTGCAGTTCTCCGCGCTCACCACGGCCCTGGTGGCGCTGGTGCTGAACATCTCGGCCTACAACGCCGAGACCTTCCGCGCCGGCATCAACTCGATCCGCAAGGGGCAGATGGAAGCCGCGCTGGCCATGGGCATGTCGCGCCGCCAGGCGATGTTCAAGGTGGTGATCCCGCAGGCGGGCCGCCGCATCCTGCCGGTGATCGCGAGCACCTGGATCTCGCTGTTCAAGGACACCTCGCTGGTCTCGGTCATTGCCGTGAGCGAGCTGGCCTACACCTCGATGCAGATTCGCGCGCAGACCTTCCGCGTGCTGGAAATGCTCACCGCCATGGCCGTCCTGTACTGGCTCATGGGCTACCCGCAAGCCAAGCTGGTGGACTGGATCCACCGCAAATACGGAGTCAAGGAATGAACACGACCACCCTCACACCGGCGCGCAAGAACGCCGGCCAGCCGCCGGTGCTGGTGTATGAAAACGTGCGCAAGCTGTACGGCGACTTCGTGGCGCTGCGCGGCGTGTCGCTGCAGGTGCAAAAGGGCGAAGTGATGTGCCTGATCGGGCCTTCGGGCTCGGGCAAGTCCACCCTGCTTCGCTGCACCAATGCGCTGGAAGGCATCGACGGCGGGCGCGTGCTGGTCGACGGCGTGCCGCTGCCCACGCAGGAGTCGCAGGTGCGCAAGGTGCGCCAGCGCATGGGCATGGTGTTCCAGAGCTTCGAGCTGTTCCCGCACAAGTCGGCGCTGGACAACGTGGCCATGGGGCCCGTCACGGTGCTGGGCATGTCGGAGGCCAAGGCCCGGGAGCGCGCGATGGTGCTGCTCGAGAAGGTCGGGCTGGCCGACAAGGCCGGCAACTTTCCGGCCAACCTGTCGGGCGGCCAGCAGCAGCGCGTGGCCATTGCGCGCGCGCTGGCCATGGAGCCCGAGGTGATGCTGTTCGACGAACCCACGTCGGCGCTCGACCCCGAGACCGTCGGCGAAGTGCTCACCGTCATGCAGAAGCTCGCGCAGGAAGGCATGACCATGATCGTCGTGACGCACGAAATGGGCTTTGCCCGCCGCGTGGCCGACTGGGTGGTGGTGTTCGAGGCCGGCGCCATCATCGAACAGGGCCCGCCCACGCAGATCTTCGAGAACCCCACGGTCGGGCGCACGCGCGACTTCCTCGGCCACCTGGGCTGGAACGGCTGAACCGCGCCCCTCCCCCACACCCTTCACGTCACACACACCATGAAAATCACCAACGCACGCGTCATCGTCTGCAGCCCCGGCCGCAACTTCGTCACCCTCAAGATCGAAACCGACGAGGGCCTCACCGGCATCGGCGACGCCACGCTCAACGGGCGCGAACTGTCCGTGGCGGCCTACCTCACCGAGCACGTCATTCCCTGCCTGATCGGGCGCGACGCGCACCAGATCGAAGACATCTGGCAGTACCTGTACAAGGGCGCCTACTGGCGCCGCGGCCCGGTCACCATGACCGCCATTGCCGCCGTCGACACCGCGCTGTGGGACATCAAGGCCAAGGCCGCGAACATGCCCCTGTACCAGCTGCTGGGCGGCAAGAGCCGCACCGGCGTGATGGTGTACGGCCACGCCAACGGCAGCGACATCGAGCACACGGTCGACGAGGTGCTGCGCTACAAGGAAGAAGGCTACATGGCCATCCGCGCGCAGAGCGGCGTGCCGGGGCTGGAGAAGGTCTACGGCGTGGGCCGCGGCACCATGTTCTACGAGCCGGCCGACGCCGACCTGCCGAGCGAGCACGACTGGTCGACCGCCAAGTACCTGGAGCACACGCCCAAGCTGTTCGACGCGGTGCGCAGCGCCGTGGGCCCCGACATCCACCTGCTGCACGACGTGCATCACCGCCTGACGCCGATCGAGGCCGGCCGCCTGGGCAAGTCGCTCGAGCCCTTCAACCTGTTCTGGATGGAAGACGCCACGCCGGCCGAGAACCAGGAAGCCTTCAAGCTGATCCGCCAGCACACGACCACGCCGCTGGCGGTGGGCGAAATCTTCAACAGCATCTGGGACTGCAAGGACCTGATCGAGAACCAGCTGATCGACTTCATCCGCACCACGGTGGTCCACGCGGGCGGCATCACGCAGCTGCGCCGCATTGCCGACCTGGCCTCGCTCTACCAGGTGCGCACGGGCTGCCACGGCGCGACCGACCTGTCGCCGGCGTGCATGGGCGCGGCACTGCACTTCGACATGTGGGTGCCCAACTTCGGCATCCAGGAGTACATGCGCCACACCGAGGAAACCGATGCGGTGTTCCCGCATTCGTACTCCTTCGCCAACGGCATGCTGCACCCCGGCGAGGCACCGGGCCACGGCGTGGACATCGACGAGACGCTGGCCGCCAAGTACCCCTACCAGCGCGCCTACCTGCCGGTGAACCGCCTGCAGCACGACGGCACGCTCTGGAACTGGTGAGCACCAAGAAAACCATGCCACGCCTTCACCCCGACACCCTGCCCCAGCTGCCCGCGGACGTTGCCGTGCCGCGGTACCGGCGCGACCTGCTGCGCGCCGGCATTGTTCACCTGGGCGTGGGCGCCTTCCACCGCGCGCACCTCGCGGTCGTCAACGAGGCCGCGCTGCACGCGGGCGACGACCTGCGCTGGGGCACCGTGGGCGTGTCGCTGCGCGCGGCCGACACGCGCGACGCGCTGCAACCGCAAGCCGGTCTCTACACCCTGGCCCTGCGCGACGCCGCCGAAGACGGCAGCCCGCGCGAGGTGCTGCAGGTGGTGGGCAACCTGGTCGAGGTGCTCGTCGCGCCCGAAGACCCGCAGGCCGTGCTGGAGCGCATCGCGCACCCGGACACGCGCATCGTGGGCCTCACGATCACCGAGAAGGGCTACCACCACGACCCGGCCACCGGCGCGCTGCGGCTGGACGACGCGAACATCGTGCACGACCTTGCGCACCCCGAGGCGCCGCGCACCATGCCCGGCTTCGTGGTGCATGCGCTGGCGCTGCGCCGCACGCGCGGGCTCGCGCCCGTCACGCTGCTGTCGTGCGACAACCTGCCCGCCAACGGCGACACGCTGCGCGGCATCGTGCTGGCCTTTGCACAGCAGGTCGACGCCGGGCTGCGCGACTGGATCGACGCGCACTGCACCTTTCCCAACTCGATGGTCGACCGCATCGTGCCGCGCACCACCGACGAAGACCGCGCGCGCATCTCCGCGCGGCTGGGCGTCGACGACGCCTGGCCGGTGATCGGCGAGCCCTTTCTCGAATGGGTGGTGGAAGACCGCTTCGCCAACGGCCGGCCCGAGTGGACGGCGGGCGGAGCGCGCTTCGTCTCGCACGCCGAGCCCTTCGAGCGGCTGAAGCTGCGCATGGTCAACGGCAGCCATTCGGCGCTGGCCTACCTGGGCGCGATGGCAGGCTTTCGCACGGTGGACCGCGCGATGGCCGAGCCCGCGCTGCGCGGCTTCGTCGATGCATTGATGCGCGAGGAAATCGCGCCCACGCTGCCCGCGATGGAAGGCATCGACCTGGACGGCTACCGCGCGCGGCTGCTGGCGCGCTTCTCGAACCCCGCGCTGCAGCACCAGACGAAGCAGATCGCGATGGACGGCTCGCAGAAGCTGCCGCAGCGGCTGCTGGGCACGGTGCGCGACCGGCTGAGTGCGGGCCAGTCGATCGACCGGCTCGCGTTGGCGGTGGCCGCGTGGGTTCACTATCTGCGCGGTACGGACGAGACCGGTGCCATGCACGAGATACAAGATCCGCTGGCGGCCGCGCTGGCCGCGCGCCTGGCGCAGGCCAACGCCTCGGGCTCGGTGCAGGACCGTGTCGCCTTCTTCACCGGCTTCACACCGGTCTTCGGTGAACTCGGCGGCGAACCGCGCTTTGTCTCGGCCGTCGCGCGGCACCTGCAGCGGCTGGAGGAAGTCGGCGTGATCGCGACGCTGAAGAGCGCTTAGCAGCGCCTTCAGCGCATCGATTCGTAGCGGTAGAGCCTGAAGCCGTTCTTCTGCACGAAGCTCAGCGGCTCCCAGCCGCGCGCCAGCGCGCGGTCGGTGATCTGCGCCATCTGCACGCCCAGGTAGTCCTGCAGGCTGTCGTCCACCGCGAGCTCGAACTTCTCGAGCGCGCGGTCCAGCGCATCGAGGGCCGCGATCGCGGCCTCGACGCTGGTGAAGGGCTGCACCGACACCCGCACGGCCTCGCCCCCGCGCGCGCGCCGGGCCCGCTGGCGCTTGGGCGCAAAGCTCACGCTGGCGCCGCCTTCCGCTGCATTGAGGCCGGTCATTCCATGAACCCCACGTCGCGCGGATACGCAATGCCGCTCGGGGCGGTCAGGCCGAAATTCTTGAGGTTGGGCAGGATCGCGTTGAGGTCCGCGTCGGGAACGCCGAACCAGCGCGCCAGCGTGGCGGCGTACTGGTCGACCGAGGTCGTCGGCAGCAGCCGGCCCTGGCCGACGTGCCACTGGTCGTCGTCGGCCAAGGTGTTGCCGACGCTCACCGGCGGCGGCGTGCCATACAGGGCCTTGCCCTTCACCGCGCCGCCGACCACGAAATGATGGCTGCCCCAGCCATGATCGGAACCGTTGCCGTTGCTCGACAGCGTGCGGCCGAAGTCCGAGGCCGTGAAGGCCGTCACGCTCTTGGCCAGGCCGGCACTTTCCATCTGGCGCTGGAACGCGGTCATGGCGCTCGACACCCGCCCCATCAGGTCGCCCTGCTTCGTGTCGATGTCGTCGTGCAGGTCGAAGCCGCCCATCGACACGAAGAACACCTGGCGCTTCACGCCCAGGTCGGCGCGCCCACGGATCAAGCGCGCGACCATCTTCAGCTGGTCGCCCAGGTTGTTGGCGGCCGGAAAACCGGTCAGGTCGTTGGCCTTGATCGCGATGGTGACCTTGCCTTCCGCGTCGGTGGCGCGCTTCGTGACCTTGTTGTATTCGTTTTCCAGCGTGTGGCCGCGTGCCTGCTGTGCGAGCTCGCGCATGGCCGCCTTGACCGACGACGAGCCGTAGACGTTGCCGCTGGCGGTGCTCACGCTATCGATGCGCACGGCGCCGCCGGTGCCGACCTGGTATTGCAGCGCTTCGTCGCCCGACAGGAACACGGTGTTGCCCGACACCGAGATGCAGGTGAAAAGAGCGCCCGGGCCGGCGTTCTGCGACAACGCGATGTCGCCGATGTTGCCGCCCCATCCGATGGTCGAGCCCTCGGGCGAGGACGACTGCCACACCGACTGCTGGTCGTTGTGCGAGAACAGCTTGGGCGGAATCGGAAAGTCCTTGCGGTTGTTGCCGTTGAACTGCGCGCGCGTGAGCGGCTTGATGAGCGGGCCGACATTGAGCTGCACCGCCATGCTGCCTTCGCCGAACAGCGTGGACAGCCCGGTCATCGCCGGATTCAGCGCGTACTTGAAGCCGTTGGCGAGCGGTACCGTGGGGCTGAGTTCGGTGGCCGCGAGCCCGCCCAGCGGCAGCGCAATGGCGCCGCGGATCGCGTTGTACTTGCCGTAGTTGGCGCCGTCGCAGTTGACGAGTGTGTTGGCATAGTCGTTGCCTCCGTACAGGAAGACGCAGACCAGCGCCTTGTAGTCGCCCGGCGCGCCCTGCGCGGCGGCTTCGCCCATGGCGGCGAGGTTGATGGCGAACGGCATCGCGGTGCCGGCCATCGCGAGGTGGCCCGCGCGGCGCAGGAAGGCGCGGCGCGTGTGCTCGGCGGGGTTGATCAGGTGCATGTGCGGCTCTCTTGCGCGTGCTTCATTTCTGGACCAGGTATTCGGGCGCGCCCATCACCAGCAACACGCCGGCGCAAATGAGGTTGAGCCGGGCGGCGTCGGTGGAGGGATTCACGAGCGGCGCCTTCGACAGCGCATCGGTGATGAGCGCCACCGTGGCGGCAGACAGCTGGTTGCCGCTGAGCAGCAGGTTGAGCCGGCGCACCAGCGCGGCGGGGTCGGCGGCGAGCGTTTTCTCGACGGCGTAGCTGGCCGTCACGTCCTTGCCGTCGAAGCCGTTGGGCAGCACTTTCTGCAGAAAGTTGAGGTAGCCGCCCACGCTGGTCTCGGTGACCAGCTGGAACTCGGGCGCGACCATCTTGTTGCTCGCGATGGCGGTCGCCGGCGGCACGTAGCCCGGCCGGAAGAAATTGAACACCGAGGGCGAGCGCAGCGGACTCTGCCCCAGGGCCGTGCTCGGGTCGGAGGTGGGGCCGATCTTCCAGCTGTCCTTGAGCGAGCCGATGCCGAAGCTGCGGCCCCATTGCACGAACCGCAGCATCGGCTCGCGCAGGCGGCCGAAGTTGGGGTCGGCCAGGCCCGAGGGCGCGCGCGCCTCGTCGTCCAGCAGCACGGCCGCGAACACGCTCTTCATGTCGCCGCGCACGCCCGCGCCGTTGTTGGCAAAGGCGTCGGCCACGCGCTTGACGTAGGCCGGGGTCGGATTGCTCGTCACCAGCCGCTGGATCAGTTGCCTGCCGATGAAGGGGCCGACGTTCGCATGGTTGAAGAGCGTGTCGAGCGCGGTCTTCAGGGCCGCCGGGCCGGGCGTGTTGGCGGGCACCGTGGTGCCGAGAAAGCTGGCCGCGAGCATCGAGTGCTTGGCGGCGGTGAAGGCCATGGGCCGCGTGGTCCAGGCGTTGGTCTCGATGGTGCCGCTGTCCGGCCTGGTGAAGCCGTTGCGCTCCGAGGCCTTGATGTCGAGGTCGTAGCCGGTGAACACGCGCGCCAGGTTCGACACGTCGTCCTGCACGTAGGTCTCGATCGGCTGGCCGTCGGCGCCGGTCTTGAGCGTGCCGTCGGCGTTGAGCTGGTACAGCCCGATGGTCATGAGCTGCATGACTTCGCGCGCGTAATTTTCGTCGGGCTGGCGGCCCGACGCGTCTTCCTTGCGGTTGTCGCGCGTGTTCAGGTAGAAGCCCATCGCCGGGTTCAGCGTGATGTCTTCCAGCAGCTGGCGGAAGTTGCCGGTGACGCCGGCCACCAGCGTGTCCCAGTACTGGGCCATCATGTGGTGGGGCCAACTGGAGCCGATCTCGGTGGCCGACACCACGAAGATCTCGCTGAGCGCAAGCGCCATGCGCTTGCGCACCGGATCGGGCGAGGCCATGAGCTCGCGCCAGATCACGGCGTCGATGTCGGTGGTGCCGTAAGTCTTGCCGTTGATCCACTCCCAGGCCGTGGACGTGCGCGCCGCACCGAAGCGCTCGCCGAGCCAGGGCAAGTAGCCCTTGGCGCGCACGTCGGCGATCTCGGCATCGGCGGCGGAGAACTGGGCCTGCAGCAAGAAGCGCACGGCCTCGTCGTCGCTCTTGGCCTGGGGGTAGTGGTAGGGGCCGGTGTCGGCCGCGGCGCCGGGAGCCGCCGGCGCGCCGCCGAGCGGAAACGCAATGCCGCCCGAACCGCCGCCACCGCCGCCGCCACCGCAGGCAGCCAGCGCCGCCGAGATGGAGAACGCCGCGAGCGCTTTCAGCGGCCGCTGCGCCTCGGCGCCCGGGTTGTCGCGAATTTCTGCCGCCGTGTCTTGAGGCAAAGGCGCCTCGGCGTGCGCTGCCTCGATCTGCTCCACCATGGTTCCCCGCTCCTTCGGCGTTCAAGCGCCGTTGGAGCTTTCAAGGCAAACCTCATGCCCTGCGGAAATCAGGTGGCCGTCCCTCCGGGAACACGGGGACGGCCTTCAAGAATGTGACTTTTCGTGACTTTTTGGTCACTTATTGAAACAAAATTGGCATGCCAGCCCGCAGGACTGGCTTCATCAAGCCTTCAGTCGCGGTCTTCGTACCAGTCGCCGTTCGGCGGACGGTACGGGTAGCCGGGGCCGTAATACACGCGCCCGGGTGGCTGCACATAGACCGGCGCCGGGCGGTAGTACACCGGGGGCGGTGGCGGCCGGTAGTAGACCGGCGGCGGGGGCGCGTAGTAGATCGGGGCCGGAGGGTAGTAGACCGGCGCCGGCGGGTAGTAGGAAGGCGCCACCGGATAGGGCTCGACGAAACCGGGCGTGCCGATCTGCACCGACCAGCTCGTGCGCGCGCTGGCGGAGCCCACGGCCAGCAAGGCGGCCGCGGCCAGCGCGCCGATGGCGGCCCATTTGAAGACAGAAGATTGGTTTTGGAAGTTCACAGCGGCTCCAGGGGCCAGGCAAGGCAAGGGGCGAAAGCGCCCCGATCCAGTAGCAACGCACCGCACGCGCGCGCGGTGCACCCGCCGCGTCGGCGGGTGGTTGCCAAACGTCACCGGGGCGCGATTTCCCGGCGCGAGAGCATCACGTCGCCGCTGGTCGTGTTGAAGGCGATGGTGGGGGCGCTGAAGTCGCTCAGCGGCGCGCCCAGGCCGATTTCACCGCTGCCGTGCAGCACGCACTCCTCGCGCCGCAGCGCGATCTCGGTGCTGGGGCCGCCGTTGCCGTGGAAGCGGACCCAGGTGCCGTAGGTGCTGACGTCGATCAGCACGCAGCTGCCCTGCCGCACTTCGATGCGCGCATGCAGTCGCGACACGCGCGGGTCGTTGACCACGAACTGCGCGTCGTCGACGCGCCCCAGGTGGATCGGCAACTGCTCGGTGCGGAACATCGAGCGCACGTCGAGCCAGGCCAACTCAATCTGGCCGAACGACGAATCGGGCATGCGCATCGGTGCCAGCGCGGCGGGCACGGTCAGGAACGAGGTCACTTCTTCCTGCCAGTCGATGCGGTGCACCACCGACATCTCGCTGCGCCCGCGGATGTTGATGAGGCCGAGGTCGCGGTGCTGCACGCCGCCTTCGCCGAGTTGCGAGATCACCGCGTCGGTCACCCAGATCTGGCCGGGGCCGGCGAGATCGCTGAGCCGCGACGCGAGGTTGACGGCGTCACCGTAGCAGTCGCCCTCGACCTCGACCACGTCGCCGCTGGCCACGCCAATCTGCAGCGCCATGCGCAGCGGCGCGGGCCAGACCAGCAGGCGCTTCTGGTGATAGCGCTGCAGCTCGATGACCGCATGCGTGGCGGCCGCGCCACTCGAGAAGATCGCGAACACCCCGTCCCCCAGCGACTTCACCACCCGGCCGCCGTGCGCCTGGCAGACGCCACCGATCCATTGCGTAAGTCGCGTCACGGTTTCCGTGGCTCTTGCATTGCCCATGGCCTCGAAGACCCTGGTACTCCCCGTCAAGTCCGCGAATACGACTGTGGAATTGACACCCATACTGTTGTGATTCTCGATTGCGATCTCTGGTTGATGATGCTCTGCGCTCCTCATGCTCCCCTGTAAGCAGTTTCCTTGACATGCGCCTGGACAAAGGAACGATTGGCACGACCTGTCTGTTGACGGAGTTGTATACGTAAGTAACAGAAAAGCGGATTCAACGAGTCCATCGATCGCATGTAGTACTTAAGAAAACAAAATTCAGAAACTGCTTGAAGCCATGCGTAAAGCGTGTTGTTTACAAACAAGAAACACTGTTCCGGATCTTGTGCAACGGTGAACTGAGGCTTAAGGTAGCAACCGTTCTGGCTTCCGGCAATACGCTTCTCGTCCCATGCTTCTCCGCCGCATTCTTCGTCTGCTGAACGTGCCCGGCTTCGGGTCCCGCCAGGTGGCGGAGAGCCAATTGGGGCGCATCCGTACCGCGATGTTGTCGGTCTTGCAGGGCCACGGCGGTCACTCGATCCAGCGTGTCAGCCAGCGCGTGCGTTTCGCGGTCGACGTCGAGGCGCTCTGGTACCTGCGGCAGGACGTGATGATGGCGCTGAGCGCCATCGACGGCGAGTCGGCCGCGCGCCGCCAGATGAAAGACATCAACAGCATGTTCAAGGGCGGCCTCCCCGGCTCGATGGGCCCTCGCACGCATCAGCGCTTCACCAACAACGGCTGAAGCCGCGCGGCGGCCTGCGCGGCCGCTCGTTCTTCTTGTTTCTACCCCCTGTGCCCTGTTCAATGGGCGTGATGATGGCCATGTTCGTGATGGTCGTCATGCGCGGACGTGTGACGGTGGCCCCAGACGAGGAAAACATCACGCCCTTCAGCCGCCATCGACACCTTCGCGCCCACCGGCAGTAGAACCTTCGTAGGCACATGGCCGAAGGGCAGCCCCGCCAGCACGGGCACCTTGAGCGACGCGCGCAGCCGGTCGATCACCGTGTGCATGCTGAAGCCGCGGTCGTAGCCCGGCACCTTGCGGATGCCCGTGAACTGGCCGAACACGATGGCGCGCTGGCGCCCCAGCACCCCGGCGAGCTTCAGTTGGTCGAGCATGCGTTCGACGCGGTACGGGTGCTCGTGGGTGTCTTCCAGAAACAACACGCCCTTCTCCACGGCGGGGAAGTACGGCGTGCCGAGCAGGCTGGTCAGCACGCAGAGGTTGCCGCCCCACAGCACCGCGTCCTGCACGGGCTTGAACTTCAGTTCGGCGTCGCGTGCCGGCATGCGCCAGCCGGTGCCTTCGCCCTGCCCGCTCACGAGGTCGTCGAAGCAGGCTTCCATGATGTCGTCGGGGCCGTCCTCGTTGCCGAAGTCTTCACCGACCACGGGGCCCGACCACGTGGTGGCGCCGGTCTTGGCGAAGAGCGCGTTCTGCAGCGCGGTGAAGTCGCTGCAGCCGACGAACTCGGTGCCCTTGTCGATGGCCTTGGCCAGGGCCTTGTAGGGCAGCGCGTCGAGGATGCGCGTGATGCCGTAGCCGCCGCGCGTGATGAGCGCCACGTCGGCGCCGCTGGCCGCGGCGCGGGAAATCGCGGCGAGCCGCGTGGCGTCGTCGCCCGCGAAGCGCTGGTGCACCGACTGTGCCGCCTCGTCGATTTCAACTTCATGGCCCAGTGCCTTGAGCCGCTTCACGCCGCGCCGGAAAGCCGCCTTGTCGCGGATCGCGCTGGAGGGGGAATAGATGTAGATGTGTTTGGTCACGTGGTCGAGTATCCCATTGCGTTTCTTGCTTGCGGCACGAAGGTTCGGGCCTGCAGCGCCGTGAGTCCTGAAGAAGACAGGACGGGCCCGAGCGCACGCAGCGCGGCCTCGTAGCCCTTGTCCGGAAAAGGCGCGCGCCATGCGTCCTTGATGTGCTCGCCGCCTTCGGGCGCGAGCAGCACGGCCGCAAAGCGATCGGGCGCGACGGCCTGCAACAAGGAGGCCAGTTCGCCGGCCGCCGCGCTGTGCACCAGTACCACCCGTGCGGGGTGAACGAGGTGCACGGGCTGCACGCGCGCCAGCCATTCGAGCAGCACGTCGCGGTGCCATTCGAGCCGGTGCGCCGCTTCGCGCTTGGGCTTGTCGCTCTTGCCGAAGCCGATGAGGTCGGGCACCAGCGTGCGCAGCCCGGGCTGGCCCACGAGGTGGCGGAAGAAGTAGCCCCACTCGCCGGGCCCGTGCAGGCAGACGCAGCAGGCAATCTCGCCCTCGGCGCCCTCGCCGCTTTCGTCGACCCAATGCATGCGCCAGCCCCGCTGGCTCGGCAGGTCTTGAACGTAGTGCGGCGCAAAGGCGTAGTCGGCCAGCGCGGCAAAGCGTTCGGTGGGCGTGCGCAGCGCGTCATCGCGCAGCGGCTCGGCCTGCTCGCGCGCCACGCTGCGGCGCTGCTGGAAGAAAGCCTGCAGCACCGCCGCGCATTCGTCCGCGAGCACCCCGCCCTGTACCTGCGTGCGATGGTTCAGGCGCGGCAGTGCGAACAGGTCGAGCACCGAGCCGGCCGCGCCGGTCTTGGGGTCGGTCGCGCCGAACACCACGCGCGCAAGACGCGAATGCAGCATGGCGCCCGCGCACATCGCGCAGGGCTCGAGCGTGACGAACAGCTCGCAGCCGTCGAGCCGGTAGTTGCCGAGCGCGGCGGCGCCGGCGCGCAGTGCGTTGATCTCGGCATGCGCGCTCGGGTCGTGCTGCGCCACGGGCGTGTTGCGGCCGGTGGCGATGACCTGTCCGTCACGCACCAGCACCGCGCCCACCGGCACTTCGCCCGCCTCGGCGGCCAGCCGCGCCTCGGCCAGCGCGAGCGCCATCCAGTGCGCGTCGCTCTTCGGCGGGGGCAAGGTCGGCTCAGTTGTCATCGGGCATTTCGCGCGGCTTGCTCGCGGCTTCGACCGCGTCCTTGACCTGCTGCTGCAGGCGCTGCGACTGCTCGTGCACATTGCCGGTCGGCGTTCCGGCCGGCGGCGCGGCCACGCCGGGCACCGACGGCAAGGTCGGCACCACGGCGCTCGTCATCTGTTTCTTCGCGACCAGGCCGACGATCAACAAGGCCAGCAACAGGCCGATCAAACCGATTCCGCGCATGTCAGCGGCCCTGCGCCGCGGGCGCTTCGGCGGTCAGGCCGAGGCGCTCCATCCACACGGCAAGCGCCTGCTCGTCGGGCGAGCCCGCGCTGTACACGGCGTGCATGGCGGCATGCGATTCGCGGCGGTGCTGGTTGAGCTTGAGCTTGCATTGCAGCGCCGTCACGCGCAGCTCGAAGCCGACGATGCCGGCCAGCATCTTGAGCTGGAACTCTTCGCCCAGGTCGCGCCATTGCTGGGCGTAGGCCGGCTCGTGGTCGCCGATGAGCTTCTTGAGCAGCGCGTCCTTGGCCGCGGGCTCTTCAATCAGCGTGGCTTCGACGGTGCAATGCACGGCCAGGTAGTTCCAGGTCGGCACGCGCGCCAGGTCCGGGTAGACCGAGGGCGACAGGTACGCGTGCGGCCCGAGGAAAGTCACGACCGCCGTGGGCCGCGCCTGCAGATGGCGCCACGCCGCGTTGGGCTTGGCGCAGTGCCCCAGCAGCACCAGTTCGTCGGCGCTTCGCGGCTCGGCGACCAGCGGCAGGTGCGTGACGTACGGCAGGCCGCTGTCGTCGTTCGAGATCAGGCTCGCGAACGGGTGCGAGCGCATCAGTTCCAGCGCAATGGCCGGGTCCTTGGCATTGAACTGCGGAGGCATGTACATGGGGCGGATTCCTCGTGGCGAGGTCCGATTGTCCCCGAGCCGCCCTATCTTGCGCGCGCGTTGTCCAAGAGCTTGACCATCGCGGTGTACCCGCGCGCCCTGGCCAGTTGCATCGGCGTGTTGCCCTGCCGGTCGGCCAGCGCGAGGTTGGCGCCGGCATCGATCAGCGCGGCCAGCGTGCGCTGATGGCGCGGGCCGCCGTCGCCCAGCACGATCGACTCGATCACCGCCGTCCAGTGCAGGTTGTTGACGTGGTCGAGCGGCGCGCCCGCCGCGATCAACCGGCGCACGACCTCGTCGTGGCCCAGGTGCGCGGCGGCGATCAGCGCCGTGCCGTCGTAGCGGCTGGTGGTCTGCCCGGCCTTCGCGCCGAGCGACAGCAGCAGCGACAGCGTGGCCGTATCGTCTGCCACGGCGGCGATGGTGACCGCGTCGTAGCGCTCGTCTTCGAGCAGGTCGAGGTTCGCCCCGGCCTTGGCCAGCAGCTTGATCGCCTCGCGCTGCCGCGCATGCGTGGCCACCTGCAGCGGCGTGCGGCCGCGCGTGTCGCGGGCGTCAAGGTTCGCGCCCGAGGCGATCAGCGCCTTGATCTTCGGCAGGTCGCCGTGCCACGCGGCTTGGTGCAGCCCTTCATAGGCCAGCACCTCGGCCGCCAGCGGCGGCACCTGGGCGAACGCGCCGGTCGCTGCGCCCAACCCGAGCGCAACCGCCAGCATGCCCGACCGGATGCCGCGCGCCAGCATCAGAGCAGGCCCTTGACCTTGTCGATGGCCGCGTTGGCGCACTGCTCGTCGAGGTGGCCGCCGGGTGCGCCGCCCACGCCGACCGCGCCGATCACTTCATTGCCCGACTTCACCGGCACGCCGCCGCCCAGCAGCAGGAAACCCGGCAGGTACACGAGGTTGGCACCACCCGCGTTCTTCTGCGCGCCTTCCATCATGGCTTGCGTCGGGCTCTTGGCCGAGGCCGAGGTCCAGGCCTTGCGCTCGCTCGAGGCCAGCGTGTGCGGGCCGGCGTTGTCGGCGCGCTGCACGGCACGCACGGTGCCGGCGCGGTCGACCACGGTGGCCGCCACGTTGTAGCCGTTGGCGGCGCAGGCGGCCACGGCCTCGGCCGCGATCTGGTTGGCCAGCGTGAGCGACATGTTCTTTTCGGTGCGGACGGCCGGCGCCGGCGTTTGGGCCTGGGCGACCGATGCGGCGAGCAGAACGGCGATGCCGCCGAGGCGAAGGATGGATTGCATTGTTCGTTTTCTCCAGTGGATGCGGTGGTTGCGCCAGCTGTTGCCGACGGCTGCGCCACTGTAGAAAACATGCGCACGAGCAGCCATTCGTACGGCTACGCGCGGCGCTCCGTAGTTCTACGGAGCGTCGCGCTCCACCAGCACGGCGTAGCGCCGGATCAGCTGGGCCAGCGAGTCGCAGTCGAGCTTGGCGAACAGGTTGGCGCGGTGCGTCTCGACCGTGCGCGGCGACAGCGCGAGCGTGCGCGCGATTTCCTTGTTGGTCAGCCCCTGCACGATGAAGGCCAGCACCTCGCGCTCGCGCTCCGACAGCTGCGCCACCCGCTCGCGCGCCGCGTTGTCGGCCTGCGAGCGCTCGCGCGAACGCACATGCTGGCGCACCGCCTGCTGCAATGCCTCGAGCAGTTGCTCGTCGTCCACCGGCTTTTCGAGGAACTCGGCCGCGCCGGCCTTGAAGGCACGGCGGCACATCTCGACCGTGCCGTGGCCGGTCAGCATGATCACGGGCTGGTCGACGCCCTGCGCCATCAGCCGATCGAGCACCGTGAGCCCGCTGATGCCGGGCATGCGCACGTCCAGCACGATGGCGCCGACGCTCGCGCGGTCGAAGCCGTCCATGAAGGCCTGCGGGTCGGCCCAGCCCTGCACGCGCAGGCCGACCGTGCCGATCAGCAGCGACAGGCTGTCGCGCACCGCCTGGTCGTCATCGATCAGGTGGACCAGCGGCGACTGCGGCTGATGGTGTGCGGCGGGGGCGTTCATGCGGCGCGCTCCGTGGACGGCGCGACCAGCGGCAGCAGCAGCGTGAAGCGCGCGCCGCGCGGCGAGGCATTGGCCGCGCTCAGGCTGCCGCCCATGCCGCTGGCCAGCGTTTCGCTGAGGCTCAGGCCAAGGCCCAACCCGCCTTCGCGCGTGCTGAAGAAGGGCTCGAAGAGGCGCGGCAACGCCTCGGGGGCGATGCCGCGTCCGTTGTCGGTGACGGTCAACACGCCCTCCTGCCCGTTGCGCCCGACGGCCACGACGAGCCGTCGTTCGCCCGCAGGCACCAGCTCCAGCGCCTGCAGCGCGTTCATCAGCAGGTTGTGCACGATCTGCTCCAGCGCCACGGCTTCGGCCTGCACGCGCACGGGCGCCTGCGCGGTGGCGTCGAACTGCGCATGGATGGCGCGCTGGCCGAACTCGGGCGCAAGCAGGTGCATGGCGCTGCGCACCACCTCCTGCAGCACCAGCGGTTTCGCATCGCCGCCGCCCGCCTCGGGCCGCTCGATCACGCGGCGCAGGCGACCGACCACGCCGGCCGCGCGGCGGGCCTGCTCGACGGCCTGCCCCATCGCGTCGCGCGCGGTCGCCAGGTCCGGCGGCTCGTCGTCGAGCAGGCGACGCGCGGCCTGTGCGTTGGCCAGCACCGCCGTCAGCGGCTGGTTGAGTTCGTGCGCCAGGCCGGCCGACAGCTCGCCCAGCGCGTTGAGCCGCGCGACCTGCCCGAGCCGCAACAGCTCTTCGGCCCGCCGCCGCGCAATGCGCTGGCGCTGCGCGGCCCACAGGCCGGCCAGCAGCACCGCCATCGCGATGGCCCAGGCGCCGATGCCGCGCCACGGCAGTTCGCCCCAGCCGACCTGCCGCTCGGCCACGAGGTCGAAGGGCTGGCTCGGCGACGCCAGCGCCTTGGTCAGGCCGAAGTGCCAGCCGCCCGTGGCGGGCCGGCCGGGTTGCAGCACCAACTGCTGGCCGTCGCGCTGCAGGCTCAGGCGCACCGGGCTGACCTGCGGGTTCATCGGCCAGTCGCGCCAGGGCACGGAGCCGGCCAGGTCGATGTCGAGCGCATAGCTGAACGGCGTGGCGCCGACCACCAGCACATAGCGGCCGCGCGCCAGGTCGATCGACGCAAGATCGGCGCGCTGCTTGCCGCGCGAGCGCGCCTCGGCGGCGGCCAGCACGGCGGGCGTGACACCGGCCGGGCCCGCGTCGGGCCAGGGCTCGTCGCGCTCGCGCCGCTGCACGCGCAGGATCGACGAATAGACCGAAGGCAGGCGCTGCTCCGGGTGGTCGGCGCCGGTGCTGGGCTCCAGCAGCGCGAGCGTGGCCAGCACGGCGTCGTACTGCACCATCTGCTGGCTCATGAGGCGGTGCGCGATGCGCACGTCGGTCTCGAAGTCCTGGTGCATCTGCGCCAGCTCTGCACGCGCGATCCATACGGCGCCCACGGCCGTGAGCGCCAGCCATGCCAACCACCAACCACCTTGCGCGCGCAACCACTGTTTCATGGCGCGGATTGTGCCCGCCGCTGCAGGCCCGCTTCGGGTTCGCCGAGAATGCGGGCCCAGACATGGCTGAAGTACAGGACTCCCTTTTCCCCGATCTGCCGCGCCCGCCCGAGGCGCCAACGGCTGCGCCCGCACCCGACACGGAAGGCGCCGAACAGGCCGCCGCCAAGCGCAAGTCGCGCACCGGCACGGTCGAGCCCGTGCCCACCGACCCGGCGCTCGTCGAACTTGCCGCCACGCTGCCGCCCAACCTGCGGCTGGGCACTTCGTCGTGGAGCTACCCGGGCTGGGCCGACCTGGTGTGGAACGGCGAGTACGCCGAGTCGGTGCTGTCGAAGAACGGCCTCTCGGCCCTCGCGCAGCACCCGCTGTTTCGCACCGTGAGCCTGGACCGCAACTTCTACCGCGCCCTCACGGCCAGCCAGTACGCGCGCTACGCGGCCATGGTGCCCGACGACTTCCGCTTCATGGTGAAGGCGCCCAGCCTCGTGACCGACGCGACCGTGCGCGACGAGAGCGGCCGCGGCATGCAGGCCAACCCGGTGTTTCTCAGCAGCGAGATCGCAAGGCAGGAGTTCGTGCTGCCCGCACTCGAAGGGCTGGGCCATCGCATCGGCGTGCTGGTGTTCCAGCTGAGTCCGATTCCCGGCCACATCCTGGCCGACCAGCCCGCGCTGCTCGCGCGCATCGCCGACATGCTGGGCGCGCTGCCCGACCTGAAAGAGACCGCGCCCGACGCCGTCATCGCCGTCGAGGTGCGCGACCCGCAGCTGCTGAACCCCGCCTTCGCCGACATGCTGCGCAGCGTGGGCGCCACCTTCTGCATGGGCCTGCACGCCAAGATGCCGCCCATCGAAGACCAGTTGCCGATGCTGCGCGCGCTGTGGCCCGGGCCGCTGGTATGCCGCTGGAACCTGCACCGCCGCCACGGCCGCTTCGGCTATGAAGACGCGGAAAAGCTCTACGGCCCGTTCGACAAGATCGTCGACCCCGACCCCGAAACGCGCGCCGCGCTGGCCAAGGTGATTGCCGGCACCACGCGCGCGGGGCACAACGCCTTCGTCACCGTGAGCAACAACGCCGAAGGCTGCGCGCCGCTGACCATTGCGCAGCTGGCGCGCGACCTTGCCGGCCTTGCCGGCCTTGCCGGCCTTGCGCCGAACTAGCCGATGTTCTGCTTGGCGGCCACGGTCATCTCGACCTCGACCGTCGCGTTCTTCGGCAGCTGATACACGCCGACCGCCGTGCGCACATGCACGCCGGCTTCGCCGAACACGCGGTGCAGCAGGTCGGACGCGGCATCGGCCACCTCGCTTTGCTGCGTGAAGTCGGCCGTGCACTGCACGAACACGCCCACGCGCAGCACCTTCTCGATCGCGTCGAGCGAGCCCAGCGCGCGGCGCAGCAGCGTGAGGCTGCGCAGGGTGGAAATCTGCGCGCCCTCGCGTGCCTTGTCGAGCGACACCGCGTCGCCCACGCGGCCGGTGACGACCACCGTGGTGCCCACGCGCGGCACCTGGCCGCTGAGGTACACGGTGCGGCCGTCGCGCACCAGCGGCACGTAGTGGCCGCCGGCAATGATCTCGCCGTCGAAGCTGTGGCCGAGCTCGGCGGCAATCTGGTCGGCGATCTGGTCCCGGGTCTTTTCTGTCATGGCTGTTCCGCAAAAATGAGCGTCATTGTCGCCAGCCCCTTCGCGGCGGAACAGATACAGACGGCGCCGATCCGGGGCAGAACAGATCAGCCCTCGAACGCCAGGAACACGCGCCCGCCCTCGATCTTCACCGGGTAGCTGCGCAGGTCTTCGGTCAGCGGCGCGCACATGGCCTTGCCCGTGCGCACGTCGAAGCGGCCCTGGTGCAGCGGGCATTCGATCTCGTGGCCTTCCAGGAAACCGTCGCACAGCCGCGCATGGCCGTGCGTGCAGATGTTGTCGGTGGCGTGGATGCCATCGTCGGTGCCGTACAGCGCGATGTCGCGCCCCTGCACCTCGATGCCGACCACGTCGTCGGAGGGAACGTCGTCGACCGCCGCGGCGTCGACCCAGGTCATCGTGCTCATCGTGGATTCCTTGTTCGTGGTTTTCAGTTGTCGGGCTTGAGGCCGGTGCGCTCGATCACGGGCTTCCAGCGGCGCAGTTCCTCGCCCATGAACTTGCCCAGCGCGTCGGGCGTGCTGCCCACGGGGTCGAAATACGCGGTCTGCAGGCGCTTGACCGTCTCGGGCTCCTTCAGCGCGGCGGCAATTTCTCGGCTCATGCGCTGCACGATCTCGGGCGGCGTGCCCTTGGGCGCCATGTAGGCGAACCACGGCACGGCCTGGATGTCGGGCAGGCCCGACTCGCGCAGCGTCGGCAGATCGGGCAGCAACGCCGAGCGCTCGGCCGAGGTCACGGCCAGCGCCTTCAGGCGCCCGGCCTTGGCCTGCGGCATCACCGAGACCGGCGGCAGGCAGGCGTACTGCACGTCGCCCTGGATGATGGCCGTGACCGCCTGGCTCGACGACGCATACGGAATGTGCACCGCGAACGAATTGGTCTTGAGCTTGACGAGCTCCACGCCCAGGTGCGAGATGGAGCCGTTGCCGGTCGAGGCGAAGTTGAACTTGCCCGGGTTGCGCTTCATGGCGTCGAGCCAGCCCTTGACCGAGTCGACGTTCATCGAATTCGACACCGCGCACACGTTGGGCGTGGTGGCCGCGAGCGACACGGGCACCAGGTCCTTGAACGGGTCGTAGGGCAGGTTCTTGTAAAGGATGGTGTTGTAGACCAGCGGCGCGTTCACCGACAGCAGGAAGGTGTAGCCGTCGGGCTGCGCCTTGGAGACCTGGTCGGTGCCGGTGTTGCCGCCCGCGCCGGGCTTGTTGTCGACGATCAGCGGCTGGCCGATGCGCGCGGCGAGCTTGTCGTTGACGATGCGCGCGAGGATGTCGGGCGACGAGCCCGCAGCGAACGGCACCACGATGCGAATGGGGCGCTGCGGCCATTCCTGCGCGTGCGCTGCAGCGGCCATAGCGGCGGCAGCGAGGGCGATCGCCAGGCGAGCTGTCTTCATCGTCGTCATGGCTTCGCCTCCACGGCGACCATGCCCACGTGGTCCTGCTGTTCGCGCGCGATGAAGCCTGCGATGAGCGCGCGGTAGGCGGCCTCGACCACCTCGGGGTAGGCGCCCTCCTTCTCGGCCAGCGCCTTCACCTTGTCGATCACTTCCTGCTGGCGCTGGGGCGCCGACACCTGGAAGGCGTCGCGCTTGAAGCGCGCGGCATCCTTCACGTAGCGGCCGCGCTCGGCCAGCAGCGCGACGATCTGGCGGTCGAGCCTGTCGATGTTCTCGCGCACCCCGGCCAGGTTGTCGCACAGCGGCACGTAGGCGGGGTCGGTGAAGCGGCGCAGCGGCGCGCCGTGTGTCTCTGGTTCTTTTTCCTGCATGGCTCTGCTCAAGTTTCAGATGGGGTAAATGATGGAGTTCGGGATCATCTCGCTGTCGAACACGCACAGCCGCGTGGCGAACTTCAGGCCCTCGGGTGTGGGCACCACGGTGTCGATGTAGCGCCCGACGTTGAACACCGTCGAAGGCCCGTCGAGCTTGGTGCGGAACACGGCGTAGTTGGCCTCGCTGTGGATGGTGCCGTCGCCCTCGACCTTGTGCACCAGCGGCAGGCCGACCACATGGCGCTGGTAGTACGGGTCGTGGAACAGCGTCTCTTTGATGCCGTAGACCCGGTCTTCCAGCATGCCCCGGCTCTCGAAGGAGAGCGTGGCCAGCGGCAGGTTGCGCTCGTGGTTTTCGCGCGGCTGCAGGCGGTAGCTGCACTGCTCGACGAAGAACTTGGGCCACAGCTCCCACCGGCCCGAATCGACCGCGTGGGCATAGGCCGCGTACAGGCGCGACAGATCGAGGTAGGCGTTGGCGTCGAGGGTCTTCATGCTTCCATCACCTCGCGCCAGTAGCGGTACATGCCGCGAATGAGTGTCTCCGTCACCATGTGGTCGGTGTTCTCCACCTCGCGCCCGCCGAGCTCGGCCAGCGTGCGGTGATAGGGCTTCTGCTCGAAGCCCTGCTGCGAGAACTCGATGACCTCGCCGTCGTCGGCCGAGACAAAGCCCGCCGGGCCGAACAGGTTGGCCTGGCGCAGGCGGCGCTGGGTCATTTCCTCGGTGTCGTCCTCGAAGCCGAAGTGCGTCCACACGAAATCGAAGGCATCGTGGCCCACCGGCTGGATGTGCCGGGTCGACACGCTGTTGACCTGCTGCTGCAGGATGAGGCTGGGAAAGAGCGTCATCAGCACGGCCGTCGGGCCCTTCCACCAGTCTTCCTGCACGATGTCCAGAAAGCGCGGGTCCTTCAGCTGCATGCTCTCCTTGAAGCTCGACACCTGCGTGACCTGCGCGGCCTTGCCGGCGCTGCCGCGCGTGGAAATCATCGCGGCGTGGCGGCCGTGCGCGTCCATCTTCAGTTCCGACTTGTTGTCGGCGCGCCAGAGCCCGAAGGTCACGAACCAGGTGTGCAGCAGGCCCGGGTGGTACGGGTCCTTGATGTTCTCCTGCATGAGCTTCCAGTTGCCCGGAATGCGCTGGCGGTTGTAGCCCAGGATCTTGAGCTTGCGGCCGTCGAACAGGCGGTCGAAGTAGTGAAGGATGTCGGGTCCGAGAAAGTCCTCGAGCGACTCCACCTCATGGTCGAAGCTTGCGAACACCACGCCGCCGCGCGACGCCACCTTGAGCTTGTTGAGGCCGTGCTCCTCGGTCTTGAAGTCGGCGGGCATGCCGCCGTTGACCTTGCCGTCCTGCTTCACGCCGCGCCGGAACGGCACGCCCTGCAGGTCGCCCTTGAGCGTGTAGTTCCACTGGTGGTAGGGGCAGACGAACTCTTTCTTGTTGCCGTGGCGCTCGCGGCAGAACTGCATGCCGCGGTGCGCGCAGACGTTCTCGAACACATGAATTTGGCCCGCCTCGTCGCGCGACATGATGACCGAGCGCTCGCCGATGGCCGTGCGCTTGAAGTCGCCCGGGTTCGGAATCTCGGCTTCCAGGCCGACGTAGCACCAGTGCTTCTCGTAGAAGAAGCGCTGCAGCTCTTTCTTGTGCAGCGCCTCGTCGGTGTAGGCCATGAAGGGAATGCGGCTGGTCTTCTCGCTCTCCCATCGCAGTTCGATGGGGAACACGGCTTGCGTGGTCATCGGGGGTCTCCTTTTTTGTGTTCGCTCAGGTGCCTTGCAGGTAGAAGGCGTCGGCGTGCGTCTGCTCGGGCGCAAGGCCCCGGCCGCGCACCAGTTGCGTCACGGCCTCGACCATCGGCGGCGAGCCGCACAGGTAGGCGCGCCAGCCGTCGAGGTTGCCGGGCCAGTCGGCACGGATCGCGTCGGTGATGAGGCCCACGCGCTGGTTGGCATGCGCCGCACCGGTGACGACGACCACATGCACGTTCAGGCCCGGGTGCCGCGCCTGCAGCTCGCGCAGTTCCGGCAGGCCGTACACGTCGGCCTCGGAACGCACGCCCAGGTACAGGTGGATCGGCTGCGTGAGCCCCGCCGCGATCGCGCCGCGCACGATCGACAGGATGGGCGCGAGCCCCGTGCCGCCCGCCGCGCAGAGCATCGGCCCGCGGTGCTTCGTGCGCAGGTAGGCGGTGCCAAGCGGCCCGCTCACGCGCACCGAGTCGCCCACGCGCAATTGCTCGAAGATGTGCGCCGTGACGCGCCCGCCGGGCACGCGGCGCACGTGGAACTCCAGCTCCGCGTCGCGGCTCAGCCCGGCCATCGAATACGGCCGCGCGAGGTCGGGCGCGAACTGCAGCTGCGCGTACTGGCCCGGAGAAAACTCCAGCGGCTTGTTGGGCTTCACGCGCAGGCGGCGGATGTCGTGGGTGAGCACGTCGATGCCGGTCACGGTCGCCTTCAGGATGCGCGCCGGGTGCACCACCACTTCGTCGGGCTCGGGGATCTCGATGGCGCAGCTTTCGGTCAGCGTGCTCTGGCAGGCCAGCACGTAGCGCTCGCCCTGCCCGTCGGGGCGGATCGCGTCCTGCCCGGCATCGAGCACCTGGCCCGACACCACCTTGCAGCGGCAGGTGCCGCAGCGCCCCGACATGCAGCTGTACGACACCGGCACATGGTGCTCGCGCAGCACTTCGAGCAGGTTCGCGCCGGGGCGGACCTCGAGGGTGCGGGCAAGGGGGTGAATGTGCAGGTCCATCGTGGGTTTTTTTCTCTCGCGCCGGCGTGGGTGCCGGCTTGTCTCTGGCGACGATGATGCGCGGCCTCGCCCGATTGACCAATAGAATCCCGTGAATCCTCTTCATCACTGCGCTGAATAAAGGTCCGCCGTGCAACTCAAGGACATCGACCTCAACCTGCTGCTGGTGTTCGACCGCATGCTGGCCGAGAAGCGCGTGTCGGCCGTGGCCCAGTCGCTGGGCCTGTCGCAGCCGGCCATCAGCAACGCGCTGGCGCGCCTGCGCAAGCTGCTGGGCGACGAGCTGTTCCTGCGCACCGCGCGCGGCATGGAGCCCACGCCCTTCGCATTGCAGTTGGCCGAGCCGGTGGCCTACGCCATGGGCGCGCTGCACACGGCGCTCAACCAGCAGGTGGTGTTCGACCCCGCCACCAGCACGCGCAGCTTCACGCTCG